>Ga0268298_10000182_pt1 | contig 80184 bp, 56 predicted proteins | sample WWTPWeurt_MetaG_FD_194462 | JGI IMG/M metagenome (GOLD analysis project Ga0268298, IMG submission 194462) | Activated sludge microbial communities from WWTP in Nijmegen, Gelderland, Netherland - WWTP Weurt | ecosystem: Engineered > WWTP > Aerobic digester > Activated sludge | place...
TGGAAGGCCATCCTGGCTGTCTGACAATCACCACCTCCATCCAGGATTATCCCGACATTCCAGGACGGAAACAAACCGATCGCTGCACATCTCAGATCAACATCGATTTTGCCGATACCGGGCACGGCCTCTCCAACGAGGCAATGGACCGCATGTTTGAACCATTTTTCAGCACCAAAGAAGAGGGCAGCGGGCTGGGGCTCTCGATTAGCTATGGAATTATCTCAGCCCACGGCGGTGAAATCACTGTCCGTAACAGCCCTCAGGGGGCCACTTTTCGAGTCAGCCTGTATACCGGGGAATGTACCTGACATCAGTTCGGGGTAAGAGATTTTTTGGTGTTTTTTGGGTGGCTACGCCACCTAAAAAACACCAAAAATAACCTCACCAGACCTGGACAGCGGAGGACGCTTCTTTGATCAACGCAAAACCAGCCAATATCCTGATTGTTGACGACGATGACACCATGCGTCTGACGCTTGGAGACATTCTAAGTCTTGAAGGCTACCGTGTTCACCTGGCTGCCAACGGTCAAACTGCCTGCCAGATGCTCCAAGCCAGCTTTTCCAGCCTGATCGAAGGCTCACTCTCGGCCCATTTCGATCTGATGATCCTGGATTTAAAAATGCCGGTCATGGACGGAGAAGCTGTACTGCACTGGCTGAACCAGCGTAAGGAAGAAATCTGCAGTTCGCCAAAAACCAGCCATCTGGAAAAGTTCATTCCCACCGTGATTTTACTGACCGCCCATGGCTCAATGGAATCTGCCATTTCGGCCCTGCGCCTGGGCGCCGTAGACTACCTGCTCAAACCCGTTAGCCCTCCCGACATCCTGGCGAATGTGGCTCAAAGTCTGGCAAAACACCAGTCAGAACTTCAAAAATCCGAATTGATCGAAAGGCTGCTGATAAGCCAAAAGCCCCTGCCGGGAAAAGCAGATGGATCCGAATCCAGGAAACCGCCGGAGCAGCCCGGTGTGCTCTATTACAACGAGCTGGTCTTTGACCTGAGTAAGCGTGAAATCAGCATCCCGGATGCCAAAATCCGCCTGACCTATTCTGAAAGTAAACTGATGGAAGTCCTCTTTTCCCATCCGGGTCAGGTCTTTTCACACAAAGAGCTGGTTAAACTGGTTCAGGGTTATCCGGTAGAAACCTGGGAAGCGCCTGAAGTTTTGCGCCCCCTCGTCAGCCGTCTGCGCCAAAAGCTCGCCAGGCTAAAACCAAAACAGGGCCCGATCACCCATTACGAGCTGTGGATTGACAACGTCCGCTCCACCGGCTATGTTTTTGAAAAGCCGGAAACCACACCTTAATTTTGTTTCTCAATCCAGCGGCCAGCGCATATCTCCCGGCAATCCTGGTGGTCGCAGCCAGACCAGCCACCCACCCTGAAAGCGTTTGGGTGGCGGTGTTTTCTCCAGCAGCATCAACGCAAGAGCGGCAAAGATTAATCCTGCGCCGCCCCACTGCAGGGGCGTCAGAGATTCCCCCAACAAGGCCTGAGCAAACACCAGCGCCACCAGCAGCTCGCCCAACCCCAATAGAGCGGTTTGCATCCCGCCCAGGTGCTTCACCCCCAGGAATAAGGTCAGACGTGAAAAAAACGTGATCAGTGTCAGGCCCAGCACCGGCCAGACAGCCTGCCCAACGCCAGATCCCAGCCCAGCGCTGAAAATATTGGGCGTATGGAAAACAAAAACCGCGATCGCATACGCAGGCGCCACCACCAGGCTCATTGACATCAGGGTGTACAGTGTAACAGTCGGAGCAGGCATATCGAACAGCACCCGCTGGTTGATCGGCAGATGCAGGGCATACAACGCCGATGCCCCCAACATCATCCCCACTCCCACCAGGTCCACCGGTCCAGAACCCGTATCCAACCGGTATGTGAGCATCACTACCCCTGGCAGCACCAGCAGCAAACGCATCAGCGTCAGGCGTGAGGGAGGCTGGCGGTCCATCCACAACCAGATCAACACAAACAGTGGATACAGCGCATACAAAAGCTGCCCCAGGTTTGCCGGTATGCGCGCCAGCGCCCCATAATACAGCAGAGAGCCCACCCCATTGATCCCCCCTGCCAGCAGGCACCCCAACAAACCTGCCGGGTAGATATACAGAAACTGCCGGCGGACCAAAGCCACCACACTGAACACCAACAGGGTAGCCAGCACGGTGCGCACAGCCACAACTGCCAGAGCAGGCATACCCAGAAGGATCGCCTGTTTGCCAAACACGGGCGCAAATCCCAGAAAAAAAGCAGATGACAATGCCGCCAGGATGCCAGTCAGCCGGGCGGATCGCTGGGTCATTTCAAAACCTCGCGCACCTGGTTGGAAAAACTGGCCCCGTTCTCATCATCGTCATCCAGGAACGAACCTTTCGCCATCAGAGAGTGGATCCGCCCCTGCAGGCGGGCTTTTTCATCCCGGGTCAGCTCTTTGGCGGTCACCACAATAACCGGGATATCCCCGGTGCGCTGGTCATTTTTCAGGGCATCCAGCACCATAAAGCCGTCCACTTCGGGCATATTTAAATCCAAAACAATCAAGTCTGGCAGCTCTTTCAGCGCCATCTGGATCGCCTCGCCGCCGTTAGCCGCTTCAGAAATGGTATAGCTCCCCTGCGATTTCAGAATCCGCACAATCAACCGGCGCGCATCCGCTGTATCATCCACCACCAACACCCGCCGGAAACGGTCTGACGTGATCGCACTCAGAGCCGACAGCAACCCTTCTTCCGGCCGCTCTTGCAGGGCGCTGGGCGAAACGACCAGATTTCTGGCCCAATTTTCACCCAGGATCTCCTTCTCAATTGAGATGGTATGCCCCGTGCAGTTCACAACCACACACTGGTCGGGTTGAATCACCCCGTCGCGCACCAGCTTAATCAGCCCGGCAAACGCCACGGCAGAAGCAGGTTCAATCGAAAACCCTTCCAGTTTCGCCACCATGTGAATGGTCCGGTAGGCTTCCTCGTCACTGACCAAGTCAAATATCCCCCCCTGACCAGTCCGGCAGGCGCCGCTTTGCGCTGCTTGCTGCATGCGCTTCCGCAGCAGGGTGTAAGTATGGCCCGGGTCGCCAGTTGAGAGCGTGGCAATATGGGTGCGCGGAGATAAAATTGGCTCGGCTTTTTCCAGGTTGCGCTGGAAGGCATGCACCATTGGGGCGCAGCCGTCTGCCTGGATACAGCCCATAGCCGGAATCGAGCGCGTCAGCCCCATCTCATACAACTCACTGAAGCCCTTCTGCACACCCTGTGGACCTAACCCGCCCGAAACTGCCTGCAAATACCAATCCGGCGCCACCCAGGGCCGGTGCCCGACGCCACCTTCAGCTGAACTTTCCATCTCGTAACGGCCCAAATCTTCGGCAACTTCATATGCCAGGGTCTTCATCGCCTCAACGCTGGCAATCGAACGCGACCCCCGCTCAAAAAACAAACCGCGCTGGCGGGCAAACTCCGCTGCAATCTGCTTGGCCTGATCATACGTGGCAGTCACCTTGACCACCTGGGTTCCATAGATCGCCACCTCACGCATTTTTTCAGCCGGCACCAGCGAAGTTAGAAAGGCCCACAGCTTAATCCCAGCCCGGGCCGCATAAGCCGAATAAGCAATCGCCACATTGCCTGTCGAGGCCAGGACAGCCTCGCTAATCCCTGCCCTCTTCATGGCGGTAATCGCCAGGGCTGCCTGGCGATCTTTGAAGGACGTGGTCGGCCCCTGGCGCTCATCCTTGATAAACAAACGGTTCAGCCCCAGCATCTTGCCCAGGTTTGCTGCCCGCACCAGGGGCGTGCCTCCCTCGCCCATCCACAAGGCCGGGTCTGGGTCCAAAGGCAGAACCTCGCGGTAACGCCACAGGTTATTCGGCCGTGCCTGCACCCGCTCTGCCAGGCTCGGGGCGATTTCGGCCAGATTGTAGCGTGCCTCGCGCCAGCCGCTGCTGCAGTTCGGGCAGGACTGCTCACCGGGCAAATAAGGGCTGGTTCCGCCGCAGTCCAGGCATTCGATCGCAGTGGCGCTCATTCTGCCACGCTGCTTTCGCCATCCAGGGCGTCACCGGCTTCCAGTTCCAGTTCGGGCGGCAGGGCGGGCAGGCAGAAATAAAACGCCGCCCCCTTGCCCACTTCCGATTCCACCCCTATTCGGCCTTCATGCATTTCAATCAGCAGCCGAGAAATAGACAACCCCAACCCGGTCCCACCCACCTTTCGGGTGGACGATGAATCCACCTGCGAAAACGGCAGGAACAATTTCGTCTGGTCTTTGCGCGAAATCCCAGGTCCAGTGTCAGACACCTGCACGCACACCCATTCTTTATCGGTTGGCAGCGAGACCAGATCGCCAATCTGGGGTTTGGCCGGATCGTGTTTAAAAACCGTCAGGGTTATAACGCCCTCATCGGTGAACTTGGCGGCATTCGAAAGGAAATTGATCATCACCTGGCGAATACGAGTCGGGTCGGCCCGCACCACAGGCAGGTTGGGCGCAATATTCTTAACCAGCTTGATTGGCTTGTCTTTCGTCAAGCCAACAGCCGTAGACATCGCCGAAACAGCCAGGTCGCCCAGGTTGACCCGCTCATCAAACACCAGCTCCATTTTGCCGGCTTCAATCTTCGAAATATCGAGCACATCCGTGATCAATTGAAGCAGATGCCCGCCTGCGGCATGGATGGCGGTCAGGTCTTGCTGCTGGAGTTCATTGATCGGCCCATCGATCCCCTTCAAAATCACCCGGCTGAAACCAATGATCGAATTCAACGGGGTACGCAGTTCGTGAGACATATTCGCCAGGAATTGTGACTTAAGCTTATCCACTTCGCGCAGCTGCTCGGCGGTTTTGATCTGCTGCTCGTAAAGGCGGGCGTTTTCCAGGGCCACCGCAGCCGCATTGGCAATCGTCATCATCAGGTTCAACTGAGCTTCATCCGGGCTGGCGGCTGTGTCCCTGGCATGCTGAAGCTCCACCAGACCAATCGTCTGCCCTTTGACCGCCAGCGGCGCCAGCGTCACCCCGGGCCGCATCATCGGCCGCGCAGATTGAACAACCTGCAGCAGCAAGGGGTAATTTTCCAAAAGCAAATCGTCATCCACCTGGCCTGCATCAGCAGCCGGCTGCGCCGCGCCATCCAGCACCTCCAAAATATGCAAATAAGCCACAGGTTTTGGTTCGGCCGCCGCCTGCAAAGTTTCGGCTGTCTCAACCAGCCGGCTTTCCAGGGTGTACACCGTCACACGCTCCACCGGAAGCAAGCCCACAAATCGCTCAGCGATAATGTGACCGATTTCCTGCGATTTCAATTCAGCGTTCGAAATCGCCTGGGTAACCGCATAAATCGTCGACAATTCCTGCACGCGCCGGGCAGTCTCGGAGGCGGCTTGCTGAGCCCGCTCATACGAGCGGGCGTTATCCACCGCCACCGCCAGCTGATCGGCCAGCACCCGCAGCACAGCCTGGTCGTCCGGCGAAAATGCATCCAAAGCGGCCGAATGAACATCCAGCGCGCCCAAATGCCGGCTGCCCGTTCGCAGCGCAATCGCCAGCTCGGCCCGCGTGTCGGGCAGCAAATTGTGCGGCCTGAAAAGCGGATCCTGATCAATCTCATCGATCAGGATGGTTTCGCCCGTCTGGCAGACCTGCCCAATTACCGAATCCGAACCAACCGGGAAACTGTACCCCGCATCTTTCATCGCCTGCCCGGCTGCCCCGGTCGATTCGCGCACCACAGCGTTCTTGCCGGCATCATCCACCAGATAAATGGCGGCGTGATAATAACCGTACCGGTCGCGGATCAGATTGACTGCCCGGCTCAAGAGTGTGCCGAGCGCCAGTGTGCCCGATGTATCCCGGGCAATTTCAGCGGCCGTCTCAAGCTGGGTTGCACGTCGCCGGGTTTCCTCATACAGCCGAATATTCTGGATCGCCGCCGCCGCCTGGCTGGCCAGCGCCTCCAATGAACGCAGCAGCTTGGGAGCAAACAATGGGGTTGGGGCTTCTGCCAGCTTCAATAACCCGGCCGGCTGGGCATACAGCGCACACAACACCCCAATCCACTGTCCGCCCACATTCAGGGGCACACTCAGCAGGCTCAAGGGTGTCCGTCCGCCGCCAGCGCGGCCAAAATAGTCCCGCGCCGCCTCGTCCAGCAGACTGCTGCCTGGCAAATCATCCACCACGCTCGGCCGGTCCGCCAGCCAATAACGTTCAGCCTGATCCCACAAGCTCAAGCTCACCCGCCGGTCCCCCGTCAGGCGGGCCAATCCGGCTGCAGCACCGTCCACCTCAAACAAGATTTCATCACTACTGCCGTTCTGAGGAGGCCCAAAACGCAGTTCAGCCGCTTTCTGCATCCAATCGGGCTTCTGGCTGCCCAGCCAGGGCCGGTCAAACAAGCCCACAAATACCGCCGTCAAGGCCTGGTGGCGCAGCGCTGGCGAAGATCGGTGCAGGATGCGCAGGATATCCTGGTACGTTTGGGCAGAGTTTAATTCCGAGCTGGCCTGGTAGAGCGCATCGGTCTCTGCCAGGGATTCCTGCACCTGCTTGAAAAGCCGGGCGTTGCGGATGGCAACCGCCGCTTGAGCAGCAAAGGTCATCGCCAGATCGGCCGTCTCATGGGTATAAGCGCCTACCTGCTGATTATCCAGCAGCAAGAAACCCACAACTTCACCCGCTGCCACCATCGGTGCAGCCAGCCAGGAAAAAACCATGTCTGTCGCCGGCAGAGCATCCCATCGTGGGTCCAGGCGGGTATCAGGGATAAGCAGCGGTTTCTGGCTTTCAAAAACCTCATTGATCAATGGGTCCGTTTTAATCGGACGCAGCAGGTTGGACGGATCCATCAGCGACTGAGCCACATCGAAACCGCGGCCGCCCAAAAGCTGTCGCCCGCCATCCTGCACCAGTTGGATCGTTGCCCGGTTGAAGGGAATCAGATTGGGAAGCTGGTCCAACAGACGTTCAACCACCTCTTCGAGCTGCAGCGAAGCCCCCACCAGGTTTGCAATCTGGCGCAGCGAGTCAGCGATCTGCCGCCTGTTTTCCACTTCCTCCAGGGCAGTCTGGGTTTGCTGAAACAGATTTGCATTCTCCAGGGCCAGCGAAAGCTGGTCTGCCACCTGTTCCACCAGGCGCTTTTCATCTTCGCTCCATAACCGCCCATCCTGATTATCAATCACTTCCAGCAGACCAAGGTCAAGCTCGTTAATCAGCGTCTGGGGCAAACCATCCACCGGATGGTCTTCACCATGAACCCAAAATGGGACAGCCATTACAGCCTCATTGCCAGGCTGATTCCTCAAACCCGGGGCGGAAGCGTCACGATAAACCGGCGAGCGCCGCTGCAAGCTCTCCAGCCCGGCGTCCGTCAGCGGCGCTGCGGTCAGATTTTCAATGATCGGCGCTTCTGGGCTGTGTTCAGCCGGGTAAACCGGCTGAACGTCGGGCCTGACAGGCCAGGTTTGGGCAGCTGGCAGGCGGGCGCCGGGCAGCGGCCTGGTTTTGGGGCCGGTGCTGGCTGGCGCCGGCTGTGGCTGCTGGGGGGTCTCATCAGACTCCACCACTTCTTCCCGAATATCCAGGAACAAACTGTCAATCCGGCTTTTTAACGCCGGTTTGACCTGACCGGTCTTTTTAACCCGATCGGGTTTGGATACTGGCACCGTCCCCGCCTCCGGTTCAAACGGCTCGGGCACAGGCAGTCCATCGGCAGGCAGGCTAAACGGGGGCGTTTTTCGCTTCGACATACTGGATTATTTCCTGTGCAAGCATTTGATACTGCTGAGAACTGCGGCTCTGTGGGTTATAGTGGGTGATCGGCACCCCCGCCACGGAGGTTTCGCGCAGCTTGGTATCGATTTCAATCACCGTCTTCAACAGTCCCGCCCCAAAGGTCGCCCCCAATTGTTCGGCCAGGGTGCGGTGAATTTTATTTCTCCGGTCCATCATGGTAATTAAAACATGGTAGACCAGGGTCGGATTTGTGCCGGCCTGCGAGGCCATAACCGCCGAAGCCAGATTTACCGCCGGGCTGGTCTTCTTTCCATCCTCCGGGTTTTCCTGCTCAGCCGCAATTCCTGGCGTCTGACCATCTTGTGAAGACGTTTCGGCCGCCGGATCTTCCTGGGCTGCCCCGCCAGCCGCCCCTCCAGCCGTGCCGCGCACCCGCCGGATCGCCCCCATCATACTCCGCAGCCCGTATGCCGAAAAATATTCTGGCTGTGTCGGCGCGATAACCCGGTTTGCCGCTGTCAGGGCATTGTATGTCACAGCCCCCAGAGAAGGCGGACAATCCAGTAGGACGAAATCATAGGCGTGCAGGTTTGCCAGCGCATTCTTGAGCAGCAGTTCGTAGTTCTGACGCATCGGCAGAAATCGCTCTGCCAACCCCATCTCAGCACTCGAGGGCGCCACGTCCAGCCCAGGGATCCCCGTCTCACGGCTTACGCTGACCAGTGAGGCCGAATTCATCAAGACATCGGCTACCGAGCGCCGCACCCGGCTGGGGATCAGCCCCAGGCCCAGGGTCAAATTAGCCTGGGTGTCCAGGTCCACCAGCAAGACATCAAAACCCGCTTCCACCAGGGCGCCCCCCAATGAAATGGTCGTGGTCGTCTTGGCCACGCCGCCTTTTTCGTTCGCGATGGCAATAACCTGTCGGACAGCCAGTTTACGCGCTGTTTTCATAAATTTGTCTCCTCCCCTGGCTGCTTCGGATCAGCCTGGGGCTTGACCTGCTGGGTTCCACCTTGTCCGGCGGGCAGGGTTGTTTCGGGTTTCGGATTATTCGGGATTACGACATTGGTGGTGTGAGCCTTCAAGGCCCGCTTCAACTCGACCACAGCGGTCTGCAAAATCACCTGGGGATCGTTGCTGGCCCGCAGGCGGTTGGTAATCTGCGCCACCAGGGCTTCGCGCTCTGCGCGCTGCTGGGTTTCTTCCAGCAAGCGGGCGTTTTCCAGGGCCAAACCGACCTGCTCCGCCACAGCCTGTGCCAGGCGGGTTTCTTCCTCGGTCCACTTCCGGTTGGCCTGTTCGCCGCCAGTCAATTTATCCAGGTCGATTGAACCAATCACCTCACCCCGCAGATGAATCGGCACCGAAAGCAGGCTCTGCCCGCCCTCAGAATTTTGTGAGCCAGCGCCCAACGGGCGGACCTGCCCCTGATCGTATTCATACCCGGAATTCGCCCGGGCTTCTTTGCGTCCAATCCACTTTTCGCGCAGATACTGCCGCTGAACGGCCCGCAGTTCATCCAATGCCTGGTTGGTGGAACGAAACAGGCGGGCATTTTCAATCGCAATTGCCACCTGGTCTGCCAGCGTCGTCAGGAGGGCTTCATCTTCTTTGTCAAAGGCCGAAGCTTCCGTGCTTTGCACGTCCAGGGCGCCAATCGTCAGGTCACCCGATTTTAGCGGCAGGGCGATTTCAGAGCGCGTCTGCGGCAGGTCCGGATTGTTAAAATAGGTCGCATCCTTACCCACATCCAGAGCAACTCTAGGCGTCCCGCGTGAGGTCACAAAACCCACAATCCCCTGCTGCCCCACCGCCAGCCGGTGCCCGCGCGCCAGCATCCGCTGCCCGCCTTCGGAGTTTGCCGCACGCAGCACTGCGTATTCGTTCCGGGCGTCCAGCAGGAAGATACCTACATGGTAAAACCCAAAGCGCTCGCTGATCGAGCGGGTGATCAAGGGCAGCAGCTTATCCAGATCACGCTCCGTTGCCACCGCCCGGGCAATCTCGGCAATCGTTTCCAATTGTTCAGCCCGTTCTTCTGTCTGCCGGCTGGCCAAAGCAAGCTGCTGGGTGCGTTCTTCGACGCGTTTCTCCAACCCCGTCAGCATCTGACTGAGCTGGGCAGTCATACTGTTGAACACATTCGAAAGCAGGCCAATTTCATCTTCACTTTTGACCGAGACCTGCACGCTAAAGTCGCCTTGCTGCACGCGCTGAGCGCTTTCGGTCAGACGCAGCACTGGCCGGTTGATCGCCTGGGCGATTAACGAGGATAGACCAATTGAAATGCCAAAAATCACAAACAACATAAGACTGGTACTGTGCTGATTAGCCTCAACAGGCGCCAGCACCACCGACTGGTCTTGCATAAAAACAACCTTCCAGCCTTCTTTGGCCGGCACAGGCACCACAACCGCGTTCAACAGACCAATAAATCCTGCTTCTTCGGTCTCAAAACTTGCACTCTGCTGGGCATGGTTAATCGCAGCCGGATTAGCGGGTTTGACAGCAAGCTGGAGCTGAAAGCGCAGCAGCGATTCTGCCAGAGCGCTGTTGGCGGTAGCAAGCTCTTCAAGCGCCAAATCCGGCAGACTGCCCTCATCCACCATAACCTGCATTTCGGCCGCGCTCAGCGGGGCCGCCAGCTTATCCAGGTTCGCTGCACCCAACCCCGACGCAAGCCGCACGCCCTTTTCGTTAAACAAAACAGGAAAAGAGCCAATCCCAGCCATGCCAGCATTGGGTTCGAATATCTCAGTCTGCAGCCGGCGCAGGTTATAGTGCGCCACCAGGACCCCAGCCGCTCCATCCTCGCCGGTGATGGCTCGGGCAAAATAAATGCTGGGCTGATTGGTTTGCCGATCATAAAACACTGGCGATATATAACTGCCGTTGGCGCTGACAGCCATTTGCAGCGCCGTCTTTTCATCGTTTCCATCCGCCGGCGCCAGTGACAGTTCAGTCGGATGATCGGGCAAGGTGGTCAGCAAGACCTTGCCCGAAATATCCAAAATAGAATAAGAAAGGCTGCCGCCGCGCGCTTGTAGAGAATAGAGCTGACTCAGAGCTTCTCCACCTTCTTCAGAACCTTCCCGGTTTGCCGACGAAAGTGCAAAATAATTCACAAAATCGGGCAGGGACGCTTCGACTTCGAGTCCGCTCAAAATCAAATCAAAATATGCATCCACCTGGCTGGCAGTTTGCAGGGCAGCCGACCGCAGTTTCTCGTTGGCAGCGTCGGAGAGCGCCTGGCTGACAGTCACATAATTAAAATAGGCCAAAATACCGATGGCCGCCAACAAAATGGCAACAAAAGGCACCACAATCTTTGTCAGCAGGGGGAACTGTTCAAACCGTTGGAACAGAAAGACTCCAAAAACCAACGCCACCCCTGCGACTGCCCAGGGCAGCACATTAATAATTTCGGGGGAGGCCACATCCCGCTCGTAGCCGATAAAAATTTCTGCCAGATACAGGGCAGAAGCGAACAACAAACTGACCAAAATCGCACGGTTTACCAGTTTGATGGGCAAGGCCTGGATGGCGATACTTGTAGAAAGTGTAAATACAGCGACAGTAAGGATCAGGCCAAGACCGGAAGTCATCAGAACAATCAGCAGACCGCCACACCACAGAACGGCCAACATACCCAGCACAGCCCGTGGGTTATATTGTTTACGGTTTGCGCCAGCGGAGGCCAGCCCAGCCAAAGCCAGGATTAAGTTGGTGGCGAGGGTTACTCCAGACATCCAGTTGGGGATCGGGATTGCATCGATCAAGCCAAAGATGAAGACCCCCAGGGCAGCCAGACCAAAAATCAGGCTGGTTCGCCAGGCATACTTGTGCCTCATCTGGTCTTCTGGGCTGGCAGTTAACCCGCTTTTAATATTAAACAGATCGGATGGGCGAAAAGATTTCATGGTTGACCATCCTCAGACTTCTCCCCAGTTTTTCCCGCTGCCAGCCCGTCACCACCGCCCTGGTCCGCATCGCCGCGCTGTATGTCAGCGCCGCGCTGTATGTCAGCGCCATGGAGCCGGATTGCCCCGTGCGGCACATTCAACGCCTGTGCCAGCTGGCGCACCGCGGTTTGCATAATCACATCCACGCTCGTAGATGAGCGCACCTGGCTGGTAATCTCAGAAAGCACGCGTTCTCTTTCCACGCTGCGCTGGGTTGCGCTGTACAGGCGGGCATTGTCCAGAGCAACGCTTAACTGCTGGGTCAGGGTCTCCAGCAGTTCGACATCATCCTGCCCCCAGGCAGGTTGATCGTCAGATCGGCTGGCGTTCAGGAACCCAACCTGTTTGCCGCGGACATTGACCGGCAGCCGCAGCATCTTCTGCCCGCCAGGATCCTGTGCAAGCTCAACTGCCTGCCGCAGTCCAACCACCTCAACCCCGCTCTCACTCGCCCGATAACCAAAGCGGGAGCGTTCCTGGAGAAAACCTTCCCAGGCAGCCTGAGTAAGTTGCTGGTACGACGCCTGCAGGTCTTTCAAGGCCTGGCTGCTTTGTCCAAAAAGCAGGGCATTCCGATAAGCAACCGAAATCTGATCTGCCATCGCCTGAAAAATCGAGCAGCGTTGTTCGCCAAAATAATCGCTCTTTTCAGTCTGAAGCACAATTACCCCCAAAGTACGTTGTTCACTCACCAGCGGGAGGGCCAGGGCGGCTCCCTGCACACTATCCAGTGCTCCGATCTGAAGCTGACCGGTCTCGGCCGCCAGGCCGGCCAGTCGCTCGCCCTTTGCTACCCGATTCGCCAGGGGCGTCCGGGCAAACCCACGGACGGCCTTCAACGCCAGCCACTCTCCGCCGGTTTCAGCCACATAAAATGCAGCCTGATCGACTTCAAACTGATTCACCAAAAGTGTAACCACCAGATCCGGCATAGTAGCCGGATCCAATTGGGCGCTGGCCGAGGCAGCCACCATGGATGCCAGGTGAATATCCGCCAGGGTTTGCTGCATACCGGCCGTCTGCAGCTCGAGCACCTGCTCCCGGGTTGGCGCCGGGCGGTCCGAAGTCGCCGCTGCAGGCGCAGCAGGCGAAATCGCCTCAGCCAGCCGCCTGATCTCACTGAATGGATGGTTAAGCAGCAGCCTGGCTGGCACGCCTGTCTGCTGCTGGCTTAGATCGCCGGCCTCAGCCGGCTGGCGCTTAGATTCTGCACTTTCGGCCAGTCCAGTTAACAGGTCAGAAAGCAGCCTGCCCGCCCCAAAGAGGGCAGCCGCCAGCAATCCCGAAACCAGAATTGCCCCGCCTAACATCCAACCGGTCACCAACAGCTCCTGGCTGGCGAGCACCTCCGCTGGGATGCTGACCATCAAAAAGCTGTCAAATGCTCCGCCGGACGTATAAATCGGGGCAAAAGCTGCCAGCACGTCACCCGCCGGGTCTTTCAAAGGTGTTTCAATCACAAAACCGGATGTCATATCCTTCAGACGCTTCAGATTTTGCTCATCCAGCCCGGGGACTGCGTCCAGCATATGCAGCATCTGGGCAGAACGCTTATCGGCGTCCACCACCACAAAAGCCCGGTTTTGGATCAGACGCAGGCTGCGCACCGCCAGGAAATCTTTATCCTGAGCCACAACCCGCTGTAAAATTGCTTTTATCTGCTGGTATTCCGGGCTGCTCTCCTGCCTCACCGTGATCAGGCTGGCGTGCAAATCCCCGTCAATCTGAATGGCGGCCAGATTTGCCGCGTTCTGCAGCCGGGCAAAGAAGCCCTGGCGCAGTTCAGACCGCAAGGTGACCAGAACCCAGCCAAAAGTCAGGCCAACCAAAATAAAAGCCAGGCTGCCAAAACTTGCGGGCAGTAAGAAACGCAGCGAGCGGAAACGAGCCAAATTCTTTTCCATCAATTCTGTATCGCCTCGTCCAAAACAATCGTTACATCGCTCAACCCCAGGGTCTGGCGAATTTCTGCCGCAGCAGTGCGCAGCACCGCATCCACATCCAGGCTCTCCTGAAGCCGGGCTGTCACTTCCGCCACCAGCCGTTCTTTCTCCGCCTGGTTCTGGCTGGTTTCGTACAATCGAGCGCTTTCCAGCGCCACCCCCAATTGATCGACCAACGATGTAATCGCACTGCGCTCATCAATCGACCAATCCGCGCCGGAAGCCGGCTTTACCGAATCAACATACCCCACGATCAGGTCGCGCACTTTAATGGGCAGCGAAAGCCGGTAACCATTTTGGGGTTCCAAACCCAGACGGCGAGGGTTTTGTCCGTTTTGCAGCGCCAGAGTGCCATATTCAAGGCTGCGGTAGCCTTTCACAACCTCGCCATCGGTCTTCGGCATACGCTGCAGCCGGTCCAGCCAGGATTGGCGGCTCATCTCGCCATATGCCCGGCGCAGCGATTCCAGCGACTCCTGGCTCTCCACAAAAAGGCGGGCATTCTCAATCGCCACAGCCAGCAAGTCTGCCATAACCTGCATAACTGCCACATCTTCCAGCGAAAATGCATTCGGCAAGATGGACTGGATATCCAACGCCCCCACAACCTGCCCGGAAATACCACCCTGCCCCGAGTTGAACTCAGCTCGCAGCAGCGGCAGCGCCATTTCAGAACGGGTTTGGGGCAGATCGGGGTTGTTGAAATAAACCGAATCAGCACCGACATCCATTGCAATCCTCGGCCGGCCTTTGCTGGTCACATAACCCACAATACCCTGCTGCCCAACCGCCAGCTTATGTCCGCGCACCAGCATACGCTTTCCGCCCTCCGAATTGGCCGCCTTCAGCACTGCAAACTGCCCGGTTTCGTCAATCAGGAAAATTCCAACATGATAAAAATCAAAGCGGTCGCTGATTAATTTTGCCATCCGGGTCAATAGGGTGTCCAGATCGCGAATGCTCGCCGCCGTTCGGCCCACCTCAGCAGCCGCCTGTAGCTGCTGAGAACGGCGCTCAATGTCGCGTGTTCGGGCTTCCACCCGCTGTTCCATCTCGGCCTGATTATGCTGCAGCCGTTCGGTCATCAAATTGAACGAGCGGCTCAATTCGCCCACCTCATCCTCGCCCTTGGCCGGTGAGCGCACCGTCAGATCGCCCTGTGCAACCAGCAAAGCCGCCTGACGCAGATAAGTGATAGGGCCAATAATGGAGAACGACACCAGCAGGGCTGCCGCCACCGTCGCTACCGCCACCAGCAAACCCACCACCTGCACGGTGCGCACCAGGTTGTCCACCGGGCGCAGAAAATAGGCCTGTTCCTGTGAATAGATTACCTGCCACGGGTGTGCTTTTGTCGCTGCAGCCGCTTCAAGCTGAAGTTCGTTCGCTTGATTGGGTACAAAGAGCGCATCAGCCGCCCGACCAGATGCCAGCACCTGCCCGGTTTCATCCACCAGCCGGGGATAAGAAAGGGTTCCAACCAAATCGTTATTTGCCAGCATGAGCTGTCCCAACAGCCGGGCGTCATACTTTGCGATCAGGGCTCCAACTACATCCGGAGCCTGACCATCACCCCGCGGTACAAACACCCGGGCCGAAAAATAAAGCAGACCGGTTTCTTCCTTCATCACAACCGGCGAACTATAGGTACTCGAACGCGTCAGCACCTCTTGCACATAAGCCTCGTTCGAAAGAATCAGGCCAATCAGAGATTGGTCAGTAGAGGCAATCACCCGGCCCCGAATATCCACCAGCAAATAATCCCGGATATGCTTTTCAGCCAAACCACTTGCCTGAAGCCATTCACCGGTTTGGGTCTGTAAATCAAAAAGGGTCAGGCGCACCGACGGTGGAATGTCCCGCCCTGCTTTCACATCCCGCAGTGTTTCGGCCCAGATCGAGAGCTGGGCTTCCAATTGCACCCGCTGCTGGCCGCTGGCAAAGAAACCATCCACCATCTGGGCAGATTTGGCCGCCGCGTTCGTCAATGCCTGCGAACCAATCTGGACGGTGGAACCCGCAGATAGATTAACCACGATCGCAGTCACCCCAAAGACCGACAGGATACCTACAATTAAAAACGAAGTGATGACTTTCGATCGAAATGAAAAGCTCTGGAATCGTAAAATGATGAAGCCCACCAAACCCAAAATGAGCAGGATTCCAACCACATACACCACTGCAGGGCGCATCATCTGCGGTCTTCCGGCGGGGCCAAACAGGTCCACCAGGTAAGCGCCTACCAGACTGACTACCCCTACCGCCAGCAAGATGATAATACTGCGCCGCGGGATCAGCGCCAGGCCCAGCAGCATCGCCAGCTCCAGCATTGCCAGGGCCGTAATCACCCCGGCAGAAGAGAAGAAAAGGGTTGGCGCAGCGCCAATTCCCAACAGGGTCAACAAAAATATCCAGGCGCTTACCTGAGACTGCCCTGCCCGCTGCAAACTCAAAGCCGTCAGACACAAAGCCAGCACAATCAAAAAGAGAATCGTCCCTGCCAGATAAACCTGGACCGGCTCCCATTCGGTCCCAGCCGGGTCAGGTAGGCAACAACCAAAACCGCCACCAGAAAGATGGAAGACAAAGCGCCTAATAGGGCCCCCAGAGTCAAAGTTCTCTGTCCGGCGGGTGTATATACCGGGTTTACAGGCAGGGCAGGTGGTTTATTCATGTCCATTCGCTCCGCTCTGGTCATCACTCTCTTTATCGGTCAGGCTGGCAGGCCCGGCACCTGAAATGCCAGCCGGCAGCTCGGTCAACAAACGCACGGTTACTTCGGGCAGGTGAAAAGCGCCGCGAATTTCGTCGGCTGCGGTGCGGAGAATTGTTTGAATATCTAGGGTCTCTCGGATATGGCGGACAACCTCGCCTACTTTGCGCTCGCGCACAGCCCGATTTTCTGCCTCTTCAAAGCTGCGAGCTACTTCGACAGCCGATGAGATTTGCAGGCTGATCTGATCAAACAGACGCAGATATTCTTTTCGGTTGTTTTCATTGGCCAATTCTTGCCGGAACTCCACAAAGTGCAGGTCAAACAACCCAATCACCTGGGTTTTATAAATCAGCGGTACCAGCAGCAAGTTGGTTGTTCCCACCTGCTTTAAGATCCAGTGGATTGATTTCGTCAGCGGGTTCACCCCGGGTTCAGTCACCAGCAGCGACCTGCCGGTCCTGATAAGCTGCTCCAGGGCCAGATGCCCCTCAACCGGCCATTTGAAATTGCACAGGCTGTTAAAAATACTGCCCGGGTCGAGCGAAGACCCCGCCGAAACCTGGCCAAATTGCTGCTCCCCGTCAAACAAAATCGCTCCACAGTAAGGGATATCCAGACCAGCCCGCAGTGTTTGGGTCACATGATCCAGCAGCTCTCCCATCTCAGTATGCGAAGCTGCCGCTGAAGTCACTTCTTGCAGCAGGCGCAGTTGGGTAGCCCGCTGCTGCGATTCTTCCAAAAGCCGGGCATTGTCCATCGCCAGGGCAATCTGCGCCGTAAGCGATTGAATTACCTCTACCTGCTCCCGGCCCCACTTCAAACCGCCAATCCGCCCGGTCAGGGTGCTGCCCTCAGCGCTGTTTGGCGCTACGAGCTGGTTTTGGGTCACATCGCTCTCCAGCCCAATCACACCGACCAGCCGGTTGTACATTAAAATCGGCGCCAACAAAGCCGTCGAACCGGGGGGCAGCCCATACAGGCCAGAATTAAAAGCATCCACCTCTACCAGGATCGGCTGACCTTTATTCAACTCATCCAACAAACTCGGAGCAAGGCTGCGTTCCACCGGAGTAATCTCCATGCGATCAAACTCAAACCCGGTGGCATTGCTGCCTACCCGTTTCATTGACCAGGATTGTTCGATATAGCGCTGGTACATGGTTTGCGTTTCAGCTTCAGACTGCTGGAGGGTTGCGCTCAAACGGCTGTTCTCCACCACAACCGCCAACTGATCAGCCAAAATCTGCAAAATCGCTTCCCGCTCGGCATCAAAGCTCTGTACCTCGCTGTGCTGCACATCCAGCACGCCAATCACCTCTCTGCCCACCCGCATCGGAAAGACTGCTTCCGACCTGGTTCTGGCGAGCAGCGCTTCTTTCTGGTACAGGAAATCGGTGGTCACATCGTTGACCACCCGCGACTCACCGGTCGTTGCAGTGTAGCCAACCAGGCTGGTTTCACCAATCCGGACCGCATAAACCCGCTCACGTAGAGAGCGGCCAATTTCACCCGAGCCGGCCCGCAAAATCAACATCCGCTGATCCAGATCGAGCAAAAAAACTCCTACCTGGTAATATCCAAACTTATTCGCGATCAGGTCAACTGCTCGCACCAGTTTCTGGTCCAGCGTGGTTCGCTCATCTTCAGTCACAATTTCATGGATCACATCACCCAGCACCAGCAAATTAGCTGCCCGCTGGTTGACCTGCGCCATTCGATCACGAATCTTGCGCTCAAGACTTTCCACACTCGTGTCAACCTTTTCAAACAACTGGCGGGTTGAAAAAGCAAGCTGAGAAACTTCGTCCTGGTCATCCTGGAAAACAGCTTCGGACAGCAAAGCCCGGGTGGGGCTGCGTTTTTTCTCGAAACCAGCAGCCAGGCCAGCCTGTGCGGCTGGGGAAAAAATGGTTTCATCAAACCGAAATCCATCCTTAACAGCTGTATCCATTGCCTGCCGGATTTCAGCAACCGGTCGGATGATCGAGGCTGCCAATGCATATGCCACAATCCCGCCGGCAATAAACAGGCCAAACGCCAGGGCGCTGATCGCCACAATCTGCCCGGTAGTGGCAGTTTGAGCCGCATCCAGGCCGCGCTGCAAATTCTCAAGGGCAGTCTGCCCTTCCGGGCTGACCTGGGAACTGGCTAAAGCCAACAACCGCTGCATTTCACTAAATGTCCGGCTCTGACTGTAATAACCAATCCCCAACATCAGGCTGACCAGAATTGCAGCCCCCAGCGCAACCAGCGCCAGCCGCGGCAGCAGCCCAACCCGCCGGACCAATCGTTCGAAAAGCGGTCGGGTATTCATGCTTCTGCCTCCTGCTCACTGCCCTGGGGTTCAGTCGGAACACCTGTTGGCGCCTGAATCTCATTAAAAGCAGGGGTAATTTGAATAAACGTGCGGGATGCGCCAAAAGTAGAACCAAGTTCCCGCACCGTGTTGCGCAGGATCGCTTCCAGATTGACCGAAGACCGCACCTGGTTCGCAATCTGGTTGATTTGTTGTTCTTTGGCCGCCAGGCCCTGAGCTTCGTTCAATAGCCGGGCGTTTTCAAGCAGCAGTGAAAGCCGGTTGGCCATTTCAGCATAAATCCCAACCACATCCGAGCTTGGAATACCTTCATCAAATTGCAAATCCAACTGCCCAATCACCTCATCCCGCAGGCGCAGAGGGATGGAATACACATTCCCTGGCGCCACCTGTCCAGCAAGGTCATCGACTCCAGCCGCCAACGCTGCCGGCCGGTTGACCGGCTCCACCTGTAAACCGCGGTAGCGGTAACTGACCTGATCACCCATTCGCTCAATCTGGCTCTGCCAGGCATTGCGGGTGTAATTGCTGTACACGCCCTGCAGCTCACGCAGCGTTTCACGCGTCTGGCGCAGCAGCCGGGCACTGTCAATTGAAATCGCAAGCTGATCGGCCACAATTTGCAAAACCGCAATCAGATTCGGATCAAAAGCGTCAAGACTCGACGTGCTTTGGACATCCAAAACACCGATCATCTTACCTGCAGAACGCAGTGGCAGCACCAGCTGCACTCGGGTCATACTCTGGCGTGCCACCTGCGCCGTGCCGCTCCGCATCACTTCGGCAAAAATCGCCGCCAGCTCCGAACTGCCGGTTTTATAAGGATGATCTGCCTGATCCAGGCGCAGCCGTTCCACCAGAGGACGCGTGCTGACATCCAGGCCCGAACCGCCTTCAGTTCTCGCCGCAAGCACAGCCACTTCACCCGGGGCATCCAGCAGATAAATCAACACCTGTACAAAACTAAATCGCTCCCGGATCAGGTACACCGCCCGGTTCAGCAGCTCATCCAGGTCGCGCGGCGTAGTAGCATCGCGTGCTGTTTCAGCCGCAAGCTGGAGCTGGCGTGAACGCGCCTCAAGTGCTGCCGTGCGCTCATCAACCCTTTTCTCCAAATCGTCCACCAGCTCACGCAGCTGGGCCGTCATTGAATTAAAGGCCCGCGCCAGCGAGCCGATTTCATCCAGCCCGGCAACCAGGCTGCCGCTGGCCTGCAGGGCCAGGTTGCCCGCCGCAATCCGCTGAGCAGTGGATGCCAGCTCTCCAAGCGGTTGTGAAATTCGACGCACGGCGTACAAACCGACCAAAAAGGCCAGTATCACCGAAACCACCGAAAGGATCACTGTATAGAGCAAAGACTCATAAGTGGAAGCCAGCGCCTCAGCCTGCTGCTGCTCGGCAAAAAGCTCCATTTCCAGCCCAGGAAGCCAGCGGTAATACCCCAGAACCGGAATTTTATGGTAACTGACATACTGCCCGCTGCCCTGGATCACCAGGTCTGGGCTGGTTGCCTTCTCAATCAGTGTCCGGATGGGGACAGAAATCACCTTGCTGCCCTGCAGAAACAGGGGGTAAACCAGCGAATTCGAGAGCAGTTCGCGCTGATTGGTTACCAGATAGGTCTCGCCTGTCTTGCCCAACCCAGACCGCTCGGACATCAGCGTGGTCAAGATTTTCAAGTTCGCCCGCCCGGCGATCACCCCAATCGTCTCACCAGCCTTATTTACGATTGGGGCTGCCACAATAATCACATTTTGATTAGCCGTTGGCGAATACATCAGGCTTGACCGGTAGATTCCGCTCAAAGCCGGCTTGAAATATGGCGTTGTAGCCTGCTCAAAGCCAATTCGTTCGGGTTCAGTCGAAAGCATAACCCGTCCGTTCAAATTTAAATACGAAATTTCTAAAAACAAATCAGTTGCTGGCAGAGCGCTGCGCACCCGGGAAATTATCCTGCTAACAGCCGGATCGAGCTGTTGGATGGCTGTCTGGGCAAAAAGTTGGGTGATGAGATCCATCTCCTCGGATGTGGGCAAATAATGGAGTAAATCGGCTTCCAATTGATTTTCCCAGGTTTGGATTTCGGCATTCTTAAGCGTAACCACCGACTCAAGCTGGTCGAGGGCCCGCTGTTGGGCGTTGCTGGCATTCACAATACTGGTCAGAGCGCCAATTGCCGAAACCGGCAGGAACACCAGCAGGACAAACGTTGCCAGCAGGCGGGTCCGAATCGAGCTGGCCTGAAACTCAATCAGTACCTGTGCCAGGATTGCCAGCCCCAGCAGCAGGTTCGCCCCCAGTGAGAAGGGGAAGATAATCGGGTAATAGCTGTAATCGTAGCGTACGAACGGCAGCGCCGGCACAAGGTTGATCACCAAAATCAGACCAGCATAAAACAAACTGACGGCAAACCAGACCCCAAACCGGCGCGGCAGAACAAAATTGCCGGTTAAAACAATCAGCAGGATACCCCCAATCAGATTATAGGCGGTCAGCCCTTGCCAGATGAGTTCGTTCCCCGCATAAGCCACCGCCAACCCCACCAGCACCAGCACCCCTGCCCAGGCAACCCGGCCGCGGCTCATCAAAACCAGAATGGGTGGGATAAAAATCACCAGTGAACCAATCACAATCGGGACGATCAACGCTTGAACAAGCTGCAGTTGGAGATAAGTGTAATAGTAAAAACCCGCAGTCAATCCAGCAAACAGGCCAACGGTCAGCAGAAAGAAACGGTATCGGGGGTTCATCGATTTTGCTCCGCCTGGCCTGTGTTGGGCTTCATGGAAATGGTCACTTCAGCCACATTGGGCAGCCCGCCCAACTGGCGTACAGCAGATTTAAGCAGCGACTCCAGATCGAGTGAAGTTGAAAGCTGGGCCACAAACTCATTGATTGCCTGCTCGCGGAAGGAACGGGCCTGAGCCTCCTCAAACAAACGCGCCGACTCAAAGGTCTGGCTCAGGTGCTCGGATAGATCAGACAAAAGGCGCTTGTCCAAAGTTGAAACCCCGCCCGCGGCGGCCCAAATCTCGATCGTGGCGATGGTTTCACCGCGCACAACCACCGGCAGCAGGTACGGGTCGTCCGCCTGTCCGGCATCCAGCTTCTTTGCGTCCGTCTGATACAGCGGCTGCAGCAGCTCATCCGTCAGTTCATATCCAACCACCGGGTGAGCGACAATCACATTTTTCCAGGCGCTGCCGCTGACTTGCCCATACAAATTCTCCAGCTCGCTCAAGCTGTTCTGGTAAGAGCGGAACAGTCTGGCGTTCTCAATCGCTACCGCCAGCTGGTCTGCCAAAATTTGGAGCGTTGCCACGTCCTGATCATCAAATGCATCCGGCTGCATACTTTGCACATCCAGAACACCAATCACCAGGCTGTCCAATCCGCCCGACCCCGTCGCAGTTTTCAGAGGAAGTGCCATTTCGGAGCGCGTCTTGGGCAAAAGAGGATTCTTAAAATGGACAACATCCTTTCCGGTATCCAGAGCGATCCTCGGGATCCCCGTCCCAGCCACACTGCCCACGATCCCGATCGGACCTTTTCCAGAGGTGTCTTGATGTTGACCGTACACTCTTTTGTCTATGCGCAAGCGATGGTTTCTTTCTATCATCTGCCGTCCTGCTTCTCCGGTCGCTGCTCGCAGTACGGCGTATTCCCGCTGGTTGTCGATCAAAAAGATACCTGCATGATAAAAACCAAAGCGTTGGGAGATTAAATCAACGGTCCGCGCCAGCAGCCAATTCAGGTCGCGCACCTGCAGCGATCCACTTGCCCCTTCGCCAAGTCCCGGATGCTGGATGGCAGTCTGGTTGATATCCCGCGCCAGGTCGGCTGCCGCCTGCAGCTGCCCGCTCCGCCGTTCAAGCTGCTTCGTCCGCTCTGCCACTCTGTCTTCCAAAGCGGTCAGCGACGCAAACAACTGGTTCTTCATAATTCTGAACGATCTGGTCAGCACCTGCAGTTCGTCCTGGCTGTTAATTTCGGCCATTTCCTGGCCGGCTTCTTCCTCATCGCCGGGGAGCTGCACATCCCACTGCCCGCGCCCTATTTTCGCCGCGGCCTCGGCCAATGCCCTCACCGGACGGATCCAGCGCTCAGTCAGATACAAAGTCACAAGAAAGATGATCGCCAGCACGCCCACCAGCGAAGGCAAGAAGCGCTGAAGCGCCACCAGACGCAGCGATTCTCCCAGCTCGCTTTGCAGCGTATCCAGCGGCTGCAGCACTTTTTTGGATTCAATAACCGTTCCCAGGCTCCAGCCAGTGCTTTTTAATGGCGCAAATGCCACAATCACCTGCCGCTCGGGTCCATTATCCCGCCCGGGCAGGGTCACTTCCACCACATCGGTCCGGCCGTCCAACATCGCCTGGATAATCGGCCGGAAAGCCAGTTCAATCTGGTCTGCCGATTCCAGGTTAACCAATTCATTTAGAACAGGCTCGCGCCCGGTGATATCCAGCGCCGCCTGCCGGGGCAAAATTATCCCTCTCCCGGCCGAATCCAACATAAAAGAGTAGCTGGCTTCGGGCAGCAGGTTATTCACTTCCACAGACGCCTCAAGCTCCTGCAGCGTCACATCCATCCCAACCACTCCCAGCAGCGTACCTTCGCTCGGGCAGTCCGCACAGTCTTCATCCGGTTTTTCTGCATACACCGGTACAGCCGCGGTGGTCACCAGCCCTTGCCCGGTGGCATCCAGATATGGGTCAACCCACGGTTTCCGGCTGCCTTCGCGCACCGCCTGCAGATACCACGGCCGGCTGGTAACCTGCCAATCCTCGGGCAGCACCTGCCCAAGGTTGATATTCGGGTAAAAACGCGTCATCTGGTTGGGTGTGGCGAAAAACAAGGCCACCACAGCCGGGAACTCAGACTGCACACTCGGGAACAACTCGTCCAACTCTGCGCTAGAGCGTACATCCCGCCGGATCAAATCGTTTAGCTCCACCAGATTGGGTACAAAAACACTCGTGATCGCCTCAGCCGGGTTTGCATATTGCCCCTGCTCAAGCCGGGTTAAGCCGACTTGAGGATCGCCGCCCAGCTCGGACCCCGATGAAGAATGTTCGTAGGCAGACTGCATAAAGTGCGCCAGGATATGTGCCTGGCTCAAAATCTGTTCAAAGAACCGATCATTTTCCCGGCTGATAGAGTTGTTGTACTGTACCAGATCGGTTTTTACCTGATCAGTCAACGCCTGGCCGCCAATCCGCTGGGCATTTTCACCAATCCGGCTGATCGAATCAAAAGCCAGCAGTGTCACAACCAGGATGGAGATCAGGGTAACCGAAAGCAAAAATAACAATAACCGCGCCCGCAAAGAGATCCCGTTCAGGCGCTGCAAAACCCCGGTCACAAAGCTGCGCTCCGGGTTGTTCGGGGTGTTGGGTTGGATCCTCTGGCGTGTCATGGCTGTTCACCACGTTTCTGGTCGGTCAATTGGATTCGGACACGCTTGGCGCCCAGGGCAGCCCCAATTTCGCTGACGGTCTTGCTCATCACGCTCCCCAGTGTCAACGATTCGGTAAGGCGGGTTGTAATCTGCCCAACCAGGGTGTCCAGTTGAGCCGTTTGCTGGATCTCTTCCAGCAGACGAGCATTTTCCAGCGCCGGAATAATTTGGGCCAGGGCGTCTTCCACCAGCATTTGCTCTTCTCCAGTCCAGGGAGCTTCGCTTTCATCTCGGCGCAGTAAAATATACCCCAGTTCTGCTCCTGGCTGGTCCGAACTGCCCGACTGCAGGCGGATCGGCACCCGCAAGACCCAGGGAGACATGGCCGCCGTTTCGGGCAGGCTGGCCTGTGCCACGGGCTGGGTAGAAATCCGGTCATAGCGGTAAGCAAGTCCCCGGCCGCGCAAGCGCTCTGACCAGGACTGCAGCGTCCGGCTGCTGAACTGGCGGTTCAATTCATTAAAAGCTGCCCGGCTTTCTTCAAACAGGCGGGCGTTTTCCATCGCCAGTGAAATTTGATCGGCCAACACCTGCAAAATTTCGATATCTTCAGCCTGGAATGCGTTCGACACAACAGACTGAACATCCAGCACCCCAATCACCTGGCGCTGCGCCCCGGCTCGGGCTGCCGCAAACAGCGGCAGCGCCATCTCCGAACGGGTGGAAGGCAAATCAGGGTTAGTAAAGAAAACCGCGTCAGCGCCGACATCCAGAGCAATTCGCGGCAATCCGGTATTGGCAACATAACCCACAATACCCTCTTTGCCAACTTTCAACTTATGCTGGCGGGCCAGCATATCCTGGCCGCCAGCGCTGTTTGCAGCTCGCAGAATCGCATATTCTCCATCCCGGTCAAGGATAAAAATGCCGGCATGATAAAAGTCAAACTGTGCCGCAACCAGCCGGGTTGATTCATTCAAAAGCTGCTCCAAATCGCGAATCTGAGCCGCCTGCCTGCTGACCTGAACCGATGCCTGAAGCTGCCCTGTGCGGCGCTCCAGCACCTGGGTCCGTTCCTGAACCCGCAGATCAACATTCCTGACAGCATCCCGCAGTTGGATGAACATCCGATCGAAAGCCGCCACCAGGCCTGCCAGGTCTGCCGAGTTATGAACCTCCATTGGCAGCCGGATAATTTTCGTGCTGCTGCCATCCGCAATTTCCCTTGCAGCCTGCAAAATCGTTTGAATTGGTTTGAGGCCGCGCTCCATTACAAACGCCACCACCCCAAACGAAAGAATCAGCGCTGCAGCCAGCATCCCGCCCTCTGAAAACAGGTCAATCCAGAGCGGGGCGTAAATTTCAGCTTCGGGCTGCTGATAAACGACAAGCCACTGATCCGACAGACCAATCACAGCGGCATGCCACACAGTGCCGCTGGTAGCTGAAAAATGCAGATAATCTGCCTTCTGGCTGGAGCGAATTGCCTCCGCCCCAATCCCCAGCGATTCCGTCAAACCCTGATCCAATCCATTCTCGGAAGCAGCCACAAGCTGGTCATTCTGATCCAATACAAAAAAGCTGCTCGAAGCGCTTAATTTGGGATAATTGCCCAGGTCGGCCAGGCCGCGATACAGCAGAACCAAAAGATCCGGCGTTTTAAAGTCCCCGCTCTGGAAAGTTTCTACCCGTTTCAGCGGCATGACCAGAACGAGCCCGGCCTCAGACTCGCCGCCAAGGACGGCTGACAGATCAATCCCAATTAATTCTATCGGCTTGCGGGCTGCATTGGCAAACCAGGACTGGGCAGACAAATTTAATTCGAGAGGCTTCTGGGCTGAACTTGCCAGATATTCCCCACACCCTGCCAACGCCAGGCTGCAGCGCCGTTCACTGGTCGCCAGAGCTTCGCCATCCTGTGACACAATCGCCGCCAGCGCCAATCCCTGGCGGGCCGCCTTGTAACTTTCCAACAGGGTTATTTGTTCAACAGGACCACCTGCAATTAACCCGGGTTGATTGGCCATCAGGTGCGCCGATGCCGACGCATCCACCACCCAGTTTTCCATCACCTGGGCGATCCCCAACGCTGCAAATCGAAGCTGCGCCACCGACTGCTTCTCAATCTGCTGGGAGCGGTAAACGCCCCGCAGCCCAAAGACAGCCAGTTGTACCAGCCCCACCAGCAAGATAATCGCCAGCGTCAAACGGAACCAGGATGTACGGTAGAAGGGTAGATTGTTCATCCTGATTCACCCTCTTCAGAAGCAACCTTGAGCTGGATAACCGCTTCACTCGCCCGCAGCGCTGAGCCCAATTCTTCCAACGTGGAGCGCAAAATCCCATCCAAATCGGTCGCACTGCGCGCTGTGCGAGTGATGCTGGTCAAAAGGCGGTCATAGGAAGCTTTGCGCTGCGTTTCTTCCACCAGGCGCACATTTTCCAAAGCCAGGGTGGTCTGGTTGATAATCGCCTCCAAAAAGGCCTGATCCTCTGTAGAGAGATTTGCAGCCCCACTTTGGGCATCCGCCGGCAGCAGTACCTCCAGCTTGCCAATCACCTGTTCGCGCAGTGCCAGAGGCAGGCTGATTTCCTGGGCAGGCTGGTTTGAAGACCGGCTCAAAAGCAAAGCATCTTCTGAGACTGCCGCAATCGGCTGCTCGGTCTCACTGCTCCAGGCTTGCTGTAAATATTGGCGGTTCAGCACCCGGATTTCATCCAGACTGCGCCCGAGCTGCTTGAACAAAGTGGCATTTTGCAGGGCGGTTGCCAGGCTGCTGGCGATATTCAACAAAATGGTGATGTCATCCTGGTCAAAAGCAGCCGACAGGCTGGATTGGACCGTCAGGGCGCCCATCGCCAGGCTGCCAGATCCCGCCGCCGTCCCCTGGACCACAATTGGCAGAGCCATTTCAGAGCGGGTATTGGGTAAATGGGGGTTATTAAAACGCACCGCTTCCTTACCCACATCCAGGGCAATCCGGGCTTTGCGGTTTTGCACAGCCCAGGCCACCATCGAATTACCATTTAAAGGCAGGTGATGCCCCAAAGCCAGCATTTTTTGCCCGGCCTCGCCCGAGCCTGCCCGAAGCAGAGCGTTTTCATTCCGATCATCCAGCAAAAACACACCCACATAATACAGATCAAACCGGTTCTGCACCAGGTCAACCACCTGCTGCAAAACCTTTTCGGGGTCCAGTTCATTATTTAATGCCAGCGAAATCTCGCCTGCAGTTCGAATTTGCACCAGACGGCGTTCCAGGTCGCGGGTCCGGTCTTTAATCCTCGTTTCCAGGCTGGAACGTTCCGCATTCAATTCAGAACGCAGCCGTTGTTCCGAGTTGATGGTGTTCTCAAAGCCGCGGAACATCACAACCAGTGAAATCACAGTCACCGAGCTTACCAAAGAGGCGACTGCAGTCGCCAGCAGCCAGAAGGCCAGGCTCTGATTGACATTCCCAGTCCCAAAGACAGGCGGGGTGACAACCCCGGTCAGCATGAGCGTACCAGCCAGGGCGATCGCCCCCAGGTTAATCCCCAGGCCCACAAAACCCGGCCGCTGTCCCAGCAAAATAGCCGAAACAATAGGCAGTGTCATCAAGAACAGGCGTCCGTTACCATACAGGCCATCCGAAAACAGCGTAGAAAGCCCAAGCAGAGCGATTAGCGAAAGGAAGAACACTGCCCGCAGTGTATAGGACATCCGTTTGCTGGCTGTGACATACACCAGAACCGCAAAAGCTGCTAGAAAAATCCCAATCAATCCAAACTGCTGTTTTTGTAAACGCGGCGGGATAGTGGCAATCAGCGCAATCACACTGAAAACCAGCGAGCCGTTCAGCATGTTCTGCAAAATTCGTTCGCGCAAAGCCTGCAGCGAAGCCATTGCTGCCGATTGGTATCCACCGCTCACTGCGCCGGGCTGTGGGCTGGTGGCATCCAGGGTTGGTTTTGCACGAAAACGGTTCGGGTACATACGTTTAGACCTTGTTTACTTCAGACTGCCGGGTTAGAGGAATCGCCAGGATCATCCCCAGCCCCCCCAGGTGTTTCAGCTTGGGTTTCAACCTCAGCCAACAGCCCCGCCGCGGATGCTTCGGCGGCCTGTGGCTCAGCCACAATCCCCACCTCAATCGTGGCTCGGGCCGCGCCCAATACCTTACGCACTTCCTGAGCGGCTGTTTCCAAAATCGTCTGCCGGTTATTCGAGCTGCGGATCCGGGCGGTAATTTCATTGATAAGCCGCTGGCGCTCGGCCTGCTGGCGGGTATTGGCCAACAAACGCGCCGTTTGAATCGCAATCGCCACCTGCGAGCCCAGAATCGACATGAGCTGCAGGTCATCTTCATCAAACCGGTTTTCTACTAACGGGTCCTGCACAACCATGGCTCCGATGACATCGCCCGAAGCCAGCAGCGGCACCCCCAGCCACGACTTGGTGCTGGCCACACCCACCGTCATAGCCCCCAGACTGTCGGCTTTGCGGTCAACATCCTCCAGCAGCATTAAGGGCTTACGGGTTGTGATCAAGATCGAGGTCAGGCCGGTCCCCACCGGGAAAGGATCCACCTGCGAAATTTTCGAGTCGGGGTCTTCGGGCTCAAACAAATAGGGGATCTGAATCGTTTCCGCTTCAGGGTTGTACAAAGCAATAAAAAAGCTTACCTCGCCGATAATCTGGTTGACTTCAGTGTGGATGGCGCGGTAAAAATCAAACAAATCCATCTGGGTGGTCACAAACTGGCTGATCCGATTCAGGGCGCCCAAAGCTGCCTCACGTTTGCGGTTGGCCTGCGAAGCCGTCACCCGATTCAGCGCCGCACTGGCCTGATCACAGATTGACACACAGGTTTGTACTGCCGCATCCCGCCGCAGCATCGATTCGCTTTCCCGGCTGCCCGAACGGAAAGAAAGCTTGCCAGCCAGCGGATAAGCTGCCGCCAGGTTGCTTGTTACCAGCCCCACCACCACCAGCGCATACAAATGCTGCTGCAGTCGGACTGGAATAAAAGCAGCGACCCGGCTGTTGATTTGCCTCGGCAGTGCCAGCAGCGGCGCCGGAACAGTCACCGGCCGGGCCAGGTCCAGCATTAAGAATGGTGTGCCAGGCGCTAAAACCTGCTCTACCAGGTCGAGGGGCAGCCCTTCGCCGTTTTCCGAACCCCCATCCGCCAGCGCCCCCACCGGCTGCGGCGAATTAAGATGATACAGCCTCATCTGCCGGCCTGCCAACCTTTCGGCGTGATGCGCGATTTGCTCCACTGGTAAATCGCTATCACTCTGCCCATAGACCGCCAGCAGCATTGTTGGATAAGCAATATCATCCAGCGCTTCCGACAGGCTCTGCAAGATCTCCCCTTCGCTGCGTGAACGGTTCAACCGCTGACTGGCCCGGTAGAGGACATTAGTCTCATCCAGACTCAGGCAAGCTGCATCCATCAGACGAATATTTTGAATCACCGCAGCCAGGTGCCCGGCAATCGTCGCCAAAACACTGACCGTATCCTCATCCAGCCCCAACCCCGATTTTTCTAAAATCTGAACATCCAGCACGCCCAAAACCAGGCGCGCCGGCCCACCCAGCGTTTCGCCCCCTGCCGTCTGCAATGCCACCATCGACCGGACACCATCGGCAGAATCGTCGGCGCCAATCTGGATCGCAATCGGCACAGCCGCTTCAATCCGGGGCGATTCGCCCTCGCCAGCTTGTTCGCCGGCTGAGCTTTCGCTGCTTGCGCCAAAAAAGTCGCGCCGGGCATCCTGCGTCAGGCGAGGCCGGTTGTTGGCCGCGCACCACCCGATCAGCGACCGCCCCCCAATCTGGATTTTCTGGTTTTTAGGCCGCCAGAGCGGAGCATACGGCCCGCTGGCTTCTGCCAGGTCAAGATATTTAGGGTCTTCAGCCACCAGATAAATCGCCGCCAGGTGAAAACCAAACCGGTCTACCAGCACCTCCACTGTATGCTGCAGCAATTCGGGGAGCGACGCCGCTGTGGCAACCATCTGAGTGATTTCAGCGGCAGTTCGGATTTGTTTTAAGCGCTGCTCCAGATCGTGAGTCCGCACTTGAATCCGCTGCTCCAGTTCCTGGTTGGCAGCCTGAAGTGCATTGTGCAAATTGGTGAACTGCGTCGCAACAGCCTGATCCAACACTTTTTGTTCGATCAACCCAAGTTGAATCAAAGCCTGGCCAAGCAGCAGCTTACGGCCAGGTTTCTGGCCCTCTGTCTCCAATTGAAAATCCAGCGCCGCCTGCAAGTCGCCGCTGGAGATCAGCTTTTGCTCCAACAAATATTCGCCCAGCCGGGGTAAAAAACCTTCGGCAAAGGCAGAAGCGCTGGAACCAGGGTATGGGTCAGAAGTTACCATCAAAGCCACTCAAGGGGAAATAATTCCTTTACAAAATACAGTGCAAATTTCAGGCCACAATCCACAAACCAGTTCGCTTCAGCCGCTCATCTCCCAAACGGGTTGCCCGGCCAGAATACGTTTAATCTGATCCGGAAAAACATCCGGATCCAGCGGTTTGCCAATGAAACCATTAAAGCCAGCTCCCCGGGCTTTGTTCATCTGTTCCACGCTGGCTTCGGCGGTTACCGCCACCACCACCGTACTGCGCAGTGCCGGAGAAGAACGAATCTTCCGCAGCGCGCCATAACCATCCTCGTACGGCAGGCGGATATCCATCAAAATCAAATCAACCCTGGGAAGCGTATCGGCATATTCCACCACTTCATAACCCGATGTCTTCCATTCACAATGCACGCCCATATAGCCCAAAAGGCGGGCGATGAGCACAAAATTCGCCACATTATCTTCAACAACCAGCACGGTCAGGTCTTTTGGTAAAGCCCCGGAAGGTTCAGCCATTGCGAGCCTCCTTCAAAAAAGAACGGATCTGCTGTGGCAAAGCGTCCACATCAATCGGTTTTTGAATATAACCATCACACCCGGCTTTCAAAGTCCGCTCGCGATCGCCGCGCATCACATTGGCTGTCAGAGCAATGATCGGTAAATCCTTCAGCCCAGGCATCCCCTTAATCATGGCAGTCAGGGCGTAGCCATCCATATCAGGCATATTGATATCCATCAAAATCAAATCGGGAAGGGTGTTTTCCAAAACCTTTAACGCTTCTGCAGCATTAACCGCTTCTATCACACGAAAATCCTCCACAAGCAGCACTCGCCTGATCAGCAAGCGGTTATTTGGATCGTCCTCAACATATAAGATCGTTAAATCTTCTGCCATACCGTTCACCTGAATGGAGTCCGCCCGCCAGAATACACCAGCCAACCAGCGCGAAGGCGGAGTTGCATGTGTCTGACAGGCCCAGCCGTCAAACACCTTTCATAAATGAAATGTTACCATACCTATTATACATTGGATGTAAAAATAACGTAATTCTTTCGCTTTGCCGAACAATAAAAGTCTGGATCATGCTGAACCCCAATGACTCATCGACAAATTTAATCCCAAAATTTGGTTTTCGAGTATAATCATTCCTTGCGTGTCACGCCCCGGAACAATCAAGCCCGGGCACGCACTCTGCCAGCGTCGTGCTGGCATCTGTATGAATCTGGAGGCTAAAGGTTAGTTGTAATGAAAAAGTATCTCCCGCTTGCTGTTTCCCTTTCTGTTGTTATTCTCGCGATCTATCTAAACCTGCCCACGGTTCCCTGGTTTTTTGGAGTGGATGTCCGCACCAAGTTAGGCCTGGATCTCAAAGGCGGCGTTCAGGCGCTGCTCGAAGCAGACCTGCCTGCTACCTCAACAGTCACCAGTGACCAGATGGTCGGCGCCACAAAAATCATCGAAAACCGTATCAACGGGCTGGGCGTCAGTGAAGCCCAGGTTGTACGCGCTGGCGACCGCCGCATTGTGGTCGAAATTCCGGATGTCGCAGACCCCGATAAAGCCCTGGCAACCATCCGCACCACCGCACTGCTCGAATTTGTCGACCTGGGCGCCCTCTCGGTTCAGGAAGCCCAGCTCCTCGAAGGCCAGACCATCCGCACCGATTTTGGGCTGACGGGCGTCATCACCGGCACCGATATTGTCACCCCCTCCATGCGCACCTGGCACACCATTCTGACGGGTAAAGACCTGACCAGCGCCGCTGCTCAGGCCAAAACTGCCGGCGGGTACGATGTTGCAATTACCTTCTCGAATGAAGGCGCAACCGCCTTCGCCACCTACACCGGCGCCAATGTCGGCAAAGTCCTGGCGATTGTCCTCGACAAGAAGGTTATTTCTGCCCCGACCATCTCAACCAAAATTGACGGCGGCAAGGGCGTGATCACGGGCAACTACACCCTCGAATCAGCCAACGAATTTGCTGTCCAGCTCAACTCCGGTTCGCTGCCAGTACCGCTCAAAGTCGTTAACAGCAACGTCGTCGGCGCCACCCTCGGTGAAGACTCCCTCAACAAGAGCCTGCTCGCTGGCGCCATCGGTCTGGCAATGGTCGTTCTCTTCATGGGTCTGTACTACCGCCTCCCCGGCGTCGTAGCCGATCTCGCCCTGGTTTGCTACGCCCTCATCAGCCTGGCAATCTTTCGGGTCATGGGCGTCACCCTGACACTGCCTGGCATTGCCGGCTTCATTCTGAGTATCGGTATGGCAGTCGATGCCAACGTCCTGATCTTTGAACGGCTCAAAGAAGAACTGCGCGGCGGACGCTCGCTGAATGTAGCCATTGACATGGCCTGGAGCAAAGCCTGGCCCTCTATTCGTGACTCAAATATCTCAACCCTCTTGACCTGCCTCGTTCTCTACATCTTCGGCAGCACGTTCGGCGCTACCCTCGTCAAGGGCTTCTCCATAACCCTGGCATTGGGTGTGATTACCAGCCTGTTTACAGCTATTTTTGTCACCCGCAGCTTCCTGCATGTCGTGCTGGATAATGTCAAAGCCAGCGAAAACCCAAGCTGGTTCAATGCGTAATCGCAGCGCAAGACGGATTTAAGGAGTTCCTCGCATGTTAGATATTGTTGCTAAGAAGTACTGGTTTTTCGGCCTCTCGATGTTGATCATCATCCCCGGCCTGATTTTTCTAATCGCCTTTGGTCTCCCGTTGGGTTTGGATTTCCGCGGCGGCAGCCTGCTGGACTTAAAATTCGAGTCTGGCACAGCCCCTACTGCTGAAGAAATGCGCTCCGTTTATTTGGCGCAGGGTTTTAAAGATACGGTCATCCAGACCTCAGGTAAAGATGGACTGATTATCCGTTCCGAAAAGATGGAAGACACCAAGAAAGTCGAACTGACCGCCGCTATCGAATCCCAATTCGGCAAGGTGACTGTCAACCGCTACGAAAATGTCGATCCTGCCATCGGCGCCGAAGTTGTGCGCCAGGCCGGGCTGGCAGTGGCCGCCGCAGCCATTTTGATCCTGGTCTACATCTGGTTCGCCTTCCGGGGCGTTCCCAATGCCCACCGTTACGGTATCAGCGCCATCATCGCCATGCTGCATGATGTTTTGGTCATCGTTGGCATCGAAGCCATGCTCGGCAAGTTCCTCGGCTGGGAAGCAGACGCGCTCTTCCTGACCGCCCTGCTGACAGTCATCGGCTTTTCCGTCCATGACACGATCGTGGTTTTTGACCGCATTCGTGAAAACGCCATCGTTTACCGTCGTTTGCCCTATGCAACCATGGTCAACCATTCGATCGTCCAGACCCTGGACCGCTCGATCAACACCCAGTTGACCGTCATGATCACCCTGCTTTCCCTGGTGCTCCTCGGCGGCACCACCACCCAGCACTTTGTGATCATCCTGCTGGTGGGTATCTTCTCCGGCACCTATTCCTCCATTTTCAATGCCGCCTCCATCCTGGTGGTCTGGGAAAACAAGGAATGGCAAACCTGGTTCAAGCGCAAAGCACAGGAACCCGCTGCCTGATTGTTCATCGAATAAAAAACTCCCGCCAGGCTTGGGGGGAGTTTTTTATTCGAATAATCTCGACCCTTCATTTTATTCCAGGCCACGGATCGGCAGCCCAGATCGGGTCTGTCAGCCCCTGTTGAAACGCCTTGAGACTGGCTTCGCTTGAATTCATCCGCCAATCGGTTTCTTTATTGATATTGAACCAAAAGATCATCCGGATCTGAGGGTAAGCCGGCAGACGGGCAAACATATCCGTCACCCAGGCCGCTTTGTCGCCGCCTTTTTCCGAAGAAGCAAATTCCCCGATCATCATCGGCTTGCTGGGGTTGATCGCCTGCAGTTGAGCGTAGTTCGCGGCGTACACCTGGTCAAAGCTCTGCCACTGGCTCCAGCTCTGGCTCGTGCCCCAATTATAGCCATCCACACACAACCAATCCACATATTCGTCCCCTGGGTAATAGTTGGGGTAAGCATTCCAGGCTTCGCCCAGAGCGCCAGTCATAGCCACATTCGGGCACCAGACCCAAAGCACGTTCTCAGCCCCTTCTTCGGCAAACACTCTGTGCAGATAGCGAAAAGCATCCACAAATCGCTCCGGGCCGTCCGCTTTTAGCGGGTCTCCGTACTGGTCTGAGACAGCCCCGCCGTTGCGGGTCCCGCTCCAGGGGTACCAATCCCCGTTCATCTCATGCCCAAAACGCATCAAGACGGGCTTGCCAAAAGCCGCAGCCGCCTGGGCAAAAGGCCGGATGTAATAATCATAATCGCCTTCGACGATCGCCTGCAGCGGGTGGAGAATATTAGGGTCATCAAACCCCAGCGCAGGGCGGTATTCCCAGGTCGGCATTGTGATCCAGCCTTTCTCGGCGTTTCCTTCAAAGGTCAGGTCGCTGAAGGCAGATTCCCAGCGGTGGTAGTAAAGCTGGGCGCTGAATTTGTGATTCAGCATCTCCTCCACATCTGACCCGGCATTAAAAACACCAAAATACTTCACCGGATAGGCTGCATATTCGGGCTCCGGCGTCGGCGAAGAAACAGGGGTGGCAGTAGGAACGCTGGTGGGAGTGAACACAATTCCGGGCGTGGCTGAAGGCGCACCGGTTGGTGCGGGTACGGCGGGAATCGAACCGCATCCGCTGAGGAGAAACAGACCGAAAACCAGAGTGAACAAATTTTTCATCAGATTTCCTCCAGGCTAGCGCCGCACCAGCGGGACAAACAACATCGGCCTGTATTCAAATGCCCCGATATCGCACACTGCTGTGCCATCGTTGTTGCCATCCAACTGGCGCTGAACAATGTCGCCGGGCGGGGTTAGCCCAGAAAAGCCCCGCTGGTCATACATACCGCAGTACATGTTTTCCGCCCGATCGATTGCCGGGCTGCCCCGCCGCAAAGCAACCGTGCGCGTCCGCCCGCCGTTATTCGCCAGACCGCCCAGCAGCGGGTCAATATTCTGCTGGTCGCTGGGCTGTGTGAAACCACATTGACTGCCGCCATCCAGGTTATTCCCCATCGAAACAATCGTCTTGCTCGGGCTTGTTCCGCAGTTGGCATTCAACTGGGTTCCGCTGACCTGAGCAGGCACCTGATTGCCCGCGATCAGCGTATTCCGCACCGTGACACTCCCGCCCAGGCTGCTTTCCAAACCACCCGCCTGCGAGGCGAAAAATAGCGGTTTTCCACCCGGTTGAACCCGGTTGCCTGCAATCGTCACGTTGGTCAGCCAGACCGAGCCGGCATTGTTCAGAACTCCTCCGGCAAAGGACGAGACATTATCTGCGACCGTGCTGGTGGTGAGTTCAAGAATGCCGGTGTTAAATATTCCGCCCCCGCCGCCTGTCACCGGCACCCCGGAGCGAGTAGCGCCGGTCGGGGCGTTGTTGTTCGAAACTAAACTGTGGAAAATGCTCAGTGAACCGCTGTTATAAATCCCCCCACCGTTGGCCGAGCTCGTATTGGCGGTTATATCGCTCTGGCTCACGGACAGGCTGCCGCCGTTCCAGATCCCCCCGCCGCTGCCCACAGCAGAACTTCCACTGATCAGCGTCCCCAAAATAGACGCCGTCCCGCCCGCCTCCACGCACAGGCCCCCGCCGTTTTGGGTACTCTGGTTGGCAGTCAGGCGCACATTGGCAGCATCCAGGCTGCCGCCGCTTGAAACGTGAATACCACCCCCACAGACGGTGGTGGCTCCCCCCGACATTCCCAGGTTCTTCAGATATAGAGCCCCACCGTTGATAACATCGAAAAGCCGGAAGGTATTGTTTCCCTGAAGGGTTACCTTATTGCCGCCATCCATGGTGAAATTCGAGCCCACCTGCCAGCCGCCGCTGAGCGTCAGCACCACAGGCTCGGCGCCGCAGTCGAAGGTCAGGGTCTTTATCCCTGGCGTCCCCAGTGCGGTCGTAAGGGCCGCCGGGGTGCAGCTCGCAGCGCTGCCGCTGCCCATCTTCACTTGCCCGTCGGCTGCCGTGGTAAATACCTGGTCGCTGCCATAATACGTCTGGCTGGCGGTCACAAAGCGAGCCCGCCAGTGATAAACCGTGTTGGGCAGAAGTGTATGCGGGGTCCAATCGCTCCAGACTGTGTAAGCGTTGGATAGCGGCTCGCCAGCCGGCGGGATCACCGCCGGCCCGTCGGTGAACTCTCCGTAAGCGGCTGTCTTGCCCAGGTCAAAATAGACTGACCCGGCAAGTCCATGGTTATAAACCCAGGTAGTGGATTTGTACCCGCTAACCGGTGAACCGATCCGCTCGGTGGAGGCGCTGGGGTAGAGAACACTGGGTGTGCTGCTGAAAACATACACCCCCTGGGTAGGCGCCAGCCACGGGCTCGAATTGCCGTCCAATGCCCAGACATAGCCTGCCAGCTGGACACCGGACAGGGTTGTGCTGGATACCACCGGTATCTGAATCTCGATAAAGTGCCCCTGTGGCACCGGCCAGGTGTAAGCATGGGCGCTGTCCACCGAAGGAACCGCATATGCCCCAGGATGATAGCTGGAAGACGGCAAAGACTGTGGGCACTCTGCAGGCGGAATGGCACCGCCATCGAAATAACAGCGCACCGGGGTAGCCAGGCTGATCGCCAGGCTGGTGCTAATCGGCAGCCCAAACTCAAGCCAGGCGCGCTGCCCCGAGCAGGAATTACCCAAACCTGCCACCACAATATGAATGTAATACTTCTGCCCTGGCCCAGGCACCGCAGCCTGTGGGTCAGCGGCAAAGCCCACATAAGTTCCCATCCCGTACTCGCCGTAGGGCATGCCCTGAATAATACTGATGCAGTTCACAATACCCGAATACTGGATCATCCCATCATAATACCCAACTGCATTCGGCGCTGCCGGGTTGGCCGCTCCGGCAGGATCTCCAGCCGGCAGTGTGTCACCTGCTGGCTCTGTCTGCCTGGGCAAACCATCCCCGCCAACCAGCAGTACGGGTGGAGCCCAGAAAGCGCTTTCTTCTATACTATCACCAGGTGAACCTGCCAGCCCCGCTCTCGGTCCAGCCATAACCAACATCGCCGTCATTAAGATCAGCGTACTGAGTAACCGCACAACGTTTCGCATGAAAATCTCCCGTAAAGTAGCTGGCCGCCATTTTGGCGCACAAACATTGGCTCAATGAGCCAATTGGGATTTATTCTACCTACTTCGTGTGGGGTGTGCAATCACCTGATATGGTGATTTGTGAAGTTCCCGGAGATCATCTGCCAGGTTAATCAGCGCTCATAGTGGCGACTGTTCCGATTGCGTGCGAATATGCCCCATATTCTAAGCCGGATTTCACCAGCCAGGTCTTTTTGCAGGTGCGCCCGCTCAATCAGGGTACGCACCATGTCCTTTTCAAAACCACCCTTCTTCCAACATACGGCTGCCCGCTCTGGGCGGGCTGCAGTTTCCCAGCACATACTGCTCAACTCCCACTCTCCGCTTTTCCCCCATGATCTGGCAGCCCGATCCCACTTGGATAGGGTCTCCCAGCGGTTAGCCGCCAGTCGCCAGTTCTGCCCTTCATCGGACACCTCAGCCAAACAGCGCCGGAAGTCGGCAAACTGGCCAGCCCTGCGGTAATTCATGGCCGAACGCCGCCAATCCCGCACCGTTTCCCAGTAAGCCGCCGCCTCAGCCCACAGATAACGCTCTTCAGCCTGGTTTGCCCTGCAGCGTATGGCATGCCCTATCTCATTCGCCTGCTCATAGCAGCGGGCTGCATCCAGCCAGCGCAGCGAACCTTCCCACAATTTCCCGGCTTCAAACCAATCCCGGGTCGCTTCCCTGTACAGCGCCTGACAGATCAGGCTTTGCTCCAGGTTTCCGGCCAGGTCGTAGGCATCAGCCGCATTCTTCCAGCGTTCAATTTCGGCCCATTTATCCGCTGCCGCCGCCCATTCCTGATTTTCTTCAAAGCGCAATGCTTCTACCCGGCTTACAGCTCGCAAATCGCCCAGCTCGGTGTAAACCCGGACAGCATCTTCCCAGGCGCCAATCTTTTCCCATAACCCGGCGGCGGTGCGCAAATCGCCAGAGACCTGAGCCAGCAGCGCCCGGCAGCGGTCCACATCCCGCTCCCGGCCAAGCCGGGCATAACATTCGCCTGCGAACACCCATTCCTGGAGCCGCTCCCAGATCTCAGCCGCTGTTTCCCAATCACCTTGTTCTTCATCAAGCTTTGCCTGGCAAAAACTTTCCAGCGCCGATTCGGCCGACTGGCGGTAACAGTGAACCGCCTTTTCCCACTTCTGCAGGCGCATCCAGGTGGAGCCGGCCGCATGCCAGTTACTCTCCGCTTCACAGCCAATCGCCTGACAGCGCAGGGCCGATTCGGCGTCTCCGGCCTGGGTATAACACCCACCGGCCGAATCCCATTTTTCAAGTCCTTCCCAAATAAAGGCGGCCTCCATGAAACGGCCTTCAAGTTCAGCCCAGTGCGCCTGCGCAGTCGCCTCCTGGACTGGATTGCCCGCTCGCCGGTAACAAAGGGCGGCTTTATCCCACTGGTTCAGCTTTTGCCAGTACCCGGCTGCCGGCTCCCAGTTTTCGTGGGCTTCAGCGTCCAATGCCTGGCAGCGGGTGAAATCGGCCGGCAAACCGGCTTCCTGATAGCAGCGCACGGCTTTGGGGTATGCTTTCAGATCTTCCCAACCCATGGCCGCCTTTTCCCATTGACCTTTGTGTTCGTAACCCAGCGCCTCACACCGGCCGGATTCCTGCAGCTCACCGCCTGCCCTGAAGCAGCGCGCCGCCTCGTTCCAATGGCTGATTTTCTCCCATTCATTGGCCGCCAGCCCCCAGGCCTGTTGGCTCTCGGCTCGTAGTGCCTTGCAGCGGCCTGCATCGGACCGGTGCCCGGTCCGCTCATAACAGCGGGCCGCCTCACCCCAATTCTCCAGCGACTCCCAGATCCGGGCGGCATTCAACAATTCGCCTGCCTGCTCCCACTGCCGGGCTGCATCTTCTTTGTTGGCGGTCATCTCCCAGCTTTGAGCCGCCATCGCCGGCTGATTGGCTTCTTGCCAACATTTGGCGGCTTCAGCCCATTCATCCACTTCCTGCCACAGGCTGGCGGCGGTCTCAAAGTCGTATTTCGCCGCTGCCATCCTGGCCTGAGTGATCTTCTCTTTGCGCGGGTTGTTCGCCCGCTGAAATGCCAGCATAGCCCGGTCAAATATCTCGGCGCTCAAGAAATAATCGCCGCGCTCATTCCATTCCGCCGCCGTTTTGGGCGGAATTAAATAGCGGTCGATATCCTCGACTGCGATCGCATCCAACAGATGGGGCTCAATCATTTTCCAGGGAAAAGTATCCCGTTGAGCTTCAAAGATAACCAATTGGCGCCGAACCCGGGTTACCGCCACATACATTAAATTGTAGGCATAAGCAACTTCAGATTTTGGGTTTTCCGCCTTGTCGTCGCCGGTATAAAAATCTTTCCACATTTTTTGAAACGGAGCGCCAATATTCCACAGCAGCACTTCCCGCAGATCCAATCCCTTCGCATCCTGGATCGTAATCACCGAAGCACCATCGCCTAACGCATCGATGACTCGCTGCCTGTCATCTTCAGTGGCGGTGATAATATCAATCCCGGCGAAATCCATCTGCCGCAGCTGCTTCAGCACAGCCTGCTCGTCTGCAATGCACAGGCACGGCAGCTCACCCATCAGACCGGCTGGCTCCTTGGCGCTGGTCTCGTCCGCGTATAGCCCCACGGCCTCTTTGCGCAGTTCCAACAGTTTATTTGCCAGGCGCACCACAGGCGGGCGATTACGGAAATTGAAGCTCAGGCTCTTCAGCCGTGTTTTCTCCCATTCATGCCGGTAAAAAAGATTGTTGACATTTTCCCAGCGGAAACTGCTCGGGTTAATCACCTGCTGCAGATCGCCAACAAAAAACAATTCCGAGCCGCGCTGCTCTCGCTGCGAAAGCTGCACCAGCACTTCCAATTCAATTTCGGTCAGATCCTGAATTTCATCTGCAATCACAACATCAAACTGAGCGCTTTGCGTCCGCCGCAAAGCCTCCCAGGCCAGACCCTGCTCGTCGTAAAGCTTGCCAGCCGCCAGGTAATTTTGGTATTCCTCGGCAAGCGAATAAATCTGCCTGCGGGTTTTGTCATCTGCTCTGAGAACCCGTGAGGCCTTATCGCCAATTTTCAAATATTCCTCAAGGCTTAATGTTTCAGCCGCCAGAAAAGGCGCCGGGGCCGGTTTGCGGTTGGCAGTCCAGGAACCGCGGATCACACCTCGCAGCTCATCCCAAACCAAAACCGGATTCAGGTTGCGCAACACCGCCCGCCGCTGGCGGTTATCGTTCAGCCAGTTCCGGAATTCCAAAAATCCCACCAGCCGGTATTGATGGAGCGCTTGATTACGCAGGGCGGAATGGATTATTTTTATACACAGGTTCGAAAAAGTACTAAAAAGCACCCCGCCTGTGCCAATTTGCTCAGCAACGGGCAATTGGCCGAATATTTTCTGGCCCAAATCCTCTGCCTCATGAGCCAGGCGCGGGTTATAGGTCACATACAGGGCGCGTAAGGCAGGGTTTTCTTCCAGTCGGCGCAGCAAACGATACACCGCCAGGGTTGTCTTGCCGCTGCCAGCCGAACCGTTGATCAACAGGGGGCCGCGTTCGGTCAACAGATGCGCCTGGTCTTCAGTTAATATCAGCTTGAGTTCGGCGCTGCCTTCCTCGATCAATTTCCAAAAATTAGGGTCATCCACCTGATACCATTGGATCCCGCTTTCCAAAATTTCGTTACCTTCACCCGCAAATCCCAGCAGGCTTTGCAGTTCAATTAAATCCAGCTGTCTGCTCCCAATCGGCTGCCCAGTCTGAGCCGATCCCATGCGCGGGACTGTGATGCGCTGCTCTTCCCGGGTGACTTCATCCCAGGTATCAAAAAAAGCCTCTTCCAATTTGCGGTTAAGCCGTCTGGCGCGCCGGTTGACAGCATCATGATCGGGCACATAATCCAGCAGGCGGGTATAAGTCTTGACCGCATTACAGGGCTGGCAGTAGCGGCGGTTGAAATCAAACAGCAAGCGCTCTTTTTGATTGAGGCGCGCCTCAAAAATTTGCTCCCTGGCGCCATGCAGCTTTTTAACCCAAATGCCGTGCGAATAGCTGCCGCTCTCCAACGACTCGATCGCCCGCTGAAACTGGCTGCGCAGCACACGATCCGAGCCAGACAGGGCGTCTTTAATTCCGTAGTGGACACAAATGTGAGAATGGAGCATAAATAATTTTCAACCCTTTCCGTCATTTTAACATGGATATCCCAATTCCACCTTGCAATAAAATAGCATTCTGGGAATTGCCGTGAAAGTACCCATATGAATTGCCATGCGCCAGAAAAAGTTTGACACTATCGCTGTTCATGGTTTATACGACATGCAGGCCGCCCTGGGTAATCAGGGCAGCATCATCGAGCCGGCATTCATGGCCACCAACCTGGGCCGGGTAAAATCCGTCGCCACCATCCCCATGATCTCCACCCACCAGCAGATCACCGACAAGGATATTGCCGGTCTGCAGGCCAACCTGATCCGTCTCTCGGTTGGCTTGGAACACCCGGATGACATCATCGCTGACCTGGAGCAGGCGCTGCGCGCTTAATTTTTGCTGTATCTTTCAGGAGAATGGATGAGGTGTTTGCTGCAAAACTGCTACCGCAAACACCTCATATTTTTAAAACGAATTGCTGATTGACAGCAAAAAAGAATTTTTATATAATCTATTTAGTTAAACGCTTAACTAAAATCTTTTCCCCATTCAGAATCAATTAATCGGTTTATTATGCCTCATACTAAAGTTACACTGGAAGATATCGCTCTTCGGGCGGGTGTTTCGACAGCCGCTGTTTCGCAGGCCCTTTCCGGCAAAGGAGCATTATCTCAGGCGACTCGCCAAAAAATCATACAAATGGTTGAGGAGCTTTCATACCAGCCCGATAAAGTCGCCCAAAACCTCGCCAGAAGACGCGCCAGCCAGGCAGACGGAAAGCGGATCGAAGGCTCAAAAAGAAAGAATCTACCCCCACCTGGCATCATGGTCTTTTACAATCTCCCCGAGCTGAGTGAGGTTGTCCATTTGGAAATCCAACAAATGGAGGAAGAAGGCTTCGATGTGAGCCGCCAGCGCCAGGAACTGCTCACCGCTCAAAAGCCATCCAAACAGAAGTTATATCAACTTTACAGCCAGGTGCTTGCCGCTCCTCCCCTGCCAGGCTTCCAGTACAATGAGCCCAATACACTCTCCGAAATCCAGCAGCAGCGTCCAGACAAGCTGCCGGTTTATTCTTCCTCCATTTCAACCAGCACGCTCTTTGACCGCATCCACGGTGCCTGGTTGGGCCGCACCGCCGGGTGTGTTCTGGGAAAACCCCTCCAGGCCGGGTGGTCCCGCCAAAAGGTCACCCAATATTTGCAATTGGCCAAAAGTTATCCGCTGAGGGACTATTTGCCCCGTCTTCTGCCGCCCCCGCCCGGATTCGATTTTGAACCCGAAACATCTGGCTGTTTCCTGGGTGAAATCCACGGAGCAGCCCAGGATGACGACACCGATTTTTCGATCCTGGCACTCCATATCCTCGAAACCTATGGCGTCGAATTTACCATCCGGGATGTCGCCACCGAATGGCTAAGCCATCTGGCCTATTTCGGCACCTACACCACCGAACGCGCTGTCTACCGCAACCTCGTCTGGAATACACACCCCGAAGAGGCTGCTGCATTCGCCAACCCGGAGCGCGAGTTCGCAGGCGCTCGAACCCGGGCTGACCTTTACGGGTATATCTGCCCAGGCAGGCCAGCCCAGGCAGCCAGTCTGGCGTACAAAGACGCCGCACTATCTCACACAAAAAACGGACTTTACAGCGCTATGTTTATGGCCGCTCTAATTTCGTGGTCCTTTGCCTGTCCGAATATTGAACAGGCTGTCCAGGTTGCGCTGAATGCCATTCCGCATAACTGCAGGCTGGCCGAAGCCATCCAGATTGTGCTCGCAACGTACCAGAACGGCCAGGATTGGGAATCGGCCTACGACCAGGTCCTGCTGCGCTGCGGCGGTTATTCGCCAATCCATTCGATCAACAACACAGCCTGGGTTGCCCTATCGATTCTTTACAGCGAAGGCAGCTTCACCCAGGCCCTCGCCCTGGCGGTGACCTGTGGCATGGATACGGGCAGTAACGCAGGCAGTGTCGGGTCAGCGCTGGGCGCCTTTCTTGGCCGATCTGCCCTGCCAGACCACTGGACAGAACCTCTTCACAATCAGCTTTTTACCGCCGTTGCGGGTTTCCGCGAATCCAATCTTGCAGAACTGGCTGGTCGAACTGCAGCCATTGCCCAAAGAACCTTACTCCAGCCGCCTTATGTAGAATAATCCAACCTGTATACCGGCATCCATTCAAGGAGTAGTTATGAGCCCCAAAACCCTCACCCGCCGCGATTTTCTCAAAATCCTTACAGCCTCCATGGGAGGTATGCTCGCCGTCTCCTGCAGCGATGCCCTTGGCGGCAGCCCAAACACGGTTCGAATAATGGTCGATTCCTGGGCTCTGTCGTATGCCCCGTTCAAGGCGATGGCTGATGCCTTCAACAAAATCCATCCCGAAACTCCGGTCAAAGTCGAGGCCAGCCCAGGCGGCTGGATGACAAAAGTTGTCGGCCAGATGCGTTCGAATAAACTGCAGTGGAGCGGAGCTGGCGTCATGAGCACTTTCAACGATCTTGCCAGTTGGATCCAGTTGGGCTTGATCCAGCCGGTCGATGATTACATTACAGCATCTCAGGAGCCGGGCGCATCGACCTTCATAAACGATCTGCTCCCGGTGGTAAAAGAGGATAACGCCTACGAAGGCAAGTTCTATGGCTTTCCGTTCAGCCTCGAAAACATAACCTACCAGTGGAATACTGAAACGTTTGGCAAAGCCGGGGTTGCGAATGCGCCTAAAACACTTCAGGAACTGTATGATTACAGTCTGGCAGTTAAAGAATACCTCAACTCCCAGGCCAGCAAAGACAGCTTTGCCTTTGGGTTTGATATGGGTCACCTCAACCGCAATTTAGGTGCAGTATTTTTCAGTATGACTGACCAACCGTATACTGAAGATGGCTGGTTCCGTTGGGATTCAGATGAAATGCGCGCCGCATTGAGTTATATGCGTAAACTGAGCCGAGCCGGAATAACGCCCCCAAACTGCGGTGAAGGTCTCGAAATAGTTGATATGTGGACCCGTGGCCGTCTGGCTGGCCTGTACAGTCCGAGTTCGCGCGGTGTTTGGGCCCAAAAGTCAATCGGCTTCGATAAGGTGGTCACCTCCCAGACCCCAACCATTGACGGCAAGCCCCATTCTGGCTCAAACTATTGGTGCAACAGCATTTCAATCTTTAATAAAGCTCCTCTCCCCCAGCAGGCGGTGGATTTCTTGATCTTCGCTATCGGACCGCAAAACCAGGATTGGCAAAAAGCCATCATCCAGGCCGGCACATCCCCGGTTTTCGGATCAGTATATTCCGATTTGCTTGCCAGCGATTCCAGCCTGGCCCCTTATATCTGGATGCAGGAGCTGCGTGACCGGGTTGCAGTATCGGCGCCATCGCCAAAAAATTATTATTATCAAATCCAAAACGAAGCCTGGAACCAGCACTGGGCCTCTTACCTTAAAGACAGTTCAACCCTCTCCGAGGATGATCTGATCCAAAATGTCTTGAAGACTGCCCAGGAAATCCATCAGCAGGCACTCCAATCTATTCCTACATTGACTGTTCCCTAAAAGTTGTAAATATGGCCCTCCTTGACCAACACGATCTGCCAGTCCCAGAACAGGAAAGTTTTCTGGCAAGTTTCAAAACCGCCTTTAAGGATATTCGGGAAGAAAAAAAGGGCGACTGGCTGGGCTACCTGTTCATCACACCAGCCGTGATCCTCTTCCTGGTTTTTCAGGGTTATCCGATTCTGCGCGGTCTGCTGATGGCCTTTTCGGATTATCGCTGGCTGGTACCTGAAACCCAGGGTCTTTTCAAACTGAATGGCCTGGACAATTACCTGGCCCTGTTGAAAGATGAAACCTTTTTTCGCTCGTTTCAAATCACACTGCGTTATACAGCCTTCTATCTGCCGCTGTTGCTGATCCTCTCCCTGGGCGTGGCCCTTCTGATCGCCCGGGTCGGCAGCCCCCGCCTGGCCAGTTTTTACCGGATTGTGGCCTACATTCCTGTCGTTCTGCCGGTTTCGGTCTCAATGATGATGTGGCGCCAGATCTACAACCCGCAGTACGGTTTCCTGAACTCATTCCTGAAAAATGTTCTCGCTATCCAGGATCCCCCCCGCTGGCTTTCTGACCCGGCCTGGTCGTTGACGGCGGTACTCATCCCCGATCTCTGGCTGGGGTTTGGCTATTTCACCCTGCTCTTTCTGGTTGGGCTGTACAACATTGATGGAATCCTTTACGAAGCCGCTGCCATTGACGGCGCCAACGACTGGCAGCAGTTAATCCACATCACCCTCCCGCTCCTCAAACCAATCATCACCCTGGTTCTGATTACAACTGGGGGGCTCGCCAGTGCTGTTGTGCCTGTCCTGACTCTTTTTCAGACGCCGGCCGGGCCAGATCGGTCAATGCTCACCCTGGGTGTCTATGGCTTTCAAACCGCCTTTTCGATTGGCGATATGCGCATGGGCTATGCCGCCTCGATGGCTCTGGTAATTGGAATATTTTCCATGCTCTTTACTGCGCTGATTTTCAAACTGCTCAATTCAGAGAGACGCTGATGCAAAAATTCCTGCGCACGATCCCGCTTAACCTCGCATTGATGATCATGGTGTTCGTCTGCCTCTTTCCGCTCTACTGGTCACTGGTCTCCTCCTTCAAAGGCAGAACGGAACTCTACGAGTCCTCACCTTCGCTTTGGATTCGCCAGCCGACCCTGGCAAACTATCAGACCGTCCTCTCGTTGTCTGGTGGCAGCGAAATCCCGCTGTATCTTTGGAACAGTCTCAAAATCGGTCTTGGTGCGGTCCTCGTCCAATTCATCGTTGTGTCTATGGCCGCCTATGCATTCGCCCGGATAAAGTTTCGCGGGCGCGACCTGATCTTTTATTCTCTGGTGTTAATGATGTTCATCCCCAGGGTTGGCGGTTTGATGGCCACCTATGAGCTGATGGATTTCCTGAATCTGCGTAACACCCACCTTGGACTGATCCTACTCTTTCCCAGCACCATCAGTCTATCCCTGCTGATCATGCGCCAGGCATTCCTGGCGGTGCCGCGCGAATTGGAAGAAGCCGCCATGATTGACGGCGCAAACACCTGGCAAGTTTTCACCCGCATCGCCATTCCCATGGCGCAAAGTGCTCTTGTGGTGATTTCCATTCTAACGTTCCTGGCAACCTGGGGAGATTTCATTACCACATACACCATGCTCGACGATCCCAGCCTGTTCACCGTGTCCATCGCCATCACCCAGATCACGGGCTGGTCCACGATGACCGCCGGCAACGCCGCCACAACCTACGGGTCAGACAATGCCGCATTTGTCCTGGCCATCATCCCGGTTATTCTGGTGTATATCCTGACCCAAAAGTGGTTTGTCCGTGGTTTTCAAGAAGGCATTATCAAATTGTAAAGGAGTTTTTGATGAACAATCAGCTTGCGCAACTAAAAAATCGTCGAACCGGACGTTTTTCATCCTGGGATACCAACGGTCGGAATTGGGACTTGTGGGTCATCCCGGCCGGCGGAAGCGTAGTCCTGGCAGATATTACTGGTCCGGCTCAGATCACCCACATTTGGATGACCCAGCTCAGCCATTATCGCGAGGTGCTGATTAAGATTACCTATGATGACGCTCCCTTTCCAAGTGTACTGGCGCCTTTGGGGGATTTTTTCTGCCTTGGCCACAGCCTGGTCAATTCGTTTGAATCGGCTCTTTTTTCGGCCTCAACTCATTTTGCCTACATGTTTGACAAACCCTGCGCCCTGAACTGTTATGTCCCAATGCCGTTTGCCCGGCGGGCCGTAGTGGAGCTGATCAACCAGAGCAGCGAACCCCATAACCAATATTTTTATATTGACTACGAAACCCTGGAATCCTTCCCAGAAGACCTGGGGTATTTTCATGCTGAATTTCGGCGGGCAAATCCATTCCCCGGCTGGGGCCCAGAGATTGGCGTAAACGCCCCGCTGGGGAATATCCCAAACACCGAAAAAACCGCCTGGGAAAACAATTACGTCATCCTCGAAACCACCGGCCGCGGCCACTACATCGGCTGCAATCTGTCCGTCACCAATTTCTCCCGCAGCTGGTGGGGCGAAGGCGATGACATGATTTGGGTGGATGGCTACAAATGGCCCCCGGATATTCACGGCACAGGCAGCGAAGATTACTTCAACCAGGCGTTTGGCATGCAGCCAAATGCTTTCCTGCACAATGGCTCATCCATATTTGAGGGCGGGACGATCCCCATTCCCGAAATCGAGCTCTACCGCGGCAACAGCGGCTACCAGACCAGTTATGTTTTTCATCTTGAAAATCCGGTTCGTTTCAATACCGGCATCAAAGCAACAATCGAAATCGGCCACGCCAACCACCTGGCCAATGAGGTCAGCAGTACCGCCTACTGGTACGCCGAAAAACCCACCACCATTGTCGATCCGCCGCCGGTCCAACAGCGCCTTCCCGTCCGGCGTGACAACGCCGGCATCTGGATCAAAGACCCCGATCGCCAGTGCCCTGGCAGGCCGTTGATTCTGACCGAAGCCATGCTCTCCGCCAAAGCCCGCTGGACAGAGCAAAAATGATCACCGATCTAGCTCGCTTGCGCAGGCGCTCCTCGGCCCGGACCGCAGCCACACTGAATATTCTCCCCCACAGCACCCGGGTGCTGGCAGACATCAGTGGTCCTGCCCAAATCACGCACATCTGGATGGCTCAGGCTGAGCACTATCGCGAATGTCTGTTGAAGATCACTTATGACGACAGACCTTACCCCAGCGTCCTTGTTCCAATTGGAGATTTTTTTGGCCTGGGCCACAGCCTGGTCAACACCTATGAATCGGCGCTCTTCAGCGTTTCCACAAACTACCCATACGCATTCAATAAACCAGCTGCCTTAAACTGCTACATCCCAATGCCCTTTGCTCACCGGGCTGTAATCGAATTAGCCAACGAAAGCGACCAGGTCCACACCCAGGCATTTGCAATCGAATCTGAAAGTCTGCCGCAACTCTCCCCTGACACCGGTTATTTTCAGGCAGAATTTCGCCGAGCCCACCCTTTCGCAGGTTGGGGGGGCGAGATTGTGCCCAATACCCCTGAAGCAAACGCCGCAAACCTGGAACGCCTCGCCTGGGAAAATAATTACATCATTCTTGAAACCAGCGGGCGCGGGCACTACATCGGCTGCAACCTTTCGGTCACCAATTACACAAACAATTGGTGGGGTGAGGGTGATGAAATGATCTGGGTAGATGGCTACAAATGGCCGCCGGATGTGCATGGCACAGGAAGCGAAGATTATCTCGGCCATGCCGGCGGGATGCATCCTTCTGCATTCCAGCACAACGGGTCATCCATCTTTGAAGGCCGCACAATCCCCGTTCCTGAAATAGAGCTCTGGCGCGGAAATTCCGGATACCAGACCAGCTATGTCTTCCATCTCGAAAATCCGATTCATTTTTCACAGCAGATCAAAGTCACAATTGAGCATGGTCACGCCAACCACCTTGCTAATGAAATGAGCAGCACCGCTTACTGGTACGCGGCAGCCCCAACCGCAGTCATCAACCCACCGCCTGCCGCTCAGCGAATGCCTGTTCTGCGCCTCAACACAGGTGAATGGATCAAGAATCCGGCTGCTGAATATCCCGGCAAACCAATCCTTGTATCCGATGAAATGCTCATGCTCAAAGCCAGGGCGGCAAAAAAATAATATGGATTCCTTTTCATCTTTGCCGATCATAGACAGCCATGTGCACTTCGTTCATCCAGAACTTATGCAGGATATGCTTGCCCTGCTGGACGCAGTCCCCTGTACAGCCTTCAATCTGGTTTGCCTGCCGCTGCCGGGCGGTGGAACCCAAAATCCGGCAGCCCTGTTCTTCAAGCAGCAGCATCCAGACCGGACCTATATTTCAGGCGCTCTTGATTACACTCCGGTTCTAAATGGGCACACAGACGCTGCTGACCAGCTGTCAAATCAGGTCCTTTGGATGAAGCAGGCTGGATTTGATGGCCTGAAATTAATCGAAGGCAAACCCCAGGTGCGAAAAATGCTCCCATACACCTTGGATTCGGCGCTTTATGTCAAAATGTGGCACACAATCGAACAGCTTGGTTTACCCGTGGTGCTCCACGTGGCCGATCCCGACGAATTTTGGGATGCCCAATCCATCCCCGACTGGGCCCAGGAAAGCGGCTGGGATTACACCGATGGCAGCTTTCCCAGCAAAGAAACGCTTTATACCGAGGTGGAACAGACCCTCTGCCGCCATCCGGGTTTGAAACTTACCCTTGCCCATTTTTCTTTTCTTTCGACAGACCTGGAGCGCGCCGCTCAATTCCTTTTACGCCACCCTGGCGTATCTTTCGACCTGGCGCCGCACATGGGCATGTATCATGATTTCAGCCGGCAGCCATCTGCAGTACGCGATTTTTTCGTCCGATTTCAAGATCGGATACTATACGGCACAGACCTCGATACGCGCGTACTGGTGAAAGGCAAAATGCGGGATGGCTTTATGCGCGCCATTCCCAACCTGCTGCGCATGTTTCTAGAATCAGATGAAGCTTTTAATACTCCCGGGCAGCCCCTGCTGCAGGGCATCTCTTTGCCTCAACCTGTGCTAAAAAAAATATACGCCGCGAATTTTCAGAAAATCTATGGCATTGCCCCGGCCCCATTAGCCGCCGTCAGCCAGCAAGCAGCCCGCTAACCACTCACCCGGCCCTCTAAACAAGAGAGAAAATGAATGTCGCTCAAAAGAAAATATTCCCAGCACACCTACCGTGGAAAAAATTTACTCCAGATTGCTATGCCGTTGGGCGGAATTGGAGCAGGTTGCATTTGCCTGAATGGCTGCGGCGGTCTGCAGGATTTTTCGATTCGGCATCAACCCGTCACCAGCGCCGAGCCTGACCGCCACATGCCACAGGACGCGGGTTTCGCCCTCCTGCACCTGCCCGACCAGGGCCAGACTCGCCTGGTTGAAGGCCCGCTGCCGCCTGAAAAGATATACAACCTTGGGCTGAAATCCCAGGGCTACAATGGCGGTGGTTTTGAAGGCTTGCCGCGCTTTCGCAGCGCTTCTTTCAGGGGGGCATACCCCTTCGGCGAGGTCAGGCTGAAGGATCCAGGCCTCCCAGTGAACGTGACCATCACCGGCTTCAGCCCTCTGATCCCCCTGGATGATCTCAATTCCAGTATTCCCTGCGCACTGCTGGAATACACATTACACAACCAGTCGTCCAACCCGGTGCGCTGGGAATTTTCGTACCATCTCTCGCACCTCGCCCAAAAAGGGGCCGAAACCAGTGCCCGCAGCGCTGCTATCCCCGGATTGGGAGTCCATTTCTGGAACGAAGCCCCTGCTGCTGCGCCCGCATTCGGCAGCGCCGGTCTGGCCATTCTGGGCAGCAAACCACAGATCAAAGCCCGCTGGTTCAGCGGCGGCTGGTTTGATGCCGTCTCCGTTCTCTGGCGTGAAGTCTCCACCGGATCATTCCAGGAATCTGCCGGGTTGGAATCTGGCAGCCAGCTGGCGCGCTGCGGCGGTTCAGTCATGGTCTCTGGAGAGCTCGCCCCCGGCGGCCGCTGCACGATTCCAGTCGCCATCACCTGGCACTTCCCAAATCTGCCTGCAGCTGCCTGCAGCGACAGCCCCCAACTGCTCAATCTCGAACCTGCGCTGCATCCATTTTATGCTGCTCACTGGCAGGATGCCCGCGCAGTCCTGCTTTATCTGCAAAGCCAGTACAGCCAGCTTCGATCGCGTACCAAGGCCTTTCAACAGGCATTATTCTCATCCACCCTGCCCGCAGCCGTCATCGAGGCTGTCTCGGCCAACCTGGCCATTCTCAAAACCCCCACCTTGCTGCGTTTTGAAAACGGCGATATCTGGGGTTGGGAAGGCTGCTTTAGCAACCAGGGCTGCTGCGCAGGAAGCTGCACCCATGTTTGGAATTATGCCCAATCCATCCCGCACCTGTTTCCTCAGCTTGAGCGAACCCTGCGTAAACAAGAACTTCAGACCTCCATGGACAATCGGGGGCATGTCAACTTCCGCAGTCCGCCGGCCGGGCAAAGTGCTGCTCACAATTTTCACGCCGCTTCAGATGGCCAGCTTGGCGGCATCCTCAAGGTCTACCGCGAATGGCAGATCAGCGGCGACAAAGCCTGGCTGGCAGAAATTTACCCCCTGGTCAGGCGCAGCCTGGATTTCTGCATTGCCCAATGGGACCCCCAGCGCCAGGGTTTATTGTCTGAACCACATCATAACACCTATGATATTGAGTTTTGGGGCCCAGACGGTATGTGTTCCAGCTATTACGCCGCCGCCCTCAACGCTATGGCTGCCCTTGCCCAGGCGGTCGGCCTTCCTGCCGATTCGGCTAACTATGCGCAGCTCGCCCAAAATGCAGCCCAGCAGCTCGATGCTGTCCTGTTCAATGGCGATTACTACCAGCAGCAAGTCACCTGGACTGGGCTGAAGGACACCAGGTTTGCCAACCTTCTATCGCAAATTGCAGATCGCAGCCAACCAACGCCTGAAGAAAAACTACTGTTGGCCGAAGGCCCCAAATACCAATACGGCTCCGGTTGCCTTTCAGATGGTGTGGTCGGCGCCTGGTTGGCCAAATTTTGCGGCATACCCTCACCCCAAAACCCAGCCCATCTTCGCCGGCACCTTCGCTCTGTGTTCAATTCCAACTTTAAGCCAAACTTATGGGAACATGCCAATACCCAGCGCCCCGGTTACGCTCTGGGTGATGAAGCCGGACTCCTGCTGTGCACCTGGCCGCGCGGCGGCAAACCCACCCTGCCGTTCGTCTACTCAGATGAGGTCTGGACCGGGATTGAATACCAGGTGGCTTCTCACCTGATTTCGGAAGGCATGCTGGCGGAAGGCCTCACACTGGTCGAGGCTGTCCGCTCCCGCTATGATGGACATCGGCGCAATCCCTGGAATGAATATGAATGCGGCAGCTATTATGCCCGCGCCATGTCCAGTTATGCCCTTCTGGCAGCCTGCTCAGGCTTTTGGTATTCAGCAGTCACCCATAGCCTTTCAATTGCGCCAGTGTTCCAGCCGCCTTTCTCTTCCTTTTTTTGCACCGCCAGCGGCTGGGGTACCTTCTGCCTGGAGCAAGACAGGCTCGCAATTCATCTTCAGGAAGGTACACTGCAGGTGGACGAACTTAACCTGCAGTACAGCGGGCGGGTCTCCAATACCTTTCCAGGCATTTGTCTGTCTGCCGGAGAGCGATCCGTGATTCTTCTGAACCCACATAACTCTCCGCCTTCATCCCAGGTAGCCGGTTGAGCATGCCAGTTCAAAAAACACGCATCGCCGGGCTGGCTTTTGGCCTGGCAGCAGCCATTCTTCTCTATCTGATTTCGCATTACTCAGGAGTAATTATGTCAGACTTTAACCCTAAGAAACTGGGCGCGGTCGATCTTGATGTCAATTACTGCACAATGAACGGCGTTGACCTTGACATGGACATCTACTACCCGCCTTCGGGCGGTCCCTGGCCTGCCCTCATTTTTGTTCACGGTGGTGGGTGGACTGAAGGCGACAAGTCTGGGGTTGTCTTTAATCCCAGTCAGTTTGGTTATTTGTTCGCCTCGATCAACTATCGAATGTATCCGGCAGATCGTTTCCCGGCGATGATCGAAGATGTCAAATGCGCAGTCCGCTACCTGCGCGCTCATGCGCGCCATTACAACCTCGATCCAGACCATATCGGGCTGATTGGCCACAGCGCCGGCAGTCATCTGGTAGCCCTGGCCGGGCTGGCAGACAAAACCGCCGGCTGGGATGTTGGCCCATATCTGGACTACTCAAGCCAGGTTCAGGCGGTAATCGCCGTCTCCGGCCCTTCAGATCTTTCTCAATCATTTCCCGCCTGGGTCGAAAACCTCAAAGAAGATGTCTTTGGCGCAGAAATGCTTGTCAAAGCCAGCCCCACTTCCTATGCCCGCAACGACGCACCTCCTTTCCTGATCATCCATGGCGATGCTGATCCTACCGTACCAGTTGAACAGGCTTACCTTTTGAACGCTGCACTTGCGAAAGCCGGGTCACCGGCAGAATTGCTCATCCTCCAAAACGCCGGGCATGGTCTGGAACCGATGTCGGGGCAGATTACACCATCCATCGAAACCACCTTCCAGAAAGCGTATGAATTTCTTGATCGCTGGCTTTACTTTCAGGGTAAAATTAAACCTCCCCAGTTTGCACTCGCCAGCTTGACCCGCCTCAGGATCCTGGCCCGCCTGCTGGAATTAAAAATCTTTCCTCCCCAACCTGCTCGCTGAGCAGATCCACCGTCCAAAGGAAATTGTATGACCAAAATCACATTTATCGGCGCCGGCAGCCTTGGATTCACAACCAATCTGGTCCGCGACATTCTGACTTTCCCGCTGCTGGAGGATGCCACAATCTGCCTTATGGATATCCATCCCGAAAGGCTGGAATTTGCCCGCCAGAGTGTGCAGAAATTGATCCAGGCCGCAAACCATCCCGCAAAAGTAGAAGCAACCCTAAGCCGCCTGGATGCCCTGCGCTCTGCGGATGTCGTCCTGACAACCATACTCTCTGGGTCGACAGAGATCTGGCGGCACGATATCGAAATCCCCAAAAAATATGGCGTGGATATCAACATCGGCGACACACGCGGACCAGCTGGCATCTTCCGTTTCCTGCGCACGCTGCCAGACATGCTTGAAATTGTACGCGATATGGAGCAGGTCTGTCCCAATGCCACCTTGCTCAACTACACAAACCCCATGGCAATGCTCTGTTCAGCCCTTCAGCGCCAGACCTTTATCCCAATTACCGGGCTCTGCCACTCTGTCCAGGGGACTGCCGCCATGCTTGCCCGCTGGATCGGTGCGCCTTATGAAGAAGTCGATTATGTCTGCGCCGGCATAAACCATCAGGCCTTTTACCTTCAGTTCAACTGGCAGGGAAAAGATGCCTATCCGCTCATCCAGGAAGCCATCACCACCCGCCCAGAGGTTTACAACGAAGAAATTGTGCGCAATGAAATGTTCCTGGCCCTGGGAAAATATGTCACGGAATCCAGTGGGCATAATTCTGAATACAACTGGTGGTTTCGGAAACGCCCGGATTTAATCCAGAAATACTGCACAACCGGAACCGGCTGGAACCCTGGCGAATACGCCTACATCCTCAAAGAATATCAAAATAACGAAAAGACCTGGAAAGAACAATTTCTGGCCCGCCTTGCCGCACCAATAACTCCAGAAAACCTTCAGCGCGGCGGCGAGTATGCCGCCCACATTATCAACGCCCTGCGCGGCGGCGATCCGTTCAAATTTAACGGCAATGTACCCAATAATGGGCTGATCACAAATCTGCCTCCTGGCGCCTGTGTTGAAGTCCCCGTTCTTGTCGATCAGTCTGGCTTTCATCCCATATCAGTAGGATCTCTCCCGCCCGAATGTGCTTTGTTGACCCAGCTCTCGTGTGGAATTGAGGAATTGACCGTCCAGTCAGGGCTTGCTGGCGATCCCGTCGGCATTTATCGGGCAATCTGTCACGACCCGCTGACTGCTGCCGTGCTCTCCCTGGCAGAAATCAGGCAAATGACCAACGAGCTTTTCCTCCAGAACCAGGCATATCTGCCTCAGTTCAAACTTTGAGTAAATCGTATCATCTCAATAAGTGCGGGCAGTTGGGTGTTTTTTTGCGGGCTTCGCCCGCAAAAAACACCCAACACCCGTAAATCTGCCTCTCAGTCTGTCCGGCCCTCGGCTCTCCGGTTTGCTACTTTTTCCAGCCGCCTGCGTATACTGATATTGAAAAAGGAGCAGCCTATGCCACGTCATTTTTACCCCGGAAACCACAAACACGGTTTTGGTCGCCGGAGGTACCACTCACTGAACAGCCTGGTCTGGATCATTGGTCTCTGGATCTTGTTCACCACCCATTCCTGGTGGCCAGGGATCATGATCCTGGTTGGTATTACCATGGTCTTGAACACCCTCGCCAACAGCGACTGGGCCTCACAGGCCACCGATCGCCCTGCTGAAGTAGAAGAAAACGCCCCCTGGCAGGATTGGACCCGCCAGCCGCTCCCTCCAGTGCCGCCGCCCGGCGCTGTGCCGCCGCCCGGCTCTGTGCCTCAACCAGCCAGCAGCCAGCCTGTTGTGCAGCCCCCTCCCCCCAGTCCTGAACACTACAGCGGCTGGCTTCCGTCAAACTGTCCCAACTGTGGTGCGCCGATCCGCCCCCAAACAGTCCGCTGGACCGGTTCTCAGTCAGCCGACTGCGCTTACTGCGGCTCAATTCTGCCCCGCCAGGGTTAAAAGGCAAATCAAACAAAATTTCACCTATTGATTTTAATTCAAATTTCATATACAATAATAGTGCGTCCGGATTTTATCGGGATGCACTATATTTTTTCTCGATTTTGTCGGGCCGGTCGAGAAAACCAGACTCAGACCCGAAAGCCAGGACGGATCCTGGCAGTTACCAGTCATGTAACAGGAGGCAGACCATGAAAGTAGACCCCAAGCTTCAACAGCCGACTATTGATCCATTTGCCCAGGGCAAATCGGCCGAAAATCAGCTCGTCCAGCAAAACACATCTCGCCGCGAAGCAAACAAACCAACCGAGTCTCAAAACGCCGCCCGGAACGAATCCGCCAGCGTGAACATTTCACAACCGGAAAAGACAGAAGGTCCGCGCGAGACTGAACCGCTCTCCAGCCCGGAGGAAGCCCGCGAACTGGCTATGGCAGTCAAGGCTTCAATTATGCAGGACAGCGCCGGGGCGAAATCTGCCCAGGCAAACCTGACTAACCAATCGGTTCTCGAAATGTCCAATGGATAATCTGCCGCCGCTTGGGGCCCGCGCCCCACAGCGACCAGCAGACCCATTTGAAAAGGCAGGTTGAAATGCTTGATACCATTCGTCCCGTAATTAATACAGGCCCGCCGTCTGGCGGCGCGAACCAGGTCTCTGGAGTTTCTGCCGCCCGGCCGGTTGCCAATCAGCCAGGCTTGCAGGCCCTGACCACCGCTTCTCAAACCGAAACAAACCAGACCGCAGCCGAAACGGCTGCCAAAAAGAACGCCGCCGCCAGCCAGCCTGGCGCTTCTCTCAATGGTTTGGAGATTTCGCTCAAATTTCGGACTGACGAAGAAACCGGCGCAACCACCATTTTTGTGGTCGATCGCCAGACCAAAAAGGTCCTTCGCACCATTCCGTTCTCCGAGCTGAACAAAATCAGCGTCGGGGAATTAATTAACCTGACAGCCTGATTACCTCCTGGCGGCTGGAGCTGAGTTAATCAAAAGTGCGGGAGAAATCCCGCACTGAGGCATTTAAACTAATACCAGGTAATTTCACGCCAGTTCCCTGAGAGCAATTCCGGCGGGTATTAAATCTGCAGATGCCTTAAAGCAGCGGTCAGCGCCGCCACCGCCCGGCCGTATTCGTCCAGGGCAATGTGTTCGTTGGGGGTATGGTCAAGGGCCGAATCACCTGGGCCGTAGACCGCTGCCGGGCAGGCCCAGGCCGGCGCGACAATATTCAGGTCGGCAGTCCCGGTTTTATTCACAAATGCCGGTTTGCCACCCTGAGCGCGAATCCCGCTCAGCAGCGCCCGGATCAGGGGTGTATTTTTATCACACTGCCAGGCCGGGATCGAATAGCCGCGCTTCTCCAGCCACGCCGTGCCTGCCAGCTCAGTCAGGCGGGCATACCAGGGTTCAGGGGGCATGTCCAGCGGCAGACGGGCGCCAATACTCAGCTTCGCCCAGGCCTTGAAACCGTCCTCCCCAGACTGCATGCCGCGCAGCGAAGGCAGCAGCTGGTCAAAAGCCCGCCCGCGGCCCTGGTTGAACTCCGCGGCAAAAGCCTGGATCCCCAACCAGGTCTGAACAGCCGCCTCACAAACCGGCTCCTCGCGGCTGGCCGTATGGGCCATCGAGCGCTCCAGGGTCAGCTCAGCCCAGGCACTGCCCTTGTAACCCAGCGCCACCCGTTCCCAGTTGTTCGGCTCGCCGATGATCGCATAGTCCGGCCGGTACTGATCCACCACATAGCGGGCGCCTTCAGAATTGCGCTCTTCTTCAACAGCTCCAATCACCACAACCTGCCAGCCCGGGCAGGCGCCCACTGCTGCCGCCGCATCCACAAAACAGGCCAGCGGAGCCTTGGCGTCCACAGAACCGCGCCCGTAGAATATGCCATCTTCCACCCGCGGCAGAATTTCACCCGGGACAGTATCAATATGCCCGAGCAAAACGATCTGGCGCGGACCAGCACCCAGGATCCCAACGGCATTACCCGCCGGATCCCGAAAAGCCTGCTCAAAACCCAGCCCTGCCATCCGTGCCACCAGCCAATCCACCGCGCCTCGCTCCTGGCCGGATGGGCTGTACTGGCCCACCAGCCCCGTCAGGGTCTCGAAATCAGCCCCTGCCAGGTCAGGCATCTTTCATCTCGACAGCCAGAACTTCGCTCAGAGCTGCCACAAGCTGATCGATTTGCTCGTAACTGATCACCAGCGGGGGCAGCAGGCGGATGGTGGTCAGCCCGGCGTTCAGGGCCAGAATGTGCCGCTCTTGCAGCGCCCGCAGATAGGGCACAACTTTTTGCTTCAATTCAATCCCCACCATCAATCCTTTGCCGCGCACCTCGCGGATCAGCGGCGATTGGATCTGGCGCAGTTTATCCATCAGGTATGCGCCTTTTTGGGCAGCCTGGTTTACCAGGTCTTCTTCCTCAATTACTTCGAGCGCCGCCAGGGCAGCCGCACAGGCCAGGGGGTTGCCGCCAAACGTCGAGCCATGCGCCCCAGGGGCCAGATTCTTGACCGCCGGCCCAATCAGCACCGCCCCCATCGGCAGGCCGCCAGCCAGCGACTTGGCTGTACACAGTAAATCTGGTGTCACACCGCTGTGCTGCACAGCAAAAAACTTACCGGTCCGGCCAATCCCGGTCTGGATCTCGTCCACAATCATCAGCACGCCGCGCTCACTGCACAGTTTGCGCACACCCTGCACATAAGCCTCATCTGCCGGGTAAACCCCGCCCTCGCCCTGCACCACCTCAAAGATAAAAGCGGCCGTTTCAGGGGTCAGGGCTTTTTCCAGCGCCTCCAGGTTATTATAGGATACGTGGCTGAAGCCCGGCACCAGCGGCTCAAAACCTGCGTGGTATTTTTTGTTAAATGTCGCCGAAAGCGATCCATAAGTCCGCCCGTGGAAAGCCCGCATGGCCGCCACAATTCCGCTGCGCCCGGTGGATAGGCGGGCAAATTTAATCGCGGCCTCAACGGCCTCGGTGCCAGAGTTGCAAAAGAACACTCGCTCCATTCCGGGCATCAGGGACGCCATTTTCACCATCAACGCCGCCCGCTTATCATTCGGAAATGTTTCAAACAAAGTGATTAATGTCGCCGCCTGCTGTCCAATGGCTGCCGCCACCCTGGCATTGCCGTGTCCCAGGTTGGCTGCCCCATGCCCAGCGGCACAGTCCAGATAAGGCGTGCCTTCAGCATCCCACAGGGTTGCGCCTTGACCGCGCACAAAGACGATCGGCTGTTTGGCATACAACCCGGATGTATGCTGGGCTTCCATTTCGATAATTTCTTGGGCTGTCAGCGTCTGGTTCATGCAATCACCGTTCCTTTACCACTCAGCGCCAGCGAGATCGGGTTGTCTACCCGCCCGTCAGCAATAATCACCTGTTTAACCCCGCCCTGCAGCGCTTCATCAGCTCCCAGGACTTTTTTCTTCATCCGCCCCTGGGCCGATTCCATCGCTTCGGGCAGTTTGCTTTTGTCCAGCCGGGCGATCAGCGTGCTCTCATCTGGGAACTTGCGCATCAAGCCAGGTACCGCCGTCAACAGAACAAGCGTCTCGGCCTGCAGCGCCCCGGCAACCATTGCAGCCGCCCGGTCGGCATCCACATTCAGCGGATCACCCTGCGGGCTGACCGCCACCGGCGCAACAACCGGCAGATAGCCGGCAGCCAGCAGCATGTGCAGCAAATCTGCATTGACCTGCTCGATCTTGCCGCTGAAGTCATCCCGAATAATTTTGCGCTTGCCGTTTTCCACACTTTGGACTGCATCTTTGCGGCTGGCCAGCATCAAACGTCCATCCACCCCGCTCAGACCGAGAGCGTTTACCCCGAGCCCCTGAAGTTGGGCCGCCAGCAAGGTGTTGATCTTGCCGTTGACAGCCATGCAAAAAATCTCCAGCGTCTTGCGGTCGGTATAGCGCGAACTGAAGCCCGAAGGCGAAACAATAAATTTGGGCGGTGCGCCCAGGGCTTCCCCCAGGGCGTTCGCCTCAGCAGACCCGCCGTGCACCAGCACCAGCCTCTGTCCCGCCGCAATCAGACCTGCTGCATCCCGGCAGATGGCGCTGAAATCCACCCCTTCGGTCCCGCCCAGCTTCACAACAACAATCGATTGGTTCGTATCACTCATCATCATTCCCTTTTAAGGGGAGTTGGCCGGCCCTGTCGGCCAACTCCCCAGAAAAAACTAAATCGGGTGCAGCCCGGGGAAGTTCAACCCGCTGGTTTCGTCCAGACCGCAGATCAGATTCATGGACTGCACCGCCGAGCCAGCCGCCCCTTTCATCAGATTATCAATCGCACAGATCGCCACCAGGTGACCCGATGCCTCGTCCAGTTCAAAGCCCAAATCAGCATAATTGGAGCCGGCCAGAACTTTGGGCTCGGGCACACGATAAATGCCGCGCTGCTCTTTAACCACTCGTACAAATGGGTTTTCGTTCGCCACGGCCCGGTAAGCCTTCCAGAGGTCCTTGTTGGCCGTACCAGGTTTTACCCGGGCGTGAGCAGTTGCCAGCGCACCCCGCACCAGGTCGACGGAGGTCATGGTCAGGGCCACATTCTTCAGTCCCAGCTCCTGGATCACTTCGCCGGTGTGGCGGTGCCCAAAGGGCGAAAAGGTCCGGATCACATTTGACCGCTCCGGGTGGTGCGAGCCGGGGTTGCCCTCAGCGCCGCCCTCCGAAGATCCAACCTTAATTTCAATATAGATCGGACTGCTTTCGTCCAGCAGCCCTGCCCGGACCGCCGGCAGCAAAGCCAGATTGCTGGCGGTGGCATTGCAGCCCACCCCGCTGATATAGCTGGCGCCAGCCATCTCTGCCCGGTGCAGCTCCGGTAAACCATAAATAAATTTATTCAGCCAGGCCGGGGCGGCGTGGGGTTCGCCGTACCACTTCTGATATTCAGCGGGATCCTTCAAGCGAAAATCCGCCGAGAGATCCACAATCTTACCCGCCAGGCTGGCATACTGCGCAATATTGTGCTGGGCCTGCCCGTGCGGCAGCGCTAAAAAGAGCACATCCACCGGCTCAATCTGGCCCGGATCACAAAACTTCAACTGGGTGCGCTTGCGCAAATTGGGGTGGGTCTGATACACATATTCGCCCAGGTGGCTGCGTGATGAAACCTGCGCCACCTCCACATCGGGATGATCCAGCAGTATCCGCAGCAGCTCGCCGCCGGTATACCCTGAGCCGCCAATAATCGAAGCCTTCATGCCACGCCCTCCAAAGAAGGCAGCCCAAGCATATGTGCCTGGGCTGCCTTAATGGTGTAATCCACCAACTCTTCGGCAATATTGATGCCGGAGATAGGTTGTGCAGTGTGAAATTCCATAGTGTGGTTAATTTCATTGACCAGCAGACCCCGCTCGGGATGCTCAACCAGGTCAACCGCCAGCACACCACCGCCCACCGCTGCCGCGGATCGCAAACACAGCTCTTCCACTTCTGGGGTTATGGGGCAGATTTCGCCTTCGCCGCCGCGGGCGGTATTGGTGATCCAGTGTTCAGACTTGCGATAAATTGCCGTCAGCACCCGGTCGCCCATCACAATCGCCCGGATATCGCGGCCCGGTTTTTCGATAAATTCCTGAATGTAAAAGACCGAATGCTGCACCGAGCCCAGGGTGGACTTGTGCTCCAGGATCGCCTCAGCCGCATCGCGGTCGTTGATCTTTGCCAGCAGCCGGCCCCACGAGCCGACCACCGGTTTAAGGACCACCGGGTAGCCAAACTGCTCGATCGCTTCCAGGGCAGATTCGGGCGAGAAGGCAATAATATTGTGCGGCTGAGGGATGCCCAGAGCCGTCAGGCGCACCGAGGTCGCCAGTTTATCGCCACACACCTCAGCCACCGCGGCCGAATTGATCGTTGGTACACCAAAGGCGTTCAATATCCGCAGGGCATTCAACCCCGAGTTGTAACTGATGCTTCGTTCCAGAACGGCGCTAAAGCGGCGCCAGCCATTGGGATTTTCGAGATCAAAAGAAATATTTCGGTCATCAATCCGCTCGTAAGAAACACCGCGTTTTTCCAGAGCCGCAAAAATCCATTTTTCCTCAACCCGCAGGCGGGAGAAAAGCACACCAATCTTAAGCGATCCGGGCATATCGGCCATATCATTCACCCCAATCTTCTTGTTCCATGGGCGCCAGATCCACGGCGGCGGGGTTCAGCGAAATAACCTCGAGATCCACACCACAGTCCGGGCAGACAATGATTTCGCCAACTTCAACTTTGGCGTCCAGGGTCATTTCAGCAGCGCATTCAGGGCAAGTTACAGTGTTCATGATTTTTTCTCCTTAGATTATTATAAAAACAGCCCTCCGTGAAGGAGGGCTGCCTGGATTTACTTACAACGTTCGCTTACGCTTCGCTACATTCCAAACGAAAAAACCCATCCTTCGTGATGAGTGACAGGCTTGGGGAAACGGGAACGGGGCTGAGGCGAAAGCCGGAACTTAAACATATTGGATCGATTTTACCATCTCTGAGAAATGTGTCAATGGGCAGTTTTTGGGTCATTTAGATTCTCCAATCCAGATGCGAAGGTAATCGAGCTGCAAAGCCGGTTCCCCCGCGGCTGGCAAGAGAGTTCCAAAAAGGCCAAATTAATTCAAAACTTGAGAAAGCTCTGTTTCGGCAGGCTGCGCCAAATCAATCGCTGGAGTTGCAGCAGCCGCGCCAGCTTCAATCAACGCCCGCCGGATCTTGCGGTAGGTGATGATCGGCGCATCACCCTGGATCAAAATTTCACCGATCCCCAGGTCCGACCGCTTCGGTTCCTGCGTAATCACCACCCGCCTATCCTCGCGCTCGATCATCAGGTTGCTCACCGCCCCCATCAAACCGGTTAACTGGCGGACGACCGGCGTCTTTACAGTGTGGTAAAACCGCAGATACATCATGGTATTCTCGTCATCGATCGGAGCGAAAGCAATCATTGCCCGCACCTTGGGCGCAATCCAATTGTGCCAGATATTTGGATAGCGAAACTGCAGGAAAGGTCTGCGCTCTGGCTCCCCCATCTGGGAGGGTTTCAGGGGCGTCTGGCCCACATCGACAGCATTCTTAACCCACAATTCCAGCAAATTATCCTCCGGATAATGGCTCTTAACTTCCGTCTTTGGTCCGTTGACCAGGGTCTTATTCCCCCGCCCAATGGTAGCCTTGTGGATGAATGGCAGGTGGACAACATCCAACTGGTTTTCGATGGCGCGTGAATAATGCGTTTTCCAATGGTCGCGCACAGTGGAGTAGACAAACTGTTCATCCAGGCTTTCAAAGAAAGGCAAGGGCGGATAAGCCTCGCGCGGCTCGCCCCACCATAGATAGACAAATCCATTGGCTTCCTGTGTCGGATAAGACTTGACCTTCATTGCCTTGGGCGGGACGGCATTCTTGCCATTGGCAGGAATGACAGTGCAGGCCCCGGATGTGTCAAATTCAAACCCATGGAATGGGCACATGATACAGTCGCCTTTAACCTCTCCAACACTCAGCGCCACCCCGCGGTGCGGGCAGCGGTCGGCCATGATCGAGAGCTTGCCAGTTCGATCGCGCCAGGCGACCAGTTTTTCGCCCATCCGGGTCACACCAATCGGACGACCAGTCTTGATTTCATTTGACTCGAGAATTGCATACCATTGGTTTGGGATCATCTTTCAACTACACTCCTGTCGAAACAAAAAAATTACAGGGCAAGCCGCCAGGCATCATTCTGGCAGGGCTACTCCTTTTAGAAACAATTGGATTATCAGATGAATGATCTGCGCATCAATCTGACTGACCCCGGTTTGGGACGGGTAAAAATAAGGGTAAAGCAGACCAAGTAGTGCCCAAACAGCCACTCTGGAATCTATCGGCCGAAATTCACCTGAAGTTGCCCCGGCTTCATAAAGAGCCTGCAGTTTGCCCAGGAACTGGCGCTGGTAATTTTCGGAAAAATTTTGGCGGGCCGTTTCACTCATATGCCCCATTTCCTGGCTGCCAACCCGCAGAATATTACGCTGTTCCACCGGCTGGTTGAACAAATATTCAACAAATGCCGTAATTTTTTCAATATTTGTGCCAGCTCCGGCTTGAATGTGCTCAATCGCACTCTCCAACTCATCCAGGTTTTGCTGAATAATCGCCAGGAAAAGCTCTTCCTTATCTTTAAAATAGTAATACAGAGCCGCTTTCGAAACACCAAGCGCATCCGAAATCTGGCGCATCGCCAGACCATGATAGCCATTCTCGATAAACATCGTCGTGGCTGTAAATAGTATCGTTTCGCGCAGCCCAAGATCAGACAAATTCATCTTTTTCTTCACCGAAACCCGAAAAAACAAAACTTCACTTACTGACCGGTCAGTAAGTGAAGTTTATCACCAGCAAATCAAGTCGTCAAGGTTTTATGTTTTCACCTGCTCATCACCGGCAAAAACACCTGATTTGGTACGTGTGGCGGGGTAATCCGAACGAACTCAAACAGCCCATCCTCAAGCAGGCCGGACTGAGATCAATCCTCAGGCCTGCCGCCTGGGTCATCCCGGCCTTCAGACAAATCTACATCAGGTGCTCCAGGATCAGGCCGACAACCATCCGCCGGATATCCATCCGCCGGATATCCTTCCGCAGGGTCTTGATCCGCCAGGGCTTCAGCTGCTCGGATCTTTCCCTCAATGATCAGCGAGGGCAGGCTCGGATTTGGTTCCGGCAGGGCCGGGTTCTCATCATCCCAGGTCACCTCCACCGAAACAATCTGGATGACCGTCTTGTGCTGCTCAAAAATCCGTTTGAATGTTCTTTTTTGCATACAAAAAATATATCAATCCTGCTCGTCAAATAGTTGACATTTCTTGCCAATTTGGCGGGATGATATAATTAAAATAATGAAACGCAACAGCCTCGTGCCCACCAATTTTGGTGATATGCTCAAATACTTGCGCAGGCGGGTCCAGATCACCCAACGCGAGCTGGCGATTGCGGTCGGCTACACCGAGGCTCACGTCTGCCGGCTGGAAAAAAACGAGCGAATGCCCGACCTGACCACCGTTGCCGCCCTTTTCGTCCCCGCTCTCTACCTGGAAGATGAGCCCGACCTTCTCGAAAGCTTTTTAAAGCTTGCGGCCAGCGCCCGCAGTGAAAAACAAATCGCCAGCATTAAGATCAATCGGATCACCATTGAGCATCAGGCGGAACAGTTCCTGGGCGACCTGGAAGATGTCCCCCCGCTCTATGATTATTTTGTCCCCCGCTCCGAACTGCTCCAGCGCCTGCAGGCCGCCCTGAAGCACGAGCGCTGGCTGACCCTGACCGGAATGGCTGGCTCTGGTAAAACCAGCCTGGCAGCCGCCCTGGCACGCGAATACAGTGCCGGACCAGTCTTCTGGATCACCCTCGCCGCCGGGGTCAACACCAGCGCCGAAACCATCCTCCGCCAGCTTGCGCTGTTTTTCCTGGCACATGGCCAGGAACAGGTCCGCCTGCTGATCAACCGGCCAGCCGATCTACCGGCAATCCCGCCAGACCAGCAAATCGCCCTCATCCGGGCTGCGATCAAACACCAGCCCGCCCTCTTATGCTTTGATGACGCCCATCATCTGATCTCCTCAGACCCGGCAAGCGTCCAGCTCGGGCTCGAACTGCTCAAACTCCTGGCAGCCACTACCAGCGCCGCGATCCTGATCACCAGCCGCCAGGAACTGCCGCTGTCCGCTGTCCAAATTAATCTTACTGGGCTGGCCCAGTCCGAAGCCCAGCGGCTGCTCCAAAACCTGGGCGCCACCCTGCCTGCCGCCGAAACAAACCGCCTGACAGCCCGCACAGACGGCAACCCGATGCTCATCCGCCTGGCAGCCGGACAGCTTGTGGAAGCTGGGGCCAACAGCCGGGCCTTCATTGATCATCTCGAAACCCAGCCTCAATTGGCGGCTTACCTTTTAAACAACGTCCTGAGTGATCTTTCACCAACCGCCGCCTGGCTTGCCTCCCTCCTGGCAGTTTTCCGCCAACCGGTCAACCTGCTCCAAAGTCAGTTGATTGAAATCCTTCAGGCTGCCAGCCCTTCCGATAATCTGGCTCTGGCGCATGCCGAGCTTCAAAAACGTCACCTGATCACCGACCTGCAGCGCGCCAGTCTGCATCCCTTGATCAAAAATCACCTGCTGGCCCGCCTTCAAACTGATCCCCACCAACTGAAACGCCTCCACCGCCTGGCCGCAGAATGGTACCGCTGCGCCGACGAGCTCCTTGAAGCAGCCTATCATTACCTGATAGCCGGGCAGGTCCGTCAGGTTTTGGACCTGGTGGAAGGCCAGGAAGAAATTCTGATTGAACGCGGCCTCTCGCTTCCAATGGCAGACCTGCTGAGCGAAGCCCTGCGCCTGGTTGAGACCCAACGCTCCCCCGGGCGGACCGACCTGGAACGCTGGCTGCACACAGCCCGCGGCAACATGCTCATCCGGAGCACTCGCACGGCCGAGGCCGAACAAGATTTCCGCTCTGCCATGGACCGCACAGATAACCCTCAGGTGCGCGCCGATCTGGTGTACCGCATGCTCGATCCCCTCGTTTCGCGCAATGCCTATGCCGAATTCCTGTCGTTGGCCCAATCTGCCGCATCCGGGTTAGCCCAAACCGATGCGCTCCTCAAAGCCCGCATGAGCGCGGCCTGCGCCGTTGCCCTTTACAACCTGACCCGCTTCGAAGAATCTCGTCAGGCAGCCGAAGAATGCCTGGAAATTGCTGGTCACTTCATCAACATCCCCTGGCGCTCCGTTGAAGAAGTGGTCTCGCGTGCCCATTATGTGATCGCAAACTGTGCCCGGATCCGGCGCGACAGACCGGCAGCCCTCTATCATGCCAGGCAGTCACTGGAAGCAGCCCGCCGCGGCGGACTGCGCCGGGCCGAAAACAATATGACTGGCTTTATCGGCGGCCTGCTTTATGACCAGGGTGAAATTGATGCCTCTGCTCGCTTCCGGAACGAATCTTTGGAAGGAGCCCTGGCTCTCGGCGATTATTATTGGGCGGCCTACTGCATGATCCACCTCAGCGCCAATGACTATGTTAAAATCGACGCACAATCTGCACTGGCGCATCTCGACGGGGCCAGGGATTTGCTCCAGACGATCGGCGACGCTCACGGCCTGGCTGACCAGAGCAGCATGCGGGCTACAATCCTGATCATGATCGGTCAGATTGAAGCAGCCCGGATCGAAACCCAGCAGCTCATCCTGAATTACGAAAACCGTCCGCGCATGTTTGGCTATTACCTGAAGAAAATGGCCATGGTACACATCGTCTCAGATCCGATCCAGGTGCATGAAGCCCAGGCAGTCCTCCAAAAGGCTTTAGAGCTGCCTGCCACCCAAAAAGACCCCATGCTGCGCTTTGATCTGAACACTGTTCAGGCGATAGTTGCCCTGGACAGCGGCGACCCCGCTTCCGCCCGCCAGATTCTGGAGGACTCACCCTGGCTTGAGGGTGTCAGTCGCTCTATCCAGATTGAACGCCGTCTGGTGGATGGGTGGATCTCTTTGAGTGAAGGCCGCTCAGACCTGGCGCTTGCAATTTCAGAATCCATCCTCCAGGAGTCAGCCAATTATCCGCTTTTTGTGCGCATCGCCCAGCGCCTGGCTGCCGCTGCCCAAACACCCGGCCCACACCGCAGCGCAAAAAATCTGTGGGTCTTACTGCCATAGTGGTAGACACAACCCAGGAGCGGATGTTATGCGCCAGCCAGTCGCTCTTATTCCATTCACCTCAGGTATAGAAAAGAACCAACTGGGAGGACTTTTCAAATGAACCAAACAATGTCAAAAACCATCCTAATCCTGATTTGCCTGATCGCCGGCCTGTTCACCCCTTCAGCAAATCCGGTTCGGGCGCTTCCAGCTCCCGCCCCACGGGTTCAAATTCTTAACCGCTCCAACCAGGAAACCTCCCTCATCCACGATGGCGATACGATAACCCTGACCCTCAACAATGCTTTTGCCCCCAGCCAGGACCAGACAGTCACCTTCTTTCTGGATACCAGTCTGACTCTTGCAAGCTGCACCCTCCAGGCCAACCAGACGAGCTGCAGCAGCTCTCCCCTGTCCGCCCTGGGGTGGTACTGGGACCTCGGCGGTGTCGCCAGACCCAACCGCCAGGTGACCGCCCAGATCACCGGTTACACCGACCCGGTCCAGCCAGCAGATCTGGCAGTCAACCCTCGGCCTTTTGTTCTGGTGCACGGCTTCGTTTCCACCTATGATGGCTGGGCCAATTACCTCGGCCCGGATGGCTTTGCCGCCAGATCCGGCCTGCAGGCTTTCGCCGTGGGTGACGGGCAGGTGGAAGGAACCCTCCTCACCGGGTCCATCACCGACCCTCGCCTGCGCACCAACACCATTGCCCAAAATGCAGCTGTCCTCCGCCAGTATATAGAAGGCGTCAAAAAGTTGACCGGCGCCGAAATGGTCGATCTGGTTGGGCACAGCATGGGCGGCATGATCAGCCGGGCCTACATTGATCTCGAAATGCAAACCAGGGATGTCAGCCAGCTCATCATGATTGGCTCACCGATGGGCGGCTCAGACTGTGCCAACCTGCCGGCCGCCCTGGGCTTTTACCTGCCTGCCTCGCTCGAAATCCGCCCCAGCTATATGCGCCAGATATTCAACCTCCAGATCACCCACCGCAAAGGCGTGCCATTCCACGATCTGGCAGGCACCCCCATCCTCGAGGGCTTCAAATCACCCTGCACAGCCGTGCCCTCAGACCTGGTGGTCTCGCTGGACAGCATCAACGCCATCCCGCTCCACTCCGCCCAAAGCCCGGTGCTCCATATCGACATGAACACCAGCGCCGATATCTTCCAAAACTACGTCCTGCCCCTGCTTCAAACCCCAGCCGGTCAGATCCAGGACGAACCGGATGCTGCCCCCAGCGGGCAATCCGCCCCCGCCTCCCAATTCAGCCGCATGTTCACCGGCAGCATCCCCGCCGGCGGCAGCCAGGAATTGACCATCCACATCGACCCGGGGGTCACCGTTGCCTCTTTCGCCCTTTTTGACCTTTCCCGCTCGTTGAATGTCCGCGTCCGCGGCGCCAGCGGCAGCGAGATCACCCTCAGCCCCGAAACCAACGGGCTGATCGTTGTCGACGATCCCCGCCTGCTTTTTTACCTGGGCTACGGCTTCAACAACCCAAAACCAGGCGCCTGGGTGGTGCGCCTGGAAGCCACCGACCGCACCCCCGCCGCCGGCACTGATTACGCCCTGACAGCCCTCTTCAACGGCGGACCGCAGCTTAACGCCAGCGCGCTGCCCCTCCTCCCGGCCTTCGGCTCCGAGGTCACCCTGACCGCCGCTCTGAGCGAAAACGGCGCCTCTCTGCCGATTAAACAGGCCAGTGCCACCATCCTCGGCCCAGACGGCGCCAGCCAAACCGTAGACCTGACCGCCGCCGCAGACGGCGCTTCCGCCGCCTGGAAGCCCGCCAGCGAAGGTCTCTATGCCATCAACCTATACGCTCAGGCCGAAACCAGCGACGGCCGCCGGATCGAACGGACCGCGTTCCTGACGGTTAACGTCCAGCCTGAAAAGCCGCTCACCAACCTCTCCCTCTTGGGGTTAGGCCTGGCCTGCCTGTGTGCCCTGGCGCTGTTCGGTTTGGGGATTGGGTTCCTGGTACTGCGGGCAGCCAGCAAGAAATCGCGATAAATCCAATTATAATTACCCCATGAATGCATCCGCTTACACCGTCTTTCAGACCTGCACCTGGCAGCTTGCCGACCAGGCTGTGTCGGTTGTCACCAAGCCCGGCCAGGCCGATTGGGACCACCTGACCGCCGCCGAAAGCCTGGCCGCCCTCGAAGTGCAGCTGCCTGCAGGCGCCCGAGTGGCGCTGTTCAACGGCCGGCGCGGCGCACTGGCCGCCTGCCTGGCCCGCACTTACCCTGACGCGTTCCTGACCTGCCTGGAGCCGAGCTGGCTGGGCGTGACCTGCACCCGCCGCACCCTGCAGGCCAACCAGATCCAAAATGCGCTGGTCCTGACCGAGCCCGAACTGCCGGCCAGCCTTGCCGGGCAGTTGGATGCTGCTGTCATACTCATTCCCAAAGGCCGCGAACTGGCCCGCCGCTGGCTGCGAGAGTGCCAGATGGCCCTTAAACCCGGTGGTGAACTCTACATTGCCGGCGCCAAAGACGCCGGCATCGAAAGCGTCATCAAAGACGCAGAGCAGCTATTCGGCGAATCCGGCGTTCTGTCCTACAAAAAAGGTGAACGGGTGGTCAAACTAAACGCCCCCCCATCCTCACCCTCGCCGGCCGCAAGCCTGCCTCCCCCTCCAGATAACACCTACGACTACACGCAGCACGGTCTGAATCTCCGTCTCACCAGCCTGCCTGGCGTCTTTTCTGCCGGCAGCCTGGACGAAGGCACTGCGCTCCTGCTGGAACACCTCCCCGTCCTGCTGCGCAGCCTTACCTCGCAGTCTCAGATCATCGACGCCGGCTGCGGCTGCGGCGTTATCGGCCTGGCCGCCGCCAGCCTTGCGCCTTCTGCCACGGTAACCCTCGTCGATGCCGACCTGCTGGCTGTCGCCAGCGCCCGCCGCAACATCACCCTCAACCAGATCCACAACGCCCAGGTCCAGCCGGGCGATCTGTTGGCCGACCTGGCCATCGGGAAAAACGCTGGCGGGCCGGGCGTGCACCTCATCCTCTCCAACCCGCCCTTTCACACCGGTAAAGAGACCAACTATGCCATCACCGAGGCGCTCATCGAACAGGCTTACAGTGCCCTGCTGCCCGGGGGCCGCCTGGCCCTGGTGGCAAACCGCTTCCTGCCCTACCAAAAAAACCTGGTCGAACGTTTTGGCCGGGTCAAAATCCTGTCCCAAACCAGCAAATTTCAAGTTTTGTGTGCCGAAAGGTGATCGATATGGACAAAATTATCCCCCTCGACTTGCATTTTCTAGGCCGCCCAGGTGTAATTGCAGCCTACCTGCTGCCCTACAGCCACGGTGCGATCCTGATCGAAAGCGGCCCGGGCTCCACCCTGCCGGGTCTGGAGCGCGGCCTGGCTGCCCATGGATTCACCTTTAAAGACGTTACCGACGTCCTCCTGACCCACATCCACCTCGACCATGCCGGGGCGGCGGGTTTCCTGGCCCAGCAAGGCGCACAGATCTATGTCCACGAAGTCGGCGCCCCCCACCTGCTCGACCCATCCAAACTCCTCGCCAGCGCCAAACGCATCTATGGCGAAAACATGGACCGGCTGTGGGGTGAATTTCTCGCCGTGCCCGCTGCCCAACTCATTCCTCTGCGCGACAACGCCGTCATCCAGATCGAAAAAGTCTGCCTGCGCGCCCTCGATACCCCCGGGCATGCCAACCACCATCTGGCCTACATCTTTGAAGAGACCCTCTTCAGCGGCGATGTCGGCGGGGTGCGCGTCCACAACCTGGACGCCATCAGCATCCCCATGCCTCCCCCTGAACTGCACCTTGAAAAATGGCGCGCCACCGCCGCCCGCCTGGCCGGTTTGAACATTCAGCAAATCGCCCCCACCCATTTTGGCATCTACCCCGAACCGCGCCAGCATCTGGCCAACCTGGTCCGCCGGCTGGATGCCGCTCAGGTCTGGATCGAACACGTCATGCCTTCCAATCCAGACCTGGACAGCCTGCAGAACCAATACATCGCCTGGGTGCGCCAGCAAAACCTGGGCGACGGGCTGACCGCTGATGAAAGCCAGACGATCGAGTCAGCCAACCCGGCCTTCATGTCGGCTGCCGGCATCCAGCGCTACTGGCAAAAAGTGAGAGTCCCCAATGCCTGAAGCCTTCAACGGGCAATTAGCCCCCGAACTGCTCCGCTACCTGCGCAGCGCCCAGCGTGTGGCTGTGTTGACCGGGGCTGGAGTCTCGGCGGAGAGCGGCGTGCCCACTTTCCGGGATGCCATGACCGGCCTTTGGTCTCATTACCGGCCCGAAGATCTGGCTTCGCCCGAGGCGTTTGCCCAAAATCCCGCCCTCGTCTGGGATTGGTACGCCTGGCGGCGCGGCCTGACCGAGGCTGCCGCCCCCAACCCGGGCCACTACGCCCTGGCCGCCCTGGAACAGCGCTTTCCAACCTTCACCCTGCTGACCCAAAACGTCGACAGCCTGCACCAGCGCGCCGGCAGCCAGAACGTGGTTGAACTCCACGGCAATATCAGCCTCGCCCGCTGCTCAAATCCTGCCTGCCCGGCTTCCCGCACACCAGCCCCAATTGAAGCCGAGCGCAGCTGCACGATCTGTTCAGCCCCGCTCCGCCCGAATGTGGTCTGGTTCGGCGAAGCACTGCCCAAAGACGCCCTGAGCATGGCGATTCAGGCAGCCGAAACCTGCGATATCTTATTTTCGATCGGCACATCCAGCATGGTCTACCCGGCCGCCCAGCTCCCCGATCTGGCCCTCAGCCGCGGGGCCGTGGTGGTCGAAATAAACCCCGATCAAACACCCCTGACCGCCGAAGCCACCTATGCCCTCCATGCGCCATCTGGGGTCGTTTTACCCGCGCTCCTGGCGGCCCTGCAGGTCTAGGACCAGCTGGCAATTATTATTTATGTCTTCTATTTGATCAAAAAGGATACCCAATGGATTTCAACCACTATTTCACCAACCCAGAGCTGGAAACCATCCTCACCGGCTGGGCCAGAACTTACCCCCAAATTTGCAGCCTGACCGCCATCGGCCACAGTTACGAAAAACAACCGATCTACCTCCTGACCCTTACCGATACCAGCACAGGCGCCCCCGAAAGCAAACCCGCCGTCTGGATCGACGCCAACATCCACGCTACCGAGGTCGCCGGCACCACCAGTGCCCTCCTGGCTGCTCACACCCTGTTGACCGGCTTCGGTTCAGACCCTCAGGTCACTCGCCTGCTTCAGACCAGCGTCTATTACATCGTGCCGCGCGTCAATCCGGACGGCGCCGGCTGGGCCCTGGCTCCGAACCCGCGCTATATCCGCTCGGGCGTGCGCACCTACCCCTGGCCGGAGATCGAAGACGGCCTCCACAGCCAGGATATTGACGGCGACGGTCAGATCCTTCAGATGCGAGTCCCCGATCCCAACGGCGATTGGAAGATCAGCAGCCTCGATCCCCGCCTGATGGCCAAGCGCGAACCCACCGAGCAGGGCGGCCAGTATTATCGCCTTCTCCCCGAAGGTCTGCTCGAAAATTACGACGGCGTCGAGATCAAACTCGCCCGCACTCCTCAGGGCCTGGATTTCAACCGCAACTTCCCCTTCGAATGGCGCACCGAAGCCGACCAGCACGGAGCCGGCCCATACCCCGCCTCCGAGCCCGAAATTAAGACCCTCGTAGATTTCATCATCGCCCACCCCAACATCAACTTCGCCATCACCTTTCACACCTTTAGCCGGGTGCTCCTCCGTCCTTACAGCACCAAAGCTGACGAGACCATGGACACCAGTGATCTCTGGATCTTCAAAAAAGTCGGCGAGATTGGCACAAAGCTCAGCGGCTACCGCTGCGTTTCCACCTTCCACGACTTCACCTATCACCCCAAAGAAGTGACCACCGGCGCATTTGACGACTGGGTCTACGACCACCTGGGCATCTTCACGTACACCATCGAGCTCTGGGACCTGCCAACCGAAGCCGGCATCAAAGAGCGCAAGTTCATCGAATGGTTCCGCAGCCATCCCCATGAAGAAGACCTGCAGATTTTGAAATGGGTCGACGAAAACGCTCCTGGCGCCTATGTCGATTGGCGTTCCTACCAGCATCCCCAGCTTGGGCCGGTTGAACTGGGTGGTTACGACAAAATGTACACCTGGCGCAACCCGCCTGCCAGTTTTATGGGCGCCGAAGCCGCCAAACACGCCCCATTCATGCTTTCACTGGGGGAACTGCTTCCCCGCCTCGCCTTCTGGCGCTGCGAAGCCCGTCTGCTGGAAAGCGGTCTCTACCATCTGGATGTGGTCGTCGAGAACAGCGGCTTCCTCTCGACCTACACCAGCGAAATGGGCAAAAAACGCCAGGCAGCCCGCCCTGTGCGGGTTGAGCTCAGCCTGCCTGCCGGCGCCAGCCTGGTCACCGGCCAGGTCCGCCAGGAGCTCGGTCACCTGGAAGGCCGCAGCAACAAGCTCGATGTGGACGCCAACTTTGACGCCAGCCCAACTGACAACCGCGGCCGCCTGCAGTGGTCGCTCAAGGCCCAGCCCGGCCAAAAACTGCTCGTCCGGGTGCTCTCCGAGCGCGCCGGCACCCTGGAAAAGGAAATAACCCTGCCATGAATAACCTCGTTCAAGAAAAGACCGCCCAGGCCATCCGCCTTTTAGACGAATTTGGTGTCGATCTCTGGTTGACCTTTGTGCGCGAAACCAGCGCAGGCGGCGACCCGATCTTACCCCTCATCTACGGCCAGGACCTGACCTGGACCAGTGCACTCATCCTGACCCGCTCTGGCGAAAGCATCGCCATAGTCGGCACCTTCGAGGCCGAAGCCGCCCGCCGCACCGGCGCCTATCAGACCATCATCCCTTACAACCAGTCGATCCGCCCCGATCTTCTCGGCGTGCTGGAGCGCCTCAACCCGCAGCAAATCGCCGTCAACTACTCGCTCAACGATGTGCATGCCGACGGCCTCTCTTTCGGGCTTTACCAGGTGCTGACGGGCTACCTCAAAGACACCCCGTTCGCCGGCCGACTGGTCTCGGCCGAACGGCTCAACGCCGCCCTGCGCGGCCGCAAGACCCCGGCTGAGATCGCCCAGATCAAAAAAGCGGTCGAAACCACCGCCAAAATCTACCAGCATACCATCAACCGCCTGCATGTCGGCATGACCGAGATCGAGATCGCCAACCTGATGCACCATCAGGTCGCCGACCTGGGTCTGACCGAAGCCTGGGGCTACGATCACTGTCCCGCGGTCAACGCCGGGCCAGAATCGGCCGCCGGGCATGTAGGTCCCACCAACATCCGCCTGGCGCCTGGCCAACTGCTCCACTTCGACTTTGGCGTCAAAGAAGGCGGCTACTGCTCGGATATCCAGCGCATGGTCTACATGCTGCGCCCATCCGAAACCCAGGCCCCACCTGAAGTCCAAAAGGCCTTCAACACCGCCGTCGACGCCATTCAAAAATCCGTGGCAGCCATGCGCCCCGGCGTAACCGGCGTGGAGATTGACACCATCTGCCGCGAGGTGGTGGTTGAAGGCGGCTACCGTGAATTTATGCACGCCACCGGTCATCATGTCGGGCGCACCGTCCACGATGGCGCAGGTGTGCTTGGCCCGCTCTGGGAGCGCTACGGCGACACCCCCAACTACAAACTGGAAGCCGGGCATGTCTACACAGTTGAACCCAGCCTCTTTGTCCCCGGCTATGGAACGATCGGGATAGAAGAGGATGTGCTCGTAACCGAAGACGGCTGCATCTTTCTTGGCCCGCCCCAGACCGAGCTGATTCTGAAGAGGTGATGCCGTGAAATCCCTGCTCAGCCGCTACTGGTGGCTGGTCGCCATTGGGCTGCTGGTGCTGATTCAGTTTAACCCTTATGGGCGCGATCATGAAAACCCGCCAGTCTATCAGGAAATCCAATGGCCCGATATGGAAGTCCGCGCCCTGGCCCAGCGGGCCTGCTTCGACTGCCACAGCAGTGAAACGGTCTACCCCTGGTATGCCAGTATCGCCCCCATTTCCTGGTTTATCCAGAACGATATTGACACAGCCCGGGCCCTGATCAACTTTTCCGATTTCGTCGCCATCCAGCGCAGCGAAAATGCCGGCGCCGTGGTTCGCAGCGGCAGTATGCCCCCGCTGCCCTACCTGCTTCTCCACCCATCTGCCAACCTGACCGATGCTGAACGTGAAGCACTCGCCCAGGGTCTGGAGCAAGCCTTGGGGCTGCAGAAATAATCGTATCGTCCTCAAAAGGAGCAAACGCATGCCCAACCTTCCCATTACCCACCTGACCCTTTACAAACATGGCGTCGGCTTTTTTCAGCGCAGCGCAAAAATCAACACCGAACAGGTCAAGCTGCTCTTTCGTACCTCCGAAATGAACGACATCCTCAAAAGCCTGACCGTGATCGACGCTGGCAAAGGCAAAGTGCTGGGTGTCGATTACGCTACCCCCCAGAGCCGGGAAGAGCTGCTCGAAGGCTGCTCAATTAACCTCGACGAGCGCCGTAGCCTGCGCGATTTGCTCACCAGCCTGCGCGGCCGGCGGGTCACCCTCTGGCTGAAGGCCAACGAAAAGGTGCGCGGCCTGCTCCTGGGCATGGATGAACTCCCCGAGCGCCAGCCCGTCGGCACAGCCCTGGTTTCGCTGCTCCTCGAAGACAGCAGCGTGGTCAGCAGTCTCGAACTCCAATCCATCTCGGGCGTGGAGCTGATGGACGAGCAGAGCGCCAGTGACCTCAAATTCTTCCTCCAGACCGCTCAGACTCAGGAAGAATTTCGCCAGGTGACTCTGCGTCTGACGCCTGGCGAGCATGATCTGACCGTCAGCTACATCGCCCCGGCGCCCACCTGGCGGGTGAGCTACCGCCTGGTGAGCAGCGCCAGCCCACAGCCGGACGCCAACAAACCCGGCTCCCCCCTCCAGCCGGCGCGCACCCTCCTGCAGGGCTGGGGCATTTTCGACAACCGCCTAGAAGAGGATCTGGACAAAATTTCGCTTTCCCTGGTGGCGGGTATGCCGATCTCCTTCGTCTACGACCTCTATACCCCTTTTACCCCCGAACGCCCGGTGGTGGAAGAAGAAAGCCGCACCGCAGCCGGACCGATCGAGTTTGAGGGGTCTGTCATGGAACCCCAGGCCATGTACGACGCACCGTCACCCAAGCGCGCCTTTGCCGCAGCCGTTCCGATGGCCATGCCAGCCCCAGCCGGGCGCGCCGAATTGAATATTGAAGATCTGGAATCCTCCGCCGCCATCAATGTCTCCAGCCAGGCCATGGGCGAGCTGTTTGAATACCGTATCGGCACACCAGTCTCGGTCGGGCGCGGCCAATCCGCCATGGCTCCGGTCATTTCTGCCCTGCTCGAAAAGCGCAAGGACCTGCTCTACAACGGCGCCAAACTGGCCCAGCACCCCGTCGCCACCCTGCGCTTGAAGAACACCTCCGGCCTTACACTGGAACGCGGCCCGGTAACCGTGCTTGAAGATGGCGAATATGTCGGCGAAGCCGTCTTGCCTTTCACCCCCGCCGGCGGCGAAATTGTCGTTCCGTATGCCGTTGAGTTGGGCGTCCGCATCAGCGAAAATTCCGGCAGCAGCTACGAGACACATTCCCTCCGTCTGACCGGCGCACTGCTCCATTTCGAACAGTGGGAAATCCTCTGGCGTGACTATCAGGTCAATAACACCACCTCCCGCGAACTGTCCATCCTGGTCGAACACCCCCGCCGCCCAGCATACGAGGTGTTTGACAGCCCCGACTTCAGTGAAAAGACAGACCAGTACCTGCGCTTCACCATCCAGGCCCCGGCCCACGGCGAAGCCACTTTGCGGGTAAAAGAACGCCGTCTGGTCGTCCGCCGCGAAGAATTGAAACGCCAGTCATATGAAGAGCTTAAGCGCTTCCTGTCCAATGGCCTGCTCAAACGCGAAGTCTACGACAAAGCGCTGGTCATTCTGCGCCTGTGGGAGCGCATGGAGAGCAAAAAAACCGCCCTCACCACCCTGGCCAACGAGCGCGAGAATATCTTCAAACAGCAGAAGCAGTTCCAGGGCAACATGGGCGCCCTGGGCAAAGAAGGCAAGGAAGGCGCCCTGCGCACTCGCTATGTGGAAGAGCTGGAAGCCAGCGAAACCCGCCTGACCGCAATCGCCGCCGAAGAGGCCGCCTTGCGCGCCGCCCTGGCCGGCCTGGATGATGAAGTTAAACAGCAGATCAAAACGCTGGAGTAAGCGTGTCCCCAACAAACGTCCAATTTGACAGCGCACTCGACGCTTTCCCTGCCCAGCTCTGGTCTGCTCTGCCCAACGGCAGTATCGACTTTCTCAACCAGACCTGGCTGAACTATACCGGCCTGACCCTGGAGCAAGCCCAGGGCCGGGGCTGGGGTCAGTCGCTCCATCCAGACGACATTCAAATAACCAGGCAGCGCTGGGCTCAGGCGGTAGAGAGCCGCTCCAACTTCGAAGCCGAGGGCCGTCTGCGCTGTCACGATGGCACCTACCACTGGTTCCTCTGCCGTGCCCATCTGGTTTTCGATCAGGCCGGCCAACCTTTGCGCTGGTACGGGACAAACACCGAGATCACCGAGAGCAAACAGGCTGTCCTCACCCTGCGCAAATACAAAATGGCAGTGGAGCAAAGCCCATTGTCCATCGCCATCACCAACGCCGCCGCCGAGATTGAGTACGTTAACCCGCGCTTCACCGAGCTGACCGGCTATCGCATGGAGGATGCCCTCGGACAAAACCCGCGCATCCTCAAAAGCGGCATCACCAGCCCGGATGAATACAAACGGATGTGGGATATCCTTGTGGCTGGCGAAACCTGGCACGGTGAATTCCACAACCGCAAGAAAAACGGTGAGCTGTATTGGGAATCGGCCTCGATTTCACCCATCCAGGATGAAAACGGCGTCATCACCCATTATGTAGCCGTCAAAGAGAATATCACCGAACGCAAACGCGACCAGGAACGCATCGCCGAGACCATTGAGTTTACCCAGACCATCCTCGAAGTTTCACCCATCGGCATCCTGATCTTCAAAGACAGCGGGCAGTCCATTTCAGCGAACCAGGCTGCCTGCGACATTCTCGGCGGCAGCAAAGAAGCCCTCCTGGCCCTAAATTTCCACACCCTCCAGACCTGGAAGACAACTGGCTTATACGATGCTGCTCTCCAGGCGCTCCTGACCAACAGCCCGGTGCGCTGCCCGATCCACAGTGTCAACAGCTTTAACCGCGAGCTCTGGCTGGGTGTAACCATTGCACCCTTCATCACCGGTGGTGAACGCCATCTGCTGGTAATGCTGTCCGACGATTCAAAACAACAGCAGGCCGAGGCCCGCCTGGTGGCAGCCCAGGCCGAACTGGAACGACGGGTCGAAGTACGCACCGCCCAACTTCAAGCGGCCTACGAAGCCCTGGAAAAAGCCTCGCGCGCCAAAGACGAGTTTCTGGCCGCCATGAGCCACGAACTGCGCACACCCCTTACCAGCATCTTGGGCTTATCTGAAGCCCTCCAGTCCGAATATTTTGGCAGCCTCAACGAGCGCCAGTTGAAAGGTATTCAGACCATTGAGCGCGGCGGCAGACGCCTGAATGAATTGATCAGCAAAGTACTGGACTACACCCGCATTCAGGCCGGCCGGCTGGCGCTCCAAAAAGACCTGTATAACCTGAACGAACTCTGCCGATCCAGCCTCCAGGCGGTGAAAAGTTTCGCTGCCGAAAAAAACCATCAGGTCGAGTACGTCGGCGTGCCCGAAAACATTCAGATCAAGGTGGACAAACACCGCATCCAGCAGGCCCTCATCAATCTGCTCGACAATGCGATCAAATTTTCGCCTCCAGATGGGCAAATCCGGCTGGCAGCCGCCATCCTCGAGCCCGGCGATTGGTTCCAGATCAGCGTCAGCGATAACGGCATCGGCATTCGCCCGGATGACACCGCCTCGATCTTTGACCCATTTATTCAGGCCGATTCCCGCCTGAGCCGCGAATATAACGGCAGCGGCCTCGGTCTGGCATTGGTCAAATCGATCGTAGAACTGCACGGCGGCCGCGTCGAAGTCCACAGCCAGCTTGGCCAGGGCAGCACATTCGTGGTCACCTTACCCATCGAGCCTGCCGCCTGAGACAATTTGTCCGCACCCTGAACCTTCGTTTTTTGGCATAACAGGAACCGCCATGGACACACCCCAATTCATCCCTGGCCTGGAATTAAGCCGCCAGTTCTATCTGCAGGCTGTCCAGCCCATTCTGCAGGCCCACTATCCCGATCTGCCGCACAGCGCGGCCTTGCTTGGCGCTGGATCAGAAGTCCTGGGGTTCGACACGCCTATGTCACGCGACCACGATTGGGGTCCCAGACTGACCCTCTACCTGTCCGAGGACACCTCATCCGAGCTGAATGCCCGCCTCGAGCAAACTCTGCGCCCTGCATTGCCAGAGA
>Ga0268298_10000183_pt1 | contig 80014 bp, 76 predicted proteins | sample WWTPWeurt_MetaG_FD_194462 | JGI IMG/M metagenome (GOLD analysis project Ga0268298, IMG submission 194462) | Activated sludge microbial communities from WWTP in Nijmegen, Gelderland, Netherland - WWTP Weurt | ecosystem: Engineered > WWTP > Aerobic digester > Activated sludge | place...
TTATCAATTTAAATCGCATTGTCTTGAAAAATACAACATCCACAGTGATCTATAATGGACATCTGGGTACAGAAGCCACCCATACCAAAAGTAAATCCATCATAGTCACAGATGCGCCACCGGACAATAACGGAAAAGGCGAGGCTTTTTCTCCAACGGATCTCACAGCCACTTCACTGGCATGTTGTATGCTTACCGTGATGGGAATCGTCGCGGATCGTCATCAAATTAATATAGCTGGCGCAAAATCTGATGTACTCAAAGTAATGGATGACAACCCTAGACGAATTTCTGAAATTTATGTTGATATGATCATGCCGGAAATTGCTTATAGTTCGAAAGAAAAAAAATTACTTGAAAACACCGCAAGAGCATGCCCGGTCGCAAAGAGTATACATCCTGAGATTAAAATCCATTTGACTTTTTATTGGGGTGAAGAAAAAGTAATCTTGTCATCTCATTAAATAACGTAATCTTTTCATGGCTCAACCTTTCCTTTATTTGTCAATTATGCTCGCATATTTCGCGATGCTGATTGCAGTTTCATATTTTACATCTAAAGATGATAGCAATGAAAATTTTTTTGTTGCCAAACGCAGTTCTCCTTGGTATTTGGTAGCATTTGGAATGATCGGCGCATCACTATCCGGTGTGACATTTATCAGTATTCCTGGTGTGGTAGGTGCGGGAAAAGTAAATCAATGCTTTTCATACATGCAAATGGTATGGGGATACCTGATAGGTTATGCAATTATAGCAAATGTATTAATGCCAATTTACTATCGCTATCAGGTGAGTTCCATTTATGAATATCTCAACAGCAGACTTGGGAAAAGCGCTTACAAAACCGGAGCTGCATTTTTCATACTATCTCGAACTGTAGGTTCTGCATTTCGTATGTATATCGTTGCACTTGTGATGCATCAATTTATTTTCTCCCATTTTTCTGTGCCTTTTTGGATAACTGTATTGATCAGTATTTTTTTGATTTGGGTTTATACTTTCAGAGGAGGAATAAAAACAATAGTTATCACAGACGTATTCCAAACTACATGCATGTTACTCTCCCTGGTCATCACCATATATTTTCTTTCCCGGCAGCTGAACGTCAGCATTGTAGATTATTTTAACACCGTATTCAGTTCAGAGTACGGAAAAATATTTTTTTGGGATACAGGTTGGTCAGACTCCAATTATTTTTTCAAACAAGTGCTTGGAGGTATGTTGATCGCCTTAGTCATGACCGGACTGGATCAAGACATGATGCAAAAAAATCTGACCTGTCGCAATTTAAAAGAAGCACAAACCAATATGTTTAGCTTCTCCATGTTGCTCTTTGTTGTCAATATTGCATTTCTTTCCCTCGGAGCAGGATTATATATTTTTATGCAACAGCAAGGAATAACCGTACCAGCCAGATCAGATCAGGTATTTCCTTTTATCGCAATGAACTATCTTTCGAGCCTTGGCTCAATACTATTTTTACTTGGGCTCACAGCCTCAAATTATGCAAGCGCTGATTCAGCTCTGGCTTCACTTACTACATCATTCTGTATCGACTTTTTAAATTATAAAAATTCTCCCTGGGATGAGGCAAAAAAGAAAAGGATAAGAACCATAGTTCACTTAATTTTTTCGATGATTATATTTTTCGTAATCGTATTGTTCTATATATTAAATAATGATGCGGTAATCAATAAAGTGTTTCAGTTTGCTGGATATACCTATGGACCATTATTGGGTATTTTTTGTTTTGCCATTTTAACGAAGAAAAAAATATCTTATCCCAAGTTATTACCTTTTATTTGCATTGCTGCACCAATCATTACATATATCCTTAGTGAAAATTCCCAGACCTGGTTCGGTGGATTCACTTTTGGAAATCTAATAGTAGCTGTAAACGGATTGATTACATTTATCGGTCTATTATTTATTGCGAAAAATCAGGAAGTGAATGTCGCTTAAAATCACAGAAAAAGATTCTCATTACAGGAACATTGAAGCTATGTCGGTAGCTGAGATTCTACAACACATACATCATGAGGACTTAACTGCTGTGCATTCCATAGGAGCTTGTATTCCTCAAATTGAAATGGTTATAAAAGAAATAACTACAAAATTGAAAAGTGGAGGAAGACTATTTTATCTTGGTGCAGGTACAAGCGGAAGATTGGGAGTAGTCGATGCATCTGAATGTCCTCCTACATTCGGAGTACCACATGAACTTGTTATTGCGTTGATTGCAGGAGGCGACCAAGCCATTCGAAAAGCTGTAGAAAATGCTGAAGACGATCAAAGTCAAGGCTGGAAAGATTTACAGGACTGGGAAATAGATCAAAGGGATTTTGTAATAGGCATCGCTGCTAGCGGCAGCACACCTTATGTGGTGTCTGCATTGGAGCAATGTAAGAAAAATCAAATCGCAACTGCTTGCATAACGAATAATCCGAACAGCCCCATCACAAAAACAGTAGACTTCCCAATAGTCTGTGTTGTTGGGCCGGAATTTATCACCGGCAGCACTCGGATGAAGTCTGGAACTTCGCAGAAATTGATCCTCAATATGATCTCTACATCAGTGATGATCGGTCTCGGTAGGATACAAGATAATAAAATGGTCGATATGAAATTGAATAATCAGAAACTAAGAGTAAGAGGTATTAATATGATCTGCAATCAATATCCCATTTCCAAAGATAATGCTGCAAATTTATTGGAACAAATGGGATCAGTCCGAAAAGTGTTGCAATATTTAAAATCCAGCCTCTAAATACATTAATACTTTAGTTTATAGTTGTAATAATTGCAATTTCAGTTTATTATTAAACTCTTATAATCGTTAATGGATTTATTCTTTCCTCCGTTCAATTTTAAACCCAAATTTTGGAGTCAAATTCTATTTTAAATCCTAATTATATAATTGGATTAAACTAATTTTCTGAAAACTTTCTTTGCATTTGTCGTTGTCTTTAATGCAACTTCTTGATTGGAAAGACCTAATCCCTCAGCAATAAAAATTCCAATTTCTGCTATAAATGCACATTCATTTCTCTTTCCTCGAAAAGGCACAGGACTAAGATAAGGAGCATCTGTCTCAAGTACTACAAAATCCAATCCTACTTGTTGTAAAACCTGTATGAGATTTGCTTTTTTATAAGTCACCACACCACCAATTCCCAGATAAAAGCCAAGGTTAATTATTTCTTTCGCCTGATCCACAGAAGAACCAAAGCAATGAAAAACACCACTCAGATTACCATCTTGCATGGATTTAACAATTGCAATGGTTTCATCCATTGCATCTCTAGTATGGATGGAAACAGGAATTTGAAGAGATCTGGCCCATTCCAATTGGACCCGAAATGCTTGTTGCTGTTCTTCATAATAACTTTTATCCCAATAAAGATCCAACCCTATTTCTCCGACCGCAATCCAATCATGGTCATTAAGTTTTGTTTCGAGAAAATTCAATTGTGATTTAAAATCTTCCTTTACACTGCAAGGATGTAATCCAATCATGGGAAATGCAAAATCAGGAAACTGTTCAACTGTTTCCATCATTAGGGGCAAAGACGTTAGGTCTATATTTGGCAACAGTACTGATTCAATCCCTCTATCTTTGGCACGCCGCACCATATCTTGTCTATCCTCACGGAACTCGTCCAGGTAAATATGTGTATGTGTATCAATCCAATTCATCCGAAATATGTTTATGAACTTAATTTCTTTGGAGTCACTCCGTACTTTTTCTTGAAGGCTTCTATGAAATGACTAATATTTGTATAACCTACCTGGTCTGCGACTTCATGCACGAGATACTTACCTGATTCAAGCAATTGTTTTGCATGACTCATTTTATATTCCAATACAAATTGATAGGGCGGCTTTCCATAAATCTGTTTGAATCCTGACTTCAATTGAAATTCATTAATTCCTACTTCTTTTGCAAGATCTGCGAGTACAGGCGGAGCTGCAAAATGAGAGACCAGGATATCTTTTGCTTGCTTTATTTTCCGCATGATCTCTTCATCATTTAGAAATGGACAGCTGAGAAAATCATTGGTGTCAGCAGCCAATAATAAACTAATGATTTCTAAAGATTTTCCGGTGTCGTAAATCGTAGCCAAGTGCATCGGCAAATCGTGTTCAAAAATCTCACGAAGAATCAATTCAACATTTGTCGGAATAGAATACTCCTTATAATAAATCTTCTTTGCAAAATCAGGTTCGAAAATTTTGCCAAGATTTTCTTCTCGCGAAATACATTCATGCAGTTCTGACAATTCAAGTTCAATCCAGAATAAGCCAACTTGTTTGTCTTGATTGAGGCTGAATTCCAAATCTTTTTCCGGGTTATATATGATAAAATAATGACCTGACTGCAAAGCTCTTTGGTAGAATGGACCAAATTCGAGAGTTGCTTTATCTGCTGCATTAAATATAAAATGTACCTTTTTTTGGACTATATTATAAGTACTGTTGCTTGCGCGACCCGGATTCAATAGGATTCGCATTACCTTCGTTGAAGGGAGACCGTATTGAGCTATTTTCGGGGTATTATTCACTTTTAATTTACAATATACTAGTCGCAAAGATACACAATTATCTGATAATAAGCTATTTAAATCAATTTCTTGTCAATTGCTCCATATTTCAATTATTCCTGTTCAGGATATAATTATTCCTAATTGGGATATTTTTACATTTATTGCAGTCAGACCTTTGCGCCTTGATGAAAAGGATTTTGCTGCTTGTATTTATCGCTTTGACAGTATTCGGTTACGGTCAGGTCCAAAGCATAGATCCTACTAAAATAAACCAAGATACGGTTGATCTCAAAGAAGTAATTATTTCAGCTACCAGGACCGAAAGAAAACTCACCGAGATTCCTATGCCCTTCAATCTGGTGACCAAAAAAGAGATTCAAGCCATTGGAGGCAGCCGACTGCAAGACGTACTTACCGAACAAAAAGGACTTACCATAGTGCCTCAAATAAATGGGGTGGGAAATGGACTCCAACTCCAAGGATTAGGAGCCGATTATACGATGATCATGATGGACGGTGAGCCACTCATAGGCAGATATACAGGTACTTTAGAATTGAGCAGAATAGCTCTCGGCAATATAAAGAAAATAGAAATCGTAAAAGGTCCATCCTCAAGCTTATACGGGTCGGAAGCGCTTGGCGGAGTAGTCAATATAATCACGAGTAGACCTGTAACTCCTCGTATTTTGCTTTCTTCCAGGTTGAGTACGATGGGTGATTTCGATGCCAATGTAGAATTGGATCATGTGAAATATAAGTTATCAAATCAGCTTTTCTTTAATTTTTTCAACTCAAAAGGATTTGATGTTGATCCTGCAAATTATGGTCGTACCATATCACCATATCGAAATTTCAGCTTCAGACATAAATTAATTTATCAACCTATTGAAGCCCTAGAATTATCAACTGCAATTCGCATTTTTCATGAAGTTCAGGATAATGAATATCAGGTCATCGTTCCTTCTGATTCTATAAAAGTCAATGGCCCGGGTAAGGTCAGTGATTTGACTTTCATTCCTCAAATTAAATATTCTTGGAAGAATAACACACAATTTTATATTAGAGCCAATTACTCCAGGTATTATACTGAAACCAAACTGAACGAACTCAGTTCAGGAAATGAATATTACTTTGACCAATTCAGGCAGGAATATTTTAAACCGGAAGTTCAATCAACTTGTAGATATTTTAAAAACCAAAATTGGACTGCAGGCGCAGGTATTCTTTACGAATCAGTAAATACAAATCGATATGGAGAAAATGTGACTAGATCTCAACATACATCTTATTTGTTTTTGCAACATGAATGGAAGCTTAATCCTAAAGTGGACATCATTACAGGACTTCGATACGACGATAATTCAGTGTATCACAGCCAATGGAGCCCAAAGTTTTCATTACTCTACAAACCTACTTCCCGCATTCAAATCAAAGCCTCTTTTGGAACAGGATTTAAAGCACCTGACTTCAGACAATTGTATTTGAATTTTAAAAATTCTGCGGCAGGATACAGCGTATTTGGTACCGAAGTAGTGTTGGACGAACTCAAAAAATTACAGACACAGGGATTAATTGAAGATATATATATTTCTTTAGACCAAAAATCCACATTAAAACCAGAAAAATCAATTGCGCTGAATTTTGGGATGGAGTATGATCATCCCAGGTTTGGTAATTTTTCAATACATTTTTTCAGAAATGATCTCAAAGGATTAGTAGAAATACAAACCGTCGCTTTACTTAAAAACCGACAATTCATTTATTCTTACAATAATATTCAGAATGCTTACACAGAAGGTTTTGAGGCAGAATGGAGAAGCAAATTGATTCGGAATTTCCAGATCAGTTTATCTTATAATTACTTGCTTGCTAAAGACAAAGATATTCTTAACCAAATCAAACAAAAACAAATCTATGGTAGAAATCCGGAAACTTTAGAATCTTACCTGATCACAAAAAAGGATTATTTAGGTTTGTACGGCAGATCACCTCATTCAGGTATAGCCAAATTAAGATATCAAAGTAAAAGTGGAAAATGGGATGCCTCTCTACGATGTATTTACAGAGGTAGTTATGGCTCGGCTGCTACTGCAGGATCAGTATCAGGCACACTTATACCTTCGTCTGATAGAAACAGCAATGGTATATTGGATCGATATGATCACCTGGTAACTGATTATTTTATCCTCAATGCAGGATATGCTTATCAAATTAATTCAAATTGGCGAATAAGTACCGGTGTTGAAAATTTGGCCAACTACAAAGATGAATTATACATACCCACTTTAAAAGTTAGAAATTTTTTTATTCAAATACAATTCGAATTTTTTAAAAAAAATAAATCATGAAAAATTTAATTTTAGTACTCTTCGCTATAAGCTTACTTACCTCATGCGATGATTCATCTGAATCATCCCCTGGCTCAAAATCTCTATCTGTAACTGTACAAAATTTACCGGCAGACCCACCTACTTCATTTGACCCTACTACTGGACAACCTATAGGCGAAACCGGCAAATTTACTTTTTTCAGATTATCTGACAGCAGTATCGTCGCAAATTCTGACTCGACTACAAGCAAATGGGATATTGCATTCCGGGCAAATACAATTTTGATCAATAGTGGATCTTCAGGCCCTGGAAGCGCAGGTGCATTTTTGTTGGACGGTGTTTATCAATCCATTTCTGAAGTCCCTGCAGACAGCAGTTTCCATATAGACCAAGCTCCTGTTTATGCTATTGGAAAAAATTGGTACACTTATGATCAGGCAGCATTTGTATTCTATCCAAAGCCGGGCAAAGTTTTAATTTTGCGTACCAGTGATCAGAAATATGCAAAACTGGAAATTCTGAGTTACTACAAAAATGCACCGACCACTCCAAATTACCGTACCGACCTGGCGCGTTACTATACCTTCCGCTACATCATCCAACAGGATGGCTCCAAGAAATTCTAAAAGCCATTTTCAAACAAAGAATGAAGCTCAAATAAAAAGAAGTGAAAGCCTGATCTACAAATGCTATTGCTAAGCTCAGGCTTTCATTTTACCACATTGTATGTTTAGGGAACATACCTTTACCACTGTGAATCCTAGGGAACCAAAGATTTAACAACTTTCAAATAATTTTACCTTATAAACCAAATTTTGAGGCTGAAATTTGGAATAAATTTACCCTGGTAAACGGTAAAGATGAACAATTTATGCATTTGAGTTATTTTTACCTCTGCTGAAATGGAAAAAATGGCATGCATCTCATTTCCTTCGTTCAATCATATAGTTAGGTTCCTGCTAACATGGATTATTCTTGGACTCCATCCTATACATGCTGAAAACAAAGTTTATCTCTTAGAAAGTGAAGCAGAAGGCCTTCAAGCAAAACTGGATTTGATCAACAGTGCCCAAAAAGAAATCATGGTTGCATATTATGCAATCTATGAAGATGACACCGGGCTCGCTGTTCTATCCGCCTGCGTTCATGCAGCAAAACGAGGTGTCGATGTAAGAATTATAGTAGAAAGTCTGAGTTCCCGCATTTCAAAAGGGATGCTCGACTATCTATGTAATTACAATATCCCTGTACAATACTTTAACAAGTTTAGTTGGAAGAAAGGATGGAATAATATCACTTCAATGCATGATAAACTCCTTGTCGTAGATGGTAAATATTTCATCACCGGTGGAAGAAATCTCACTAATAATTATTATTCAAAATTCAATCGAAGTAAAAAAAAATTTATTGATCTTGAAATATTTACAGAAGGCGAAGTTGTATCCCAAGCTAGCAGGTATTTTAACCATGTTTGGACGGCTCCTTTCACCAAATACATGAACAATAAAGTTTACAAAACTACACTTAAGGATTATAAACATATTGAGGCGGTTTTGGATTCAATCTATAATATTCAACAATTTCATCCAGTAAAATATTGGAGTGACAAAACCGATCCTGTTCAGAAAATTAACTTTATCAGAGACTATTACCATATTCTACCTCGGACCAGATTTGTTTCCAACAAAGTGATGAGTTTAATCTATGAAGCAGATAGCACAATCCAAATTGAATCACCTTACCTTACGCCTCCACGCAGCATCAGAAAAGCGCTTCGCAATGCAGCATTTAAAAAAGTTAAGATTGAACTCAACAGCAATGCTGCTTATGTTACCGATGTGCCTGTTAGCTCGGCTGCATATGCAAATGACAGAGACCTATATCTCAAATGGGGTATACACGCTTATGAGTTTGAAGGACAAAGTACCCTGCATTCTAAAGCGATGGTTATCGACAATAAAATTACCGTGATTGGTACTTATAATTTGGATAATTTGTCACACCAATTTAATTCTGAAACAATTACAGTAATTGAAGATACAGCATTTGCTTACAAAGTTTCACGAATTCTTAAATCACGTATAAAACAGAGCACTTTGATATCGGCTGAAGATGAACCGGACCCCTTTCGCAATCTCAAATTTAAACAGCGATTTTTATTCTCCATTTTCCGAAAAACAGCTTTTATTTATCGCCCTTTTATTTGATTAGGGTTGAGGAATAAATTATTATTCCCTGATATAAATTATAAAGAAGTTAAAATTCGAAACATAAATCATCTCTTTCATTTAGCTCGAATTTTGCAAAAGAGATTTAATTCTGAAGCCTAATTGGATATAAAAACTGAGCTTTGGATGTGCTGAATGATCACCCGGTTGCGACCATCAGCTGAACGATTTCACTCCTCAAGGAGAGAGGCTGACAATACTTTGCAGGAAATTGCAATTGCCCTTACAACAGGTAAACTTGTGTTCTCATCTCTTTCATTTAGATCAAATTCGAATGACACGATTTTATGTCTTGTCTATACAATACATCACATTTCTCTTCATTCCCTTCAATTTAGTTCGTTGAATTGGAGAATTTAGCGTTATTTCATTGAAAGCTTCATCAGTCATGGCGAGCCAATCCTGTTGAGAAAGGTTCAATAATTCTACTTTAGGTTCAAATTCATCGACTTGATGTTGTTTTGCAAATCTATTCCAGGGACATACCTCCTGACAGATGTCACAGCCAAAAATCCATCCTTTCGTTTTTCCTGAAAAAGATTCAGGTATATCATTCTTAAGTTCAATCGTAAGATAAGAAATACACCTAGATGCATCCACTATATAACCTTGTGCATGTATAGCATCGGTTGGACAAGCTTCAATACAGCGAGTACAGGTCCCACAGTGGTCATTGATCGGGTGATCAACCTGAAATTCAATATCTGTTAATACACAGGCCAGAAAAAAATAACTCCCATGTTTTGGATGAATACTAAGTGTATTTTTTCCGCTCCACGAAATTCCCGATATTTTCGCCCAATCACGTTCCAGCACCGGAGCTGAATCTACAAAATATCTAAGTTGAATGTTTCCATATGTATCATTCAACCAGTGAGTTAAAACTTTCAATTTTGACTTTATCACTTGATGATAATCCTGACCATAAGCATATCTAGATATTTTAATTCCTTCTTTATGAATGTATTGATTTTCAGGAAAATAATTGAGCGCCAGCATTATGACTGATTTACAACCAGGAAAGAGCAATGTTGGGTCGATGCGCTTTTCATAATAATTTTCCATGTAGCTCATTTCACCGTGCATCCCTTGCTTCAACCATCGTTCCAGATTCCTTGCCTCCTTATCAAGCTGACGAGCTTTAGCCACACCAACTTGCAGAAATCCCAGCTCCCGAGCTTTGGATTTGATCTTTTCAGAAGAATAAACCATTCTTGCAAAGAAAAGAAAACTATTCCAATTCTTAAAATAGATCCTTCCTGAATATTAATTACCGAATCCAAAACTTACTTCACATAAATGTCATTTAAAAGCTTCGAGAATATATAATTCCCAATCTAATATCACATTTTTCTTCTCTGATTATTTTAAGCAAAAAGGAAAATTCCCACATAGATGTTCTGATTTTTTTCAAATCCAAAATTGTGCAAACATTCAGGTATCAGATTATACTAATGTAATGAAGTATAAAGTCATAGATCTGACCAATTATTCGATCCTTACGGAATCTATTGGATCTCAGATTCAATAGATTTCAAATGACTAAATTCCTAAAGGGATTCACTTTATTGAAGACAATAGCTATGAGACTAATACTCAATCTTTGCAAAACTATACTTAAAAACGCCTCGCATTCCTATTTATCAAACTATAATTATTGGAACTTATAAATCTCAAAATAAAAAAATAAAGCCCGCACTAATTTTGTGCAGGCTTTGACCACAATTTGAAGAAAGTAAAACGATATACTTTAATATTATTTTTATAAATCAAACCAGATTCCACATTCAAGGGTATGATAATCCGTCTCCTTCCATGTTGGCGTCAGGTCATAATTTACATAAAATTTGATTGCACCGATGTCCACCTTTGCATTCAGTCCATATTTGAACGTAGAAAAACCAAAATCCTCTTCCGTTTCGATATTTCGTTTTGAATTGGTTGTTTTAATTTCATGTTCCTGATGTGTTAACACTCCTACATATCCACCTAATCCTATACCGATATTGCCCAAGCCTCTGTATTTTTTTGATTGCAGATATAAGGTGAGGGGAACTTCAAGATGGCTAAAATCAAATTCACTCTTTCGAATTTCAGATCCATTAACAGTTTCATTGATGGTGTACTCAAGAGTCTTGTCAGGAGTAAAGTTCAGTTTTTTATCAAACTCCAATTCTCCAAATCTCCAAGTAAGTCCTGTTAACAATAGTACATTTTTGCTGCCTAGATATATTTTAGTTGGGAGGAAAGTAAATCCCCAACTCCATGACCGGAAAGTCTTCAGGCTTAAGTCTTTGGCTTGTTGCTTAGTTGCAGCGTCTCCATTATGTATAAGAAAGTTCATACCAAGATCAAAATCAATAAAGTCAACTGATGCAGCTTTAGATCGTTTTTTCTTAGCCGGAGCCACATTTTCTTTTCTCATAGGCATATCAGGACTATCTGCTAATGAGGGCTCACTTTTCTCGTCAATCTTTGATTCAGATTTTTCCATTGAAGGTTTCTGTATGATTAAAATTTCCCTGTCTTTTACTTTAAACTTTAAAGTATCCTCTTTCCCTATACTGGGAGCAGGACTTGGAGAAGGCGGTGGCGGTGGTGGTGGTGGTGGTACATCTTGTGCTTTAGAAACTACAGCGATAAAGGTTACGAATAGAATAAATAATATTTTTTTCATTTATATGAATTTTATGTTTTTTGTTCAAATCAATTTCTAAATAAAGTCAATTGTTTTATTATTTCTAATTTTTCTGTTTTTAGTTCAACTGCTACATGCTCTGTGCTCTGATCGACCTGAATCTGGAGTACATCATTTGTCCATTTGCGAGTTCTTCCAGCAATCCATTTCCAAAACAAATTCCCTGCTTGCTTTTCAAGTGAATTCTCTTTGCCTACATTATCAGTCATAAGATTTTCTTTGGCATCAGATAAATTTTCAACTTTGATCTTAATATCCGGGAGTACTTTTTCTTGTTTAGCTGAAACAGAAGCCAAAGAAGTTATAAGTTTCACTGGTGACGCTTTTATATCTTTCAACATTGAGGATTCATTTGTAATCAAAAGATGCGTTGTGGTGTTTAATGTTGCATCGTCAGCAATATTTTTTTCTTGATTTTCAATATATTCTCTATGAAGGAACTCCGCTTTCGAATTGATCAAATTGGCAGCGCTCCCTAATTGACCTTCTTGAATTAGATCAGATGCCTTACTTTTCATCATGTTGTGTCTGGTCTCAGCAACCGAAGATTTCATTTCATCATTCACCTGTTTGCCTGTATTCAATTTAGCGTTTGGAATGTTTTGATCATGAGCTGTATGATTTGAATAAGTTGACGTATTCATTTTGTCATTTTGTGATCCTTTATCACTAGAAAAATACCAAATTGCAACACAAATCAAAACAGTTGCTGCTATACTTCCGGAAATCCAAAATTGAAACAAATTTGCACTAGCTGATTTTTTTGGAGCGAAAGCCTTATCCTTAAGTCGCGGATCTTGTATGACTTTATCAAAAATATTGTCGGGTGCCGATTTGAGCTCAGATTGCTGCAATCGTGCGTGGAAATATTCCTTGAATTGATCTTTCATTTTTATTATTATTTTTCAATAACTGTATCAATTTAATTTTTGCTCTCAAATACTGACTCCTTGAGGTTGAAGGTGCTATTCCCAGCATTTCTGATATTTGATCATGTGAGTAATTTTCTATTACGTACAAAGTAAAAACCAATCTATATCGCTCTGGAAGTTGGAGAATACAGGAATTTACATCTTGTAGATCCGCTTCGTAAGCCGCTTCCAAATCACCCACAGAATCATCGCTCTCTACCGGATGGGAAATTTGATCTTCCCAAGGCTCCATTCTATATCTTGCAGATTTCTGGACCATAGCAACACAGGTATTTACTGTGATTCGTTTTATCCATGCAGGCAGTAGTTTCTCATTTTCCAGACTATCCAAATGCAAAAAAACTTTAACGAATGATTCTTGCAATGCATCCGCTGCTTCAACTTCATTTCTTATAATATGGAGGCACACTTGATACATTGCAGACGAAAAACGGTCATAGAGATTTCTTGCAGAAATCTGATCACCCTGCAGCACCTTGTCAATCAGTGTTTTGTAGTCGCTTTCGTGTTGGTCTTTTGTCAAAAAGCTCATTTTTCCGTTTGCAAATCAACATAAGGATCTTGCACATGCCTAAAAGTTGCATGACCTGATCTTTAAACTAACATAAAATTAAAAATTCTCAGGATAGGGCGGAAAAAAGACCTCACTGGTTGTCGCGCCATTCATAGACCCATTTTGCTTGAATTTGCTCCAAATGGGATTCGTTGCATTCTTCTCTTTTTCCTTCAAAGTGTGGCAGTTCCATAACCCAATCCAATAACTGCGTGAATCGGATCCTGTAGATTTGGGACTCACCAAATTCTGGTCCGAATCTGGCATAAAGCCCCATAGCAATATCCTCGTGATCAGCCCAACTGATTGGAAGATCATCTATATTCTTAAAACTCGACATATTGACTGCAATTAATGTTCGTGTCCAATTATCCTTTTCTGATCAGGTACTTCAATGACAATGTCTGCATGATCGTCTAAGATAATACATTGACATGCCAGCCTGGATTCAAGTCTGGGATTGATCGCTCGATCAATGAAATCCTCTTCCTTGTCCGACAGAGGCTCCAGGTGCCGATCACCGCTTTGTACATAGATGTGACAAGTACTACAGGCACACACCCCACCGCAATTGTGGTTGAGATGGACCCCATATTCCTCAGTAATTTCAAGAATACTCATCTCCTTAAACTCTCCCTCAACCGCCTTCTCCGGAATCTGGATATCTTCAAATTTGAAGTGAATCTTTGCCATAACAAGTGAAAGTTAAACTGGAAATAGCCATTATAAGTTCAGGGAGCGTCTACTTTTTTAATGTTTTCTTAAAATCCAAAAAGCATTCCTCCTTTCCCTTTATAAAACTTATTTTTGAAGTATCAATCAACTATGGACGAAATTCAAAAGCAAACTGAAGTAAAGAAGTATAAGTTCAAAGAACTCAAGGTTTATGCCTCTACTGAATGGCTGGCAGACAACAAGAAAAAGTATCGCCAGGTATTTGACAGGTTGGATACCACATATATCTATGTTGAACTTTCATTTTACAATAAACTTTTCGAACGAGATGTCTGGGAAACCGATATAGAACTCAAATGCTTTAGTCTGATCAAGACAAAAAAAGAGCTATGTAACTTGAGTTTTCGTCGCAAAATCTCCAAATATGACCCTACGGTCTATATCAGAGAAGGCTGGGGTAATAAAAAAGAAGGCTCCTTTTGGAAAAAAGGATCATACTATTGGGAAGCCTGGATCGACGGCGAAAAAGTTGCCACCAGGTATTTTTACATTGAAGATCCTGGGGCGAATGAAAATATATACTTTCCCTATGTTGAGCTCCTCGGCATGAAGCTCTACGAAGGCCCTTTTGATGATGTTTCCGACGAAAACAGACATTATTTCAAAGGGTTCAATGCGGAAGAAACCAGATATATTTATGTGGACCTGAGTTTAAAGAACAACGTAAAGCAGCCTATTTGGCAATGTGAGCTATTCATCAAATTTTATAACGAATCCAGAGAACTCAAAGGTCAGGTGGTACGACTCATGCAGGTGAGAAGGGAAGATCCTGTCATACAGCTGACCGCAGGGTGGGGCTCCAACGTGAAAGGTTCCTGGTGGATGGGCAGATATACCGCCGAAGTCGTATGCATGGATCAGTTACTCGCTGTCATGCCTTTTGAAGTAGGCGACGAATTTATGGAGGGCGATGCCCCTGTAACTTTACCTCATAAATCTGAACCTGTAACGCTTCCGGGTACCATTGAGGACAATGATACTTTTGATGAAGTTCTGGCTGAACTTAACGAACTGATTGGACTTCAGGAAATTAAGGTCAAAGTCAAAGAACACGCCCAATACATTAAATTCCTCCAGTTGAGAAAGGAAAAGGGTATTGATGACAAAGATCAAATGGTATTGCACACGGCATTCCTAGGAAACCCGGGTACAGGAAAAACAACTGTAGCCAAAATGCTTGGGAGGCTCTACAAAAAAATGGGTGTACTTTCAAAGGGACATGTCCAAGAAGCTGATCGAGCTGAACTCGTTGGAGAATTTATTGGCCAGACAGCGCCAAAAGTGAAAGAAGTCATTGAAAAAGCCAGAGGCGGTGTATTGTTTATTGATGAAGCCTATGCACTTGCCAGAACCAATGATGACAGTAAGGATTTTGGTCGTGAAGTCGTTGAAATATTGGTCAAGGAAATGTCAAATGGCCCGGGTGATATCGCTGTGATTTTGGCAGGTTATCCTAAAGAAATGAGGTTCTTTTTGGATTCCAATCCCGGCCTAAAATCAAGGATTAAGCACTATTATCATTTCTCGGATTATCTCCCACAAGAATTATACGAAATTGCTCTGTATGCCTCTAGTTTAAAACAGGTGGAATTCCAGGCTGATGCTTGGAAATTGTTTCAATCTATAATACTCTGTGCGTACCGCAAGCGAGATGCCAGCTTTGGCAATGCAAGATTTGTATATGATCTGGTGGACAAAGCCAAAATGAATCTAGGTATTCGGATCATGGACACTCAGACACCTGAAAATCTGGATACCGCAGAGTTAAAAATGATCAGCTCAGAGGATGTGAGAAAAATCACCATTGAACCTGAAAAATCAAAACCTGTCATTCCGGTAGATGAAGAATTGCTCCAATCGGCTATGCACGAGCTCAATGACATGATAGGTATTGACAAAGTGAAAAATGAAATTCACGAACTGGTTCGAATCGTGCGTCATGCACAAAGGCATGGCAAAGAGGTTTTGCATAAATACTTTCTGCACACGGTCTTTTTAGGGAATCCAGGCACCGGAAAAAGCACAGTTGCGCGAATCTTAGCCAAGATATACAAAGCGCTTGGAATTTTGGAAAGGGGCCACATGGTTGAAACAGACCGCCAGGGACTAGTCGCAGGATATATTGGTCAAAGTGCTATAAAAACGGCGGAAAGGATAGACGAGGCAATGGGTGGTGTATTATTCATAGATGAGGCATACAGTCTGACCCAATCTATGCATGGCCAGGGCGACTATGGAAGCGAGGTCATTCAGACACTTTTGAAGCGAATGGAGGATCAACGAGGTTTGTTCTTTGTTTTTGTCGCAGGGTACACCGACCAGATGGAGCAATTCTTGAAGTCTAATCCGGGATTGAGCAGTCGCTTTGACAAGATATTGAAATTTGAAGATTACGGAGCAGACGAGCTTTACCTTATTTCTCTCAAGATGATAACAGATGCAGGTTTGGATATTCAGGAAGATGCTAAGGAGGTGGTGATGGAATATTTTCGTTATTTAGTCGATACAAAGGATAAACATTTTGGCAACGGGCGTCTTATCCGATCAATCATCCAGGAAGTAATCCAAAATTACGAGTTAAGACAAACTGAAAGCACTGACCCCGAACCTGATAAATACATTCGCCAGATGGACGTGCAACATCTGGGACCAGGCCATGATAGACGTGAAATATTTGCAAGACCGAGGTTGGGTTTTAAGAAAAATGCTTAAGCTAACCTAAAATCAAGTTCCTCAGTATGAACAGCACGAGTTTAACTTTGCTGATCAGGATTTAGAACCCATCACCATCTAGAATATTGCCCAGACCTCCAAGAATACTGCCCTCCTCTTTCCTTCCACCGACACTTCCGTATTGCATTATTTTGGAAGCAAGTCTACTTATCGGAAGTGATTGAATCCAAACCTTTCCCGGCCCTCGCAAGACAGCATAGAACAATCCTTCTCCTCCGAATACCATGTTCTTGATACCTTTGATAAATTCTATGTCAAAATCCACCCTGTCCGTATAAGCGACTACACAACCGGTGTCTACTCTCAGACTTTGCCCGATCCCAAGGTCTATCTCTCTCACATAGCCGCCTGCATGCACGAAGGCCATACCATCTCCTTCCAACTTCTGCATGATAAATCCTTCTCCTCCGAAAATTCCTGTCCCAAGTTTTCTTTGTAATTCTATCCCTATGCTGACACCCATTGCAGCACACAAAAATGAATCTTTTTGAGCAATAATCTTTTCATTGTATTGCCTGAGATCAAGTGCGATGATTTTTCCGGTATATGGAGCAGCAAAACTCACCTTTGCCTTACCTGAACCTTCATTTGTAAACGTGCTCATGAATAGACTTTCGCCCGTGAGTAGCCTTTTTCCTGCAGAAAACAGCTTTCCCATAAAACCACCGGATTGTTGTCTGCCATCACCAAAAATGGTGGCCATTCGGATTCCATCTTCCATCATCAGGAATGATCCACTTTCAGCTATCGCTGTTTCGTTCGGGTCCAACTCAATCTCGACATATTGGAGTTCTTCACCATAAATTTTGTAATCCAACTCGTGCGCAGGCATATTTCTTTTATTTTAATTACAAAGTAAGTTGCAAATGTCCGATGCACAAAATGTTGCGAAAAGGAATTTTCAAAATCTCGACAATCGTTACATTTACCGAAAGAATCATTATGTATTCATCGACCAAAGAACTCGAATTTGCAAAGCTTACTAACAGCTTTGCCAGTATTTCAGCGATTCATTCTCAAGAAAAATTAGACCAATTGGCAGATACATTAAGGTATCATGAATACAAATATTATGTTCAAAATCAGCCAATCATCACAGATCAAGAATATGACAAACTGTACAAACTCCTGGTTTCTACAGAAACAATACATCCGGAATGGATAAAAGAGGATAGTCCCAGTCAAAGAGTCTCCAATGATATGATCAGCGGATTCGAAACCGTTAATCATATGGAACCCATGCTATCGCTGGACAACACATACTCTATAGAGGACCTCTATGATTTTGACAAAAGGGTAAAAAAACTTTGCAATTTAAATGATGATACTACATTGGAATACCTTGTTGAACCCAAGTATGATGGCGGCAGTCTCGCAATATTGTATCAGGATGACCAGCTCATAAGAGCCGCTACCAGAGGAGATGGAATACGTGGAGACGAAATGACACTCAATGCGAAAACCATCCGATCTCTTCCTTTGTCAGCATCATTTTCAAAATTTGGAATTAAAACTGCTGAATTAAGAGGAGAAGCAATCATCCGCAAGGATAGATTTGTAGAATTAAATGCAAAACGCGAGGCTACAGGGCAAGCTCTGCTGGCTAATCCTCGCAATGCAGCAACGGGTGTGTTAAGAGTTAAAGATCCCAAAGAAACTGCCGTCAGGCAATTAGATTTATTCGCTTTCCAGTTTTCGTACGCTCGCTCATCAGACGACCGCGATAAGCTCGATGAGTTCAACACTCAGAATGAATTGATCAAGGTGTTGGGAGATTTAGGTTTTCTCGTACCTGTATCTGAACGACGCGTATGTGAAGGCATCCAGCAAGTTCATGATTTTATACAAGATTGGGCTCAGAAAAGAGATGACTACAGCTATGAGTTGGACGGAATGGTTGTCAAGGTAAATTCACTCGCTCTCCAGCGACAATGTGGTTCCACGGCACACCATCCACGATGGGCAGTAGCTTACAAATTTCAAGCAAAACAAGCGACCTCGAAGTTGTTGCAAGTGGAATTTCAGATAGGTAAAATCGGTAGCATTACTCCGGTTGCGAAAATTGAACCCGTTACAGTAGCAGGAGTAACTGTCAGCTCAATTTCCTTGCACAATGAAGATTTTATTCGATCCAAAGACATCAGACTCAATGATCAAGTACTGATAGAAAGAGCCGGTGACGTTATCCCGTATATCGTACAGTCTTACCCTGAGCTCAGAACGGAGGAATCCAAAGAAATTGACTTTCCACTCTTGTGTCCATCCTGCAAAACTCCTTTGGTCAGAGCTGAAGAAGAAGCAGCCTGGAGATGTCCTAATTACTATTGTCCAGCACAAATCGTCCAAAGATTGATACATCACGTATCCAAGGATGCAATGGACATCGATGGACTAGGTAGTTCACTGATTGAAAGATTTTTTGACCTGGGATGGCTAAAAGATATGTCCGATATCTACCGTCTCGATTATGAGTCCATTGCGAAATTGGAGGGGATGGGAGTAAAATCGGCAGAGAAACTAAGGGCAGCCATCGAAAAAGCAAAGTCAAATCCCTTACATCGTGTGCTTCATAGTTTATGCATTCATCATTTGGGGAAGAAAGTGAGCAAACTCATCGCAGCTCATCTGGACCATTTGCTCCAATTGAAGGATTGGACACTTGAACAGTTCAAAAGCATCAAAGATGTCGGACCTGTTGTTGGACAGAATATCATCCAATACTTTAATAATCCTGCAAATTTAGCCATGTTAGAAATCATGGAAAGCCTGGGCGTAAATTTTTACCAAACCGAAGAAGATAAGCTCAGGCAAGCAGTCGAAGGTTCTGTATTCTCAGGAAAAACTATCTTGTTTACAGGTACTCTGGAAACATTAGGTCGCAAGGAAGCTCAGGAATTGGCAGAAAAAGCAGGGGCAAGGAATTTATCCGCAGTCAGTAGTCAGCTCAATTTTCTGGTCATAGGTGCGGAAGCCGGGAGCAAACTATCCAAAGCAAAAGCGCTAGGAACGGTGACTATACTGACAGAATCTGAATTTTTGGGTTTTCTCCAAAGCGACGAAGCATAATTTCCTTAATTCTTCAGACTTTCAAGCGTTGACAGCTTAAAAAACCGAAAAAAACGCTGATATTTGACCATTTGGAATTCAGCTTGGATTTTTTAACCTTTTTGAAAACCAAAGGATGACAATTTTTATTTTAAATCTTGCAAATACAGGCAACATTTTATTTGCTTCTGCATATTCTATCTTGTAAACCGTACTGTTATTCAAAAATTCATGTCACTAAATCGTCTGGCAATTAATTTTTTCTTCATTGTTTTGGTCAGCAGCATTTCGTGTAGAAAAGACCAAATCAACTCAGGAGTTACACCGGATCCGGATCCTGCGCCTGGTGTTTCTCTGGAACAGACAATGACAGGGGAACTGCTGGCGGAAGATATGGCTCCCATCGGTTCTCAATTAATTCAGACCTCCAAAAACATGCTCTTGACCAATGACGACGGGTTTTTCACTTTCAAAGAATTAATTGACAGAGACAACTTTTTATTGAAATTTTCAGATGTTTACTATTTCGAAGCTTTCCAACACAGCAAGTTGGCCGATGTGGGATCTCTTCATTTACGCGCAATTCAGCCCAAATTACTTGGAGGAGGTTGGACTTTTCAAGCTCAGAAAGGTGAAAAAATTGATTTCCAAAACGGTGTTAAAATTGAGATAGATCCTAACTCCTTTGTGGATCAAAACAATCAGGCTTATTCAGGAACCGTGCGAGTTTTTTCAAAGTGGTATGATCCGGCAGACCCAAACACTTCCAGAACTGTACCTACCAATCTTCAGGCAATCAATAGGGATGGCAGCGATGGCTTGCTCAGTCCTTATGCCTTCTTATCAATAGAATTTCGCAATATTTCAAATCAAAAACTGAGTTTGACCAAAGCTGTCTTGCTTGAAGTACCCACATCGATATCTATTGAATCACAGACAAAAGATATTGTAAAATCATTTTATATCGACGAAAGTATATCCGCGTGGAAAGAGGAATCAACCGCGACAAAAATGACAAATGCCAAATATCAGTTTAAAAGTTTACATCCATCTATGCTTGCGGTTGCCGAAAATGGAAAATATGCTGCACTTCAGGGCAATATTTTAATCGACCAATCACCTGTAATCATCTATGGCAGAATAAAAGATGAACTCAGTGGATTTTTCTATGATTTTACAACCAATAACACAGGAAAATATCGAGTATTCGTACCAGAAAACAAGCAACTTAGCCTTGTTATATTCAATGAGTGTGGTTCTGAACTCTATACGATTCCACTAGGTGCTTACAGTGGCTTACAAGCTACTGCTCCAGAGGTTTATTTTCAAAGTGAAAAGTCATACACAATCTTAAATGCTAAAATTATTGATTGTAATTCCTTGCCCAATACTCAAGCATATCTTAAAATCCAATCTCCATCAAATGATTATTTTCACATCCTCCCGGCGGATTCTTTAGGCCAAGTGAAAGCTCTGGTTGACTTTTGTACATCAGCCTCTCTGAATTGCACACCGGTAGATTATAAAAATAAAATTACAGGAAATATAAAGAATATTAACTCCGGAATTCTTCATTCAGAATTAACACTTGAAGTTTGTGATCAATCTAATTTATTTGGAATGACTGTCCATTATGGCAATTTGACAAAACATATTAACAATATTAAGGTAAGTAGAACTGCAGATACAACAGCAGAAACTTACCTATTTGAAGCACTGGACGATGATGGCAATGGCAATCAGGTGAGTTATGGATTTGCCTTTGCGAGACCCAAATTTTCTAGCGAATACTTTTTTACAACTAAAATACCAACAATCATCGGGAATCCGGGGGACCTATTTTATTTTAGCACCTGTGGTACATCCGAAGCCAAAGCTACCGGTAAGTCATCTAAAGAAATCGTTCACTTTATTTTAGATGCTTGTTCAATCGAAGAAAAAAAATCTGGAAAAACTTACAGTGGCAAAATCATATTAAAAGCCGAAATTCCATAAGTCCCAACTACGATAAATTGCTGTGGAATTATCTGATCTTATATCCGGTTGTAAAAAAAGAGAGCTCAAAGCTGAAAGGGAATTCTTCTATGCTTATGCCAAAAAAGTACATGCTCTAGCCAGAAAATACACTCTGGATATGCAGGAGGCTGATGATATGATGCAGGAATGTTTTATTCGCGTCTACTCACAGATGGACAAATTTGAAGAAAGCAAAGGAAATTTTGAAGCTTGGATGTATCGTGTATGTGTAAATACCATCTTGCAAATCATCAGAGCAAAAAAAATCCAATACTCTTCCCTACCAGTTGAATCCATTCCGGATATTGCTGATGATACCAATGGAGGATTTGAAGAAGTCCCCCATGAATTACTCCAAACAGCTATGAATGGATTGCCAAAAGGTTATAAAGATATTTTTTGTCTTTTTGTAATGGAAGGGTGGTCGCATAAACAGATAGCGGCCCACATGAAAATTACAGAGGGTACTTCACGATCACAACTTACCAAAGCAAAAAGGTATTTGAGACAATTTATTCACCAACATAAAAATCAATTTTATGAGAAATCAGAATTTTGATACTAAGCAATGGGGTGATTTTGCAAATTCACCATATCCTTATGATATGGATACGCAGTGGACAAAACTGCATGCATCACTGACCAAGCAACGTAAAAAAAATAAAAACAGAAGATGGATCCTTTTTTTCCTTCTTGCAGGTTTGAGTGGAGCCCTGTCAGTACTATACTTCCATCAAAATGATTTTAGTCCTTCTATCCTAAATTCACAGCAGACAACATTATCTGCCTTACACGAAACAAAGTCTTCCGGTAATAAGGTAGATTTATCAACTATTTCAGTAAATTCAGCTGACCAAGATAATTTGGCTGAAGCAAAATCTAACTCATCAGAAATGAACGTTGAAATCATTTCAAAAGAATATTCTAACACCAACTCACAAAGACACCCAATCCTAAATAATACTCACTACAACAATCACTCTATCGTTCAAGGCGAATCAACCAACTCTACAAAATATCAAGTAAACTCACAAGAAAAATCTAGTTCTCAAAAAAATCTTACACCATCTACTTCAGACAATTTTTATTCCAAACAACAAGAAAATTTCAGCTCAAACCAAACTGTAACCCAAGAAACTATATCTCCAAAGCATACAAAAGAATTGATAAGTGAGAATGCAAACCAGATGAATACTAAAAACGCAATGAATATAGAATTCAAAAGTATTCTTCCGCTTCAATTAAAAGTGACAACTTCTCAGGATCAAACCAATTCGGCATTTCCTCTGGTTGAGTTAATTCCTGTAGAAAAGAAGATCATCTCACATTCAAATCCAAAACAAATGTGGTGGAGTGCTTCCATTTCGTACGGACCATCTTTTTACCAATCAAAGGCATCGTCAGAGGAACAAACGTCTCATATAAATTTAAGAGACAGTATAGAACATGCATGTGATGGACTTTCATCCGAATTTCTGTTAGGAAAGAAGCTGGGAATGCTCAGGATACAAACCGGAATCGAATTCCAATTATTATTCAATAAGATAGAATATTCAGAAGTCTCCACTCAAAAATTACTCCTGCAAGACAGACTTCTCAGAATAGAAAAATATCAAAACGGCGAAATCAGGGAAATCTATGGAGATGTGTGGACAGATCAGGTTTATAATTATGATTACAAACTTTTCAATAAATTCATGACTGTTCAGATCCCTTTGCTGATTGGCGTTGAAAAAGCAATCTCGAGACGATATTCTGTTTTTGCTGATGTAGGAGCTACCCTAAGCATCTTCTCGTTAAATACTGGACATTTACCTCAAGCATCTTCTCGAGTTCTATTTTATAATTATCAGGATGTTGCATTCAAAAAATTTGGAAATGCTCAATTCAAGGCAGAAATTGGTCTCAATTACAGATTCACGAAAACTTTGACATCCTCGATAGGTGTTCATTTTTTACAGGACATGCTCTCAAGAACAAAAAAATCAACAGGCTTTGATGAAAAGCATACATTTATGAGTGGACTGATCAGGATCAGCAAAAGCTTTTGATTGTAGAACCTGGAATTAGTATAAGCTATTCACTCTTTTGAGTTTGCATGATTTTACGTATCATTGCGCATTCGCACAAAAACTTAGAATCATGTACGAGATCCCGATGCTAGGCTCTGTTGAAGTTTGGATAAGCTTCCTCACATTAACTTTTCTTGAAATCGTCCTGGGTGTGGACAATATTATTTTTATTTCTATCACTTCTAGCAGACTGGAAGAGAATGACCGGAAAAGAGCGACTAATCTCGGCCTACTTGCGGCTATGGTGCTGAGAATCATGTTACTATTTGGGTTGAGCTACCTCGCAGCCATGCAGGCAGCACTTTTTCATTTGGATTTTGGCTGGCTCAGTGGAGGTTTCTCACTTCAAAGCCTGATCCTCATCATTGGCGGTATTTTTCTCTTGTATAAATCCGTCACCGAAATCCATCATAAACTCGAGGCTGACGATCCAAATTCCCAAGGCCAGAATAAGAAAAAACTGAATTTTACCAGCGCTATTTTGCAGATAACATTGATCAATCTTATTTTTTCATTGGATTCCATTCTCACCGCAGTCGGAATGACAAATGGTGTGCATGGCGCTTTGTGGATCATGATTGCCGCTGTGATTGTATCTATACTAATTATGGTGGCGTTTGCCTATCCTGTAGGAAAATTTGTCAATGATCATCCTACGGTTCAAATGTTAGGCTTATCCTTTTTGATCCTAATTGGATTCACTTTGATAGCTGAAGGAGCTCATATTGCACATATAAAGATTGGAGGTGAGGAAGTGGGATCTATACCTAAAGGTTATCTTTATTTTGCTATTGCTTTTTCTCTTTTTGTTGAGTTTTTGAACATCAGAATGAAGAAGCAAGTCAAACCAGTCCAATTACATGGGATTCAGGAGGATGCAAAAGAAGGAGGATTTTTTAATGACAATAAATAATCAAAAATCTATGAAGAAATTTATCGCTTGGCTGGTGCCACCTTTATATTCAGTCAGGTCAGATTTCAGTGTACTCTTACTAAGAGTAATATTTGGTGCATTGATGTTTGTTCATGGCTGGGGAAAGTTTCATATGATGTTATCAGGAGACATCCAGTTTGTAGATCCTATAGGATTGGGCGAAACGCCTTCATTGTATCTCAGTGTATTTGCAGAGTTATTTTGTGCAGGCTTTGTGATGATCGGGTTGTGCACTCGACTAGCCTGTATACCTTTGATGATTACGATGTTGGTTGCAGTTTTTATTGTGCATGGGAGTGACCCTTTAGAGAAAAAAGAGTTGGCCATTTTGTACTTGGCAGCATTTTATGTGATTTACCTGTTGGGACCCGGCAGACTCAGTCTGGACCAACAACTTTTCAATACCAGAATAGACTCAACTAAATGATAGATGTTCCATTCCAATTGGATCGCGACATCGTTTTCTTTGATGTCGAAACCACAGGATTGCATGTGATCAGAGATCGAATTTTACAGATTGCCATGCTACGATACCCACACGAGGGAGGAGAAGTTAGGGAACTCAGTCTGTTGATCAATCCCGGAATACCGATATCTGAAGAAGCCATGGGCGTACATGGTATAACGCCGGCTGACCTGGCTAATAAACCCACATTTCAGCAAGTGGCTCAGAAAATTTTCGATTTTATCGGCAATTCTGATTTAGCAGGATACAACAGTAACCGTTTTGATGTGCCCATTCTCATGGAAGAATTAGCCAGATATGGGTTTGACCTCCAAATTGAGAACAGACGCCTGATCGACATCCAACGAATTTTTTACAAAATGGAGCCAAGAACCCTTAAGGCTGCTTACCAATTTTACTGCAATTCAGAATTAGAAAATGCTCATGACGCCTTGTCGGATATACGCGCTACAGTTGAAATTTTGAAAGGACAATTACAACGGTATAAAGGCCAGGATTTTATTGATGAAGATGGAAACACTACACCCAATCCTGTTCGCAATGACATGCAAGCTTTACATGACTTTACCAATGATTTGAGAACCCCGGATGCCACTCAGAAATTTCGTTATGATGAGCAAGGCAATATTGTCTTCAATTTTGGCAAATACATCGGAAGGAAAGCCGACAAGGTGCTTTATGAAGATAAAAACTACTATTACTGGATGTTGGAAAAAGAATTCTCCTTTCAGGTAAAAAATCTGGTTAAAAAATTAGCCAAAGAATACGAGATCCAAATCAAGCAACAAGGCAGCAACAATAATACTCAATAATGAACCAAGCCTTGAACCTAATCGTTTTTAATTAAATGCGGAGTAAAGTTGCTACAGAGTTCTTCAATTTAAAAATAAATGTAGTATCTTAACTCTATCTTTTGTACCCGAAGCAAAACATTTGCTTTTAAAAACTATATATGAATAAAATTGGACTGCTACTCATTATTGTAATGGGTCTCACGTCATGTGGTGATAAAAATCATGAAGGACACGGCGAATTGGGTTTAACGATCAAAGGCCGATACAATGGTGAAGCTTTAGTCATGAACCAAAATTACAAGTATTTTGATGGGTCAGACATCAATTTTTCAAGATCAGAGTGGTTTATAAGTGATATCGAATTGGTCAAAGGAACTGACACCGCGCTATTAAAAGATTATGATTTTATTGAATTCAATGATCATACAAACTTGACCAAAGCTGAAGCCGGAGTACATATTCATCTGGCCAATATTCCGGAAGGAAACTATTCACAAATCAGATTTAAAATTGGACTTCCGCCGGAACTCAATAAAAAAGATCCTGCGGACTTTCAAGTGGGAGACCCTTTGAGTGAAGGCACTAATTATTGGGCTGGCTGGAAAAGCTATATATTCTCAAAAACCGAGGGCAACATAACCAACTCAAAAGGTATATCCAAGAGTTTCGCTTTTCATAGTGGATTTGATACCCTAATGCAGCAGGTCGTACTCAACAAAATTATTGAAATCGATGATGATGCAACAACTGCTCTGACTTTGGAGTTGGACCATAAACGATTGTTTGGCGATCAACAAAATTATCTGGATATCATTTCAGATCCGATATTTCATGATCTGGATGATACTAGGATATTTATTTTTATGGACCACTTTAAGAATTCTTTTTCAATTAAATAATGGATTCGGTTAGGCAGTATTTAGTCATATTCTCAATCCTATTCACAATAGCTTCTTCTTGTAATCAGGAGCCTTCTGATCAAAAGGGAGAAACGGACCTGACGAATATTGCATATTCTCCATCTGAATATAAGATAGATTACCCTTCGGACTTTCCAAAACCGGCCACCATTCCTGACAATCCACTGAGTGCTGAGGGCGTACAATTAGGCAGGCATTTGTTTTATGATCCGATTCTGTCATCAGATAGTTCATTGTCTTGCGCTAGTTGCCACAATCCACGAACGGCCTTTACTGACAATGTAGCATTCAGCAAAGGTGTCACGGGAGAGTTGGGTTCAAGGAGTTCCATGAGTGTGCTGAATGCAGTATATGCATCGAAAGGATACTTTTGGGATGGTCGGGCACCTACTCTGGAAGATCAAGCGCTACAACCTGTTGAAAATCCTGTAGAATTGCACGAACAATGGCCAAATGTTGAAGAAAAGTTGAGGAGACATCCTTTGTATCCTGCTATGTTTCGAAAAGCTTTTGGCATCCAATCCAGGAAAGAAATCTCAAAAGAACTAGCAGCCAAAGCCATATCACAATTTGAAAGAATTTTGGTCACCGGACAAAACAGCATTTTTTTCAAACAGAAGCGAGGGGAGATATTTTTCTCTGATGATGAGCAAACCGGGCACGATATGTTTTTTGATTTGGATCCGCTATTGCAAGATGCTGAATGTAACCATTGTCATGCAGTTCCTTTTTTTACTGCCAATGACTTTTTCAACAACGGATTGGACTCTGCAGCGAGTTACAGTGAATTCAAAGACCCTGGAAGAGGTAAAATTACAGGGGTGAGTGCTGATACCGGCAAGTTTAAAGCACCAACTCTGTTTAATATCGCCTTGACTGCTCCATATATGAAAGATGGAAGGTTTAAAACTTTAGAAGAGGTGGTGGAACATTATAATTCTGGTGGTCATGGCAGCCCCAACAAAAATCCTTTGATCTATCCTTTGCGTCTGAGTAATAAACAAAAAAAGCAGTTGATCAGCTTTTTGAAGACCCTCACAGACACCACTTACCTTCAAAATCCGGACATTTTCAGCCCTTTCTAGATTTTTAATAAAAAAAAATTGAGCTCACGCACCTACAAAAAAATGATTTCTTCAGATTTTATAAGCATCAGTTTTATAAATTAAATTTATAACAAACTAATATTTAGTGCTTTTTACATTAAATAATATAAATATATAAATTATTTATATGTGATAATGCCATTTTTTTGTACTTGTGGGCTCTCGGAAATCGTCGGATAATTGTATCGTGATTGTTTAACAAAGGGAAGAATTACAATCAGAATGCTGGTAAACGTATCAGCGACCGTAAAATTCGGATATGTTCATGGGATTAAAATTTGTTAATAGGAAGTCTGGCTAAATGGCCGGGCTTCTATTAACAAGTCTCCCGAACCATCTAAGCGAAGAAGTTCATGAGATTATATTTATAAAGTAAGCTAGTTTGGATATGTTCATGGGATTATAATAGCCGGTTGGTGCCTTCAACCGGCTATTTCCTTCAAAAGAAAACAAAAAAGCAATTCGTAAAAACCTATTTCAAAACGAAAAACAGAAATCCTGTCCTTGCGGACGGGATTTTTTTTTGAAAAGAACCAAGGGATGAGTTTCTAACTATAGACGATAATTATTGCAGCTGAGATTTACCTCTTGTGACAAATCTCAAAACAAGAAATGGGTTAACTGCTCCGTTTTCCCAAAATCATAGATAAAAAAAAAGGTCTGCCGGATAACAGCAGACCTATTATAAGTCAATATTTGTTTTTGATCGAGGATTACATCATTCCATCCATGCCTCCCGGATGCGGATGAGCGTGACCTTTGTCTTCTTTTGGCTTGTCGCTAATCACACACTCCGTCATCAACACCATGCCGGCAATAGATCCTGCGTTCTCAAGAGCGATTCTAGTAACTTTGGTTGGATCGATCACTCCGGCTTTCTTCAAGTCTTCGTACACATCTGTTCTGGCATTGTATCCGAAAGATCCTTTTTTTGCTTTAACGTTCATCGCAACTACACTGCCCTCAACGCCAGCATTTTCTGCAATCACTCTGAGAGGTGATTCAAGAGCTTTCTTTACAATTTCTACACCTATCTTTTCATCCTCATTATTTGCTTTGACTTTTTCCAGACTATCGATTGCTCTCAAAAGAGCAACGCCACCTCCACAAACGATTCCTTCTTCGACAGCTGCACGAGTAGCGTGCAAAGCATCGTCCACTCTGTCTTTTTTCTCTTTCATTTCAACTTCAGTAGCGGCTCCAACGTAAAGCACTGCTACCCCACCGGCCAATTTTGCTAAACGCTCCTGCAGTTTCTCTTTGTCATAATCTGAGCTTGTCTCTCCGATTTGAACTTTGATCTGATTGATACGAGCATCGATCATTTTCTTTTGACCTTTGCCATTAACAATCGTTGTATTGTCTTTGTCCGTTTCAATCTTTTCTGCTTGCCCGAGGTCAGATAGTTCTGCGTTTTCCAGCTTGTAACCTTTTTCTTCAGAGATCACAGTACCATTTGTCAATACAGCGATATCTTCCAACATTGCTTTTCGGCGGTCACCAAATCCCGGAGCTTTTACAGCAACAACTTTCAAATTTGCACGAAGTCTATTTACGACCAATACTCCAAGAGCTTGGCTATCCACATCTTCTGCAATAATTAATAAAGGGCGACCTGAAGACACCACTTTTTCCAACACTGGTACGATCTCCTGCATGTTGGAGATCTTTTTGTCAGTGATCAATATGTAAGGGTTGTCATACTCAGCGATCATTTTGTCTGCGTTTGTAATAAAATATGGCGACAAATAACCTCTATCAAACTGCATCCCGATTACTTCCTCCACATAAGTATTGGTACCTTTTGCCTCTTCGACAGTGATGACCCCATCTTTGGAGACTCTCTTCATCGCATCAGCAATTAAACCACCAATCTCTTCGTCATTGTTAGCAGAGATAGAACCTACTTGCTTTATTTTTCCTATGTCGTTCCCGATTTGCTCTGATTGTTTTTTAAGGTCAGCAGTTACTGCTTGAACCGCCTTATCAATACCTCTTTTAAGATCCATAGGATTTGCACCTGCGGCAACATATTTCATTCCTGCAGTCACCATTGCCTGAGCCAAAACAGTAGCTGTAGTCGTACCATCTCCTGCTATATCGGCTGTCTTAGATGCGACTTCTTTAAGCATTTGAGCCCCCATGTTCTCAACTGCGTCTTCGAGTTCAACTTCTTTTGCAACGGTTACGCCGTCTTTTGTAATTTGAGGAGCGCCGAAGCTCTTTTGTATGACTACATTTCTTCCTTTAGGTCCAAGGGTAACCTTTACGGCATTAGCCAATTTGTCGATTCCGGATTTCAATTTTTCACGAGAATCTGCTTTAAAACTTATTTCTTTTGCCATTTTATTTTAGTTTTTGATATTCTTTAAAATTTAATTTTCTCAGGGAGAGTTAGTCTATGATCACGAGGATATCATCTTCACGCATGATCAGATAGTCTGCACCTTTGTATTGGAACTCTTGCCCTGAATATTTGCCATAAAGGACAATGTCTCCTTTGCTTACTGTCATCATATTGCCATCTTTTCCAGGGCCTACTGCAACGACTTCACCCCTCTGAGGCTTTTCTTTTGCAGTATCCGGAATGATGATTCCACCTTTTGTTTTCTCATCCGCTGAAGCGGGCTTGATAATTACTCGATCATTAATTGGTTTCATATAGAAATAGAATAAGTTGTTGAAAAATATTTTTTGAAACAACCCAATATATCATGAACTATGCCAGCATGACATTCAGGTAAATTTGTCAGTAATTCCTGACAAAACCAGACAGATTTTCGCAATTTGATGCCCTTTGAGTAATAGAATAAAGGATTATACCAGTCCGGATGAACAGCTCAATTTGCTTTAACCCAAAAGGAAAGATAAATTTACTGCGGAGTATTTGTTGGTGGCACTTCCGGAGTTGGCAAGCTCTCTGCTCCAGCACCTGCCATGATTGCAGCTACAATACAAAGTACCAATAATGCCGCTGCCAAGTACCAAGTAAGCTTTTCGACAAAATCTGCCGAGCGTGCAGCACCAAACATTTGATTTGCCTGACTTCCACCAAAGGTAGAGTCAATACCACCACCTTTCGGGTTCTGAATAAGTATAACCGCGATCAAAAGAACACTGATTATTGCGATCAGAACGGTAACTAGAGGCAACATATCTGATAAATTTTATAGTTTTTCAATAAGAGACGCAAAGATAGAACTTTTTTCCGGAAACTTCCGGGCCAATTTTTGATACATCTGTTTAGCTTGTTCAGTATGGCCTTGCTGAGCTAGTAATGCAGCTAGTGTCTCGCTAATGACTTTTTCATCCAGAACGACATGATCCTCTATCTGTGAGACAGACTTTTCTGTTCTTTTTGACTTTTTTGGCGATTCGGCATTTTCCTTAAGTTTAGTATTCATTTCAGCTTTCGCTTTTTTTCTACCCTGCTCGTCAGTAGAGGATTTGAAATGCAATAGCCATTCAACATAACCTGAAGGAATTCTGTCCGAACTGGCAAAGTTGGATTTGGGCTCCGCTGACTTTATCATTTCTCTCGAAACAGATTTAGCTTGTTCCTTCTTTGGTCTCTGATCCTTTGATTCAGAATCTTTGGTCTTAGAGATTGCAATTGGCTTTTTCTTTTCTCCTAAATCTTTAGATTTCAAATTCTTAGCAGATGGCGGCGGCAATGCTCTATCCATTTCTTTTGTAATGGGTTCCTTTTTATTGTGAGATTTTTCGGTGAGAATATTCCCTTTGATCTCATCGTTAATCAGCTCTTGCTTTTTGTCACTAGGTTTTGGTTCTACCGATTGAACTCTCGCATCGGATTTGACCTCTGGAAGTTCTTGGTCATTTGACTCAATAACTGAATTGCTACGATCCACTATGCTGTCTTGCGCTGGTTTTGTCTCAGCGTCAGAGAATTTCTTTTTTTCTGTTAATTCTAACCTACGTCTTCTTGGATCAACAAACATTGGATCGGGCAATCCCGCCAAAGCTCTTTCACTCAGCACATCCTCATTTACTTTCCAATAATATGCTGATAATGGGAAATCAAAGTTCGTTTGATCCACCTCACTCGGTTTATTTCTATTCTCAGAATCCATATTTTGCTATTTGAATGAAAGTTACCAATCCGAAAAAGCGACATTGAACACATCTTGAATCAATAATGCATTGACCTCCTTGGTTAATCTTTCGCTTTCGGAATCGAAATTTATGTTTGCATCATAATCTACATAGCGAGTAAAATTCTTCTTCCAGGATTTTTTTTCGTCTTTGTCAAATTTGCTTTCCACTTCTAAGCTGATAGTCAATCGGTTTAAGGAGGAATATCCTTCTGCATTTGCAGCTTGTGAGCTTACTCCAAACTCGATCACTTTGCAATTGAAGACCATATCTGCACCTTGCTCTATATATTTTAACCTGCTGTCTTTTCTGAATTTGTTGGACATATCTTCCAGCAAGTTTACTGTGTACATCGGAGGGGAATTAGACGTAATATCCTCCAAACTTTCAATATAAAAAGATTCAACACCTTCTGGAACTACTATACCTTTGAATGAAAGGCTGCAGGAATTCAGCAAAAACAGAACCGGAGCAAAATACCAGAAATACCTCATGAGTCTAGATGGTAGAAGTTGATTTTTCTATATAACGTCCGCTCTGATATCCCCAGTTCATCAGCGGCATCTTTCCTTTTTCCATTGAATTTTTTCAAAGCTTTTCGGATCATTTCCTTTTCCATTTCTTCAATAGAAAGTTTCTCTTCTACCATTTCTACAGGATGGAAGACTTCTGTATTTTTTCCTATAATCCTTGGCTTGTCTGAGCTCTCCGTCATTTCTTTATTGTAATTATGCTCATCAGACCAGTTCGATGAATTGCCATTGTACAGAGGTTGGGACATCACACTTTTATAAGGCATCATCGCATTGGGAATTTCAAGGTCATTGACCTGTGCCATTTGAAAAAACATGCTTTTGAGTTGATTGAGATCTTGCTTCATCTCAAAGAGCAACTTGTACAAGATTTCCCTTTCCTGAAAGCTCATATGATCATTTCCATCACCCTTCAAACTTGGAAGATGGGTACTACGTATATCTGGAATTATTCTTTCCAATTGGTCAGAATGGATGAGTTTCTGATCGCTCAACACAGAGAGTTGTTCGACTGCATTTCTCAATTCGCGGACATTGCCGGGCCAGGGATAAGAGAGCAACCACTCAGTACTTTTCTCATCCAGCTCAATTGCCGATGTCTTGTACTTTTCTGCAAAATCCTTAGCGAACTTTTTGAAAAGCAGTAAGATATCTTCTCTCCTTTCCTTGAGGGCCGGAATTCTAATTGGAACTGTATTCAGTCGGTAATATAGATCTTCTCGAAACTTTCCTTTGTTTACCTTCTCCAAGAGATTGACATTGGTGGCAGCTATGACCCTGACATTGGTTTTGAGCACTTTAGAGGATCCTACTCTTATGAATTCACCCGATTCTAATATACGCAATAGAAAGGCTTGGGTGTCCATCGGCATTTCTCCAATTTCATCGAGAAAAATAGTACCTCCATCAGCGGTTTCAAAATAACCTTTTCTTTCCCCCGTAGCGCCGGTGAAAGATCCTTTTTCGTGACCAAACAACTCTGAGTTAATTGTCCCGGCAGGGATTGCGCCGCAGTTTACAGCAATGAAAGCATTGTGCTTTCTTGGACTGAGCTGGTGGATGATCTTTGAAAAAACTTCTTTCCCGGTTCCGCTTTCTCCCGTGATTAAAACTGTAAGATCAGTGGAAGCCACCCGGACAGCAGTGTCGAGTGCCTGGTGGAGCTTTTCGGATCGACCTATGATCCCAAATCTCTGTTTGATACTTTGTATTGAATCGCTTACCATTCTTATTCTACGATTATACCTGCCAATGTTGCGCTGCTAGCAGAAAGTACTTTAACTTTTACATAGTCTCCGGGGCGATAGGATTCTTTTTTAGGAAATACAAGCATTTTGTTTTGTGAATTACGGCCTTTGAAATCTTCAGCCGATTTTTTACTATCCCCTTCAATTAAAACTTCAAACACCTTGCCGATATCGGCATTATTGTGCTCATAACTGAGTTGGTTTTGTAGTCTGATAATTTCATTGAGTCTGAACTTTTTGATTGCATCAGGTATATCATCCTTCAACTTGCGAGCTGCAGGTGTACCAGGTCTCTCAGAATACATGAACATATAGCTCATACTATAGCGAGCATAACGCATCATCTCTAAGGTATCATTGTGTTCTGTTTCTGTTTCAGTGCAAAAGCCAGCGATAATGTCTGATGAAATGGCGCACTCCGGCATGATGGAATAGATTTTAGATACCCGGTTTTTATACCATTCAGCATCGTATGTCCTATTCATCAACTCTAAAATTCTGCTATTTCCTGACTGCACAGGCAAGTGGATATACTTACAGATATTCGGATACTTTGCCATGATCTCTATGAGCCTGTCAGAAATATCCTTAGGGTGAGAAGTTGAAAAGCGGATCCTCAGAGCTGGATTGACCTGTGCTACATGTTCCAGAAGTTGATCAAAAGTCACTACCCGGCCTGATTCCGGGTTGGTCCATTTATAACTGTCGACATTTTGACCTAATAAAGTTACCTCGCGGTAGCCTTGATGAAAAAGGTCTTCTGCTTCTGCTATAATACTGAACATATCTCTGCTTCGCTCTCTTCCTCTAGTATAAGGAACAACGCAAAATGAGCACATATTATCGCAGCCACGCATGATAGAGATAAATGCGGTCACACCGTTAGAATCAAGTCTGACAGGCGCTATATCTGCATATGTCTCTTCTCTGGACAAAAACACATTCACCGCTTTATCCCCATCCGCAGCTTTATTTACTAACTGACCAATGTCTCGATAAGCATCTGGGCCGACTACAAGGTCAACCAATCTTTCCTCCTCAAGAAACTTGCTTTTGAGTCGCTCCGCCATGCAGCCCAATACTCCCACAAGTAGTTCCGGTTTCTTTTTCTTGAGATGAGAAAGTTCTTTCAGGCGTTTTCGAACGGTCTCCTCTGCTTTCTCCCTTATTGAACAGGTATTCAGAAAGATCAAATCGGCATCTGTCACATCTCTGGTACTCATCATACCTTGTTGGGCCAATATAGATGCGACTATCTCTGAATCACTGAAATTCATCTGACAGCCATAACTTTCTATATAATACTTTGTCCCTGCCGGCCTCAACACTTCGGCTTCAAAGACCAATGCTTCCCCTTGTCGAGATTCATCTAAAGTATGAAGTGTAGTACTTTCGTCGAACATAGTAAGCTTTTACAACTGAACAAAATCTGACATTTTGTTCGTCAAACAACTGAATTTAAAGGCACAAAGATAGAATAAGTCTAAAAATGAAATGACAAAATGGCAGTAAATTAATTTAACCTTAACGCAAATCATCTCATCGTAATTTTGTTTAACTATTACTGAATCAAAAACAAATGAACAAAAAGTATAAGTACCTGATCGCATGTGTATGCAGCCTAACTATGATTGGCGGTGTGTTCGGACAAGCCAATGGGTTTGGGTTCAAAACAGGTCCTTCGCTGGGGTTTCAAAAATGGGGAGGAACTTCCCGGCAGCCCTTGACTAAATTTAGCGTGGATATTTTTGCCGATAGTGAAGGATCAGGAGATACCAGAAATACTATTTACGGGCAGCTCGGTTACCATACGAGAGGAAGTGCATTTCGTTATTCAAGATTTATAGATTTAAATGGAAATGTGTCCAAGGGAGGAAGCTTTTCAATGCAATTTCACAATATTGTCCTGGAGCTTGGAATGAAACGTTTTATCAAAACTCCTACCAAACTTCAGGCATTTTACGCATTAGGTCTGAGAGGGGAATACACTGCAAAAACTAAATTTGAGATCCAGGAAAGTTACAGGGACTTCGTTCGTAAATATAACTATGGAATTTCCCTGAGATTAGGAGCTGAATCTAGGGTCAGCAAAGTAGCAGCAATGGGATTTGAATTCAACATCGCACAGGACATTTCTCGTCAGATTTGGGTACCTGCAGGAACCAAATGGTATGATTACTATACTGGCAGCTATACTATTGGTGCGGAGCAGAGTATCCGAAATTTTAGTCTGGAGTTAAGTGTCTATTTTAGATTCTTGCAGATCATAGTCTATGAAGAATAAGTTCTTCTTATGGAGTGAATGGACAGTTTTGAATAATCTACTAAGCTCTGATTCCACACATGCTGGAGACAGTCGCGATTGGAATAAAATTTGTATGCTACTTTAATATGAAAGCCATCATCCCAGTTGCCGGTGCGGGCACTAAACTAAGACCGCTCACATATACTCAACCCAAGCCCCTCATTCCGGTAGCAGGCAAACCCATCATTTCATTTATCCTTGACCAATTGATCCTGACAGAAACCGAAGAATTTATTTTTGTCATCGGATACATGGGTGAAAAAATAAAAGCTTATGTACAAGAGTATTATCCTAAGATCAAAAAAAGTTTTATCCTCCAGGAAGACAGAATGGGTTTGGGACAAGCGATACATTCTTGTCAACCTCTTATAAATCCGGGCGACGAAGTCATTATCCAGCTAGGTGACTCGATATTGGATATGGATTATCAGGTAATCAGCAATTCGAGGCACTCCACTCTTGCAGTGAGAAAAGTTTCTGATCCTCGCAATTTTGGTGTGGTAGAACTCAACGATAAAGGCTATGTCATGCGCCTTGTCGAAAAACCATTGATACCAAAAAGCAATCTCGCCCTGGTAGGTTTATACTTCATCAAAGAGTTTGGAAACTTATTTGAAGCACTGGACTATAACATCAGAAATAATCTCAAAACTCGAGATGAATTTCATCTTACGGATGGTTTGATGAGAATGGTCGAACAAGGACATATTTTGGATACTATGGAAGTAAGGAATTGGTTTGATTGTGGTAAAAAAGAAGTCCTTTTGCAGAATAATGCCATACTATTGGAAAGGCAACACGATGAGTCCAGAATTTATGATTTTCCAGGAACCATTATTGTACCTCCTGTAAGCATTGGAAAAAACTGTACAATAAAAAATTCAATTATTGGACCGTCAGTGACCATCGGTGATTCAGCACAAATTGAACATGCCATATTAAAGGACGCAATTATTGGCAATTTCACCGTGATAGCCGATCTGGTACTCAATCACTCCATCATTGGAAATGATGCCGTGATACGAGGAAAATTTCAAAGTTTTAATATTGGGGATAACACAGAAATAGACATGGTGTAAACCAAAATTAATTCTGCTTCACGATGCGCACTCTTTCAATTCTTGTATCACTTACTGATTCTAAAATAAATTTATAATTATCCCAAATGAATTCATCACCCTGTTCCGGAATATTACCACTTTGCGTCACTATATAACCTGATAAGGTCTGGTATTCTCCCGGTGGCAAATCAATATCAAATTCTTGTTTGAGATATGACAATTCGAGTCTTCCTGAAAAAACAAATTCATAAGGCGAAACGACTTCTTCAATGAACTCCTCCTTATCGTGTTCATCTTCGATCTCACCAAATATTTCTTCCAAAATATCTTCCAGTGTAATGATGCCGGATGTGCCACCAAATTCATCCACAACACAAGCCATTGAAATTCTCAATTTATTCATCCGCAACATCAAATCATAAACATTCAAAGTTTCCGGAACAAATGGCATATCCATCACCATGGCCTTTATCGTCTTTTGCTCCTTAAACATTTGTTGATGATGAATGTAACCTAAAACATTGTCGATATCACCATCAATTACTATAATCTTGGATAAACTTGATTCGGAAAATACCTGACGCAAATCAGCAAGACTTTCCTGTACGTCAATCGCGACGATCTCAGTACGAGGTATCATACAATTTTTAACCTTAATTTGTCTGAGATTGAGCGCATTTTTAAAAATATCTGCGTCAATGACTTCATCCGAGATATGCACCTGCCCCTGGATAAAATGCTCCAGATCCATGGTATTGAATCGCTGTTGATTTTTCTCCATAGAAGCACCCAACACTCTACGTATGATAAAAGATGAAATCCATGATAAAAATCGTGCCGGCCATGATAAAAGTTTATAAAAAAAATACAATGGATAAGCAAGAGGAATCAGAATATCATTTGCATACAATCTAAAAAGTGCTTTTGGGAAAAACTCCCCAAAAACTAATATCACTAAGGTGACAAGAAATGTATTCAATAAAATCAAAACTCCTTCACGGACAGGAAGAAAATGTAAAGTGCTCGTAAAAAAATCTGTGAGGAGGTAGGACAGAGTAACCAATGAAATATTCAATCCCACCATCATCACCGATATAAATTCGTCTGCATTGTCAAAGAATATAGAAAGTATTTTTCCGCTACTACTCCCTCGACTTTTTTTAATTTCGATAGCAAGTTTGTTTGCACTGACGAAAGCGATCTCTGAACCTGAAAAGAAAGCTGTCAAGGCCAGAAAAAATAATATCAATAGAAAAGTCCCCATTTATTTATTTCAGCACATCTGGTTTGATAAGTTTTGACGCAGGAATTTGAGCATCAATATATTTCATTGTACTCTTCTGGAATTTCTCATCAGTTTCGAAACCATACCCTTGAATGATTTCATCTTTTCTTGTTACCCTTACGAATTTGTCGGTGTAAAGTTTGCCTTCTCTTTCATCCCAGATCAACTCGGCACTATGCATGGTTTCTCCCCTGTTATTGATAAAGTAAACACTGTCCTGCATGGTAGTGGTTCTGCTTTCCAAACTCCGAATAGCATACTTAGAGCTGAGTGTATTTTGTAACACATTTTTTTTATCATAAAACTCAGCAAGAAAACCATTTGGAAATTCCTCTTTGTGTTCATTGAGTTTTGTGTGACGTATCATCAAAGGTGCTTTGATTTTGATCACGATATTTCCTGAATCACTATAGATAATTTTTACATTTTCGATATACTCCTTGTCGGCATAGCTGGCAGCTTCTTCATCGGACCATTCTTTTCTCTCTTCTTTGCAGGAATACAAAAAAACTATCAACAACAACATCATTGTGTAATCCCTCATCATCGCAACAAGGTAAACTCCCCTGAAATTTCTTTGGTAAAACCGTCGATAAATTTGACCTTGACCACATAAGCAAATACTCCCGGATTCATTTTACTTCCTCTGAACTCACCATTCCAACCTGTAGTAGGGTCATCCAATGGAAGGTTCGCACCGTGATAAACTTCCTCTCCCCATCGATCATAAATCCGCAAATATTCAATGGATCTCACAGCTTTACTACCAAACACAGTAAACACATCATTTATTCCATCTCCATTTGCCGAAAATACATTTGGAGCAAAGACATCATAATTTTTAATGATACGAATGTATAGTGAGTCATATCCTTCACATCCATTCTGATCTACTACTTTGAGAACAAGATATCCTTCCTGAAGTGGCAACACTTTGGAAGACTGGCAAGTTTTGCATTCAATGTCGTGATTCCCTGACCACTCATATTCGTAATTTTGGTTAGGCAATGCTGATCCGTTGACGAATATTTCATCACCCAAATCGATAGTTTTGTCAGCACCTGCATCAGCTATGATGGGTGGTGGCTCTGTGATAGTGACATTAGTAGAGTCCAAGCAGCCTTTTCTATCCTGAATATATATTTTATACACCCCGGGTGACAAATTTGAAAATTTATTCAAAGGGAAAAAGTTCTCTTTATCTAAGGAAAAAAGATAAAATGACTGATTGGTCGACTGGTCAATGTAAGGATTGCCTAACTCTCCCCTAACTACTATTGCACCGTCATTGGATTGATGGCACTTCGTATTCAGGACACTATCCACCGACAATAGCAAATCCGGTAAGTCTTCACAACAAGGTTCAGCAAAAACTCTCCTCACCTCAGTTACTTTGCATCCCAAATCAGTTTCAACGGTTAGGGTGATAAACTTTTCGCCAAAGGAAAAGTAGTTCACTTTATGAGGACCCGGCCCAGTCCCAGTCTGTGGAATGGCGTCCTTCCCAAAATTCCAGTCATACCTGGTAATCCTTCCTCCTTCAAACACAGAACTGTCCTGTATTATAAAATCGGTCTCGCATCTAAGACCTGAAGATGGATTCGTAGTAAAGGCCGGTTCAGGACCAGCAAAATCGCATCCTCCCCATTCCATAGCAAAACCAATGCCTGTTGCTGAAAAATTGTTAATCAATAAAGAATAATATTTGTCCTTTTCCAGTACGAGGTATTTGCTGAAAGCATTTTCCCCGGCATCGCAATTAAAATTCTCGGTTGTATCCCTTTCGGTGAGACTTAGCCCTGTAACATATGGCGCTCTACCTGTTGGAGAACAAGGCGGAGCCGTTGCATTACAACGAAGCAGTTTTTTATCATTACAGTTGTGCAGGCCTGAGGGTAGTTCGTACAAGGCAAAATCAATATCATCTCCTGGATTCAGTGGAGCTATTGAAAATGTAAGGGTACATCGACTAGTTGATTTCCAGGTATACCAAGTGCTCTGCATTTCTGATGCTTGAGCACCACCGCCCTCCCCAAGACAGCTACCTTTGCCCTCGTCACGAATTAATCCTGCACCTTGAAAGCTCTTGTTGACAAAAGGAGAGTTGTCACAGATGACGGTTGCCCGATTACAATCTTGTTCTGCCTGGGCTGGAGGAAAATAGTTATTGATACAGAGCTGAAAAGTACCTGAAGCTCCGTTCAAACCATCAATCCTCAGTAAGTAATCCTGCCCAATGATGAGACCGCCTTCGTAGATCGTGATTACACCTTGTCGTGTAGCATCTGACCCGCAATTTAATTCGGAGATAACACCACCGCATACACCGGAATAAAGAGCTACCTGAGGGGATGCAAGTGTTCCACCAGGACTATTGTTGACGATATTGGTTCCGATAACGGTAATACTTACATCACTGGCGAAGGCTCTGAATGAAAACCAAACATCTCCGTTTGAACTGTTCCAGCAACTGGGAATCCCATAACCACTAGGCGTAGCCCCAACAGTTGTAAAGGCTCCGACCGCACTGCAATACTTACTAACATCACTCAATTTTTCGGGCTTTTGACAATTGTCATTAGCAGGTTGGGCAACCACGCCAGTTTTTACAAACAGGTTGACCAAGAGTATAAAATAAGGTAGAATAATTTTCATTTGCACTATTTGTACAACTAAGACGCAATTTGATGCAAAATAGCTTATTGCGCGAGATTAATTTATGCGAAAATTACAATATTTCAAGGGATTTTGTTCAAAATGTCCGCTTTTCATATGGTCTGAGTAACTTTGTTCGTTAAAGTAGATTAATGTTTTCACTGCCCAACCTTCTCACACTGATCAACCTATCCAGCGGATTGGTGGGAACTCATGCCGTATTTAGCGGGCAGCCCAAAACCGGAGCTATTTGTATTCTAATCGGGCTCATTGCTGATCTGTTTGATGGATATCTGGCAAGATTATTGAAAAAAGAGGGTCCGTTTGGAGTTCAGTTGGACTCATTTGCCGATCTGGTAACGTTTGGGATACTACCTGGGGTGTTTGTGCTTTTACAACTCCAGAAAACTCTGCCAGCTGAATTAAGCTACCTTGCTTTTTTGGGATTCATGATTCCAGTTTTCAGCGCGCTGAGACTTGCTCGATTCAACATCAATACGGACTTAACCCCTTCAGATTTTCAAGGAGTGCCCACACCTGTAGTAGCTGTATTTTTTGGAGGTATTATGTTGGCGACTCCGCATATCTTATCCGACAATCCGTGGATACTTTTGGCATTTTCTTCATTTTGGTCTTTCATGATGATCAGTGTGTTTTCAATCATAAAATTTATTCCGACAACATTGTGGTTCCGCAAACATTGGCCGCTATGGTTGTTATTTCTATGTGCTGCATTTTTTTTGTATCAGTCCCCTGGATTGATTTTCAGTGCATGGATGTTATTCTATGTATTATATAGTTTTTACTTTTTTCTTTTGAATAAAAATAAACTTCGTCAATAAAATAAAATCCGAATGAAACAGTATTTGGCTTCAATTGATATTATGCCTCACAAAGAACTACTTGACCCACAGGGTAAAACAGTAGCTAGAAACATGGACCATATGGACCTACATGGTATAAGTGATGTACGAGTGGGAAAGCATATAGAAGTTAAATTTGAAGCAGCGGATGAAAAATCTGCTGAGAAACTTATACATGATGCTTGTCAAAAATTATTGACCAACGTAATCACTGAAACTTATACTTTCCAAATAACTTCTGCCTGAAGATGTTGTATTTGGTTCCTACTCCGATTGGAAATCTTGGTGACATGACAATGAGGGCAATCCAAACCCTCAAGGAAGTAGATTTGATACTTGTAGAAGATACAAGAGTGAGCAAAACTTTACTCAGGAACTTTGACATTTCTACTCCATACAAATCATTTCATCTCAACAATGAACACAAATCTGTAGAAACAATCATCCATGAACTGCAAAGTGGCAAAAAAATAGCATTGATCTCAGATGCAGGATCTCCTGCAATTTCTGATCCAGGATTCTTGTTGGTACGCGCATGCAGACAAGAAGGAATGGAAGTAATTGCTTTGCCCGGCGCCACTGCACTTATTCCGGCAATCAGCGCATCCGGATTGCCTTGTGAAAAATTTTTTTTCCAAGGTTTCTTACCCACTAAAAAAGGTCGAGCAACCCAACTGAAGTTTTTATCTAAACTTCCAGTCACTATAGTCATTTATGAATCTCCACATCGCATTGTCAAAACTATAGCAGAATTAAAAGAAATCTTTGGCAAAGACCGCGATTGCAGTATTGCAAAAGAAATCAGTAAATTGTATGAAAAATATTTTAATGGTAGTTTGGAAGAGGTTTATCAGCAACTAGTTCAAATACCTAAGATGCATGGTGAATTTGTCCTTTGCATTGGGCCTGCTACAAATTTAAAATCTGCTTTGAAACAGCAATTTACTGATGATGACGAATAGTGGAGATCGAAAGAAAGACCATCTTGATCTGGCGAAAGCATCTCAGGTGAATTTTAACTTGAAAGATGACAGATTTGACTATGATCCAATAAATGGAATACATCCTACAACAGAGGATGAAATTCATATTCATTTAGCTGGAGCGGATTTGAAATTTCCATTATGGATTTCCAGCATGACAGGAGGTACCGAACATTCCAGAATCATTAATCAAAGGTTGGCAGAAGTGTGTGCTGAGTTTGGACTGGGAATGGGACTGGGATCATGTCGCAAAATTCTGACAAATCCTGAGACGTTTGATGATTTTAATGTTCGAAAATTTATAGGGAATCAACCTTTGTACGCAAATCTCGGAATAGTTCAAGTACATGAATCCATAAAGAATGGAAGTTGGCATCTTGTTGAAGATATGGTATCTAGACTAGAGGCTAATGGGCTGATCATTCACGTTAACCCGCTTCAAGAATGGATGCAAAAAGAAGGTGATCGAATGAGCGAAACAGCATTGGAAACCATTCTTAAAGCCATTGAATATTCAAAATTTCCATTGATAGTCAAAGAGGTTGGTCAAGGCATGAGCAAGTCGGCTCTTTTATCTTTACTTTCATTACCACTTGCAGCGATTGAATTTGGTGCTTTCGGAGGGACAAATTTTTCAAAATTAGAATCATTGCGGACAAATGATGAAAACTATTTTGAACCAATTTGTTTTGTTGGCCATGATGCAGAAGAAATGACGCAATCTTGCAATCAAATTTTTGTTGAATATCCAGAGATATCAGGTAAAAATCTGAGACTGATTATCTCCGGTGGTGTTCAGAATTTTCTGGATGGATACTATCTGACTTCCTTGAGTAAAATTCCTGCGATGTACGGACAAGCAGCCCCTTTCTTGTATGCGGCAACTGAGAGTTATGAAAAACTCCGGGAATATACAAAGGCTCAAATAAATGGTTTTTTGTTAGCCAAACAGTTTCTCAAACTTAAAAAATCCGCAAATGGCTGAAAACGCACATATACCGGTATCAAAAACAATCAGCGGATTTTCAAAACTATCCAAACGTGGAAAAATCAAATGGATGGTTGAAAATTTTTTTAAAGATCCTGAGATTGTGATGCATGAACTGATGAGTTATTGGCATAAAAATGAAGACCAACAAAAAATCCTCGACGGTTTTGCAGAAAATACAATAACAAATTTTCCTCTTCCACTCAGTGTAGCGCCTAACTTCCTGATCAACGGAAAAACATATTGTGTTCCGATGGTCATAGAAGAAAGTTCTGTTGTTGCGGCTGCATCTTCGGCTGCCAAATATTGGATGGACAGGGGAGGCATACAGACTAAAATTTTTGGTACAGAAAAACTGGGCCAAATTCATTTCAATTGGAAAGGAAACAAGTCCTGGTTAGAGCATCAGATTCCCGAATTGCTCCAAATGATGAAAGAAAATGCAAGAGACATTCTTCAAAATATGGAAGCAAGGGGAGGAGGAGTTAAGAAAATGCAATTGATACATTTTCCAAAATTGGAAAACTATTGTCAGTTTCTTGTCAGCTTCGAAACTTGTGATTCGATGGGAGCAAATTTTATAAACAGCTGCCTGGAATCATTCGCCATTAGTTTACAGCAATTTCTGGCAACCCATGAAAGTTTATCTGAGACTGAACGCCATTCAGAAATTATCATGTGCATTTTGTCCAATTATACTCCGCAGTGTTTGGTCCGTGCAGAAGTAAGTTGTAGGATAGAAGATCTTGGAGAATTTTCAGGAGGAATTCCAGCTCAGGAATTTGCACATAAATTTTTTACCGCAATCCAAATTGCCAAAGAAGATTCGTATCGAGCAGTGACACACAATAAAGGAATTTTCAATGGTATAGATGCTGTTGTGCTCGCTACAGCCAATGATTTTAGAGCGATAGAAGCTTGTGGTCATGCTTATGCTTCGAGAAGTGGAAAATATCGCAGCTTGAGTGATTGTGAAGTTGATGATGATTTATTTCGTTTCTGGCTTGACATTCCTCTTGCTATGGGATCAGTAGGAGGTTTGACTAAACTTCACCCCATGGCAAATCGATCTCTTGAATTATTGGGCAATCCCGGAGCTGAAGAATTGATGATGATAACCGCTTCTACAGGATTGATGCAAAATTTTGCTGCGGTCAAATCATTGATAACTACCGGAATTCAGCAAGGTCATATGAAAATGCATTTGGCCAATATTTTGAACCAATTGAATATTCCTGTAACATACCACAATCAAATCGAAACATATTTCGCTCATAAAAAAATATCTTACAGTGATGTGCGAAATTACTATACATCCCTTCAGAAAAAAGAAAGTTGATTTTAACTCAAATCTTCTTTACACATATTAGTAAATTGCCATATCAAAGAGCTTTCTGTTTTCCAAAGTTAAGGGATGCCGAGATCCCCAAAATCTAAAAAGTGCAATCCCAACACGCCTTGGTAATTGATCATGAAACGCCGGATTTTTCATGACAGTATCAATGATGATATCAATAGCTAGCTGAGCGTTTCCTTCGAGTAAACTTTTGCGTGCCTGCAGCAGATTGTGGTTTGCATTCTCCTCCGATGCAACCAAATTCATCCATGAAGAAATTGTATCAAAATCTTGTTTGAGTTCTTCAATATTTTTAACATCCTTCAACGAGTTCAATTTTTGAATAGATGCTTCGGGCTCGTAAAACACCAAGTGTTTTATCGCATCAAGATTTGCAGCTGGATGGTCAGGGATAGTTTGAAGAAATATGTTTATTTTATCTAATAAATTCTTGTTAGGATAAGTCTGTGGTGATTCAGTAATCCAATCTCCATAATCATCCGAAACCGGTTCTTCCTCAGGGGGAAGCAATTTTGCAAGATGGTCGTCCAACCATTTTTTCACTGCTGGTTTTGGGAGTGCACCTGAAAACTCATCTACGAGCTTACCTTGATAAATGAGTTTACAGTTTGGTATGCTTTGAATTCTGAAATAAGAGGCAATTTCAGGAAAATCCTCAGTATTGATTTTTACCAATTTCCATTTTCCATTTGATTCTTGCTCCAGTTGCTCCAACACGGGTCCCAAAATTTTACATGGACCGCACCACTCTGCCCAGAAATCTACGAGTACAGGCTTCTCCTGACTGAGTTCTACTACATCCTTTTGAAAGTCAAAATCCGCATTCATTTGCTTTAAATAATTAATTAGCTTATTGTAGGATTGCTGCCTCAATTCCAATTTCATTGGCTCGATTGCAATTCAAAACCCCAAGCTTATCAATTTAAAAATCAAAGGATTGTTCATAAAGTCATCTATTTGGCAAACAATTCTCAATAGACTATCTACATTAATTTATCATCAGTTTGGTTAACAAGAATTCATTATCAAATAAAAAAAAACCGAATATGTACAATGGTGCATCATTGCAAATACCCGGTTTATGATATATAATTTTAAAATTTTCAGCTCAAAAGCCTTCAAGTTATGCCGGCTTGCTGATAAGGACGCGATGAGGAACCGGTCCTGCAATTCCATTTGAGTCAAAAGCTGATTTGATTGCTTCCTGAATTTGGAAGTAAACATCCCAATAGTTTTCCTGAGCGCAATAAGGGCGAATGGCAAGAGTGACCATACCATCACCTACTTTCAACACATTCACTTCAGGTGCAGGAGTTTTGAGTACAAGTGGATGAGTCAACATGGTATCGATCGCTACCTTACGTGCCTTTTCAATGGACATACCCGGATCAATGCTAAAAACCAAATCCACTCTTAAGTTTCCATGTGTAGTAAAATTGACTATAGTACCTGTGGACAGAGCTCCATTGGCAAGTATGATAGTTTTATTCTCGGGAGAAAGGAGCATCGTATTGAAAATTCCCTGTTCTGATACAGTTCCCAAATGTCCTTGTGCTTCAATCAGGTCCCCAAGTTTGAACGGTTTGAACATGAGCATCATTACACCGCCGGCGAAATTTCCCAGAGTTCCGTTGAGTGCCGCACCTACACCAACAGCGAGACCTGCCAGCAATGCTGCAAATGAAGTTAATGGAACTCCAAGCGTTCCGAACACAGTAAGTATCAATAAAATGGTCAAAGAGATTTTGACCAAAGACGCGAGAAAAGATTGCAGTGACGCATCTATCTGTCTTGCCTCCATAGCTTTCTTTACTATCCTCGTTATCCATCGGATAATAAGTGATCCAAATAAGTAAATCGCTACTGCTCCCAATAGCTTTGGAACGAATTCAACTGCCAATTCAATAATTTTTGCGACATAACCTGTAGAATCTGTCACAACTTCTTGTACGACTAATAACATATTGTAGAATTTTAATTGTTGTGGAATATCCTTGAGACGCTAAGTTCTAAGCCCTGTCACCTATCTATTTCAAAATATGGTCATTTAAGACACTTGGCTCTACAACTTCATGGATTTATAGCTTGCTTAGAGGCAGATATCATTTGCTACAGCTAGTAGTATTTCACAAATGAGGCTGTTCGAACTTTTCTTTTATTATTTCAAGTCACTACATATTTAAATTAAATTAATATATCTTTGAGCTAGAATAAACTCAGGCAAAATGAAATTCGTTATTTATTTAGCGTTATTGTTTCCATTATTTTTTTCTTGTAAACAAGAAAAAGCATCTGCTGGAAAAACTGAACAACCTCCATATTTAGACATTACTCGTGAAAACATGACCGGTTCCTGGCGATATGGTAAAAATAAAGACATCGCTTTCAAATTGGACAAAGACTTTTTTTACTTTAATGAAGAAGGTAATTTCAGACCTTTCACCTATAGGCTCGAAAAAGATTCTTTTGTGATTCGTTACCCTGAATTTGAGTACGGCTATACGGTAAGAGTATTCGCTGATTCTTTACATCTCATGGATGATATGAACACCAATGTGTACTACAGAGTAAGGGGTGAATAAGATCCCTTATATCTCTAACAATAATTATTGTTAGAGCAGCCCAGATTTTACTTTGTAGATCTTTTGCAAACAAAATCGACTTTAAAATCAATTACAGGACTGACATCAAACCTCTTGTAGAATAGCAAGATGTTGTTCTTCAGTTGAATAATGTTTATGAGAAGCTAAAATTGATTATGGATCACTTATCCTGCAAGCGCGGCTACACCACCAACGATCTCTGATAATTCTTTGGTAATTGCTTCTTGTCGGGCTTTATTGTAGTTGATCTTTAACTCTCCCAGCATTGTTTCTGCATTTTCTGATGCTTTATCCATAGCAGTCATCCGGGACCCATGTTCTGAAGCCTGTGTGTCCAATATACATTTGTACAGTTGTGCCTGAAGGATAGAAGGAATCAAGCCTGCCAACAATTGGTCTTGTTTTGGTTCGAAAAGGTAATCCGGTTTGTGTTTGGGTGTATTATTTTCTGACTGTGATTTTTCTACTTTTGGAACCGGTAAATATTGTTCTCTTTCCGGAAACTGAGTGGCTGCATTTTTAAATCTTGAATAAAAAATTTCAATCTGATCATAGGTACCTGATTTGAAATGTTCCATCAATTTATCTGCCAAATTCACAACATTTTCAAATGTTGAATCATGATACAGATGCTGGTGATCTGAAATGATCTGACATTTAGGAAATCTCCTTCGCATGTATTCGAAACCTTTCTTACCAATACAAATAGCAGTTAAGTCTCCTGTTAGTAAGTGGCTTTGATAATTGTCTGAAATACTTTTGTGGACTAGTTTCAGTATGTTGCTGTTGAATGCACCACAAAGCCCGCGATCTGAAGTAATTATGACGAGGAGCGGTTTCTTATTCAAACTGATTTTTGCATATTCTGCTGCACCTTCACCATCTGAATATGTCATGATATTTTTCATCATCGCATTCAATTTGTTGGAGTATGGTCTCATTTGAATTATGGCTTGTTGCGCTTTTCGCAATTTGGCAGCAGAAACCATTTTCATGGCTTTGGTGATCTGCTGTGTAGAAATCACGGATTTGATTCTACTGCGTACTTCTTTCAAATTTGCTGCCATATAAATTAAAGCTTGTGGTTAAAACCTAAAGTAAGACTCTTTAAACGCGATATTGTGAGGAGAGGTCTGTTGCAACATCTTTCAGAACTTTTAGATCTGCATCATCTAACTTTCCTTTTCTGAAATTTTCCAAAACCTGAGGAAACTTAGTGTCGAGTTCAGTCATCACCAATGATTCAAAATCTTTAATCTTTTCTACAGGAACGTCTTTCAATAAATTGTTTGTGCCCAAATAAATCATGGCCACTTGTTTTTCAACGGCTACAGGGCTATACTGGGCTTGCTTGAGGATTTCCACGTTTCTTTTTCCTTTATCCAACACTGCTTTTGTTGCGGAGTCGAGGTCAGAACCAAATTTTGCAAATGCCTCCAATTCTCTATATTGTGCCTGATCAAGTTTGAGGGTACCGGACACTTTTTTCATAGATTTGATCTGTGCGTTACCACCCACACGAGATACCGAAATACCAACGTTGATCGCAGGTCTGATACCGGAATTAAATAGATTTGACTCAAGGAATATCTGGCCATCAGTGATAGAAATCACATTGGTTGGGATATATGCCGATACGTCACCTGCCTGTGTTTCAATAATAGGTAATGCGGTCAATGATCCACCACCTTTAACGATACCTGCCTTTTTGAGAGACTCCGGTAGGTCGTTCATATTGCGGGCGATCTCATCATTATTGATCAATTTTGCAGCTCTCTCCAACAATCTTGAGTGCAGATAAAATACGTCTCCAGGATAAGCCTCGCGTCCCGGAGGTCTTCTCAACAATAGCGAAACTTCGCGATACGCTACTGCCTGCTTAGAAAGATCATCATAAATCACCAAAGCAGGGCGCCCAGTGTCTCTGAAAAATTCCCCGATAGCTGCTCCTGCAAAAGGTGCAAAGAACTGCAATGGAGCCGGATCAGAGGCGGAGGCTGAAACTATGGTCGTGTAAGGCATTGCACCATAATCTTCCAGAGTTTTGGCAACTTTGGCCACTGTAGAAGCTTTCTGTCCTGATGCGACATAGATGCAATAAACGGGTTCACCGCGATCATAAAATTCTTTCTGATTGATAATGGTATCCAGGGCTATCGCTGTTTTTCCGGTTTGTCTGTCCCCAATGATCAACTCACGCTGACCTCTTCCGATTGGAATCATCGAATCTATCGCCTTGATACCAGTCTGGAGGGGCTCGTTGACGGGTTGTCGGAAGATAACTCCCGGTGCTTTGCGTTCTATTGGCATTTCATACTTTACGCCTGATATGGGCCCTTTTCCATCAATAGGCTGACCCAATGGGTTTACCACCCTACCTGAGAATCCTTCCCCTACTTCGATAGAAGCAATTTTTCGAGTTCGTCGTACTTTAGAACCTTCTTTGATTCCATTCCAAGGTCCCATCAATACCACACCCACATTGTCTTCTTCAAGATTAAGTACGATTGCTTGCACTCCGGTTTCAAACTCAACGAGCTCTCCTGCTTGTGCATTTGTCAATCCATAAACGCGTGCAATTCCGTCTCCTACCTGGAGTACGGTTCCTACTTCTTCTAATTCAGCAGCAGTATTTGCACCTGAAATTTGTTGTTTCAGGATGGATGATATTTCTTCGGGTCTTATTGATACCATGATGGATTCTTTTTATTGATGAAAAAGAGATTATTTTTTTTCGACTAAGTTGATATATGATTTATCGTAAAGAGATGTTTTCATAATTTCCAATTGACGCTTTACGCTACCGTCATAGAGTTGATTTCCCATTTCGAGGATAAATCCTCCGATGAGATCAGGTCGGCTTTTTTGTTGTATTTCCATTTTCTCACCGGGCTCCAGCCAGCTCTGAAAACTACTTTGTAAATGTGCAAGTTGATCATCATTCATAAGCTCCACAGCGTACAGGGTAGCGGGTCTAATCTTATGAAGGTGCTGGTACAAATCAACAAATGCGGTACCAATACTTGGCAACAAAGATTCGCGACCTTTTTGGATCAAGAGTTGCATAAACTTGAATGTCAGATCTTGAATTTTTCCCTGAAACAATTCCTGAAAGATCTTTTCTTTTTTGTCTGCTTTGATCACCGGGCTCTTGAGAAAAAGGTAGAACTCCCGATTCTGTGCCGCCTGCATAAAGGTTTTTATGTCTTCATATACACCGGCTACATTGCCTTGTTCTTTGGCTAGATCAAGCAATGATTTTGCATATCGTGAGGCTACTTTATGGAACGCCATGATTAGTTCAATTTAATTTCGTCTACCAATTTTTTGACATACTCCTGTTGTGGTGGATTGGATGCCAATTCCTTGCGCATGATTTTTTCAGCGATATCGATAGCTAATGTTCCTACCTGATTTTTCACATCTACAATTGCTGCTTTCTTAGCATTTTCGATCTCATTTTTAGCATTGACCAGAATACGATGGGCCTCCTCTTTAGCTTTTTCTTTGGCTTCAGCGACCAATTGATTGCCTGCTTCTTTTGCTTCTTTAATGATCAATGCTTTTTCTTCTCTCGCTTCAGCAGCTATTTTCTCATTTTCAGAAATGAGATGTTTCATATCTTCTTTAGCTCTGCTTGCAGCGTCTAATGAGTTTTGTATATCCAAAGCCCTGGAGTTCAATGCATTGACTATGGGCCTGAAGGCAAGTTTTCCTATACCCAACCAAAATATGATAAAGACGATTGTAGCCCAAGCTAACAATCCAAAATCCGGCTTGATCACGCTAAAATCCAGTCCGGCAACTATGTATAAAAGTTCCATGATTATTTTACTTGTCTTGTAAAGGTTGAACTATCTGATTTTTAAAAATAGAAGTCGGATACAGAGACCAACCGTCCTGTATCCGGCTTTTTGTCATTTACTTCGCAAGGAACGCCATCAAGATAGCGATCAAAGCTGCTCCTTCAACAAGAGCTGCTGTCAAGATCATGTTGGCACGGATATCACCGATAGCTTCAGGCTGGCGAGCTATAGCTTCCATAGCCTTGCCTCCGATGTTTCCTACTCCGATTCCTGCACCAATCGCTGCAAGACCCATTCCAATTGCTACAATAGAACCCATAATTGGTTAGTTTATAATGGTTTACAATAAAATTCAATGATGGTCAGCTTCTTCAGCATGGTGATGTTCTTCTGTGGCCGCTCCAATATAGGAAGCGGTCAAAAGTGTAAACACGTATGCTTGAATAAATGCTACCAATAATTCAATCGCGGATATAAATAATGCCAACAATACTGATGCTATGGATGCGCCCCATGCAGCACCAGGATTGGCACCTGCTTTTCCAAAAATAAATATCAATGAGATGAATATCAAAATCACAATATGCCCAGCTGTGATATTGGCAAACAATCGGAGCATCAATGTGATCGGCTTGATGAATACACTGAGTATCTCAATCGGTGTGATCAATACTTTAATCCAACCCGGAATACCCGGCATATTAAAAATGTGTTGCCAGTAATGCTTATTGCCATTGATGTTAACAACCACAAAAACGATCAGCGCCAACACCATAGTAAACCCTAAATTACCGGTCACATTAGCACCTCCAAAAAATGGAATTTGACCAAATAGATTTAATCCCAAAATAAAGAAAAATATAGAGAGCAATAGTGGCATGTAATTCACGTACTTAGGTCCTATAAAAGGTTTTGCTACTTCATCTTGAATAAAACTGATCAAAGGTTCGAATAATTTCTGTGCTCCTTTCGGTGCTGTACCCGGAGCAGCTTTGTATGCTCGAGCCATCGATATGAAAAGCCAGGCCAATAATGCAAAAACGATGAACATGGCCATCACATTCTTAGTAATTGAAAAGTCAAAAAAAGATGTCACTCCTCCACCAAACAATCCACCATCAGCAGTGCTGGATTTGTCAAGTGCAAAGGATTGCCCATTATATTCTACGAATTGTCTTTCTTTCTTCACTCCTTTGTCATCCGTTACTTCTTCTGTATGGATCTCGCCAATCGCCAATTCGCCTTTCGGGAAAGATGGATCTGCCACTCTCTGAACTCTTCCTTTATACAACACATATCCATCCACGGCTTTATGACCAGTACCATGATGTGCATCGTCTATATCAAATTTTGAAGACGAAAACACAGACCATCCATGAGTCGGGGCGTATAAAATGCAGGGTAAAGGAAAATTCCAGGGACCAATACTATATACATTCAGGTCAGAAATATGATGGAATGCCGTAGCGTCTGCACTAAACTCCTCGTGATGATCCCCTTGTGCATGAGCATCTTGGTTTGCATCATGGGAAACTCCCTCCGCTGGCATCTCATGTTGTTCCCCCGGACCATGGTCGTGTCCAGCATGAGGATCTACTTCTTCTGAGGCAGGAGAAGAGTGTTGAGGGCCATCGTGTGACTGTGCGTCCATCGCTGTCCAGCCAAAGGCCATCAAAATCAAGAATAGTTTAATCGTTTTTTTCATGGGATAAACCCTTTTTTCTAAAAAACGCTGCAAAAATACAGTATACGGAGCGAAAGACCAAGAAAATAGGATGATTTACACATTGATAACTTCTTTCACCCCGGAGACTCTTCAAATTAATTTCACGAGTAACGATCAGAGACAATATCTAAAAAGTGGTAAGCCACAAATTCCTCCTATTATCACAAAAAAGTCATTTGAAATGCCAATTTTTATTTGGTATAAGTAAAAAGCAATTTAATGATTCCGGAATAAGTGTACGAGAGATTTTACGACATTTGGGACTTTCAGTTTGATAAAAATTAAATCTTTGCTTAATTTTATCTGTATCACAAACTACTCCTGATATGTATCGCGAAATAAAAAACATCACCGTCTTCTGTGGCTCCAATTCCGGCAATGACCAGCTGCTACAAGATACAGCCCGAACTTTTGGTGAATATATCGGGCAACATAAAATCAAGCTAATTTATGGAGGAGCTAAACTAGGTATCATGGGTATCGTTGCAGATGCTGCTCTGAAGTTTGGTGCGGAAGTCGTCGGGGTCATACCCGGTTTTCTAAAAACTAAAGAAGTAGCTCATGATGCTATCACCGAAATGATTCAGGTTGGGACGATGCATGAAAGAAAAAGCTTAATGTATGAAATGTGTGATGCTGTAATTGCACTGCCTGGAGGTTTTGGAACATTGGACGAATTTTTTGAGGTGCTGACCTGGGCTCAACTGGGTTTACATACTAAACCCGTATGCTTGCTGAATATCAATGGATTTTTTGACCCAATCATAAACATGGCAGACAGTTTGTTGGAAAAGGGATTTATCAAAAAAGAACATCATTCTCTGATCATTGCGGATTCTGATTTTATTCGCCTTTTCGAAAAAATGAAAACTTATCAAGCACCAAATCTCACAAAGTGGCTTGGACTCGAAAAAGTATAAGTACCAAACCTGAAAAAATTTACAAATACTTTGCCGTGAAAGACTTAGCACTATAAAACTGAGATGAATTCAGTACAAATCTATATAGCCAGGAAGCTGACTCGCCCGAACTTTCAACTCCTATTCGAGGTGTCGCTGTAATCATGTCCGTATTTATTTCCGGAGATCGTTTTGCAATTCTCAAGGGGGATTGATCCCCAAATTTTAAACCATTCAAGTCCATACCCAAGCCTAAGGCCACGGATAAATTGCCCGGGCCACAGCATAAACTCGGATGAATCGATTTCATAGACCTTCTTGCCAACATCCATTCCTGACCTTCTACAGGCTGTATGGATCTAATCAAAATCGCATGAGGCAGATTTTTTGGCCCTGTGACAACATTCAGCATCCGATGGATTCCGTAGCAGATGTACATATAAATTGTGCCCGGTTCATCGTACATTGTTTCATTTCGCTGAGTGCGACGCCAGTTGAAAGCATGGCTTGCCCGATCTTCGGGAGCTCGATAAGCCTCACATTCAGTTATTTTTCCACTACAAATTTTGCCTTCAATTTCTGAAATCAGAAGGCATCCTATCAACTCGGATGCAATGCCCACTACATCTTCAGATGCGAAGAAGGCTTGATTCAGCGTTTGAGATGCAATGTGGTTTTGCATTTGGTTGGCGAATTTATATTGAATGTTTAATTTAGCGGCCTAAAAATAAAGTATGGCTTCTTTTGAAAGAAATGATCGATTTGAAAACAGACACATTGGCACTACCGGACCCGCTCTGGCGCAAATGTTAAGACAACTGGGAGTATCCAGTTTGGATGAATTGATAGACCAAACTGTTCCCGCTCAGATAAGACTCAACAAAAAACTACAACTACCACCAGCAAGTTCTGAATTCGATTATCTCAATCAGCTCAAAATCAATGCTCAAAAAAATAAAGTGTATAGAAGCTTTATCGGACAGGGGTACTATGGTACGATCACACCATCTGTAGTGCGTCGCAACGTATTTGAAAATCCGGGTTGGTACACTCAGTACACACCTTATCAGGCTGAGATTTCCCAAGGGAGATTGGAAGCTTTGTTGAATTTTCAGACGATGATATCTGACCTTACAGGTTTGCCGATATCCAATGCTTCGCTTTTGGATGAAGGCACAGCAGCTGCAGAGGCGATGCTGATGTTTTTCCATGCAAATGAAAAGAAAAACAAAAAAGAATCCCCTGACAAATTTTTTGTGGATCACAATGTTTTCGATCAGACCATCGACGTGCTGCGCTCGAGAGCCTGGCCTCAAGGGATAGAAATAATAGTTGGAGATTGGAGAAAAATGGAGTTGCCGGAAAAATGTTTTGGCGTCCTCTTACAGTATCCTGACAAAAGGGGGGCAATTCATGATTACCAGACTTTCATACAGATGTCTAAAGCCAAAGGATGCAACGTAGCATTGGCCACAGATTTACTTGCTCTATGTTTGTTGAAATCGCCCGGCGAACTTGGAGCAGATGTCGCTTTGGGAAACAGTCAGAGGTTCGGTGTGCCTATGGGTTTTGGAGGACCTCATGCAGCTTTTTTTGCCACCCGAGAAGAATTCAAGAGAATTATGCCGGGTAGAATCATTGGGGTATCAATTGACGAACAAGGTAATCGTGCCCTTCGCATGGCTCTACAGACTCGTGAACAGCATATCCGGAGGGAAAAGGCCACCTCTAATATTTGTACGGCTCAGGCACTCCTGGCCATTATGGCATCGATGTATGGTGTATACCATGGTCCGGACGGACTTTATGCTATAGCGCGTCGTGTTCATGATATGAGTGTAGCATTGGCGTCAGTCTTGAGTACAAGTGGATATAGCATTCAGGAAGACAATTTCTTCGATACAGTCAGTATAAAAGCAGATTCGGATCTCCGCGAGAAAGTGAAGTCTTTGGCGGAATCTGCAGGTTACAATTTTGGGTATAGCGGAGACAGTATAAGAATCAGCTTGGACGAAACAGCCACGGCAGATGAACTCAAAACAATAACTGATATTTTCAGTGCTGCCATGGGCAAAAAAGAAAGTAGTCTTGTCATACCTTCAGCGGGCTTGAATATCCCTCAGCCGCTCATCCGTAGTTCAGAGTACATGACCCACGATGTGTTCAATACAAACCAAACTGAATCCAGTTTGATGAGATATATCAAACGCCTTGAAAACAAAGATCTTTCGTTGGTACATTCAATGATTTCATTGGGTTCTTGTACGATGAAGCTCAATGCTGCAACAGAACTTTATCCCGTAAGTTGGCCGGAATTCAGCAATATACATCCATTTGCACCTCAAGATCAAGTTCCGGCTTATCTGCAAATCATTCATGAACTCGAGCAGTATCTCTGTGAGGTGACCGGGTTTACCGCCTGTTCTCTTCAACCCAATTCAGGTGCTCAGGGCGAGTTTGCTGGCCTACTGGCGATCAAAGCTTACCACGAAAGCCGATCTGATATGGATCGCGATGTAGCATTGATCCCTTCGTCAGCTCATGGTACTAACCCTGCCTCAGCAGTTATAGCAGGTATGCAGGTGGTTGTGACAGCATGCGACGAAAATGGGAATATCATAGTAGATGATATCCGCCAGAAAGCGGAACTTTATAAAGATAGATTGGCTTGTTTGATGGTCACTTATCCATCCACGCATGGAGTGTTCGAAACTTCCATCAAAGAGATTTGCGATATCATTCATCAGTATGGAGGTATGGTGTATATGGATGGAGCCAACATGAATGCACAAGTTGGCCTCACGAATCCAGCCAATATTGGTGCTGATGTATGTCACCTCAACTTACACAAGACTTTTGCCATCCCTCATGGGGGAGGCGGCCCGGGGGTGGGTCCCATCTGTTGTAACGACACACTGAAGCCTTTTCTGCCCCGACATGAGTTTTATCCACAAATGGTGAATGGTCCCGGGGTACCTTCAGTTTCTGCAGCACCGTATGGTAGTGCAAGTATTTTGCTCATTTCTTATGCTTATATAAGAATGTTAGGTCCTGATGGTCTGACCAAAGCCACCAAGCATGCCATATTAAATGCAAATTATATTGCTGCAAGGTTGAAAGACAAATATAAGATCCTCTATACCGGAGCGAATGGCAGAGTTGCTCATGAGCTTATCGTCGATCTGCGCCCTTATAAAGATGTTGGTGTGAGTGCAGAAGATGTTGCCAAAAGACTGATGGATTACGGATTCCATGCACCTACCTTGTCTTTTCCGGTCGCAGGAACCATCATGATAGAACCAACGGAGTCTGAGGACAAAGCTGAACTTGACAGATTCTGTGATGCATTATTGTTGATCCGGGAAGAAATAGATGAAATCGCGAGAGGAGAGTATCCTGCTGATAACAATGTTCTTTCAAATGCACCGCATACAGTGCAACTCATTACTGCAGATAGCTGGGACAAACCTTATAGCAGGCAGAAAGCTGCGTTTCCGGCAGCTTATCAAGCACATGGACAAAAATTCTGGCCTCAAGTTGGACGAGTAAACAATGCGCATGGAGATAGAAACCTGGTTTGCATTTGCCCACCAACTGAGTCCTATATGCAATGATAGTCATCACCGGTGCCGGAGGATTTATTGGTTCTTGCCTCGTGGGTTACTTCAATACCATGGGACACAAAGATTTGATTCTAGTGGATGAGGCAAATAAAAAATATCATGCCGTACTTGATGGTAAAGAATATTTGCAATACATCGACAGAGATGGATTTTCGGAGTGGTTACAACAGACCGAAGACAATATTTCCTTCGTTGTGCATATAGGTGCAAGAACGGACACCATGGAGTATGATGAAAACATTTTTGAAAAGCTCAATATCAGTTTTACAAAAAAATTGTGGGAAGTTTGTGTTCATAAAAACATTCCGATCATTTATGCTTCCAGCGCTGCTACTTATGGAGATGGTACTCATGGATATAGTGATCATCATGATTTAATTCCAAAATTGGAACCATTGAATCCATATGCATGGTCTAAGCAAATCGTGGATGAGTGGATCCTCAGACAAGTGCAATTTCCCCCATATTGGATCGGCTTAAAGTTTTTTAATGTATTCGGACCAAACGAATACCATAAAAATAAAATGGCCAGTGTCATTTACCACGGTTATAATCAAATAAAAAACACGGGAAAAATTCGACTATTCAAATCTAATGATTCCAATATTTCAGATGGTGAGCAAAAAAGGGATTTTATTTATGTAAAAGAAATAGTAGAGACGATCTATACGCTCTACAAGAACAGAATACAATCCGGTATTTATAATCTGGGGACCGGCACAGCACATAGTTTTAATCAATTGGCAAAAGGAATTTTTGAGGCACTGGGTATGGAGACAAATATTGAGTACATGGACATGCCTGACCACCTCATGAAGTCATATCAGAATTTCACTGAAGCTGATATGAATAAACTCAGACATGCGATCCATTATAGGTCTGACTGGACATTTCAGAGGGCAATATCTGATTACGTCAATAATTACCTGGATGTGAGTAAATATTTTTAATTCAACTAAGGAATTCAGAATATCAGCTCACTGAGTGATTTTATGTTTGTTGAAAAAGATTTTAATTATTCACCATTCTTTATAAATCTACCTACATATCTTTTTCCTTTACGGGTAGCTCCCTTTATGATGTAAGTTCCTGCAGGTAAATACCTGACTGAAATCTCTGCCGGATTCCCTTGTAAGATTCCTGAATTCACAAACAAGCCATTTATGGTGTAAAGATTATAATACATCAATACCTCATGAGATGGGGCTTCAAGCTGCACAGTGATACTTTCTGATGCCGGATTCGGGTAGATAGTTACCGATCCATCCATGGACACCTCTTTGTCGTCCACAGAAAGAAGAGAGTCGAGGTGGTACTTTATAAATAATCCGTCCAATTTTCCGGTGGTTGTGTCGTTGCGTATATACCCATCTCCGAACCTGAGCTCCTTACTTCCAAATGAACCTAGAATATAGACCTGGTTTGCATCAGATGCAATTTGAAAACTACTCTCACGCCCTTCTTCACCAATTGTGACTCCTCCGAGGATCTCTCCGTTATTTCGCGCCAGTAAAACATATATGTCATCCTCGCCTCTATTTTCCAAATCTGTGCTTCCGAATAGCAGATGTGAAGAGAAATAATTGCCGGTAATGACCAGATAATTATTGCCCAACAAATGCGAACTCACATCTTCAATTCCACCATATCCATTCATGATTTGCCTGGCCCATACACATTCTCCACTCTTGTCATACTTTGTATAAAATATGTCAAAGTGATCCAATGGATTACTTTGTTTATACAAAGATGTGATAGGATTAAATCTCAAGGTATCGCTCTCAAAAGCTCCTGAAAAATAGATATTATTTTCTTCATCAAAAGTAATGCTTCCATACGAAGTATATTCATTATCTTTTCCTTGTATTGTCTTCAGCCACAGCACCCTGCCCTCAGCTGAGAGTTTTAACAAAAATATTTCAAGGTCCCCTAAACCGACTATAGGATGATATATAGTTTCTGAATTTTTTACACCAAATGAATCAATCTTTAGATCTCTTCCCTCGAACAACCCACAAACTATAATATTATCCTCAAGATCTATCTTTATATCAAATAAATAGATACTATTGTTGTAGATCGTTTTCATCCATAATATATTGAAATTGCTGTCCATTTTAATGAGAAAAAAATTATACCCAACAGCCAGATTAGATCTATATAAAGTATCTCCCTTGGAATTCAAGAGATGACCTCGGCTCTTTGAGATGAGATACAAATTTCCATTGCGATCCGATTCGATTCCTCCACTATTATCAACTTCAATATTGCTATAAAATTCTTCTTTATTCATCAACTCACCCTTGCTGCTCAGCTTGATAATAACATTTCTGTAGCTAAAATCCGCACTCTTGCTTATTAATATACTGTCCAGATACAAATTCCCCCCATGACAGAGCGAGATGACAATGCTGTTATCTTCTAATACAGTAAGGCCTAAAGCCTGAACCGCAGATTCCGGTCTAATGGCCTTCCCCCAGAGCAGGCTTCCACTCCTGGAATACTTGAGTATAAATGCGCTAAATCTGGCGGAAGAGTTCAGCCATCTGAAGTGAAACCTGTCATCCACAGAAAAATGTTCTGAATCCGTGTCACTCAATATGTAGATATCTCCGTTTTTGTCAACTTTCATGAGCCTTGGATATTCAGACTGATCACCACCAAATGATCTCGCCCACTCATACTGAAAGGGTTGGGAATTCAAAGTAAGACAAATAAAAGTGTTGAGAATAAAAATACTGACAATGAAATTTTTCATTTTTACGATATTTTAAAAATGAGGAGGCCATCAAGATGACCTCCTTGAAAATAATCTTAGTGATTCACAACAAATCTGAGCACTTTTTGAATGCCCTCATACTCTACTGATATAAAATATACTCCACTAGTCAAATGATCTACATCCACTTCATATTGTAAATGATCTCCTTTAATGATATCTACGCTCACTCTATTACCCAGGCTATTCCATACTTCAATCACATGTGGTAAATCAAAATCAGATTGATCTTTACAAGTTACCAATAATCTGTTACTGACAGGATTTGGAGACAGAAACACTTCAAATGAATTTTTCTTACGAGCTTGCATTCCTACTATTCCATTGATACAGGTCTCCTGTGTATAATACTCGCCAAATAGCTTATAGTATGGATTCCGGGCATCGATCATAACTTGTCTCAATACTTGAGCACTGAAGGGCTCAAGCAAAAATTCCGATTCAAATTTAAAAAAAAACTAATATCCGGAATAATTTTTACAAGGTTTTAACTTTAAAATTCCAATTTTTATTAATTTCTTTCCAAAGATTAATATTAACTCAAGAAATGTGAATCTTATATTTTATCCACTGTTCCCAGCTGTCAATATCTTCAAGTTCAGGCAATAGGTGATAGCTGTATCCTGAATTTTTTATTCTATTAATAGTTTCCCTCAGGACATTTGAAGTGCTCCATTCTATATTTTCAAATATATCCGGATGATGGGCTCTCATTCCGATTAAATAATAACCTCCATCGCATGCAGGCCCAATCACAAAATCCACTTCATTTAATTTCAGGAATGCCTTATCTACAATTTCTGAAGTCAGATAGGGGCAATCACTGCCAATTATAACTGCTGCACGATGATCCGAGAGACATTCACTTATTGCTCCTGACATCCTTGCGCCTAAATCATGACCGTACTGAAGCCTTTTAACTGCTTCTTTTAACGCTTCAAAATCATGAGGAATGTGATCACTAAAGTACAGGTAAGTACTCGCCTCCAATTGATAAATCAATTCAATAGTTCTCTTTGTCAGCTCTGAATATACTTCTAATGCTGTACGATCATCCGTCGTGGCAGCAATTCTCGTTTTGACCTTGCCGGCTATCGCGTTTTTTAAAAAAACGACCAATGCAATTTCAGACTTTTCCATTTTCTACACGACACTCGTACAATAATTGCTTAATTTCGCTGTTCACATTCCGCTACATGCTTGCGAAATTACAAAACTACATCAACGGTTCTCATCAACCTCCTCTTAAGGAGAATTATATGGACAATACCAATCCTGCAACAGGAGAAATCATTTCATTAATTCCGATATCTGACGCATTGGATGTGGATATGGCTGTACGCTCTGCCCGACAAGCTGCACAGAGTTGGAAGTCTAGTTCAGGAGAGCTGCGGTTTCGTATTCTCTCTCGCATCGCTGACCTCATCGATCGGGATATAGAAGCGCTTGCTCTTGCCGAAACAAATGACACAGGCAAACCTCTGCACGTATCACGCAGCGTAGATATACCTCGAGCAGCGTCAAATTTCAGGTTTTTTGCAACTGCAGCCATGCAGTTTTCGTCCGAAAGCCACTGGATGCCGGGAAAAGCAATCAATTATACACTGCGACAACCCATAGGTATAGTAGCTTGTATCTCGCCTTGGAATCTTCCTCTCTATTTATTCTCGTGGAAAATAGCACCGGCTCTTGCTGCGGGAAATTGTGTTATCAGCAAACCTTCCGAACTCAGTCCGACAACTGCAATGATGTTAGGCAAGATTTGTACAGAAGCTGGTTTGCCTTCCGGAGTTCTCAACATTATTCTGGGCGATGGGCCCACAACAGGTCAAGCTATCATCGATCATGAGGACATTTCAGCCATTTCATTCACGGGTGGCACAAAAACCGGCGCTCATATCGCTACTCAAGCTGCCCCTAGATTCAAAAAACTCAGTTTGGAATTGGGTGGTAAAAATCCATGCATCATTTTTGAAGATTGCGACTACGAATTGACTCTCAGAGAAGTGCAGCGGCTTAGTTTTTCCAATCAGGGCCAAATCTGCCTTTGTGGAAGTCGTATCCTGATTCAGGAATCTATCTACAACAAATTTCGCGATGACCTGGTGAGCAGGATTCAAGCACTTCGGATTGGAGATCCTTTGATTGCCGAAACACAAATCGGTTCGGTGATCTCGTCGGCACATGCAGAAAAAGTAATGTCCTATATCTCTCTGGCACAGCAAGAAGGTGGCAAGATATTGTGCGGAGGCAGCAGATATCAAGTTGAAGGCAGATGCAGCAATGGAAATTTCATCAGACCAACAATTCTGGAAAATTTGGGACCGAATTGTCGTACTAACATGGAAGAGATATTTGGGCCGGTCATCAGTTTGCAAGTCTTCAAAGATGAGGAAGAGGCTTTACAATTGGCGAATGCGAGTCGATACGGATTAGCTTCTACTGTATGGACAAGTGATCTTCAAAAAGCACACAGAATGGCAGAAAAATTGAATACAGGAATAGTGTGGATAAATTGTTGGTTGCTCAGAGATCTCAGGACGCCATTTGGAGGAATGAACGACTCCGGGGTGGGAAGAGAAGGAGGATGGGAGGCCATGAAATTTTTTACTGAAGCCAAAAACGTCTGCATAAAAACAGAACGAAATTCTTGAGCTGCCAAGTAAAATTTAATCAGTAAAAACAAACATTACTTTGCTGCTTTTATATGTGCATCATCACCAAAGAAGGTGCAATTCCAAAGAGGATTAGAATTAAAGTCAAAACTAACAACACACTATTGTATCTCCAGGACACTGACCAGCTATGGTCACCACTCGGTGATGCAATCGCGTTGATGATCTTGAAATAATAATAAACTGAGATTACCGCGGCAACTAAGGCTACAAATGCCAATGATAGAAATCCCAGACCAACAGCTTCACGCAAAACTAAAAATTTGGCCATAAAGCCCGCAGTCAAAGGACCACCACCAAGAGAAATCAGGGCTATAATCATTAAAATTCCCAGCAATGGATTTGCTTTGAGTAAACCACCGAAAGAATCTAAATGATCGGATCCTGACTGTCGTTCAACAAAATGTGTAATTAAAAAAGTAATCAATGATGCAGCACCGTATGCAATCAAGTAATAAATCAGAATTTTTTCAGTTTGTGGTGTAATTTTTAATACTGCAATCAGAATAAAACCTGCTTGTACGATCCCGGAATAAGCTAAGATCCTCTTTACACTCGTCTGATTGTAAGCCATGATATTTCCAACAACAATAGTCACTAATGCAATTAATAATAAAAACCAAAATACCCATTCCGGTAAAGTAGCGGAAGACAATTTGAGATATTGCAACAGTGCTCCGAATCCTGCAATTTTCACAATGGATGACATGATCGCTGTAAAAATTGTCGGTGTACCTTCATACACGTCAGGTGCCCAAAAATGAAATGGTACCAAGGCTATTTTAAATGCCAGCCCACTTAAAACAAACAATACTCCTATCTGGTAGAATTTATCCATTCCGGGCAACACATTGCCAAAACTGAGACTTCCCGTGCTTGCGTAAATAGCGCCGATTCCAAATAACAATATAGCACTTGCAAATGAGCCCATGATAAAATACTTAATAGCAGCTTCATTTGATGTGATACGCCTCCTGTCTGCACCTGCCAATACATACATAGAAATAGATAAAATTTCTATACCCAGAAACATCATTATAAAATTCTGGTATGATACCATGATCATACCACCGATGAGCGCCAGCAGGAACAAACCTGTAATATCCCCAAGTTCTTCGTTACCGCGTTGCCTGAATTGATGCAAAAAAGGAATTATACACAATGCAAAAACAAACTGCAAAATGCAGAGAACAAAAGAAGTCAAATCAAAATGCAGCATGCCTGTTAATATAGATGTCTCAGTCCATTCCGGATAATGCATTGCCACCAAACTTGCAACCAATGCCAACATAGCCACCGGTAATATCAATCCCCTTTGTCTGGCAAATCCCAAAAACAAAATCAGTACAGCTGCAACGGTTAATATAATGATTGTGAGCATAATAATTGTCCGAATTAATATTTAAAATATTCGCCAAATTGTCCAATCGCGTAGGCAGTCAAATCTATCCATTTGCTTGGAAAGAATCCCAACGCAATCACCAACACGGTCAGTACTATAAAAATGTAATCTTCTTGTAATGATAACTGGAAGTTTTGATATCTTTCGTCATGACGTTTTCCAAACATCGATCTCTGATAGCACTGCAACATATAAACGGCACCGTAAATGATCGTTAATCCTGCAAATGCTCCAGCAATTTTATTGAATTTGGTGACATTGGTTATCATGATAAATTCACCGATAAAACCACTAGTTAGAGGTAAGCCAATCGCAGCGAGCACCAGGATAAAATAATATGTCGCGAATCTAGGCTGAACCCTGGCCATACCTGAGTTTGCATCGAGATTATCGCTACCAGTTTTCCTTTGAAAAACGTCTGCTACAAAGAATAAGCCAGCTATCGCGATACCATGTGCGAGAATTTGAAAAATGGCACCTTTGTATGCTTCTTCGTAAACAGTCAATGTGCCCGCCACCAACAAACTCATGTGTGACATAGAGGCATATGCCAATAGTCTGCTCAAATTTGTCTGCCTCCAAGCCACCACTGCACCATAAACTACTCCTACAACACAAATTACGATCAAATAAAAACTGAGCTTTGGAATAACGTCCTGTGTAATAAAATTAAATCTTAAAAAACCAAAGACACCCATCTTAGAAAGAAGTGCGGCGATGAGAATTACACTGGGCTTGTCTGCCTGCTCATACAAATTAACCTGCCATGTGTGAAATGGAAAAACTGGTGCTTTGATACCAAATGCAATAAAAAATACAATTGCCATCCAGTACTGGTGTTGTACAGGAAAATGGTTATTGTACAAAAAGCTCCAGCTGGTCATCAGATTTATTCCGACAAAAGAATAAATGTAAAATATTGCAGCCAGCAAGAGAAAGCTCCCAAATACTGTATAAATAAAAAACGTAAATACTGCTTTCTTTCTTTTAGGTCCTCCCCATTTTAATACTAGAAAATAAACAGGTATTAGGGTCAGTTCAAAAAACAGATAAAACGTAATCGGATTTTGTGCCATGAAAAAACCGTTCAATCCCGCAATGGTCAAAAATATTAATCCGAAATAAGCAGAATCTCTTTTTTCATAAATCAAAGAAGCTGCAAGTACCACGATCACAGTAATCAAACTCACCAGCAACAATGGCAATAATGACATAGTATCTACTGCAATATGAAAACTGTCTTTCAATCCTGGAATCCAGTCAAACTTGAAATTGTACAACTGATAGTGGTTGATCTTGAATTGCAGAAACAGGTACATGAAATAACTGAACTGAATCACGGCTCCGGCTCCTGAAATCCATATTGAATATCTCCGAGGCAAGACAAAACACAGCAGTGCAAAAACAATCGGCAACAGCAACAATATAGTCGAAGACAACATGTCAGATGATTTTTATTATGATGAAAAAAAGCAAAAGAACAAGTCCAATCACCATAGAGACCAGATACCAACTCAAATGCCCTGACTGCCACTTTGCAAAACTCGGTTTTCCTTCTACAAGAATTTTGTCGGGTATCATGACCACATCATGGACTCCTCGACTTTCAAATATCGTTCCGAGCCATTTAGAAAATTGATACCCCGGCTTTACAAATATTCTGTCATAAATTTCGTCGAGATAATATTTATTCTCCAGTAATCGCGATAAAAAATTGCCAGAACTTTCTTCCAATTCCCGGTAATTTTTAGTGTATTTTTTCCAGGTAAAAAATATTACGATGACCAATACCACCACAGTTACAACCCAGAGCATGATTTCAAAAAAATGAGATACGTGATGTTCTTTATACACCATAGCATACCGAATATATTCTTCCAATATATGAGGCTGGCCCATGATTTCAGGCATACCCATAAAACCACCTACAGCCGACAAAATGGCAAGAATGCATAAAGGTATGATCATGAGAGCAGGAGATTCGTGCGCATGGTCCCATTTGTGATGATCACCTCTATAGTTTCCGTGGAATGTCATAAAATACAATCTGAACATATACCAAGCTGTAAATACTGAGGCAATAGCCAGTATTATAAAAAACCAAATGGAATGCAAGTACACTTTGGCTAATATTTCATCCTTGGAAAAAAATCCCGCCAGTGGAGGCACGCCAGAGATGGCCAGGGTTCCAATCAAAAACACGAGGTGAGTCCACTTCATCTTTGATTTAAGACCTCCCATTTTTCGAATATCTTGTTCGCCACTGAGGCCGTGTATCACACTACCCGCAGACAGGAATAGTAATGCTTTGAAAAATGCATGTGTGACCACATGGAATATTGCCGTGGTATAGGCGCCTACTCCCAGAGCTGCTACCATATACCCAAGCTGACTCACGGTCGAATAGGCGAGTACTTTTTTGATATCGTTTTGTTTGAGTGCGATGCTCGCTGCAAGGATTGCGGTCAAAATACCTACGATAGTTACGATTTCCGAAACCATAGGCGTGGCAGCATAGAGTGGGCTCATTCTCGCTACTAAATAGATACCTGCTGTGACCATCGTCGCTGCATGAATCAACGCAGAAACAGGTGTGGGACCAGCCATCGCATCGGGCAACCAGGTAAAAAGTGGTATTTGAGCTGATTTACCGGTCACCCCAACAAAAAGTAAAAAGGCAACGGCGCTTGCGAATTTGTCGTTAGGTGCCAGCGTTTTGAAATGATCGTTGATGCGCAGTATATCTATGGATTCATAGTTACCAACAAGCATTGCAATAGCAAGTAAAAATCCCAAATCCCCAATGCGATTCATGATGAATGCCTTGCGAGCGGCAGCATTATATTCATCGTTGTCAAACCAAAATCCTATCAAAAGAAACGAACATAATCCAACACCTTCCCAACCCACAAACAAAACCAAGAGATTAGAACCCAGTACCAGAATGATCATAGAAAACAAAAACAAATTCAGATAAGAGAAAAATCTCCAATAACCTTTGTCGTGGTCCATGTATGAGCTTGAATATACATGTATCAGAAATCCAACACCAGTGATAACCATCAACATTGTGAGACTCAATTGGTCCATGTAAAATTCAAAATTCACATAAACATTTTTGCCATAGCGAAACCAATCCCAGAGCGTTACTTTATCACCTACCTGACCAACTGCCTGGATCGCAATAAACGTGGCTACAAAACTAATCAAGGGCATCAGACATGCAATCCATTTTACTAAAGTCGATGGCATCCTGCTGCCGAACAAGCCGTTGATGATAAATCCGATCAATGGTGGCCACAATATAAACTGCAAGATTAATTTTAGATCCATTTGATTTTACTTTTGTCTACAGGAGTGTGATTCATTTTGATATGATTAGGATCAGCCTCTGAGATTGTGAAACAAATCCACATTTGTTGTATTCAGGTTCTTGTACATCATCACAATGATAGCAAGTCCAACTGCTACTTCAGCTGCAGCAACAGCCATCGTAAAAAACACCATGATCTGTCCTGAGGGATCAGAATGATATGCAGAAACGGCTGCAAACATGAGGTTGACCGCATTGAGCATAATTTCGATAGACATGAATACGATGATGATATTCCTCCGAAACAAAACACCCATCATCCCTATTACAAATAAGGCTGCACTAAGGATAAGATAATGTCCAAGCGGGATCGTTCTTATAATTTCCGGTATTGATTGTTGCATGACAGTCTAGATTAAAGATTAAGGTATGCGAACCTGACTTGTTTCTGAAATTTCCTTTCTTCCCAGTAATACAACTCCTATCATCGCCACCAGGAACAGCACTGAACTTAACTCCATTGGCAATAGATAATCACGATAAAGTGTCATCCCCAATTTTTCGATTAAGCCGATGTCGTATTCATTCTTGTTATTTGTCGGAGACAAATTCTGTCCAAGTGCTGAAACCACAATAAGAAATAAACATCCACCTGAAATCAATGCAGCAAGTCCTGCTATCCAATTGCGATATATATTAAACTCTGTATTGAGATTGAGATACATGATGACAAATAAAAATAAAACCATGATCGCACCTGCGTAAACTACTACATTTACCAAAGCCAGAAACTGAGCATTGAGCAAAACATACTGCGCAGATATTGTAAAAAAAGTAAATACAAGATACAACACTGACCGGATAGGGTTCTGAGACAATATTACCATCAATGCGCCGATCACAGACAGACAAGACAACAAATAAAATATCCACTCAATTTTCATCAGTTCTTGGATTTAATTGGTTCAACCAATCTGTCTTTGCCATATCTAAAATCATCTCTTTCAAAACTTGGTGGAACCATGACGTCATTTTGCAAAAAGATAGCTGCTTTAGGACAAGCTTCTTCACAAAAACCACAAAATATACAGCGCAGCATATTGATTTCATACACTGAAGCATATTTTTCTTCTCTGTATAACTGCTTCTCCTCCGGTTTCCTTTCTGCAGCAGTCATAGTAATCGCTTCTGCTGGACAAGCCAAAGCACATAAACCACAAGCAGTGCATCGCTCTGCACCATTCTCGTCGCGCTTCAGGATGTGTTGCCCTCTGAAAACTTTACTCATCGGACGCTTCTGCTCCGGATATTGTATGGTTGCTTTTTTCTTAAAAAAATGAGATATGGTAATTCCCATACCTTTGAGTATAGCAGGCAGATACATTTTCTCTGCCAGATTCATAGGCTTACGCTCCATGACTTTTCTCCTTTCCGTCAGTTGCATATTCAATGATGAATAGAATGAGTTAAACAAAAAATTACATTTTCTTTCATATTGGCATATTCATTATCCTTTCCACAATATGATGATTCCAGAGACTAAAATATTGATGACCGAAAGTGGAATTAAAATCTTCCATCCCAGATTCATCAATTGATCATAACGAAATCTAGGCAATGTCCATCTGACCCACATGAACAAAAAAATGAAAAAGAAAATTTTTCCAAACAGCACACAAATACTCAATACTGTTTTTAACATACCGGGATCCATTTCGCTAACAAATGGAAACTGATATCCTCCAAAAAACAATGTTGCAATCACAGCACTGCTTATAAACATATTGATGTATTCTGCAAAAAGAAAAAATCCTAGTTTCATTGAGGAATATTCAGTATGATATCCTCCTACCAATTCCGTTTCACATTCAGGTAAATCAAATGGTGCACGATTTGTCTCAGCAAAGGCACAAATAATAAAAATTAAAAAAGCCAGAGGCTGATAAAATACATTCCAATGCCAGCCACTTTGTTGATTTACGATTTCACGTAAAGAAAGAGTTCCGGTCATCATCACGAGTGCAACAATGGATAAGCCCATTGCCAATTCATAAGAAATATTCTGGGAAGCTGCACGGATTGCACCCAACAAACTGAATTTATTGTTGGAAGCCCAACCGCCAATCAGGACGCCGTAGACACCCAGTGAAACAACACCAAAAATATAAAGCAGACCGACATTCAGATCTGTAGCTTGTAGAGAAATCCCTTTTCCTTCATGCGAAAAATCTGGTCCAAATGGAATAACTGCACTGGTCATCAAAGCTGTCAACATAAAAAATCCCGGTCCCATTAAAAACAACCAGCGATCGGACTTTAAAGGAATAAATTCTTCTTTAAAAAACAGTTTAACCCCATCTGCCAGCGGCTGCAATATGCCAAAGGGTCCGGCTCGATTTGGCCCCAATCTGTCTTGCAGAAATGCAGCCACTTTACGCTCAGCATAGGTCGAGTACATGGCAACAAACAATGATATTGAAAATATTACCACGATAAAAATCGTTTTAATCATCCACTCGCTCATTCTGAAACAAATTTTGCGTCAACATTAACAGCCGGAGATACCACCGGCAATTCATATTTATTTGCTGTAATTACGGAATCCACATCCATTTTCCTCGGGCCTTCTATAGTCCATTGTGATTTTTCTTTATGATCAAATCTGCATTCATTGCAGATAAACTCCTCCACTTCACCAAATTTATTTTTCCTGGCCGTTACTCTGATCAATTGATCACCTTTGAGCCATACCACTGTTTTGCCGGAACATGTCGGACAGTTTCTGTGAGCATTAAACGGTTTTGAAAACCAAACTCTCTGCTTGAATCGATATGTTTTATCAGTAAGAGCACCTACAGGACAAACATCAATAATATTCCCTGAAAATTCATTGTCGATAGAATGTTGAATGTAGGTTGAGATCTCACTGACATCACCTCTATTGATCACTCCGTGAACGCGTTCATTAGTCAATTGGTCAGCAGTATATACGCAGCGATAACAGAGAATGCATCGCGTCATGTGCAGCTGTACGTATGGGCCAATATCAATCTTTTTAAATTCACGTCTGCCTTCTTGATATCTTGTGCCTTCCGTACCATGCTCGTAGGATAAATTCTGTAGATCGCATTCTCCAGCCTGATCACAGATCGGACAATCCAATGGATGGTTGATGAGCAAAAACTCAACTACACCTTTTCTCGCTTCTTGTACTTCTGCTGAAATTTCATTTTCTACTACCATCCCGTGTTCCGCTCTGGTTATGCATGAGGGAACAAGCTTGGGCATAGGTCTTGGGTTAGCCTCAGATCCCTGTGTCACTTTTACAAGACAGGTTCTGCATTTGCCTCCTGTATTTTTGACAGGACCATAATAACACATCGTGGGAGGGTAATGATCACCTATCATCCGCGCAGCCTGGAGAATAGTTGTACCTTTTGGCACTTCTATACTCTGATTATCTATAGTTACTTTGATTAGATCCGACATAATTTAGTGAATAGACAAATGACAAATATTTACCAATGAATATTTTTTAGATATTCTATAACTTAAATTTCTCATTACTTCAACCCTACTTTTAATTTTGAATATATCTTGATTATAAAAATCATATTCAGTTTTTTAAACAAATCAAATATAAAATCGATACTTACAATTGCTTCGCTTTTTTGAAGAATTGGAAGTTTGAGTTTCATCTTATAAAATAATTTATTTATCAAAACAAATTCTATTTTCAGTACTCCGGTCAATGACTTACAAGTTCCCGATGCAAATGTTTCTTACCACAACTCTCAGGATTTTTCACATGCGCTTCAAACTCTGCACGAAAATGTCTGATCGCGCTAGCTACCGGCCATGCTGCCGCTTCTCCCAGAGGACAGATCGTTTTTCCTTCAATATTTTTAGAAATGCTCACCAACAAATCGATGTCTTCCATTCTGCCATGACCATACTCGATCCGATGCAAAACTTTTTCCATCCAGCCCGTTCCCTCCCTGCATGGGCTACATTGGCCACAAGATTCGTGGTGATAAAAACGTGTGAAATTCCATAGATTGCGTACGATACATTGTCTGTCATCATACACAATAAATCCGCCGGAACCCAACATCGTACCTGTAGCAAAACCACCATCACTGAGTGATTCATACGTCATCAGACGATTCTCACCGTTAGCCGTTTTAAGGATCAGATTTTTTGGCAAAATCGGAACTGAAGATCCTCCGGCTACAACAGCTTTTAAATCTCTACCTCCTGTGATTCCACCACAATATGCCTCACCATAAATAAACTCTTCAACACTCACACCTAGCTCAATTTCATAAACACCAGGTTTATTTATATTACCACAAGCAGAAATCAATTTGGTACCGGTACTTTTTCCAATACCAATGGCCGCAAATGCATCTCCACCATTATTGACGATCCAAGGCACATCAGAAATAGTTTCCACATTATTTACCACTGTAGGGCAACCATACAGTCCTGACACTGCAGGAAATGGTGGTTTATTTCTCGGATTGCCGCGCTTTCCCTCAAGTGATTCCAACAAAGCAGTCTCTTCGCCACAGATATATGCACCACCTCCGGGTTGCACATGAATATCCAATGAATAGTTTGTGCCTAAAATATTCTCTCCTAGAAATCCAGCCTGATATGCTTCTCGAATGGCTTGTTCCAAAATACGAATGATATACATCATTTCGCCTCTGACATAAATATATGAAGTCCTCGCTCCTAATGCATAGGAAGACGTAATCATGCCTTCTATTAAGATATGAGGTATATGTTGCATCAGATATCTGTCCTTGAAAGTACCCGGTTCCGATTCATCCGCATTACACACCAGGTATCTCGGTTTGTCGGTGGATTTGTCGAGAAAACTCCACTTCATTCCCGTTGGAAAACCAGCTCCTCCTCTACCTCTGAGACCGGATTTTTTTACTTCCTCCACGACTGCATCCGGTGTCATTTCACGCAGTGCTTTTTCAACTGAGCGATAGCCACCCATCTTCCTATACACATCAAATGATTGTATTCCGGGTTCGTTGATATGCTCGAGTAATATTTTTTTGCTCATGAATTTTTTACTTATTCGGAAAATTAATGTGAATTCAAATTCATTTAATTTTTACTCCTCAATTCTTCTATAAGTTGATCCAGCTTTTCTCTGGTCATATTCTCGTGATATTTATATTCAGGGCCTATCTGGAGTACAGGACCTGTACCACAAGCAGCAAGGCACTCTACAGGTTTGATGGTAAACAAACCATCTGCCGTAGTTTCTCCAGAAGCTACACCTAGTTTTTCTTCCATATATTGTATTAGCTCCTCCGCTCCTACATTACAGCATGGTCCTGTTCGGCAGACTTCTATCACATACTTCCCCATTTTCTTCAGGTGAAACATAGAATAAAAACTCGCAACCTCATACACTTCTATGGACAGAATCCCGAGTTGTTCTGCTACTTTATCCATCGCATCGACAGACAGCCAGCCTCCATTTTCTTTTTGTGCAATATGAAGCAAAGGCAACAATGCAGATTTTTGCTTGCCTGCCGGATACTTTCCGATAATATTCTGAATCTCTGTTTTCGCTTTAGCCGAAAATTCAAATGCAGTTTGCATGAATCAATACTTTATATCTATTTGAAATAAATCCGATTTATAAATTCTTCTACTTAATATTTGAAAAATGATTCCAATTAATTTATAAAAGTTAAGTTCAATGTGTTGTTGTAATCTTCAATGCGAATCCTTTAATTGAAACTTTGGAATTCATTGTAAGACCAATCCATAAGGAGATTTATTCTTTTGCTGATTAAATACTACTTGCATTTAAAACCACTCATATATTTAAATGGACAATACTTTGCAGGAATTGCAAAGCAAATCAATTTTTCAAAGAACAAAATTTTGGCCGACTCTTCAGTTCCAACCAATTTTCAACTATTCATTTTAATCTACCTAATCAGGTCGATTAAGAATCCAATTCACCAGCAATCACATTCAGACTGCTCAACACCACGATAGCATCAGACAATAATTGACCTTTTACCATCTCAGGATAAGCCTGATAGTATATGAAACAAGGTCTCCTGAAATGCAACCTATATGGACAACGTCCCCCGTCGGAGATAAGAAAATATCCAAGTTCACCATTTGCTCCTTCTACCGCTTGATACACTTCAGCCACAGGAGCTTCTATCTCACCCATGATGATTTTAAAATGATAAATCAAAGCTTCCATGTTGCGATACACTTCTTGCTTTGGCGGCAGATAATAATGATCTGCATCAGCATGATACACTCCGGGAGGTTCAGCTTCAATTTTTGTCAACGCTTGTTCGATAATGTTGACACTCTGCCAGATTTCTTCGTTGCGAACTAAAAAACGATCGTAAGTGTCGCCCGTTGTCCCAACCGGTATGTCAAACTTAAAATCTTCGTATGAGCTGTATGGTTCAGTTACACGTACGTCATAATCTACCCCACAAGCCCTTAAATTGGGACCTGTAAATCCATAATTCAAAGCGCGTTCAGCACTCAGAGGCCCTGTATCGATCGTCCGATCCATGAAAATTCTATTTCTTGTGAGCAACTGCTCAAACTCTCTCCAAATGGGCCTGAAATCTTGAAGCCACTTCCTGACCAAATCAAAAACCCGGGGACTGAAATCTCTTTCAAATCCTCCTACTCTACCCATATTGGTCGTTAATCTGGCTCCACAAATTTCCTCATAAATCTCATAAGCTCTCTCCCTGAACTGGTACACATAAGTAAATCCTGTAAGAGCTCCTGTGTCCACTCCCAATATAGAGTTGCATACCAAATGATCCGTAATACGAGAGATCTCCATGATCATTACCCTCATATAATCTACTCTTTTCGGAGTCTTGATGCCGAGCAATTTTTCAACTGTCAGATGCCAACCTGTATTGTTGATAGGCGCAGAACAATAGTTCATCCGATCCGTAAGTGGAGTGATCTGGTAAAACGGCCTCCTTTCCGCTATCTTCTCGAAGGCGCGATGGATATAACCTATGGTTTGTTCGCCACTGACAATGCGTTCTCCATCCATTTGTAAGACATTCTGGAAAATTCCATGCGTAGCCGGATGGGTTGGTCCCAGATTGAGCGTGGTATAAGGAATTTCAGGTTTTTCCGTCTTAGAAATTGAATCGAGATACTCCGAATTTGTCTTCATTAGATTCAGCCCTTGCTTTAGACACAAAATTAGCTGAATATGGGCTCTTTTTCAATTAAGTGGTCAAAAGATCGCTACTATATTGAATATTTTTTCACATTCGACTTTATGCTAATTGATAGCTTATTTAAGTATTTTGAAATATAAAATAAGAAATGGAACCAATCTTAAACACTTCTTTTGGAATTTCTTTATGAATACTGAATTTTATATGGACTCAGGCAATCAATCCACATCACTCCACGTGCAGAACAGAAAAGAAAGGATAGCAAAAAAATAGTCCTCAAATACTTATCGGCCAAACTGGTAGTCTGCTTTGTCTTCTCGACGAGGGTCTTCTAAAGGAAATTCCTTCCGCATAGGAAAATCAACCATCTCATCCATATTGAGGATCCTTCGCAAATCAGGATGTCCCAGAAAATTCAAACCAAAGAAATCGTAATTTTCTCTTTCCATCCAGTTTGCACTGGCATATATACCTGTCAAAGTAGGGAGCTCAGGTTTACTCAATGGAACATATACTTTAAGCCTTAACCGTGTCTTATGAACAAGGCTGTGCAGCATATAGGCCACGCACAATTCCTCACCTTTGCGATCCGGATAGTGTATTCCACAGATATCGGTCAAAAATTGGAATCCAAGTGAATCATTTTTGTATAGTTTACTTACAACCTGATAGAGTTGATTGACGGGTATCTCCGCGACACACATTCCGGCATTGTCCTGACTGAAACTAAAGACATCACCGCATAGCTCACGAAGTTGGAGTTGCAATTGTTCCTGCGACAGAGCTTCCATCATTTGACTAAATACTGATCTAACAATTGTTTGTATTCTTCGGAGTCACGACGCCTCACTCCTTCACTCTGTATGACATCCTGGATTCTCAATATTCCTTCTATAATTTGTTCAGGTCTTGGGGGACAACCAGGCACATAAACGTCTACTGGAATGATGTGATCAATACCTTGTAGGACAGAATAGGTATCAAAGACTCCTCCGCTCGATGCACAGGCTCCTACAGCGATCACCCACTTTGGTTCTGCCATTTGCTCATAAACTTGCCTAAGTACCGGACCCATTTTCTTTGCGATAGTGCCCATCACCATAAGGAGGTCAGCTTGGCGAGGTGTGAAACTCAGTCTTTCAGCACCAAACCTGCCTAAGTCATAGTGGGCAGACATGGTGGACATAAACTCGATACCACAGCAAGAAGTCGCAAACGGAAGTGGCCAGATACTATTCTTCCTGGCTAGGCCTACTACAGAATCTAATGATGTAGCAAAAAAACCAGGACCTGATTGACCCGGAGGCGCTTCTGCCATTTTTATTTTACCACTCATTCTGATTTAATTTATATTCCAAATAATATTCTGTATTAGTTCGATTATTCTCTATGTTTTTCTTCCCAGGCTAAGACACCTTTACGCAGGACATAGTAAAATCCTGCCATCAACAAGGTGAGGAATACCAACATCTCCCAAAAGCCAAACCAGCCCAGTTTTTTGTAGTTGACTGCCCATGGATACAAGAATATGATCTCCACATCAAACAGTACAAACAAAATAGCTGTCATAAAATACTTCACGGCAAAAGGGTTTCGCGCATTGCCTACACTGTCCAAACCACATTCAAAACTGTCGTCTTTTCTCTTGCCGTGCTGCTTCGGCCCAAGTAAATGGGTGCCAAGGATGACAAGCACCACGAAAGTCAGTGCTACACAGAACTGTAAGAAAATCGGGTAAAAACTATATGGAATATGGTCCGGTTGCATATCTTTAATCCGTGAGGCACAAAGATACATCAGGAACATCAAATATTTTTCCGTTATAAGATCCGGATTTCAATTCCGTGCTCAATACCTGATCGAACTGCCTGTTCACCCATTCATTTATCCGATGATTATCTCATGTCATCAGGTTGAAGCTCTTTTTGTGGCGTGGACTGATCTACTTTATGAATTGCCTCATTAGTTTTATCCCAAAATTCCGAGAAAATCGGTTTCAGCTTGTCGATCACTGCTTTTGATTTGCCTGGTACTGTCAAAAGATATGGATAAGTGATTGATCTTTGAGCCACCTCAGGTTTAATAATTTTAATTTTATCACAAAACCCGATGATAGAAGCGTAGAGTACAAGCGCTATCAGTCCTGAAACAGCTCCTCCTGCCAGCTGATTAATAATATTGATATGTGCCGTTTCCAAGACTTTCTCCAGACCCTGACCTAGCATCCTGATGGCAATCAAGACCAGTAGAAACGTCAGAACAAATCCCAATATCACATTCATTCTGGGGTCGACATTGATGATTTTCTCCATAAGCTGCATAGCCAAATGAGAAAACTTCAATGTGATCAATAGACCCAATAGTACCGATAATATGCCGAAAACGGTCTTGATGATTCCTTTTGTGTATCCCAGGTAAAAGAAATACCCCACCAATAACCCACAGATAATATCAATCCACATATTAATTTTTTATTAAAGTTTTAAACCCCAAACCTATAAAATAGATTCCGTAGAACTCTTGAATCTTAACACTTGTTTTGAAATAATCTGGGTGAGATAACTTTTAGGCTTATAAAAACCCTTAGATTTGCTAAGTCAATGATAAAATTAAAACTAATCATGGCATCGCTGCTTTGCGTGGTGCATTTGATCTACGGATCGTCTATACCTGCGCAGAATTCGATGCCTCAGAACAAACCTCAGGAGGGAAATGCGCTTCCCAGATCATTTATGATCGGTGAGTACGAACAGCCCTATGAAAATTTGATCAATCAATATGACAAATTGCTGCTCACTGTATGTGACAATAATATGCCTCGAGCCTTTGACTTATGGAATCAGGTCATGGCCGACATTGAAGCTTACTCCATCCAGAACCAATTCGACCTAAATGGTCTGAAGTTATGGATGAATGTCTTTTTTAATGCTGACGGCACTATTCAGCACATCGTTTATTTTCCCAAACCAAATTCAAGGAATATGCAGTTTGATAAACTTACAGCTTTTTTTGCTGCATTTACCAAATCGTATCAACTTAAACCAGTTTTAAGTTCTAAATGCTCTCACTACGGTAGCGCCTCTTTCCCGGGAGTTCAAAAGCATTAAAAATTGATTTTCTTTCGTTCCATTTTCAAAGTAGCCGTCTTACTAAGCTTCTCCGGATGCCATAAGACGGAGAAAGTGGATTTGATTTCAGTAAACTTCCCTTCCACATTTGATTTTTCAGCAATAGAATTTGTGGGTCAGGATAGCTTGATGGCTCTAACGGGAAGTACTTGGCAGACAGCTGAGTTATCCATAAGCCATGATGCCGGAATAAGTTGGGACAACAATCAAATTTTCAATAAAAAAATATTCTCTTTATCTCATCAAACTTTTGGTCGAACTATAGGCGCAGGAATAGATCATATCTGGGAGTTTGCTGGAGATGGTTCAGCATGGCACAATAATTATAAGGAATATAGATTTTACAGGGACGCTGACGCTTCAGCACAAGGGACGATCATGAGTTGTGGAGGAGAGGCATTTCATATCGGATATATTGATGTCTTCACTACGGCAGATACCCTCTTCAACCGGGTATTGACCAATCATGAACTTGATGCAATCAGATGGCTTGGTGGTACTAACTGGATTGCTGCCGGATATGGTCTCATCATCCAAAGCACAGATGACGGAAACCATTGGGATACATTAGCTTATTCTGGTGACCATTTTGTTGATATACAAGTATTATCTACCGGTTCTGTATTCATAGTTGGCGCTTCAGGGAGTGTTTGGAAGACCAATAAAGACTTGAGCCAATTTAAAAAGCTAAGAAAATCTCAAACGAGTTCCTTCGGGTTGGAAGTCATCAACACTTCTGCCTGGGCCTCTGAGCAGGTAGGTATACTTTGCGGCTTAAATGGCCACATGGTGATGACCGAAAACGGAGGAGCAAACTGGACCACAATTGATGCCGACATAGATGCTCACATCTATGCTTCAAGCTTTGGTTCTGGCTATTTCTGGCTGGGATGTCAAAGCGGAAAATTGTATAAGTTTATATTGTAAATAATAATTACACATTTTAAAACCTTGCATTGATGAAAAAATTCATTGCACAAAACGTAATGAGGTATGGCAAAGAAATCTATGCATCGTTATACCCGACTCACGAACAAAGAAATTCTGTGAATTAGAATGAAAAACTTGTATTCAATCAAGCTCGTTTTTGATCAAGTTTGAATTTCTACAAGTACCCTTTATAAAAATAGTAAACACAGCTTCCCAATCGAATTAGAAAAAGCCGCATTAATTGATTGAAAAGGCAAAGTTCAATTTTCACTCTTCATCCAGCTTATCATATTAAAATAATAAATATGTAAAATAAAAAGATATAAAATCTGATCAGATTGCTATATTTGTACATCACTTACGATTCAGAACCCGATAATGATCGCTTACACTCGTATCTGATAGTACTAT
>Ga0268298_10000185_pt1 | contig 79847 bp, 72 predicted proteins | sample WWTPWeurt_MetaG_FD_194462 | JGI IMG/M metagenome (GOLD analysis project Ga0268298, IMG submission 194462) | Activated sludge microbial communities from WWTP in Nijmegen, Gelderland, Netherland - WWTP Weurt | ecosystem: Engineered > WWTP > Aerobic digester > Activated sludge | place...
GTTTCGTGATCGTCTCTTGGCCGACCTGATCTCTTGGGCCGGAATCCTCTACCTCTATTTTGTGGGTCTCACATCCCGCGTTCGGATCCACCGCGCCGATGGGTGCCGCGCGCGGGAGGGAAAAAAAGACCCCATCGTTTTCGCCTTCTGGCATCGGTTTCAGCTACTGTTGGTGTATGCGCATCGCCGCCGGGGGGTCCACGTGCTGGTGAGCCGGAGCCGGGACGGTGAATTTATCGCCCGCGCCCTGACCCGCATGGGGTTTCGCACCGCGAGGGGGTCGTCCTCCCGGGGGGGCGGCGCCGCGTTTCGGGATCTTTTGGATGTCGTCGCGGGCGGGGCCTGCGCGGCCTTCACCCCGGATGGGCCGCGAGGACCCTACCGCTCGGTTCAGCCCGGGGTGGTCGCCCTCGCCGTTCGTTCCGGTGCCCCCGTGGTGCCCGTGGCCTGGGCGGGAACGCGCGTGAAAGAATTGAACAGCTGGGACCGCTTCTTGATTCCTTGGCCTTTCGGTCGTTACGCCGTGGTCTACGGCGAACCGTTGTTCTTGACGGAAGAGGGCCCCGCCGCGGCGCAACGCGTGCGCGACGCCCTCGACGCGGCCGCCGACGAAGCGAAACGCCGGTTGGAGGACGCCGCGTGTTGATCCTGTACTCCGTCTTGTTTTTCGCCCTCTGGCCCGTCGTCTTTTTGGCGTTTATCTGGAAATACGGACTTCGCAAAAGCCTAAGAGGACTTCCCGAACGGTTCGGGTGGGGCGGGCCCTGGCCGGACAAGCCCGGGTCCCTTTGGATCCACGCCGCGTCGGTGGGGGAAGTGCGCGCCGCTGAACATTTGCTGCGGGCCCTGCCGAACCGCTTCGAGCGCGTGCCCCGGTTTCTCACCACGACGACCGTCAACGGCAAGGAATTGGCCGAGCGTTTGGGTTTGGCCGAAACGGTGCGTTTGGCGCCGGTGGACCGGCCGCGGGTTTTCCGCGCCGCTCTGCGGCGTGTTCGGCCCCGCGCCCTCGTGTTGGTGGAAACGGAACTCTGGCCCCATTGGTTGAACGCCTTGGCGGCGGCTCAAATCCCCGCCGTGGTGATCAACGGCCGGGTGTCCGACGGGGCCTTCCCGCTTTACCGCCGGCTGCGGGGCCTGTGGACGCCGCTGTTGTCAACATTGGCGCGGGTCGGGGTGCAAAGCCCCCGGAACGCGGCGCGGTTCCTCGCCCTGGGGGCCGATCCCCGTCGGGTGGTCATCACCGGCAACCTCAAAAACGACGTGCCCCTGCCCGACCCGGCGCGCCGCGCGGCCTTGCGCAAAATCTACGGTTTCGACGAGGGCGCTGCGGTGTGGGTCATGGGCAGCACCCAGCCCGCCGAGGAGCCCCTCCTGCGGGAGGTGTTCGCGGCTCTGCGCCAAAAACACCCGGCCCTGCGCGCGGTCATCGCGCCGCGGCGGGTGGAGCGGGCGGCGGAAACACGCCGGCTGTTTGAAACCGCCGGGTTTCGTTGCGTCCTCCGGACCCAATTGTCCACGGCGGGAGGGGCTCCCGACGTCGTCGTGCTGGACACGGTCGGCGAGCTCGCCGACGCCTACGGGGCGGCCACCGTCGCCTTCGTGGGCGGGAGCCTCGTGTCCCGGGGCGGTCAAAATCCTTTGGAGCCCGCGCGCTGGGGTGTGCCCGTGGCCTACGGGCCGTCCATGGAGAACTTCCGGGAAATCGACGACGCCCTTCATCGGGCCGGCGGGGCCCGGGTCGTGGCCGACGGCGACGCCCTGCGCGCGGCCTTGGACGAATGGCTCGGGTCCCCCGCCGAACGGGAGCGGGTCGGTCAAGCCGCCCGCGCCGTCGCCGACGGCGAGCGCGGGGCCTTGGAGGGAACTTTGCGCCTGATCGAAGAGACCCTATCTTTTTCCCCCGATCCAATCCGCTCCCGCGGCGGGTCGTGCGCGGGGTGTCCATGAAGAGCGTGCTGTTGATCCGCTTGTCGTCCCTGGGCGACGTCGTCTTAACGACGCCGGTGGCCGCCAACATGAACCGCGCGGGGGCCCGCGTCGCGGTGCTCACCCGCCGCGCCTTCGCGCCCGTGTTCGACGGGAATCCGACCGTGGACGAAGTCCTGATTTTTGAAGACCGCGGCCTGTGGGGGTGGCTCCGCGAAATCCGCGCGCGGCGTTTCGACGTCGTTCTGGACCTGCACGGCACCCCGCGTTCCCGGTTGTGGTCGGCGTTCTCGGGCGCGCCCCGGCGCGTCCGCTACGACAAGCGGGCGGCCGCCCGGCGCCGGTTGGTCTGGACCAAAAGGGCGTCGCCGGGCCTCGCCGGAAACGTGGTGGACCGTTACTTGGAAACCCTCGCCCCGCTGGGTGTCCCGGCGGGGGAGCGGACGCCGCGGCTTTACGTGTCCCGGGACGACGGGCCCTCGGCGGCGATGGCGGAGCGCCTGGGGTCGGGGCCGCTGCTCGTTGTGGCGCCGGGCGCCCAGCACGCCACCAAGCGCTGGCCCGCTGAACGGTTCGCCGCCGTGGCGGAACGCTGGCGCGCGCGACATCCCGGGACCCGCGTGGTCCTGCTCGGGTCCCCGGCGGACGCCCCGGCGGGCGCGGCCGTCCGCGCGGCCCTGCCGGGCGACGTCGTCGATTTGATCGGCAAGACCTCCCTGCGCGACATGGTTCGAATTTTAAACCGGGCGGCCCTGGTCCTTTCCAACGATTCGGGAGCCATGCACGTCGCCGCCGCCCTGGGGCGGCCCACGGTCGCCGTGTTCGGCCCGACCGTGCGGGCCTTCGGTTTTTTCCCGACGGGCGCGCGCGCCGTCGCGGTGGAGGGCGGCCCGCTCCCCTGTCGGCCCTGCGCGCTCCACGGCCGGTCCCGTTGCCCGGAAGGGCATTTCCGCTGCATGGCCGACGTGACCGTGGACCGCGTGGCGGAAGCCGCCGCGGCGATCGCGGCCGGAACGTCGACATGAAGATCCTCCAAATTCTCGATGAGCGGTGGGATTCCGGCGTCACCGCCTACGGGCTCGCGGTCGCGCGGGCGTTGCGCGATCGGGGCCACGCCGTGACGGTCGCGGCGCGGTTCGGAAAACCCGCCGGCTTGCGTGCGGCCAAAGACGGCCTGCCGGTTCTGACGCTGGAGTCGTTCCTCGCCGTGGCGCGGGCGATTCGGGCGGGGGGCTTTGATGTCGTCAACGCGCACACCGGACCGGGCCACACCCTGGGTTTCGCCGCCACGCGTTGGACGACCGCCGCGCTTGTGCGCACGCGCGGGGAGGCGCGCCGGCTGGGGGTGCGTCCCGGTCAGGCCGCGTTGTTTCGCCGCACCGACGGGGTGATCGCCGCTTCGCGCGCCTTGGCCGACGCCTACGCCGCGCGGTTTCCTTTCCTGGGGGATCGGTTGTCGATCGTCGAGCCCGCCGTCGACATGCCCGCCGTCGCCCCGGCCTTCCCCGCCGGGCCCTTCCGCGCCGGGATCCTCGGCCGCTTGGACCCCGTCAAAGGGCATCGCGCCTTCATCGAGGCCGTCGCCCAGCTCAAGGACCGGTTGGACGATCAAGAATTCCTGATCGCGGGGGAGGACAAAAACATCATGGGCCGGGAGTTGGCCGAGTTCGCGGCGTCCCGGGGCGTGGCGCGCTGGGTGAAAATTTTAGGCCGCGCGGACGACGCCGGCGCCTTCATGGCCGCGTGCCGCGTCGGGGTCGTGGCCTCCGAAGACAGCGAAGCCGTCAGCCGCGCGGGGCTCGAGTGGCTGGCGCACGGCCGCCCGTTGATCGCCACCGCGGTCGGCGCCCTTCCCGAAATCGTGTTGAACGGCGACAACGGGTTCCTGGTCCCTCCCAAGGGCGCCGGCGGCATCGCCCGCACGTTGCGCCTCTTGATGGACGATCCGGAACGCTGCCGCAAAATGGGCGAGCGGGCCCGTCGCGTGGCCGAGGAGCGATTTACCACGACCCGCTTGGGCGAATCCACGGAGAAAATCTACGAAGCGGCCCTCAAACGGCGGAGGGCGGCGTGAGGCCCTTTTCGGTTTTGCATCTCAACACGGAGCGCGGGTGGCGGGGCGGGGAACGGCAAACGTTTTTGCTCGCGCGCGAACTCTCCCGCCGCGGTCACCGGAACGTCGTGGCCTGCCGCCCCGGGGAACCGCTGGCGGAAAAATGCCGGGAGGCGGGCCTGCCCGTGTTCGCCGTTTCCCCTTGGTCGGAAATGGCGTTATGGGAAGCGGCGCGGTTGCGACGTTTTTTGAAAAAAAACCGAACGAACATTTTTCACGCTCACACCGGCCACGCGCTGGGGGTGGGGGCCTTGGCCGCGCGGGGATCCCCGGCCCGCTTCGTGGCCACGCGGCGGGTGGATTTCCCGGTGCGGGGCGGTCTGTCCCGGTGGAAATACGGCGCGCCCCAGGCGTGGGGAGCGATCTCTTCGATGGTCCGGATTCGGTTGGAGCAGGCCGGTGTTCCCTCCCCTAAAATTCATTTGATAGGAAGCGGTCTGGATTCGACCCTCTACCCTTCGGTCCACGATCGGGAACGGTTTCGGCGGGAACGCGGTTTGTCCATGACTGAAAAAGTCATCGTCCACGTCGGCGCTTTAGAACCTCATAAGGACCAATCGCTGTTGATCCGGGCCTTCGCCCGTTTGGCGAAAAAAGCGCCCGATTTTCGGTTGTTGATTCTGGGGCAAGGGCCGCTTCGAAGCGCCCTCGAGGACATCGCCCGGCGAGAGGGGGTGGCCGAGCGGGTGTCGTTTTTAGGACACCGCCCGGATGTTTTAGAATATACGGCGTTGGCCGATTTGTTCGTGTTTTCTTCGCGCGAAGAAGGGCTGGGCACCGCGTTGCTCGACGCCTTTTTCCTGGGGGTCCCCACGGCGGCCACCTCCGCGGGGGGGATCCCCGATTTGTACGGAGGCCCGACCGCGCCGGAGTTGTCTCCCCCGGGCGATGTCGCGGCGCTCGCGGTCAACATGGAGCGGGGGATGATTCCCGCCGAAGCCGCGGCGCGCGTGACGCGGGGCCTGGGCCGCGCCCAACGGTTTACCGTCGGCGCCATGGCCGACGCCTACGAACGGCTCTACAACGAGGTGTTATGCCGCGATTGTCCGCCATCCTGATCGTCCGCAACGAAGAGCGCGACCTCCCGGGCTGTTTGGAAAGCCTTCGGGGTCTGGCCGACGAGATTGTCGTGGTGGACAGCCATTCCACCGATCGCACCCAAGAGATTGCCGCGTCCCACGGCGCGCGGGTGATTCAAAAAGATTTCGCCGGGTTCGGCCCCCAGAAACAGTTCGCCCTCGAGCAGGCCACGGGGGACTGGGTGTTGAACATCGACGCCGACGAACGCGTGACCCCGTCGCTCGCGGCGGAAATCCGCGAGGTGTTGTCGGCGCCCCTCGCGGTGAACGGCTACGTCCTACCCTTCCACAATATTTTCCTGGGCCGTCGATTGCGGTTCGGGGGCCACTGGAGCGAGGGCCATTTGCGTCTCTTCCGCCGAGACAAAGGCCGCTACGCGGGGCGCGACATCCATGAAGGGATCGATGTGGCGGCGCCCCTTGGCCGTTTGAGAGGGGCCGTCCGCCACGAAAGCTACCGGAACTTTTCGGAATACCTCGAAAAATGCAACCGCTACACCGGGTTGATCGCCCGGGACAAGCGCCGCCGGGGCAAACGCTTCCGTCTTTGGCACCACCTGCGGCTGCCCTGGGAATTTTTCGCGCGTTACGTCTTAAAGCTGGGGTTTCTGGACGGCCACCCGGGTTTCGTTTACGCGGCCTTGAGCTCTTTTTACGCTTGGCTCAAGTTTGTTCGAATGACGGAGGACACGGATGCTGCCTGAGATTCTGTCGGTCACCGGCGCGCTGGCGGCGTTGGGTTTTTCGGCGCGGTGGAATTGGTGGCGGCCCCGGGCCCCGGGGTTGCCGGTGTTGATGTACCACAAAGTCGGCGTTCCTCCGGCGGGATCGAAACTTAAAAAGCTGTGGGTGACGGTGGGTCAATTGCGCTGGCAGATGGGGTATTTGAAGCGCCGGGGGTACGCGCCGCTCACGCTCCGCCGCGCGGCGGAACTGTTGGACGCCCGCGCCCCGATCCCGGCCAACGCGGTCGTCATCACCTTTGACGACGGTTACAAAAACAACCTCACGGAAGGACTCCCGGTCTTGCGGGAGTTCGGGTTTCCGGCGACGATCTTCGTGGTGACCAACGCCATCGGCCGCGACAATTTTTGGCACGACCCCGCGACCGAAACCCGTATCCCGATGTTGGATTGGAACGACGTGCGCGCGCTCCGCGACGCCGGGTGGGACATCGGGTCCCACACCCTCAATCACCCGCGGCTCGCCCGCCTGTCCCCCGAAGAGGCCAAAAAAGAATTGGAAGAGAGTCGCGCCGTGCTGGCCCGGGAACTCGGCGTTCCGCCCGTCTCCTTCGCCCACCCCTACGGGAACGGCGCCGACGATTTGCCCCTGCGTCTCGCCGTCCAGGCCGCCGGTTACAGAATGGCCTGTTCCGTCCATCAAGGGCTGGCGGATCCCTGGGGCGCGCCCTTGGCCCTGCGACGGATTTTTGTCCGGGGCGACGACACCCGCTGGGACTTTCATTTGAACATGACGCGCGGCCGCGCGCGCCTTTGATGCGGGTCCTGATCGTCCAACCCCGCCGCATCGGTGACGTGATTCTGACGACGCCGATGATCGACGCCGTCCGCCGCCAACATCCCCACGCGCGCATCGAATTCTTGGCGGAACCGGCGGCCGCGCCCGTTTTGGAAGGTTACCCGGGGTTGGACGAGACGTTGCTGTTCGACAAAAACCTGTTCCGCTGGATCCCGGAAATTCGACGGCGGAAGTACGACTGGGTCTTGGATTTCATGTGCAACCCCCGCACCGCCCAATTGACCTGGACGAGCGGGGCGCCCGTGCGGGCCGGATTCGATGTGCCCTTCTGGGGGCGCGCCTACAATCACCGCGTGGCCCGGGGCGGCCCCGACCGCTACGTCGTGTCTTACAAACAACAGCTCTTGGACCGGCTGGGTGTTCCCCCGGCGACCGGCGTGCCGAACCTGTCGCACCTGGCCGGGCGGGGCGACGGCGCCCGGGCCTGGTGGGAGGGCGCGGGGCTTGACCGGTGGGGCCAGCGCTTGGCCCTCATGCCCATGCACCGTCACCCGGTGCGGCAGTGGCCCCTCCCGAAATGGGCGGAGTTATTGCCCCTTCTCTTGGCGCGGGCCGATCGGGCCCTGTTGCTCTTCGGCAGCGGCGAGGAGCGCCCCGCCCTCGAGCGGTTGGCCGCTCCCCACGCGGGCCGCGTTTTCGTCATTCCATCGGGCCCCTTGGCCCAGGCGGCCGCGCTCCTCGCCCGGTGCCGATTGGGGATCAGCAACGATTCGGGGCTCATGCACTTGGCCGTGGCCATGGGGTTGCCGACGCTCACGATCTACGGGCCCACGTCGCCCGTGGCCTGCAGCCCCGCGACCCCGCGTCACCGGGCGCTGCGCGCCGAGGGGTTGTCGTGCCTCAATTGCGAAAAGAGCCGTTGCCCCTACGGCCACGAATGCATGGCCTGGTTGTCGGCGGAGCGTGTGGCGCGGGAGGCGGAGACGTTGTTGGGGAGGGTCGCGTGAACATCCCCGATCATCCCCTGTGGCGCGGGGCCTGGGCTGTCCCGGCCGCGCTGTTCGGCGCGGCGGCGCGCGCCCGGAACCGCCTTTACGCCGGCGGCTATTTGGAAACCGTCCGATGGCCGATGCCGGTTTTTTGCGTCGGCAATTTAACCGTCGGGGGCGCGGGCAAGACCCCGGTCACGCTGTGGCTCGCCGAGCGGCTGAAAGCCGTCGGGCGGCGTCCCGCGGTGCTGAGCCGTGGGTTTGGGCGCCGCGACAGGTCGCCGGTGTTCGTCCCCAACCAAGGGGAGGCCGTGCCCGGCGCCGATCGATTGGGGGACGAACCCCGCCTCCTCGCCTCGCGCTTGCCCGGGGTTCCCGTGTCCATCGATTCGGACCGCGCCGCCGCCGCCGGGCGCGCCTGGATCTCCGGCTTGGCCGACTGCGCCGTGATGGACGACGGGTTTCAGCATCGCGGGCTTTTTCGGGACCGCGACCTTCTTTGTCTGGATGCCCGAACGGCGCACGCGGTGTTCGTCGGCGGGCGGGAGACCCCGTTGTTGCCGGCGGGCCCCTGGCGGGAAAAGCCGGCGGCCGGCGTGCGCGCCGCGGGCTGGGTGTTCACCCGCGCGGAGCGATTGAGCGGCGCCGAAAAAGCGGCCCTGAGAACGGCGGGCCGACCTGGCGGCGCCCCCGCGTTCTTTGCGGAGTACGCGCTCTCTTTTTTCGATGGACCGACGGGGCGGCCGATCTCGCCGTCCGAGATGGCGGGGGCGGATGTGACCGCCTTCACCGGTGTGGCCGACCCCGGGGGGTTCGAAGCCGCGTTGACGAAGTGGGGCGCCCGTGTCCGGGGCGCGCGTTATTCCGACCACCACGTGTTCACCGCGGGAGAGCGCGCGCGGGTCCTGGCCGACGCGGGGCGGGACGGCCGCCGGGTGGTGGTGACCGAGAAAGATTGGCAACGTTTGCCGTCGGATTTTCCGGCGGTGGTCGCGCGGCTGGATTTGCGATGGGACGGGGAGGACCCGTGGGCTTCGGTGATCGAATCCGTTTTGCGTTAGAGTACATCGCGGCCCGGGCGCTGTTCGCGTTTTTCGGGAGGCTGCCGGCCGCCCTGGGGCGGCCCTTCGGCCGAGCGGTCGGCCGAATCGTCGGCGCGCTGCGTCCCCGCCAAACGCGCGTCGGCCTCGAAAATTGGGCCCGGGCCTTTCCCGGGACGCCGATCGACGCGGCGCGGCAACGGGTCCGCCGGGTCTGGTCCCACTTCGGCGAATGGTTTTGGGAATACGCCCGCCTGGGGCGCTGTTCCCCCGCGGCGTACAGCGCCGCCATCGAACTCACGGGATTGGACGGGCTGCGGGCATCGGTGAAGCAAGGGAAAGGCGTCCTCGTTTTCACCGGCCATCTGGGGAACTGGGAATACGCGACCCCCTTCATGAGCCTGGACGGCCTGCCGCTCGCTTTCATCGCGCGACGGGCCAAGAACCCCTGGGTCAACGATTTCATCACGCGGTTGCGGGAGCGTTTCGGCGCGCGGGTGTTCATGCACAAAAACGCCGTCCGGGAATCCCTGCGGTGGCTCCGCGAGGGGAAAGTCCTGGGCATGCTTTTCGACCAGCGCATCACGGACGGCGCCCTCGCCGTGCCGTTTTTCGGACGGCCGGCCATGACCACCGGCCTGCCCGCGCTCCTGGCCCTGCGGCTGGGGTGCGCGGTGCACCCCATACGGTCCTGGCGGGAAGGCGGGAAAATACATGTCGACGTTGAACCGGCCTTGGCGGTCCCCGCCGGTGGACCCACGCCGGAAAACATGTTTGAATTGACCCGCCGCATGACCGAGCGGGTGGAGGCGTGGGTGCGCGCGTGCCCCACCCAATGGCTGTGGATTCACAACCGATGGAAACCGTGAAAGGAAGATCATGACGCTGGGTTCCCCCGTGGGGTTGGTGGTCCGGGATCTCTCAAAAGACAACGACGCCGGCCGCGTCGCGCTGGCCCTGGCGCCGCGCCTCTTGGCGCGGGGATTCGTCCCCCGCTTGACCGCCCAGCGGCTGGCCGTCGAAGCGCCTCAGGACGTGCTTGGTCCCACCCTCGACATGGACACGGTGGGCGTCTGGCCCTTTCCCGCATCCTGGGCGGCGACCTCGTTCGATCGCGCCGCCCGTCGGCGGCAGGCGAAACTCCAAGTGTTGCTGACGCACGGGTTCGGGGATTTAACGGCGCAGGACGTCTTGACCGTCATGGACGGCGAGCCCGACGCCCGCAAAACACCGTCGTGGCGCGCGGCGCTGACCCGCCGACAACTGTCTCCGGAGGGCGCGCGGATCGTGACCGTGCCGTCGGAGTTGATGCGGCTTTGGGTGGGGGACCGCGGCGTCTCCGGCGCGCGGGTGCGCTTGGTGCGGCCCGGCGTGGACGTTAAAGAATTTTCTCCCGCGCTGCGGGGCCCCGGGCGCTTCACTTTGCGCCAGTCGGCGGGGTGGACCGACGATTTGAAGATCGTCTTCGCCCCGGTCCTGAACGCGGCCGAACACCGTCACTTGACCCTGGTGATCCGCGCCGTCGACCGCTTGATGAACCGCTTGCCGATGGCCCTTTGCGTCGTGGGGCGGGCGGATTTTCGCGGCGACGCCGCGGCGTTTCGGTTGACCGGTCGGGGGCGGTTGTTTCAAGTGGCGGCCACCCCCTACGTGTCCCGCTATTTGGCCGCCGCCGACGTCGTGGCGCTGCCGTCGCGGTTCGAGGGGTTCGGGTCGGCGGTGCTGGAGGCCCTGGCCTGCGGCACGCCGTCCGTGGTGAGCGACCGGGTGGGCGCCGGGGAAATCTTGTCCCCCGGGGTCGACGGCGAAATCGTGCGGGACTTGAAATCCCCCGACGAATTGTCGGCGGCGATCGAAAAGGCCCTCGGGTTCGACCGCGCCGCCTGCCGCAAAAAAGCCGAGGCCCATTCGTGGGAAGCGGTCGCCGACACTTTCGCTAAAATCTACCGGGAACTGATATGAGTTCGACGGCGGTTCCCCGACCGGAACGGGCACGGGACGCGGCCTTGGTGTGCCTCGGCGGCGTGTTGCCCCTGTCCCTCGCCGCGGCCAACGTCCTGTGGGCGGCGGCGGCGTTGCTTTCCCTTCCCCTTCTCTTTAGACGGCCGTGGCGATGGCGCCCCACGGGCGTTGAAATCCCTTGGTTGGCCGGCGTGGTGTGGGCGGTTGTTTCCGCCCTTTTTTCCGATGCGGCCGGGTTGGGGCACGCCCTCCGTTCGGAAGTGTTGGTTCTGGTGTTCGTTTTGGCCGTCGGTGTCGGCGGGACAGGGTCGTTGCCCCGCCGGTGGTTTTTCTGGACGCTCGGCGCCGCCGCGGTGGGGATGTTGGGGATTGTCCAATGGTTCCAACCCTGGGATCGCGGTCTGCCGTCATCCGTCGATGGCGTTTCGGCGTGGGCCGTTCGCGCCTTTTCCAACAAGGGGGGGCGGGCGGTGGGGCTCTACAGCAACGCCATCACCTACGCCGAGGTTTTGGCGTTGGCGGGGTTGACGGCGTTGGGGGGAGTGTTCCCGGTGCGGCGGGGCGTGCGGTGGGCGGCGATCGCGGCCGCCGGCGCGGGGGTCTTTTTCAGCCAAACCCGGGGCGTTTGGCTGGCCGCGTTCGGAGCGCTGACTCTATGGGGCCTGGTTCGACGCGATCGAAAAATCCTTGCCGTGTTGTTGGGGGGTGTCCTTCTGGCGGTCGTCGCGGTTTTTGCCAGCCCGGCGCTGCGGCACCGAGCGGCCAGCATCGGCGATCGACACCACGACAGCTCGAACCGCATCCGTTTGGGATTGTGGACCCGTTCCATCGAACTGATCCGTGACAACCCTTGGGTCGGGGTGGGCCCGGGCCGGGCGCGGATTCCCGCCGCGGAGTTGCGGTGGGGCGGGTCGTTGCCGGACGAGATTTGGACCGAAATGCATAATATTTATCTCCAAGCGGCGGTGGAGAGGGGGTTGGTCGGTCTCGGGTTTTTTCTCTGGTTCCTGGCCGCGGCGGGGCGGGCGTTGTGGCGCGCGCAATCGCGGGATCCGGCTCTGTCCGGTGTCTTTTGGGGGTTTGTCGCCCTCCTCCTGGCCGGAATGACCGAGTCCTGGTTCAACGATTCGGAAGTGGTGATGAACCTGTATTTCGTCCTCGGGACCGCGTTGCGCGCGGCGGAACAAAAAATATGAGAAAATACGCCATCCCTTTTAAAAGGATTCGATCATGATCGCTCGTTGGCGTGTGTTTTTGGGGTTTGTGGCCGGGGGGATTTTCGCCCTGTTTTCCCACGTCGGGGGCTGGCCCCGGGCGGCGCTGGGTTTGTTGATCGCCTTGGCGGGGTTGTGGGTGCGCGGTTGGGCGGCCGGCTATCTGGAAAAAGGCAAGCGCCTGGCCCAGGACGGCCCCTACGCCTGGGTGCGGCACCCGCTCTACACCGGCAGTTTCCTCATGGCCCTGGGGTTCGTCTTCGCGGGCACCACGTTCCGTTACCCCGTCCACGCGGCCGTGCTGTGGTTTGTTTTCTTTTTCCTTTTCCTGTGGATCTACCCCCGCCGCATCGTCGATGAAGAGCGCGCCCTGGAAAAGCATTTCGGCGACGCCTGGCGGGCTTTCACGGCCCAGAATTTCCGGTTTGTGCCGCGCCTGTCCCCCGTTCGGCGGGAAAACCCCGATCGCTTCGAGCGCGCGCGTTACTTCAAAAACCGCGAGTACAACGCCGCGATCGGCTGGGCCGCCGGCGCCGCGCTGGTGATCTTCAAGGGGATTGCCGGCCTGTGACCCGTTCCCGGCGCGCGCTGCTGGTGGCCGCGCTGGGGGGGTGTCTCCCCGGACTCCGCGCCGCGGAAGCTCCGCCCGCCGTTTCCACCGCGTCCGCGCCCATCGCGTTTGAGTGGCGGACGGAAACCCAATCCGCTTTCGCCCCCGGCGAGGTCATCCGCTACGTCATCAAGTACGGGATCATTCCCTCCGGCGTGGCGACCCTCGAGGTCCGTTCCACCGACACCGTTAACGGCCGTCCCGCGTATTGCCTTGTCTCCGAGGCCCGCACCAACAAAACCATCGACGCTTTTTTCAAAGTCCGGGATAAGAACGAATCCTGGATGGACGTGCAAAGCCTCGCGTCCCTGCGGTTCCGCCAGAGCATGCGCGAAGGCGGCTACCTCCGGGAAGTCGAAACCGACTACGATCATCCGGGGCGGCGCTACACCTACCGCAAGCGGCGCAAAGGGAAGGAAACCGTCGTGGACGGGGTCATGCCGCCCTTTGTCCAAGACGTCCTGTCCAGCTTGTACTACGTTCGGACACGCCCGCTGGTGGTGGGGCAAACCTACACGCTGGACGCCAACTCCGGCGCGGTGAATTGGCCCTTGCGGATCCACGTCTTGCGCCGGGAAAAAATACGGGTGCCCGCCGGGGTGTTCCAATGCCTGCGGCTGGACCCGATCCTGGCGGGCGAGGGGATTTTTCAGGCGAAGGGGAAACTGCTGGTCTGGATCACGGACGACGAACGGCGGATCCCCGTGCTGCTGCGATCCAAGGTCGCGGTGGGCGCCTTTGACGCCGAGATGCGCGATTACATCCCCGGGGGATCGGCCGCGTCGATGGATCCGCCGGCCCCCGCCCCGCCCCCGAAGCCCCGCCGCCCCGTCGATCCCTTCGCCGGGGACGATATGTGATTTTGTTATAATGCCCGCGACGTTTATGACGCCTCCCGTTTTGATCCGAACCGCGTTTGTTCCCGAGTTCCCGCGATGAGCCCCGCCGCGCCGCGGGGGGTCGTGGATCGTTTTCGCGGTTTGCCCGTTTTGGTGGTGGGCGACCTCATGGTCGACCGCTACATCCGGGGCGGCGTGCACCGCCTCTCGCCCGAGGCGCCCGTGCCGGTGGTCGACGTCCATCACGAGGATTTCATGCCCGGCGGCGCCGGGAACGTCGCGTGCAACATCGCCGCCCTGGGCGGGCGGCCCTTGCTTGTGTCCGTCGTGGGGGAAGACGCCGACGCGGACCGCCTCTTGGCCGCGCTCAAGGACCGCGGGGTGGACGTGAGCGGCGTCGTGGCCGACGGGGCCCGCCCCACGATCATCAAGACCCGCGTTCTCGCCGGGCACCAGCAGGTGGTGCGGTTCGACCGGGAAAGCCGCGCGCCCCTGTCGGGCGCCGTGGTGGGCCGGTTGCTCGACGCCGTCAAAGAGCGTTTGCGGTCCGCGCGCGGGGTGGTTCTCTCCGATTACGGCAAGGGTGTGGTCAACGTCCGCCTGTTAAAAAACGTGTTGTCGGGGGCGCACCGCCAGGGAAAATTTGTCACGGTGGATCCCAAGATCGAGCACTTTCTCCGCTACCGCGGCGTGGATTGCATCACCCCCAATGTGAAGGAAGCCACCGAAGGCGTGCGGGCCCAGCCGCCGCGCTCCGACGCCGACGTGGACGCGCTGGGCGCGCGCATTCTGCGCCGCTTGCGTTGCCGCTCGGTGTTGATCACCCGAAGCGAACGGGGCATGAGCCTCTATCGCGAAGGAAAAAAGCCCCTTCACATTCCCTCCCGGGCGCGGGAAGTGTTCGACGTGACGGGCGCGGGGGACACGGTCATCGCCACCTTGAGCCTCGCCTTGGCGGCGGGGGTCTCCCTCGACGAGGCCTGCCGCGTCTCCAACGCCGCCGCGGGCGTGGTGGTGGCCAAGCTGGGCACCGCCACGGTGAGTCCCGCCGAATTGGGGAAAGCCCTGTGACGGTTTTGGGCGTCATTCCCGCGCGCCACGCGGCCCAGCGCTTTCCCGGAAAACCCCTCGCCCCCATCGCCGGCAAACCCATGATCTGGTGGGTGTGGAACGCCGCGCGCCGGGCCCTGCCGCGGGTCATCGTGGCCACCGACCACCGCGCCATCGTCGACGCCGTTCGCGGGTTCGGCGGGGAGGCGATGTTGACCTCCGACCGCTGTCAAAGCGGCACGGACCGCGTGGCCGAGGTGGCGCGCAAAATCCGCGCCGATCTCTATCTCAACGTGCAGGGCGACGAACCGCTCCTGACGTCCCGCACGCTAAAAAATGTTTTGGCGCTCCACCGGGACCGGACGGTCCATATCGGCACCGCCGCCACCCGTCTCGCCCCCGCCGACTGGGACAACCCGAATTCGGTCAAGGTCCTGGTGGACAAGAACGGCGATTCCCTCTATTTTTCGCGGGCGGCCCTGCCCTTTTATCGGGACGGTCGGCCCGCGACGCCCCCGGCCACGCCGTTGCTCTTGAAACATTTGGGCGTTTACTCGTACCGGGCCGACGCCCTGCGGCGGTTCGTGCGTTGGCCGACGGGGTTGTTTGAATCGGCGGAGAAATTGGAGCAGTTGCGCGCGCTGGAGAACGGCGTGCGGCTCAAAGTCGCTTTCACCCCCGACGATTCCGTCGGGGTGGATCGCCCGGAAGACGTGCCCCGGGTGGAAAAAGCGTTGGCGGGGAAGAAAAGGAGAAACCATGGCCGGGGCTAAGTTTATTTTCGTGACGGGTGGGGTCGTGAGTTCGTTGGGGAAAGGCATCGCCGCGGCGTCGCTGGGTCGGTTGTTGAAGGCGCGGGGGTTGAACGTCACCATGATCAAGCTCGATCCCTACCTCAACGTCGACCCCGGCACCATGAGCCCCTACCAGCACGGCGAGGTGTACGTCACCGAAGACGGCGCCGAGACGGACCTCGACCTCGGCCACTACGAGCGCTTCATCGACGTGGACATGACCCGCGACAACAACTGCACGTCCGGGCAAATCTATGAAACCGTCCTCGCCCAGGAGCGCCGGGGCGAATTCCTCGGCAAAACCGTCCAGGTCATCCCCCACATCACCAACGAGATCAAGAACCGCCTCTGGCGCGTGGCCAAGGGGCGCGACATCGTCATCGCCGAAGTCGGCGGCACCGTGGGCGACATCGAGTCCTTGCCGTTCCTGGAGGCCATCCGCCAGATGCGCATCGACGCCGGGCGCGACAACGTGCTCTACATCCATTTGACCCTGGTGCCCTACATCAAGGCCGCCGAGGAGTTGAAGACGAAGCCGACCCAGCATTCCGTCGGTAAATTGCGGGAAATCGGCATCGAGCCCGACATCATCGTCTGCCGCTCCGACCGCCCCTTGGGCGACGAGCTTCGAGCCAAAATCGCCTTGTTCTCCAGCGTGTCCAAAGAGGCCGTGATCGAGGCGGTCGACGCCGATTCGATCTACGACGTCCCGCTCCTGTTCGAAAAACAGGGGTTGGACGAGCTGGTGTTGATGCTTCTGCGGCAACGCTCCCCGACCAAAGATCTGTCGGCCTGGAACACCATGGTCGACAAAATCCACAATCCCCAGCACCAGGTGACCATCGGGGTGACCGGGAAATACGTGGAGCTCAAGGACGCCTACAAATCCATCAGCGAGGCGTTGCTGCACGGGGGGTTGGCCAACAACGCCAAAGTGCGCGTCAAATTCATCGACGTTGAAGACAAGAACATGGAAGCCCTGTTGATGCAGATGGACGGGATCCTGATCCCCGGCGGTTTCGGGGACCGCGGCGTGGAGGGCAAAATCGCCGTCGCGCGGTTCGCCCGCGAACGACGCATTCCCTTTTTCGGCATCTGTCTCGGCATGCAATGCGCCGTGATTGAAGTGGCCCGGCACCTGGCCAAAATGCCCAAGGCCCACTCCACCGAGTTCGCGCCGCGCACCGCCCAGCCCGTCATCTGCAAAATGGAAGAACAAAAAAACGTCGTCAATCTGGGCGGCACCATGCGCTTGGGGGTCTACCCCTGCCGCGTGGCGGCCGGCACGCTCGCCCGCAAAGCGTACGGCCACGAGACGGTGTCCGAGCGCCATCGGCACCGTTTCGAGTTGAACAACAAATACCGCTCCGCCCTGGAAAAGGCGGGACTGCGGGTGGTGGGGGAGAACCCCAAGCACCGTCTCGCTGAAATCGTCGAATTCAAAGACCACCCGTGGTACGTGGCGGTCCAGTTCCATCCCGAGCTGAAGTCCCGGCCTCTGCGCCCCCACCCGCTGTTCCGTGATTTTGTGGCGGCGGCGTTGCGGCGGCTCTCTCCCCGCGCCCTCTGACCGTGCCGCCCCGCGCGCGCTTTGCCATCGGCGCCGGGGCCCTTCTCCTCTTCGCCGGATTTTACATCGCGGCCGTCGAACGGTATCGGCGCGACGTCGCCCGCCGTTCCTACGCCGCCGAAGGCCGGCGCCTGGCCGCGTTGTGGGCCGCCCGCCTCGCGGACCGTTGGGACCAGAAACCCGTCCGTGACGTGTTGTTGCGTCGGCTGTACGCCGAGCCGGACAGCCGCGCCGCCGGCCTGGGCGGGGAAGACGGCGTGCTCGTGGCGCTTCACGGCGGGGTGGCCGGCGACCCGCCCCCCGGTTCGGCCGACACCCCGCGGGACCGCCCCCTTTCGGACGGGGCCTGGGGTTTTTGGGCCCCGGTGGTCGTGGCGGGGGAGAGGGTCGGGATCCTGTTTTGGGCCCGGGACGCCGCTCCCTTGGCCGCCGCCGACCGCCGCGCCCGCCGCGCCGGTTTCGCCGCGTTCGTCTGGTCGGCCGGGGTCCTCTTGTGGTCCGTGATTCCCCTCGTTCGGCCCGCCTCCCGACCCGCCTGACCTTTCCACTGGACAATTCCCCGTTCCGGGGTTACATAACGAGGGATCGCACCACGATGGGGAGGTCGTTTTGATGCAGCGCAGCAACCCCGGACGAAAAACCACCAAAGAAATCCTTTTGGAAGCCCGTTTGGTCACTCCCGAGGGGATGCTCCAGGCGGAAAAGGAATCCGTCAAGACGGGGCGGCCGATCCAGCAGATGATCATCGACCTCAAACTCGCCGACAAGGTGGACGTGTTGCAGGTCCTCTCCCGGGAATTCCGCACCAAGGCCGTGGACTTGGCCGAAATGGAGATCGACCCCGAGGTCGTCAAAATCCTTCCCGAGGGCGACGCCCGCCGCCACATCGTGCTTCCCTTCGCCAAAGAGGACCAGGTGCTCCTGGTCGCCATGGCGGATCCCCGCGACTTTTTGGTCTCTGAGGACATCCACATTCGAACGGGCCTCGAAGTGCAGCGGTACATGGCCATGCCCGAAGACATCATGAAGGAACTCGACAAAGTCTACGGTCTCGCCGGGGGCGGGAAGGGGGAAGAACTTCTTAAATCGGTGGCCGAAACGGCGCTCAACCTCACCGGCGATGAGAAACTGGAAAAACTGGAGTCCAAGACCGACGTGACCGAGGTCGACGCCTCCGCCCCGGAGGTCGAGAAAATCGTCAACGGCGTGATTCTTTCCGCGTTGAGCCAAAAAGCCTCCGACATCCACATTGAACCCTTTGAAGACCCCACGGGGCGAACCTCCCGGGTCCTCGTGCGCTACCGCGTCGACGGTTTCTTACGCGCGGCCCCCTTTCAAATTCCGTGGTCCTTCCGGAACGCGGTCATGGCCAAAATCAAAATCATGACCAACTCCATGAACATCACCGAACGGCGCATCCCCCAATCGGGACGTATCCAGGTGATGGCCAAGGGCAGTCCCATCGAATTTCGCGTCGAGATCATTCCCACCGTCTACGGCGAATCCTGCGTGATGCGTATTTTGGATCGCAAAGCCGTCCAAGTCGACATCCAAAAGCTGGGCTTTTTGCCCGATACGCTCGACCGCTTTTTGGGGCTGCTTAAAGGCGTGGGCGGCAAAAAGAACTTCGGCATCGTGCTGGTGTGCGGCCCCACGGGTTCGGGCAAATCGACGACGCTGTACGCCTCCCTCAATCACATCAACCGTCCCGACATCAAAATTCTCACGGCCGAAAATCCCGTGGAGTACAACCTGGACGGCATCGTGCAGGTGCAGGTCAACCCGGATCTCAAAATGGGCGAGGATAAGTGCTTCGACTTCGCCCTGGCCCTCCGCTCGTTTTTGCGGCTGGACCCCGACGTCATCATGGTCGGCGAGGTCCGCGACCAGGAGACCGCCCACATCGCCATGGAAGCCGCCATGACCGGTCACTTGGTGTTCTCCACGATCCACACCAACGACGCGCCGTCGACCATCACCCGCTTGATGGACATGGGGATTCCCGGGTTCATGGTCGCCAGCACCCTGAAGTGCGTGTTGGCCCAGCGGTTGTGCCGGCGGATCTGCCCCCAATGCCGCGCCCCCCGGGCCCCGAACCCGGAGGAAGTGGAAGTGTTCCGCAACAACAACGTGTCCCTGCCGCCCGGCGCGCAACTTTTCCAGGGCGCGGGCTGCGCCAACTGCAACGGGTCCGGCTACAAAGGGCGCATGGGCATCCATGAGCTGTTGGTGATCGACGAGACGGTCCGCAACGTGGTTTTAAAAGACGTCACCGCCGACATGGTTCGCGACGCCGCCGTTACGAAATCCCCCCAAAAGATGCGCACGATCATCATGGACGGCCTGCAAAAAGTGTTGGAAGGCGGCACCTCCGTTCGGGAAGTCCTGGGCGGCGCGTCCGACGAAGCCGAACCCGCCAAACCCGCGCACTGATCGTGGCCCGCCCCGCCATTGCCAAGGCGTGGTGAACCCGCTAGAATAACCCTTCATCCCCACCAGAAACCATTTCCGCGCGGGCCCCGCCCGTCGGCGTGAGGGATCGGAGGAACCATGCGGCACAAATTGACCGTGATCGGCGCCGGCAACGTCGGCGCGACCCTGGCCCAACGCCTCGCCGAGGCCGAACTCGGCGACGTGGTGTTGGTCGATATCCCCCAAACCGAAGGCATGCCCGCGGGCAAGGCCCTCGACATCGCCCAATCGGGCCCCGTGTACGGCTACGACAGCCGCGTCACCGGGACCACCGACTACGGCCCCACGGCCGATTCCGACATCGTGATCATCACGGCGGGGGTGCCCCGCAAACCCGGCATGAGCCGCGACGACCTCTTGAACATCAACGCCGGCATCGTCAAAAATGTCTCCGAGCAGATCGCCAAGACCTCCCCCCGGGCCATTGTGATCGTCGTTTCCAACCCCTTGGACGCCATGGCCCACGTGGCCCTGCGCGTCACCGGGTTTCCCAAGGAACGGGTGATCGGCATGGCCGGGGTGTTGGACTCGGCGCGCCTGGCGACTTTCCTGGCGGAAGCGGCGAAGGTGTCCGTCGAAGACGTTCAGCCCATGGTTTTGGGCGGGCACGGCGACACCATGGTGCCGGTGGCCCGCTGCACGACCGTCGCGGGCATCCCCGTGACGGAGATCCTGCCCAAGGAAACCGTCGACGCTATTTTCCAGCGCACCCGCGACGGCGGCGCCGAGATTGTGAAACTGCTCAAGACCGGCTCGGCCTACTACGCCCCCAGCGCGAGCGTGGTGGCGATGGTCAAGTCGATTTTGAAGGACAAGAAGCGAATCCTGCCCTGCGCCGCCTACCTCGAGGGCGAGTACGGCGTGCGGGACCTGTTCCTCGGCGTGCCCGTCAAGTTGGGCGCGCGGGGCATCGAACAAGTGGTGGAAGTGCGCCTCGATCCGGCGGAGAAGGCGGCCCTCGATAGGTCCGCGGCCGCCGTCCGGGAGTTGGTCGACGCGCTCAAAAGGATGAACGTTGTTTCGAATTAATCCGATCAAGTCGCTTTTCGGTTTTGGGAGGAAAAACGACATGAGCACCGAAACGCTGCAGTGCGGTAAACGGACGTACATTCTGGAGTCCCGCGTCACGAAAAACGGCCACCGTTACGTGATGCTGACGGAGAAAAGCTTCGGGCGGATGTCGAAGGTCATGGTCTTCCACGACCACCTGGCCGAGTTCCGCGCGGCCCTGGACCGCATTGCCGAGGCCGAGCCCCTCTTGAGCGAGTCCTCCGTCAATTGAAACGCGCCGCGCCCCGGTCGTCCTGGGTGTTGACGATCGACATCGGCAACACCAACATCACGCTGGGGGCCTTTCCGGCCCGCGGCCCCGCCGGCGGCGGGGCGCCCCCGGCCCGCGTGACGGGACGCCTGTCCACCCACCGCCACACCACGGCCGACGAATACGGCCTGGCCCTCAAACAATTCCTGTCGCACGCGGGTCTGTCGTTGAACCGGCTCGCCGGCGTGGCCGTGGCCAGCGTGGTGCCCCCTCTGGACGAGGTGTTCCGCGAGTTGTGCCCCCGCTACCTGGGACGGAGCGCCCTCTTCGTCGGGCCCGACACCCCCACCGGGGTCGAGATCCGCTACGACCGTCCGGCCGAAGTGGGGGCCGACCGGATCGTCAACGCCGCCGCGGCCTTCGCCCGGTACGGTCGCGCTTGCATCGTGATTGATTTCGGCACCGCGACCACCTTTGACTGCGTCGACCAACGCGGGGCGTATTTGGGCGGGGCCATCGCCCCGGGCCCCCAAATGGCGGCGGAAAGCCTCTATCAACGCACGGCCAAGCTTCCCCTCATGGGCGCCTTTCGCAAACCCCTTCGCGCCATCGGGAAAAACACCCTCGACAGCATGGCCGCCGGCCTCTATCACGGCTACGTGGGGCTCTCGGCGGGGATTCTGGCGCGCCTTAAATCCGAGATGGGGGGGAACCCGCTTGTTTTGGCCACGGGGGGCCTTTCCCCCTTGCTGGGCAAGGAAATCGGGGGTATAAAAGAGATAGTCCCCGACCTCACCCTGGAAGGTTTATGGCTGATTTGGTCTCTAAATCAAGGCAAATCGTGAGTTCTGTGGATAAGATTGTGGATAAACCACCGGAGGAAAAACCATGAAATTTATTCGTTTTTCACTTTTTGCCGCGATCTTTTCGAGCGCCGTTGTTTGCCGCGCGGACGTCACGAGCGACGCCGTCGCCCTGTCGCGTTGGTTTAGCCAAGAATTGGCCGCGGCGACGGCCGTCAACGCGGCGGCTTCGCCCCAATTGCCGGGCGAAGTTCACAGCGTTCTGGGGGTGGAACTGGGCGTGTCCATGGCGGTCAGCGCCTCGACGCTCGACCTGGACGCCCTCGACAGCCTGCCTTTGACCGACTTGAACACCAGCACCGTGGACATGATGTCGCGGTTGCCCATCCCCTTGCCCGTGATCCACGCCAAGATCGGCGTGCCGATGGGATTCGATGTGGGGGTCAAGTTCGGCAAGTTTAAGTTCGACAGCACCGACGGGGCGAAGAAATCCGAAGTGGCCAACCAAGTGTTTGGCTTGGAAGTGCGCCGCCGGTTGATGGGGGAGGGGGCCACGGGCGTGTTGTTGCCGGACGTGAGCGTGGGTCTCGCCTACGACGTGGCCAACGGCCACGCGTCCCTGGACGATCGCTACGCCGCGAACCTGAACCTTCCCGGGGGTGCGGCCGCGAGTTCCGATTTGGCCTGGGATACCGACTGGCAAACCAGCGCCCTCACCCTGCGGGCGGTGGCCAGCAAACAGTTGGCCATCGTGACCCCCTACGTGGGGTTGGGTTACACCCATCTGATGGGCGACGCCAAGACCCGCCTGGCCATTCAAGAGACGGGAAACGCGGCCAACGCCACGGAAGGGGCGGCCTCGGCCGACGCCGACGGGGATATCGTGCAGGTGACGGGCGGGGTGCAATTCGCTTTTTTCCCGACCCTCAAGATGAACCTGGGCGGGATGTGGTCGCCGGATCACTTCGCCGGGACCCTCGGACTCCAATTTAATTTCCGTTAAGCGGGTTTTTCCGGGGAGGCTTTTCGGCGGAAAAGGTCGGTCTTGATGTTGGCCACCCGGTCCAGGAACAGCACCCCGTCCAGGTGATCGATCTCGTGCTGGAGGGCCACCGCCTCAAAGCCCTCCGTCTCGATCGCGGCGGGTTGCCCGTCGCGGTTGATCCCTTCGACGCGCACCCAACGCGCGCGCTTCACGTCCGCTAAAAATTCCGGAATCGACAAGCATCCTTCGCGGAACGTCATCTCCCCTTCCGTCTTCACCACCACCGGGTTGAGGAGCGCGATCAGCCCATGTCCCTTGGAGGGTTCTTTCCCTTTGCGGGGCGGCAGCCACGTCACGTCCACCACCACCGCGCGGGTGAGCGCACCGATCTGGGGCGCGGCCAACCCCACGCCCGGCGTGGAATAAAGCGTGTCGGCCAAGTCGGCCAAGAGCCGCGCCGCCTCGGCGTCGGCCCGGGCCACGGGAGGACAGATCTGTTTTAACCCCGCGTCGGGGAACAACAGGATGGGACGGACGGCCATTACAGAGCTTGGGAAGCGAGCGGTTTAACACCCACGGTCACGCCGAGTTGAGCGACCCCGGCGCGAAGGGGCGACTCAAGGGCGGCGGGGGCCAGGCCGTCGGGGGCTTCGCCTTCGATGTAGAGGATATACCCCGAGGGGCGGCCGGGCGCCGCGGTGCGGTGGGTCGTCAAATCGGTGATGTTGACCTTGGCCCGGGACAAGAGATGCGTCACCCGGTGGACGATGCCGGGCCGATCGGCGCCGTAGACGGTGATCAGCACGGCGTTGTCAGCGTTCTTCGGTGCGCGGGATTCCCGCGCGGTGAGGGGTTTGAGTTGCACGGCCAGCCCCAGCTTTTTCCCGAGGGCGCGCAGGGCGCGTTCCACCCCGGTCGCCCGCGCCGGGCCGGAAAAAATCACCAATACCGCGAACTCGCCCTGGAGCCGCGTCATGGCGCTGTCTTCCAGGTTACAGCCGTTATCGAAAAGAATCTTCGACACCGCCGCCACCAGCCCCGCTCGGTCCCGCCCTGCCGCCGTCAAGAGGTATCGTTTCATGGGGATTTTATAGCACACCGTCGACGTCCGATCAACGCGAAAAGGGTAAAATCTCTTTTATGCCGATATTCCCTCTCGCCGAGGACCTGCGCCGCGCCCTCGGGGCCGACCGCGTGCTGTCGGCCCCGGGCGACCTCTTCGCCTACGCCTACGACGCCGCCCTTGAAAAACGCCTGCCCGGGGCGATTGTCTTGCCCCGCTCGTCCGAGGAGGTGGCGGCGGCGGTGCGCGTGGCGACCTCGCGCGGAATCCCCTTTGTGGCGCGGGGCGCCGGCACGAATCTCTGCGGGGGCACCGTGGCGCCCAGCGGCGGGTTGGTGATCCACCTGTCGCGTCTGAACCGCGTGTTGTCGATCAACGAAAAACGCCGCCGCGCCTGGGTGGAGCCCGGGGTGATCAACCTGCATTTGCAAAGGCTGCTTGCGCCCAAGGGCCTCTTTTACGCACCGGACCCCGCCAGCCAAAAGGCCTGCACCCTGGGCGGCAACGTCGGCACCAACGCCGGCGGCCCCCACTGCCTCAAGTACGGCGTCACGTCCACCCACGTGCTGGGCCTCGAAGTGGTTTTGCCGGACGGCACCCTTCGCCGATTCTCCGTGGACGATCCGGGTCCCGACCTCACGGCCCTGTGGGTCGGATCCGAGGGGACCCTCGGCGTGGTGACCAAAATCGAAATCAACTTATTGCCTCAGCCACCTGTCGTGGAAACTTTTTTGGCGGCTTTCCCTTCCATGGAGGCGGCGGCCCAGGCCGTGACCGACACCATCGCGGCGGGGGTCGTGCCCGCCACGCTGGAAGTGATGGACCGCTTAACTGTGGCCGCGGTGGAGGATTTCGTGAACGCGGGCTATCCCCGGGACGCCGAGGCCGTCTTGCTGGTGGAGGTGGACGGCGACGCCCCCCGCGTCGCCGAAGAGGGCGAGCGGGCGCGGGCTCTGTGCCGGAAAAACGGCGCCCGGGATCTGCGCGTGGCCACGAGCGACCGAGAACGGGAAAAATTGTGGGAAGGACGCCGGGGGGCCTACCCCGCCATGGCCCGCCTCGCCCCCAACGTGTTGGTGGAAGACGGTGTGGTGCCCCGGACAAAACTTCCCGAGGCGGTGCGCGCGATGCGGAACATCGCTGACCGCGCGGGCGTCCGCATGGGCCTCATCGCCCACGCGGGGGACGGGAACCTCCATCCCAACATGGTGTTTGACGAACGCGACCGGGCCGAGACGGCCCGCGTGAAAGCCGCGGGGGAAGACATGCTGCGGGCTTGCGTCGAATTGGGTGGGTCGATCTCGGGTGAGCACGGTGTGGGCTCCGACAAGCGCGCGGCCATGACCTGGCTCTTTTCGCCCGAGACCCTGGCCCTCTTTGAGCGGGTGAAGCGAACCATCGATCCCGACAACCTCTCCAACCCCCACAAGATTCTCCCCACGGCGGCGGCCCCGGGCCCCGTCGCGCCTTTCCCGGGGGCTCCGAACTGGCGTCCCGCGTCGGGGGCCGAAGCCGAAGCCTGCGTGCGCTGGGCCGCGGGGGAAAAGCAATCCTTCGTGATCGGCGGCTTGGCGCGCCGTCTGGCGTCGGGATCGGCCCTGCCCGGTCTCGACACCACGGGGCTCAATCGGATTTTGCGACACGACGCGGGCAATCTGGTGCTCACGGTGGAGGCGGGCGCCACCGTGGCGGACGTGTCGCGCGCGCTGGCGAACACCGGCCAACATCTGCACGTGGCCGGCGCGGGAACACTCGGCGGCCTTGTCTCCCGGAATGCCTGCCGCTCGCCCCGCTTGCGGGACCAAATCCTCGCCGTCACGGCCGTCTTGGCCAACGGCGACGTCGTCCGGTTCGGCGCGCCGGTCATGAAAAACGTCGCCGGTTATGACGCCGCCAAGCTTTTCATCGGCGCCTGGGGGGGGCTGGGCGTGTTGCTCGACATCACCTTCCGTCTTCACCCCGCGCCGACGATCGCCCAAGAAACAGCGATCTCCCGCCCCGATTTTTGGAACCGCCCGGAGATCGGGAAAATGAAAAAAGCCTTCGACCCGGAAAACCGGATCAACCCGATGTTGTTTGAGAAGCCATGACGTCCCCCGACCTCGACGCCCGGCGGGCGACCGGACTATCGCCCGAAGACCAGCGCGCCTACGACGACGCGTTGCATTGCAACCGGTGCGGTTTTTGCACGTCCTTTTGCCCCACCTATCTGGCCACGGGCGACGAGAGCCTCTCGCCCCGGGGCCGCAACCAAGCCTGGCGGGCGTTCCTCGAAGGTCGACTCGATCCCGCCGACGGTCGGCGGGCCTTCGACACCTGCCTGTTGTGCGGGGTGTGCACGTCGGTCTGTTTCGCCCAGGTGCCCACGGCAAAGCTCATGGCGGCGGCCCGGGAAAAGGCCAACAGCGCCGAGGGACGGTCGTTCTTGGCGTCCTTCGTCGTGCGCGGGCTTTTGCCCCGGCCCCGTCTTTTCGAGGCGATTTTAAAAGTTTTGTATTGGGGCAAGCGACTCGGTCTCTCCGGGGTGTTGAACCGCCTGGGGATTTTGTCGCGGATCCATCCGCGCCTCGCGGCCGCGGAAGGGCTTGTGGACGCGCCGCCGCGCCGCTTCCTGCGGGACGAACTGCCGTCCGCCCCCCCCGACGCCGCGGTGGTTCAGTTCTTGGCCTGCGGGCCCAACTGCGTGTCGCCCGAGATCGGTCGCGCGACGGCGCGTCTTTTGAAGGTTCAGGGCGTCAAAGCCGGGGCGGCGGGCAACGCGTGTTGCGGCTTGCCCGGCATCAGCTTGGGCGATCGGGAGGCCGCCCGCCGTTTGGCGAAAATCAACATCGAGATTTTGGAAAAACACCCGAACGCGATCATCCTGGTGGATGATTCGTCCTGCGCCTCGACGCTCAAAGAGTGGCCGGGCCTTTTTGAGGAAGACCCCGCTTGGAAAACCCGGGCCGTCGCCGTCGCCGGAAGAACCCGGGACCTTTTGGAATGGTTGGCTCAACACCCGGTCCCCGCCCCAACGGCGGAGGAGCCCGTCACCTATCACGACGCCTGCAAGGCCCGCTACGCGCAGGGGTTGGTGGAAGAGCCCCGCCGGCTTTTGAAGGCGGTTCCGGGTTTGGATTACCGGGAATTGCCCGAGGCCGACCAGTGTTGCGGCGGCGGCGGAACCTATCAGTTCATGCAACCGGCGGTGTCGGGGGCCGTGGGCGAACGCAAAACGGCGAACATTGTGTCCACCGGCGCCCGGGTCGTTCTCACGTCGAGCGTGTCCTGCCTCCTTCAGCTGCGGGCGGGGCTGCGGCGCGCCGGGTCCTCGGTGCGCGCCCGGCACCTGGCGGAGTTCTTCGCGGGCGCGCTTGACAAAATCCCTGAGTTGAAATAGAATTTCAATCGTGAAAAACGAACTCGTCTTTTTTCCCCGCTGGGCCGCGGGGCGGAACGGCTTCGCGGAAAAGATCCGCGAGGTTTTTCACGATCACGTCCGCAAGCAGGGCCTCGTGCAAACCCATCAACGGGACGAGATCCTCAATCACCTCCTCAACGCCGAGCGCCATTTGACCCAGGAGGAAATCTACGAGGCCCTGCGGCCCCGTGGCATCGGCAAGGTGACGGTGTTCCGCACTTTAAAGATGTTGGAAGAGGCGCAGTTGGTGGACCGCGTCCATGACACCGTCGGCCGCCCCCGTTACGAAATCAAGATGGAACGGCCCCATCACGATCATTTGGTGTGCGTCGACTGCGGCGCCATCCAGGAAGTCCAATGGCCGGAGATTGAAAAGGTTCAGGAGCGGGAATGCCGCCGCTTGGGGTTCATTCCCTTGCGTCATCGGCACGAAGTTTTCGGTCGCTGCGCCTCTTGCGCGGGCAAGGCGTAATTTTTTTTGTACCGCAGTTGAAATTTTATTTCAATTAAAGGAGAATGAAGTCATGAAACGGATGACGGGGTTCTTGTCGGTGGTGGTGTTGGCCGGGGCGGCGTTCGTCGCCCGGGCGGAGGAGGCCGACCGGCTTTCTCAGATGGAGTCGCGGCTGGAAGCGCTCGCGCGGGAGTTGGAATCGATGAAGAGTGAAAAGACCGGCGCCGTGCACAAGCCGGTGTTCGGTTTGGCGCCCGCCGCGGCCAAGGTGTACCACCTGAAGGAAGGGGTGACCCTTGGCGGTTACGGCGAAATGGTCTACCAGAATTACGAAGCCCGCAAAGACAACGGCACCGCCTCGGGGAAGATCGATCAGTTGGATTTCTTGCGATTCGTCCTCTACGCCGGGTACCGGTTCAACGATAAATTCCTGGTGAATTCCGAAATCGAAATCGAACACGCCGCCGAAGACAAGCGCGGCGAGGTCTCGGTGGAAATGGTCAACATCGACTATCTGCACCGCCGGGCGCTCAATCTGCGCGCCGGGCTCCTGCTCTTGCCGGTGGGCTTTTTGAACGAACTGCACGAGCCCCCCATTTTCCACGGCGTTCTTCGCCCCAACGTGGAGCGGAACATCGTTCCCACGACCTGGCGCGAAAACGGGTTCGGTCTTTTCGGTCAAGCGGGCCCCTTGTCGTACCGGGCCTATGTGGTCAACGGTTTGCAGGCGCTGAGCGACACCGCTTATGGGGCGACGTCCGTCAAGGTGAAGGGGTTCTCCGCCTCCAGCGGGTTTCGCGATGGTCGACAGAAGGGCTCCAGCGCCCTGGCCGAAGACATGGCCCTGGTGGGACGCCTCGACTACACGGGCGTGCCCGGATTGCTCTTGGGCGGGTCCTATTACACCGGCCAATCGGGGCAGAACGCCGTGGTGGGCGGCGAAAAGTTGGACGCCCGCACAACCCTCTGGGAAACCCACGGGGAATGGAACAACCGTGGTCTCGAAGTCCGCGCCCTCTACAGCCGAACGGCTTTGAGCGACGCCGACCGCGTGAACGCGGCCCAGGGACTCGTCGGAAACGCGTCCGTCGGGGAAATGATGTGGGGCGCCTACGGCCAGGTGGCCTTCAACGTTCTTTCGCTGACCGAATCGACGTCCTTTTTGGCGCCCTTCGTGCGTTATGAGCGATACAACACCCAGGCGCGGGTGCCCGCGGGATTTTCCGCCCACCCGGCCAACGATCGGACGGAATTCGTCTACGGCCTCACCTACAAGCCGATCTCGACCGTGGTCTTGAAAGGCGAATTCATGGACAACAAAAACCGCGCCGGCACCGGCGTCGATCAGTGGAACGCCGCGGTGGGGTATCTCTTCTGAAAACCCGGACCTGGGCCGCGCTTTCTCTCCTGGCCGCGCCCGCGGGCGTGGGGATCGCCGCCGATTTCCTGACGGTGGAGGAAGCGCGGCAGGTCCTGTTCCCCGATGCGCGGGGGTTTGAGGAGCGCGCGGCCGATGCCGCCGCTCTGTCGGCGGCGCCCCGGCGGGCCGGGGCCCCGGCCTGGCTCGGCGCGCCCCGGGTGTGGGCGGCGCGGGGCGCGGCCGGCCTCGTGGGCCACGTGGTGGTCGACCGGGTGATCGGCAAGCACGAGGACATCCTCTACGCCGTCGGGATCTCGACCGACGGGGTGGTTCAAGGCGTCGAAATATTGAGCTATAAAGAGTCCTACGGCGGCGAAGTGAGTCGCCCCCGCTGGCGTCGGCAGTTCGTGGGTCGCCGACGGGAGGCGCCGCCGCGCTTTTCGGTCGACATCAAAAACATCACCGGGGCCACGCTCTCCTGTCGTCATCTGACGGAAGGCGTGCGGCGGGTTCTGGTCTTTTCGGAGAGTTTCCGTGATTGAAAAAAAGCGCGCCCGGCCGGGGTTGGGGACTTTGGTGGTGATGTCGGCCGCCGGGCCGCGCCGCGCCGTGGACGCGGGGTTGCGGCGCGCTTTTGAAGCGGTGGAGCGCGCCGAAGGACGGCTCAGTTATTTTCGACCGGGGAGCGACGTGTCCCGCTTGAATCGCGGGGCCCACCGCGCGCCCGTCCGCGTTCATCCCCAAACCCATCGACTCCTCCGCGCCGCGGCGCGGCTGTCGCGTCTGTCCGGCGGGGTTTTCGACGTCACGGTCGGCGGTGCGTTGTGGCGCGGCGGATTCCGTCCGGCCGTGCCCGCCGCGCCCGTTCCGGATCCCGCCGCGACCGCCCGGGACGTCCGCCTGTTGTCGGGGTGTCGGGTGCGGTTTCGGCGTCCCTTGTGGATTGATTTGGGCGGCATCGCCAAGGGCCACGCCGTGGACCGCGCGCTGGCGGTGTTGCGGGCGGCGGGGGTTCATCGCGCGCGGGTCAATGCGGGCGGCGACACGGCCGCTTTCGGCGCGGCGGATCCCCTGTGGCGGCGCGACGGGGAAAACCCGGGCCGCTTTCGTCCTTTGACGGACGCCGCGCCCGCGGCCTGCGCCACCAGCGCGCCTCTCTATCACGCGCGCGGTCGGGGTCGTCGACGCCGCGTGCCCTACGTGGTGGACGGCCGATGCCATCGCCGGGGGGGCGTCGTGACCATCGCCGCTTCCCGGGCCCTGTGGGCCGACGCCTTGACCAAGGTGGCGTTGTTGAGTCCCCGCCGAGCCCGGCGGTTGATGCCGCTCTTTAAGGCTCGGTGGCTGTCGTGAAGTCCCCGCGCGGGAGTCACGCGGCCAAACTGCCGGCCCCGCACCGGGCCTTGGTTCACGGGACGTTCGCCCTTTCCTGGGTTTCGGGCGCTGTGGTGTTTTGGGCCCGCACCTGGGGCCGCACCGAGGGGCCTTTCGGGCCGGAGCGCTCCTGGGTCGAAGGCCCGGCGCGGGCGGTTCACGGACTCGCCGCGGGTCTGTGCGTGGCGGCCGTCGGCACGCTCCTCACGCGCCACGTGCCGGCGGGGTGGGCCACGGGCCAGCGCCGACCGTCGGCCATCGCGCTTTTGACCCCGGTCCTGGGCCTGGCTTTAACGGGCTGGGGGCTCTATTACACCGGCCACGAAGGACTGCGGCGGATCCTGGAATACGCCCACGCCGCCCTCGGTTTGGCGTTGCCCTTGCCGCTCCTTTGGCACGCCCGGCGGACGCCGGTTGCCGGGCGGTCGGGCGTGTGATAAAATTCCATCTCGTGATTCCGGCGTTCGGGAACTTTCTCCGATCCCTTCTGTTGCATTAGACGACGCCCCATCGAAAGGAGCCTGTCCCATGGAAGTTCAACTGTCCGACAACGGTTTTGAAAAAGACGTGCTCAAATCGGCCAAGCCCGTTTTGGTGGATTTTTGGGCCCCCTGGTGCGGTCCCTGCCGCATGCTGGGTCCGATCGTCGAAGAGATTGCGAAGGAATACGCCGGCAAGGTCGTGGTGGGGAAGATGAACACCGATGAGAACCCCGACACGGCGTCCCGCTACAACATCTCGGCGATCCCGACCATGCTCCTTTTCAAGGGCGGTCAGGTGGTCGAACAGATGGTCGGCGTCCACTCCAAGAAAGACATCAAAGAAAAGCTCGACGCGTTGTTGAAATAGGCCGTCGGTGATTCTGTCCCGTCGGTTCCCCCGCGGGGGGGTGGCGTTTTGGTCCTTGGCCGTGATCTTGGCCGCCTGCCGCCCGTCGGCCGGAGACCGCTCCGCGCCGCCGCCCGCCCCCGGCGCTCCCGCCGCCGCGGCCGATCCGGCTCCGGCTTTCTCGCTCAAATCCCTCGCCGGGGACTCCGTGTCCCTGGCGGACCTGAAGGGGCAGGTTGTCTTCATCGATTTTTGGGCGACCTGGTGCCCGCCGTGCCGCATCTCCCTGCCGGCCGTCGAGCGCCTGCACGCGGACTACCAAGGGAAACCGGTGCGGGTGTTGGGCGTAAGCGTGGACGAGGACATCGACGCTTTGCGGGCCTTCGTGAAGAAGAAGGGCACCGCCTACCCGGTCTTGATGGACAGTGATTCCGCCGTCGCCTCGGCCTACGGGGCGGACGGCATTCCCCACTTTGTGATCGTCGATCGAGACGGTCGTTTGGCGGGCCAATGGTCCGGTTTCGCCCCCGGCCACAGCGACGACTGGCGCAAGACCATCGATCGCCTTCTTCAAAGTTAAAATCCCATGACCGCCGAACGCGGTCCCCTCGTTCTCGTCGATGCTCATGGGTATTTGCACCGGGCGTACCACGCCCTGCCGCCCTTGAACAATTCCCGGGGGGAACCCGTGGGGGCGCTCTTTGGGTTCGCCCGCATGTTGTTGAAAATTTTGAAGAACGAAAAACCCGGCGCCCTCGTCGTGTGTTTCGATTCGCCGGGACCCACCTTCCGCCACAAAGCTTACGCCGATTACAAAGCCCACCGCAAACCCATTGAAGACGCCCTCAAGTTCCAGCTCCCCCTGGCGCGGGACATGGCGTCGGCGTGGGGGTTGGCGGTCGCCGCCCTGCCCGGCTACGAGGCCGATGATCTCATCGCCACACTGGCCCACCGGGCGGCGAAAAAGAAGACGCCCGTGGTGATCGTCACCGCCGACAAGGACGCCCTCCAGCTCGTGGGGGGACCGGTGACGGTGCTCAACGAGCAGCGCGGCGTGCGCTACGACCCGGCGACGGTCGAACAAAAGTACGGTCTGACGCCCCCGCAGTTGCTCGACTTTTTCGCCCTGACGGGCGATGCTTCCGACAACGTGCCGGGCGTGCCGGGCGTGGGGGAAAAAACGGCCACAGCCCTCCTTCAAAAGTATCAAACCCTGGACGGCGTTTACCGGCACCTGGACGAGATCAAAGGCTCCCTGCGGGACAAGTTGCGCGGTCACGAAAAAGAAGCGCGCCTAAGTCGCGAACTGGTCACCCTCGACGCCGAGGCGCCGGTGGAGATCGACCTGGACGCCGCCTGTCCGCCCGCCGCGCCGCCGCCGACGTTGGCCGAGTTTTTCCGACGGTGGGAATTCATCAGCCTTCTGCCGGAGTTGTCGGCCGCGCCTCCCGCCGCCCCCGGCGCCCCGGCGCCCCCGCGCCCGGCGGCCGCGCCCCGGCGGGTCCGCGTGGTGTTGACCAAGGAGGATCTCAAAACCTTGGTCGACCGGGTACGCAAGGCCGACCTCCTTTCCGTGGACGTGGAGACCACCGGCACCGATCCTGTGGACAGCCGGTTGGTGGGCATCGCTCTGGCGGTGGAGTTCGGGGAAGGGTGGTACATCCCGCTCGGCCACCGGGCCCTGGGCGACCCGACGCAGCTGCCCCTGGACGCCGTGCGCGCCGCGCTTAAAAAGATTTTCATCGATGCGTCCGTGCCCAAGGTGGGCCAAAACCTGAAGTTCGACAGCCAGATCCTGGCGGCGGTCGACCTGCCGTTGACGCCGTTGTTTTTCGACACCCTGGTGGCGTCCTATTGCCTCAACCCGTCGCGCCAAACCCACGGTTTAAAAGCGTTGGCTCTGGATCACCTGGGCGAAGCCATGACGCCCATCGAGCAATTGATCGGGACGGGCGCCAAACAGGTCGGCATGGACCAGGTGAAAGTGTCGGACGCCGCGCCCTACGCCGCCGCCGACGCCGAGGTCACCCTGCGGCTCGCGGCCCTCATGAAAACCCAGCTCAAGGAGAAGGGGTTGGAGCGGTTGTTCCACGAGGTGGAAATGCCGCTGGTGCCGATCCTGGCGCGCATGGAAACGGTCGGCATCGCCCTCGACGCCCCCTACTTGCGCGGCCTCTCCAATGAATTCGGCCGAGCGATCCTGGAATTGGAAAAAGAAATCCACACCCTGGCGGGCGGGTCGTTGAACGTCAATTCGCCCAAACAGCTGGCGCAGATCCTTTTCGAAAAGCTTAAACTGCCGGTGGTGCGGAAGACAAAAACCGGGTTCTCGACCGACGAAGAAACCCTGCAGAAGCTCGCCCCCCAACACCCCTTGCCCGAACGCATCCTGGCCTACCGCGAGTTGGCCAAACTCAAAAGCACCTACATCGACGGGTTGCTGGAGTCCGTGAAACCTTCCGGTCGCGTGCACACCCGGTTCAACCAGGCCGTCGCGGCCACGGGACGGTTGTCCTCGTCCGACCCGAATCTCCAGAACATTCCCATCCGTACGGAATACGGCCGAAAAATCCGCCGGGCCTTCGTGCCCGCCCGGGGCCACGTGTTCCTGTCGGCGGACTATTCACAGATCGATTTGCGGGTGCTGGCCCACATGTCCAAAGACCCGGTCCTCACGGCGGCCTTTCGGCGGGGCGACGACATCCACGCCGCCACGGCCCGGGAAATTTTCGGCCTCGCCGCCGGCGCCTCGGTGGCGGAGGACAAACGCCGCGTGGCCAAAACCGTCAATTTCGGCATCGTCTACGGTCAAACGGGTTTCGGGCTGTCCCAGCAATTGGGCATCCCCATGGGCCAGGCCCAGGCCTACATCAAGTCGTACATGGAGCGCTACGCCGGGGTGAAGGCCTGGATGGCCGCCATCATCGACGAGGCCCGGCAAAAGGGTTTTGTCACGACGCTGCTCAATCGCCGCCGGTATTTGCCCGAGATCAACGCGGCGAACGCGGCCGTGCGCGCCTTTGCCGAGCGCACGGCCATGAACACGCCCATCCAAGGGACTTCCGCCGACATCATCAAGGTCGCCATGCGGGACGTCGTCCGTCGGATCGAAAAAAAAGGCTGGGCCACGCGCATGCTGCTTCAGGTGCACGACGACCTTTTGTTCGAAGTGCCCCAAGACGAGTTGGCGGTGGTGGTCCAACCCCTTCGCGACGCCATGGAAAGCGCGGTGACTTTGGATGTCCCGGTTGTGGTGGACGTCAAAACCGGCATGAATTGGGCCGATATGTCCAAATATGCCTGAACTGCCCGAGGTCGAGACGGTCCGCCGGGATTTGACGGGCCTTCTGCCGGGCCGCACCGTTCAACGGGTGGAGGTTCTGGACCCCCGCGCCGTTCAGGGGTTCGGCCCGGACGGCGGCGTCCGCCGACGGGAAACGCCGAGGGCCTTCGCGGCCGCCCTGGCCGGCCGGACACTGCGGGAGGTGGTCCGTCGGGGGAAATACCTGGGGTTTCTGTGGGACGACGGTTCGGCCCTGTTGGCCCATTTGCGGATGACGGGGCAGTTGATTGTGGGCGTCCCGCGCCCCAACGCCCGGGTTCGGATTTTCTTTTCGGACGGGACGTGCTTGAGCTTTTGCGACACCCGCCGTTTCGGCGAGCTGTGGCGCTCCGCGGATTGGACGCGCGATCCGGCGATCCTCGGCCTGGGCCCGGAGCCACTGGGGAGCGGCTGGAACGTGGCGGCCTGGGGGCGGGCCCTGCGAAAAACAACGGCCCGCCTGCAGGCCGCGCTCCTGGACCAGCGCCGGTTGGCGGGGCTGGGAAACATTTACGTCACCGAGGCCCTGTTTTTGACGGGGATCCGCCCGACGCGCCGGGGCCGCGCTCTCCGCCCGATGGAGATCCCGCGCCTGGCCGCCAACATCCAAAAAGTGTTGAATCAAGGCGTGGAACACCGCGGCGTGTCTTTTCGGGATTACCGGGACGCCCGGGGCGAACGGGGCCGGGCCAGGGAGAAACTGTGTGTGTATGGAAAAGCGGGCCGTCCTTGCCCGGAATGCCGAACGGTTTTGCGCGGGGTGAAAGTGAACGGCCGCGGCACGGTGTATTGCCCCACATGTCAAAAATAGAAAGCGGAATTTTAAGACGATGTCCCCGCCGCGTGTGGGGTCTCACCGGAAGCCTGGGCGCCGGAAAGTCCACGGTGTTGGATCTCCTGCGGGCGCGGGGCGCCGCCGTCGTGAGCGCCGACGCCGTCGTCCGGGACGCCCTGGAGAACGACGCGGGGGTGCGCCGGCGGGTGATCCGTCTTTTGGGGTCGACGGTAGCGACTCCTTCGGGCGGTTTGGACCGCGCCCGCGTCGCCGCGATTGTGTTCAAAGACCCGAAGGCCCGCGCCGCCCTGGAAAAATCGGTGCACCCTCTGGTGCGGCGGGTGTTTTTGCGGCGCCGCCGCGCCCACCGGCGCGGGTGGTTGGTTTTCGAAGTCCCGCTCCTCTTTGAAACGGGATTCGACCGTCTCGTGGACCGCACGGTGACCGTGTGGGCCCCCAAACCGGTCGTGTTTTCCCGTTTAATAAAGTCCGGCCGGCTCACCCGGGCCGAGGCCGAGCGCCGCTGGCGCGCCCAGATGCCCCCGAGTGAAAAGCGCCGCCGGGCGGATTGCGTTCTCGCCAACGGCGGGACCCCGGCCCGCCTGCGGGCCAACGTGGATCGCTGGATCGCGCGGGAAATTCGCTAGAATTAAATCGATTTTTACTTAAGGAGAACGCCATGACCACCCACAACGTGACCTTGATCCCGGGCGACGGCACCGGGCCGGAAATTTCCTCCACCGTTCAACGCGTCCTCGACGCCACGGGCGTCAAGATCGCCTGGGACGTCGTCGAGGCCGGGGCCGACATCGCTGAAAAGACGGGCACCCCCCTGCCGGAGAACGTCCTGGCTTCCATCCGCAAGAACAAAGTCGCCTTGAAGGGGCCTTTGACCACCCCCATCGGGACGGGGTTCCGCTCCGTCAACGTGGCGCTTCGCAAAGAGCTGGATCTCTACGCCTGCCTCCGCCCCTGCAAGTCCTACAAAGGGGTCCGCTCGCGTTACGAAAACATCAACCTCGTGGTCGTGCGGGAAAACACCGAAGACCTCTACGCCGGCGTGGAATACGCCGTCGGGTCGAAGGAAGCCACGGAGATCATCGGTTGGGCGAAAGGAAAGATCTTCCCCGACGCGGCCATTTCCATTAAACCCATCTCGCGCACCGGCACGGAGCGCATCGTCAAATTCGCCTTTGACTATGCCGTGGCCAACAAGCGCCGCAAAGTGACGGCCGTGACCAAGGCCAACATCATGAAATTCACCGACGGACTGTTTTTCGAGGTCGCCCGCGAGGTGGCCAAACAGTACAAAGGCATTGAGTACGAAGAACGCCTCATCGACAACATGTGCATGCAGCTCGTCCAGAAGCCGGAACTCTACGATGTGATCTGCCTGCCCAATCTTTACGGCGACATCCTGTCCGACCTCTGCGCCGGGTTGATCGGGGGCCTGGGCATCGCGCCCGGCGCCAACCACGGCAAAGACATCGCGCTTTTTGAGGCCGTGCACGGCTCCGCCCCCAAATACAAAGGCATGAACAAGGTGAACCCGACGGCGGTGCTCCTCTCCGGCGTCCTCATGCTCGAACACCTGGGGGAAAAGGCCGCCTCCCAAAAGCTCGAAGGCGCCATCGCCGCCGTCATTGCCGAGGGCGAAAGCGTGACCTACGATCTCAAGCCCCAACCCACCGATCCGACGGCCGTCGGCACCAAGGAAATGGGCGACGCGATCATTCGCAAACTCAGGGCTTGATCATGGCCGACGAACTGACCTGTTTGATCGTGAAGCCGGACGGGGTGGGCAAAGCCGTGGTCGGCAAAATCATCGACCGGCTGGAGTCGGAAGGCTTTCGCCTGACGGCGATGCGGATGATTCGCCCCTCGGTGGACCGCCTGGGGGAATTTTACGCCGAGCACAAAGGCAAACCGTTCTACGAAGGCCTGCTGAAATTCATCACCGCCGGTCCAGCGGTGGTCATGGCGTGGCGGGGGGAGGACGTGGTTCGCCGCGCGCGCGCGGTGATCGGCGCCACCAACCCCAAGGCGGCCGCCCCGGGCACCCTGCGCGCCCAATGGGGGACCGATAACCGCCGGAATTTGATCCACGGTTCGGATTCTCCCACCAGCGGTCAGCGCGAGACGGCGTTTTTCTTCCCGCCGGAAGAGTTGGCGCCCTACGACCCGCAACGCTGGTCGGCGCCGGACATGGCGCCCCCCGCTCCCTGAAGGGAAAAACTTAAACCGAAACGACTTGGATTTTAGGATCGACCATCCGTTGGAGTAGGTTTTGGATGGCGAAGAGGGTGCCCGCGCTGGCGCTGGGACAGCCGCCGCAGGCGCCTTGGTAGTGCACGGAGAGGATGTTGTCGGAGAAATCCACGATTTGAAGGCCGCCGCCGTCGCCGGCCAGCGCGGGGCGGACGTTTTCATCGATCACCGCGTTGATGCGCGCCAAAATGTCCTCGCCGCCGGCCGACGATTCGGTCGCGGCCGCCGCCACGGGCTGGGCGTTCGTCTCGAGGGCGGCGCGGATTTTCGGTTCCAGGGCCGCCCAGTCCCCGTTGGGGAATTTGGTGACGGTGACGAACCGGTCCAGAAGAAAGACGGAGGCCACGGGCCCGGCGGCAAAAAGCGCCTCGGCCAGGGGGTGGCCCTGGGCCGACGCCGCGTCCTCGTAGGACTTGGCCCCGCGCTCGACCAGCCGCGCGTCGGCGATGAACTTGAGCGCGTCCGGGTTGGGGGTGGCCTGCACTTCGACGATTTTGATCATGTCTGTCCTCGGTCCGTTTCCCCCTATTATAGAAAATAAATCGCCCGGGGCTTGACACGGCGCGTGGCGCGTGTATAATGACGGCGTTTCATCCTCGGTGCTCCGCTTCCGACGTTCGCCGCGCTCCCCGCTGATTCACCCGGACAGACGCAGAACGCCCGCCGAGGGCGAACACACAGACTCAACTTGGATCAATCAAACCCCACACCCCGACCGTTCAACAAGTTTCGTTCGGCGCGTTACGCGCGGAACGAGCGGCGGCATTACAACGGGCCCCCCCGTCCTCCGAAGGAGACCTCCATGGAACATCATCCCACGAATCCCCAGACCAACCCCGGCGCCGCCGCGGGCAACGCCGGCGGCCCGCCCGCGGGCGGCCCTCCCCCGACGCGCCACCTGAAAGCCGCGGTGCTGTCGCGCGCCCCCATGGGCGAGCTCATGAAGCTGGCGGAAGACCTTAAGGTCTCCGTCGCCGGCATGCGCCGCCAGGAGGTCATCGCGCGGCTTTTGGAAGCGCAGGCGCGGGAATCGGGCGAGTTGGTCCGCCAGGGAGTCTTGGAGGTTTTGCAGGACGGGTTCGGTTTTTTGCGCAGCCCCGATTACAACTATTTGCCGGGGCCGGACGACATCTACATCAGCCCCAGCCAAATTAAAAAGTTCGCCCTGCGCAAAGGCGACACCGTGGCCGGCCAAGTGCGTCCGCCCAAGGACCAGGAGCGGTTCTTTGCCCTGCTCCAGGTGCACTCCATCAACGGCGACCCCGTCGAAAAAGCCATGCACCGCCCGCTCTTCGACAACCTGACGCCGCTGTATCCCCAAACGCGGTTGAATCTCGAGACGAAGAAGGAAGAGACCAACACCCGGGTGCTCAACCTGGTCGCCCCCATCGGCAAGGGCCAACGCGGGTTGATCGTGGCCGCCCCGCGCACGGGCAAAACCATCTTCCTGCAAAAGATCGCCAACGCCATCACCGAAAACCACCCCGAGGTCTCGCTCATCGTGCTCTTGATCGATGAGCGGCCCGAAGAGGTGACGGACATGCAGCGCTCCGTGAAGGGCGAGGTCATCAGTTCCACCTTCGACGAGCCCGCCGACCGGCACGTGCAGGTGGCCGAAATGGTCATCGAAAAGGCCAAGCGGCAGGTGGAGTGCGGCAAGGACGTGGTGATCCTGCTCGACTCCATCACCCGCCTGGCGCGCGGCTACAACACGGTGACGCCGTCCTCGGGCCGCGTGCTGTCCGGCGGTTTGGACTCGAACGCCCTGCAGCGCCCCAAGCGCTTTTTCGGCGCCGCCCGCAACATCGAAGAGGGCGGCAGCCTGACCATCGTGGCCACCGCGCTCGTCGAAACCGGCAGCCGCATGGACGACGTGATCTTCGAAGAATTCAAAGGCACCGGCAACATGGAAGTGTACCTCGACCGGAAACTCGCCGACCGCCGGGTGTTCCCCGCCATCGACATGCACCGTTCGGGCACCCGCAAAGAGGAGTTGCTCCTCAGCCCCGACGAGCTCAACAAGGTGTGGATCCTGCGCAAGGTCCTCTCGACCATGACGCCCGTCGACGCCATGGAGCTCTTGATCGAAAAAATCTCGGCCACCAAGTCCAACAAAGACTTCCTGCGCTCCATGGAAGTCTCGAGCATGGACAAATAAGGCGCCCTTGAAAACGGCGGGTCGGCGGACTATCCTTAAAGGGATGAAGCGCCCGACGGACCTTTTGTACGGCGCCGTGTTGCTCGCGGCCGCGCTGGTGGCCTTCCTGGCCCCCGGGGGCGTCGCGTCGTTCCCGGTCAGCGCCGGTCCCGCGGCGACGTTCTCGGACGCGCTGCTCTTGACGGCGGCGCCGCCGCCGGCGGGCCCCACGGCCGACACCTTCGCCGCCCTGGGCAAACTGGGCCGCGTGGTGGTCGGGCAGTACGAAGTCCGCGACACGGACACCCTCTCCTCGGTGGCCAAAACCTTCGGCTCCGGGCCGGACTACCTGCGCAGCACCAACCGCCTGGCGTCCGTCAACCTCACGCCGGGAAAAACCCTGCTCGTCCACAACGGGAACGGCATGCTTTATCAGGTGCGGGAGCGCAACGGCCGACCCGAGTCGGTTCAAGACATCGCCAAGCGTTACAACCTCAAGCCCGAATCCCTCGCCCGGGCCAACGGCCTCTCCGGGGTGTCCCTCTTGTCCGGCGCCTGGCTCGAGGCGGGCAGCGTCCTCTTTTTACCCACGGTGCGCCTGCGTTTTTCCGACTACATTTTGCCGGTGGCCTGGTCGCGGGGCCAGCGGATGATTTCCTCGGGCTACGGCATGCGGCGTCATCCCATTTATCGCGTCCGACGGTTCCACCAAGGGCTGGACATGCCCCGTCCGGCGGGGGCGCCCGTGCGCAGCGCCCGCGAGGGGCGTGTGATCTTCGCGGGATGGCGGGGGGCTTACGGGCGTCTCGTCATCTTAAAGCACACCAACGGCATTTGCACGTGGTACGGCCATCTGTCGGCCATCGACGTCCAGGCCGGCGACAAAGTGAAGCAGGGGCAGCTCATCGGCCGGGTGGGCAGTTCCGGCCAGGCCACGGGGCCGCACCTCCATTTCGAAGTGCGCGACCGCTACGGCAACACGTTGAACCCCAAAAAGTACCTGTTTTAAGGTATAATACCGACTTCGGTTGCCCCAAACCCATCCGGGCCCGGGGCTTTTCTATTTACCTGATACACACACAGCGAGGTTGAAATGAAAGACGGTATTCACCCCAATTATCAACAGGTCACCGTGGGTTGCGCTTGCGGCAATTCCTTTGTGACCCGTTCGACGGCGAAACAGATCCGCCTGGAAATTTGTTCCCAATGCCACCCGTTCTACACCGGTCGGCAAAAGCTCTTGGACACCGCGGGGCGCGTTGAACGTTTTGAGAAGCGTTACGCTTCCACCGGCGGCAAGACCGTCGCGCGAAAACCCGTGGCCCGCAAAGCGGCCGCGCCGGCCAAAACGGGTGCCAAAAAAGCGGAAAAAGTGCTTCGCAGCACCCCCAAACCGGGCCTCAAGGCCAAACCCGCCAAGGGGGAGAAACCCAAGGCGGCCAAGGCGCCGGCCAAGGCCTAGCCCATCCGGTTTTCTGAACGCCCCCGGCGACGGGGGCGTTTCTTTTTGTCCCGGCCCAAATGAACCCGAAATTCCTCCAGATGGAGGAGCGCCACCGGGCGCTCCAAGACCGCCTGGCCGACACGGCCGGCCGGGGGGCCGGCGACTTCCAAACCCTCGGGCGGGAGTTTAAACGCCTCGAACCCGCCGTGGCCAAAATCGCGGCCCTACGCCGCGTCGAAACCGACCTGGCCCAGGCGGCCCCTCTGCTTCAGTCCGCCGAAGCCGACCTGCGCGCTTTGGCCGAGGAAGAGACCCAGGCTCTCCGCGCGCGCCAAGCGATTCTCGAAAAAGATCTGGAAGAGTATCTCATCCCCCGGGATCCCCGCGACGACCGCGACGGCATCGTTGAAATCCGCGCCGGCACCGGGGGCGACGAAGCCGCGCTTTTCGTCGGCGACCTTTACCGCATGTACGCCCGCTACGCCCAAGACCGGGGATTTTCCCTCGATCCCTACACGTCGAGCCCCACCGGGATCGGCGGCTACAAAGACATCACCTTCGGCATCCAAGGCGACGGCGCCTACGGTCTGTTCAAGTTCGAGAGCGGCGTGCACCGCGTGCAGCGCGTGCCCGCCACGGAGGCCTCGGGCCGGGTCCACACCTCCACCGCGACGGTGGCGGTGCTCCCCGAAGCCGACGAAGTGGACGTCGTCATCAACCCCGCCGACCTGCGCATCGACGTTTACCGCGCCTCCGGCGCGGGGGGGCAGCACGTCAACAAAACCGAGTCGGCCGTGCGCATCACCCATTTGCCCTCGGGCGTCGTCGTCGCCTGCCAGGACGAACGCAGCCAGATGAAGAACCGCGCCAAGGCCTTCGCCATGCTTCGGGCCAAAATCTACCAAGCCGAGCAAGAACGCCTGGCGGCCGAACGCCGGCATCTGCGCCGGGCCCAGGTCGGCACGGGCGACCGGCACGAGAAAATCCGCACCTACAATTTTCCGCAGGACCGCATCACGGACCACCGCATCAACGAGAACTTCCACAACCTGCCCCGTATTTTGGAAGGGCACATGGAGGACATCCACGCCGCGCTGGTCCGCGCGGACAAGGCCGAACGGCTCGCCCAGGTGGATCTGGCGTGACCGCCGTCGCCGCCGCGCCGAGGGAAACGGCGGAGGTCCTTGAAGAGACGGTCCGTGCCCTGGCCGCGGACGGGGTGTCGAACGCGCGCGCCGAAGCCCGGGAGATCGTCGCCCGGGCGATCCGCCGACGTCCCGGCGAGTTGGACCTTCGGGCCCGCGATCCCTGGCCGTCGAGCGCGGAAAGCGTTCGGGCGGCGTTGGCTGCCCAACGGGCGGCGGGCTGGCCGCTGGCGTACCTTTTGGGCGAATGGGATTTCCGCGACACGACCCTAACGGTGACGCCGGACGTGCTGATCCCCCGGCCGGAAACAGAAGAATTGTTTGATCGGGTGGAGCGGACTTTTGTTGCAACGGCACCGGTCGCGGCCGCCGACATCGGGACGGGCGCCGGCGGTTTGGCCATCGCCTTGGCGCGCCGCTGGCCGTCGGTGCGGGTGACCGCGGTGGACGTGTCGCGTGCTGCCCTGGCGGTGGCCCGCTGGAACGCCCGGCGTTGGGCGGTCGAGTCGCGCATTGATTTTCGCGAGGACGACCTCGCCGGCGGACTTCCGCCGGCGTCGATGGATCTGATCGTGGCCAACCTGCCCTATGTGGCCGACGGCGAATGGACGGGTTTGAGCCCCGAAGTCCGGCGCGAGCCGCGGGGAGCCCTTTTGGGCGGCCCCGACGGGTTGGCGTTGTTTCGACGGTTCGCCCCGGGCGCCGCGGCCGCCTTGGCGCCGGGCGGACGGGTGTTTTTGGAAGTGGGCCGGGGGCAAACCAAGGGCGTGGCGGATCTTTTATCGGCCGCCGGGTTTCGGGACCTGTGGACCGACAATGACGCGGCCGGCGTGGACCGGTTCGTGGGAGGAACGCGATGATTCATCTGGACGGTTTTGTCATCAAGGGCGGGCGGCGGCTGAAGGGCGTCGTCCGGGTGTCGGGCTCCAAGAACGCGGCCTTGCCCTGCCTGTTCGCGGCGTTACTGACGGACGACGAAGTCGTCCTGGAAAACGTGCCCGACTTGCAAGACATCCGCACGGCCGTGAAACTTCTTGAAAAACTGGGGAAACGCGTGGAATGGGCGGGCGGCCGCGTGGTCATTCGAAAGCGCGGGGCCCTGAAAGCCCAGGCCCCCTACGATTTGGTCCGCCGCATGCGCGCGAGCGTCGTGGTCATGGGGCCGCTCCTCGCGCGGCTGGGTCGCGCCGACGTGTCCTTGCCCGGCGGGTGCGCCATCGGCGCCCGGCCGGTGAACTTCCATCTCAAGGCGTTTGAGGCTTTGGGCGCCGAGGTCTCGGTCAAAGAAGGGTACATTTCCGCCCGGGGGCGTCTGGTCGGCCGTCGGGTGCGTCTGCCCTTTCCCAGCGTGGGCGCGACGGAAAACGTGTTGATGGCCGCCGCCCTGGCGCGCGGTCGCACGGTGATCGAGAACGCGGCCCGGGAGCCGGAAATCGGCGACCTGGCGGACATGCTGCTGTCCATGGGGGCGCGGATCGACGGGGTGGGCACCGCCCGGTTGACCGTCACGGGCGTCCCGCGCCTCGGGGGTTGCCGCCACCGCGTCATTCCCGACCGCATCGAAGCCGGAACGTTTTTGGTCGCCGCGGCCCTCACCAAGGGCCGGGTGACGCTGACCCACGTCGAGCCCGCCCACTTGGACGCCGTTCTCAAGGCCCTTCAGCGCGCCGGGTTGAGAATCACGCGCGGGGCGGACCGACTCACCGCCGAATGGGTCAAGCCCCTCGCGCCCGTCTCGATCCGCACCCGGGTGTACCCCGGGTTCCCGACGGACATGCAGGCCCAATGGATGGCGCTCATGGCGCTCACCCGCGGCCGCAGCGTCATTGAAGAAGATATTTTTGAAAATCGTTTTTTGCACGCGCAGGAGCTCACGCGCATGAGCGCGCGGATCGACGTGCGGGGGCCGCGCGCGCTCATCGACGGCGTGCCGGCTTTGTCGGGCTGCCCCCTGATGGTCTCCGACCTGCGGGCGGGGGCCGCGCTCGTTCTGGCGGGCCTCGCGGCGCGCGGCACGACCAAAGTGTTGCGGGTCTATCACTTGGACCGCGGCTACGAGCGGCTTGAAAAGAAACTGCGCGCCCTGGGCGCGAACGTCCGCCGGGTGCCGCAGTGAAAACGCTCTTGTTTTTGATCGCGATCGGCGGCGGCGCGGCTCTGCGGGCCGAAGAAAATTTGGCCGGACCGATGGTGTCGACGTCCCCCTTTTCCGACGCCGAGGGAACCCCTCTCGACGCGCCCGGGGACGATGTGTCCCTGGTGCCGGCCCCGCCGCCGCGCCCCGAATGGGCGATGAAGGCCGACGCCCTGTTGGCCGAGGGCGCCGCCGCCAAGGCGAACGGGGATTCCCGCGGCGCGCGCCGCGCCACCGCCCGGGCCTTCAAGCTTTTCGTCGACAAAGCCGACGACGCGGTTTTGGAAGCGGCCCGGGAACGGCTGGCCCCCCTGTGGGGAGCGGCGTCCTCTCCGGCGGCGGAGGGGGAGACCGGCGACGCGCTTCCGACCACGACCATCGTGCCCACGTTGCTCGGCGGGCCCGATGCCGCGGGCGCCCCGCACAGCTACCAGTTCACGTTGCCGCCCGAGGATCCGTTGGTTCAAAAGTACGTGGCGCTTTACAAGGGGCCCTTGAAGGAGCGCACCCAGGCCGCGCTCGACCGCATGGCCCTTCACCAGGACATGATCCTCAAGACCCTCCGCGCCGAAGGCTTGCCCGACGAACTTCTTTACTTGCCCATCGTCGAGAGCGAATACCAGCCCTTCGCCGTTTCCCGCGCGGGGGCGGTGGGGATGTGGCAGTTCATGCCGACCACGGCCCGCTACGCGGGGCTCAAGGTCAACTATTGGATCGACGAACGCCGCGACCCCGTCAAATCGACGAAGGCCGCGCTCAAGGTGTTGAAAAGCCTGTTCGAATGGTTCGACGACTGGTCGTTGGCCCTGGCCGCCTACAACCGCGGCATGTACGGCATTCAGCGGGACTTGGAGTTCACCCGGTCGGCGGATTTCAACGCCCTCTCCAAGCGCCAGGGAATTCCCAAGGAGACGGAGCACTACGTTCCGAAGATGATGGCGGTGTCCCTCATCGCCCAGGATTTCAAAGCCCACGGCCTGCGGCCCCCCGATCCCCGTCGGCGGCCGATCCCCGACGAGGTGATTCTGGAGAAACCCTTGGATCTCAAGGTCGCCGCGGCCGCGGCCAAAACCACCGAAGATATTATTCGGGAACTTAACCCTTCGGTGCGCCTCTGGTGCACGCCGCAGAACGAGACCCGGTTCGTCTTCCGCGTTCCGGCCGGCACGAAGGACCGGTTCCTGGAGGCCCTGGCGCAGGTCAAGGATTGGACCCCGTCGCCGGGCATGGTCAAGTACAAGGTTCAAAAAGGGGACGTGCTCGGGCGGGTCGCCCAGCGTTACCGCACCACGGCAGCCGCCATCCAGCGCGACAACAAACTGACGAACCCCAACCGCGTCCGACCCGGCCAGGTGCTGGTCATCCGCCCCGGGCGGGGCTTCAAAGGCGACTGATGGAAGACATTCGCTTCGGCACCGACGGATGGCGCGGACGCCTCGCCTCCGAATTCACCTTTCGAAACGTCCGCCGCGCGGCCGATGCCTTGGCGCGCGCGTTGCCCCCGCGATCGCGGGTGGCGGTGGGCGGCGATCATCGCTTCCTCTCCATGGAGTTCGCGCGCGCGGTCGCGGGCGTGTTGGCCGCCCGGGGCCACCGCCCTTTCCTGGCCGACGGACCGACCACGAGCCCGGCCCTCTCTTTTTCCCTCAAAGGCTTGCGGGCCGCGGCCGGGGTCATGATCACGGCGAGCCACAATCCCCCGACGGACAATGGGTTTAAAATCAAAGTTCCGCCCGGGCGCTCCGCGCCGCCGGCGTGGACCGCCCGGTTGGAGGCCGCTTTGACCCCCGAGGATCCCCCCGCGGCGGATGGCCCCGTGGAAACTTTCCCCGCGCTGGACGGCTACGTGTCGTGGCTCCTGGCCCGGCGGCACCCCGCGGCTTGGAAGGGGAAGAAGTTTCCCGTCGTGGTGGACGCCATGCACGGCACGGGCGGCCGGGTGTGGGAGCGACTCTTCGCGGCGACGCGGTGGCCGGGGGTTGTGATTCGGGCCGAGCGCGATCCGATGTTCGGCGGGGCGTCGCCGGAACCGGTTGAAAAAAATCTGGCTCTTTTGTCCGAAACCGTGCGCGCGAAAAAAGCCGCCCTGGGGCTCGCCCTCGACGGCGACGCCGATCGACTGGGCGTTGTCGACGACACCGGGGCCTACTTGCCGCCCCACACGGTGTTTCCCCTCCTGCTCCGCCACGTGACGGAATACCGGGGGCTCAAAGGGACGGTGGTCCAGGCGGTGTCTCTGGGGTATGTGTCCGAACGGTTGGCCCGGTCCCGGGGGTTGCCCGTCGTGGAAGTGCCCGTCGGGTTCAAGCACGTGGCCGACGAAATCGAAAAGCGCCGGGTGGTCTTGGGGGGCGAGGAATCGGGCGGGTACGGCGTGGGCCTGTGGTCCGCCGAACGCGACGGTGTTTTGATGGGGCTCCTGTTGATGGAGTTGGTCGCCCTTTCGCGGCGCCCCCTTTCGGTGTTGACGCGGGAACTGGCCGCCGCCCACGGGGCGTCCGTCTTCCAGCGGGCGGATCTGGCGTTGCGGGCGCCCGTGGCGGAGAAGACTCTTTGGGTCCAGGCGGTGTCCAAGCGTGTGCCGGAGAAATTCGCGGGCCACACGGTGAAGCACCGCCGCACGCTCGATGGATTGAAAGTGATTTTCGACGACGACGCCTGGGTCCTGTTGCGACCCAGCGGCACCGAGCCCTTGATGCGGGTCTACGCGGAGACCCCGGACGCCGCCCGCACGGCGCAACTTTTGGCCAAGGCCCAGGAATGGGCCGCGGTCCGCGTTTAGCGCGTCGTCGGAAACGGCCCCGAAAACGGCCGAAATGATGCAAGAGGACACCCCGTTTTTCTAACGCCGAAGTTCTTGCTTATTAGCGTTTTCAGCTTATACTAATAGGGATTGCGGACGGACCACGGCCGTTGGGAGGGCGGCCGCGCGGGCCCCTTTCGCCGAGGAGACGGGTCAATGAAATCGCGTGTCAACAGGAACAGGAGCGAGCGGTGTCCCTAGCGGAGCCCCAACCCCTTTTCCTTTCGTCATCCTCGGGCCGCGGTCGCGGCGCGCAAACGCTCGCGACCCTCGCCGGCCCGGCCGGCCTGCCGCTGTTCTCCCTCTTGCTTCTGTGGGCGATGATCCGCTCGCCCTTCCCCGCCGTGCATCTTTACCCCCTGTTTGTCGTCCTTGAGCTCGTGCTCTACCTCCTCGCTGGGTTGGGCTGGTCCTTCGGCGCCACCCTCGTGGCCACGGCCGTGGGGTTGGTGGGCTTCTTTTTTTCAACGGAATCTTGGGCCCGGCCCTTGTATGCCCTGGGCGCGGGACTCGTGTGGGGCATCTTCTGGGTGCTCGCGCGCTTTGACCGAAAACGCCATTTGTCGTGGAACCGCTTTCACGAGGAGTGGGACGGCCTGGAGTTGGAACTGTCCCGCTTGAACGCCGATTTGGAGGCGTCGCGCTCGATCATCGACGACAACCGCGCCCGCATCAACGCCTTCGACCGGCTTCAGTTGTTTACCGACGATCTCATCGGACCCTACCACCGCGACGAACTGTTGCAACGGGCCCAGGCGGGGCTGGGGACCATGTTTCCCAAAGCGCGCGTCACGCTGCACCTGTTCCCCAAACCCGACGCGCCCGACCCGTCCGACGATTGGGGCATGAAAGTCCTCCAGTGGGGGCAGCCGCGGTTGCTGACGTCGCGCACGTCGACCACCCCGAGTTGGGAGCCGGGCCTGTTCATTTGCCTGCCCGTTAAAGGGCGGGAGAGTTTCCTGGGGTGGATCGGGGTGGAGTCCAAGTCGACGGACCATCCCCTGCGCATCCACGACCTTCGGCTGGCGTCCATCGCCTCCGATCTGATCTCCCTGGCCCTCGGCAACACGGAGAAGTACAGCCAAACCGAAGCCCTCGCTATTTCCGACGAGCTCACGGGCGTCTATACCCGCGGGTACTTCAACGAGCGCCTGCAGGAGGAATTCGGCAAGGCGCGGCACAACAGCCGTCCCTTCGCGCTTGTCTTGATCGACATCGATCATTTCAAGAAAGTCAACGACGTGCACGGCCACCACATGGGCGACGAGGTCTTGCGCTGGCTGGCGCGGCTGGTGACGGCCCAGGCCCGTGAAACGGATTTTGTGGCCCGCTACGGCGGCGAGGAATTCGTGATCATCATGCCCGCGGCGCGGGGGCCCGACGCGTTGCGGTTCACCCAGCGGCTCATTAAAACCATCGCGGCGACGCCGTTCCGTTGGGGGCAAAAGAAAATCAAGATCACGGTTTCCGCCGGCGTCGCCAGCCTCAAGGACGAGGTCGCCTCGGAGGAAGACCTGCTGCGACGGACCGACGAAGCCCTTTACGCCGCCAAGAACGGCGGTCGCAACCGGGTGTGCGCCTATGCGGATTGACATTGGCCTGACCCACGCGCTGTTGTTCTGGGGCACGGTGCCCGTGTTGTGGGGGTGCGTGTTGTATCGGGACGCGCGCTGTTTCTTCGTGGCGGGGGTGTTCAGCTTTTTGGCGGTGATGCACGCGGCCATGGGCGGCGGGGGGGCGGTGGATCTGGCCATCCACCTCACGGCCTACGGGGCCGGCATGCTGGTGCCCCTTTATTTTCGACGGGCGCAGCACCAGGTCGAACGGGAATTCTCCCGTCGGCGCGGCGCGCTCTTGGACCAGCGGGCCAAGGCCGCCCAGCGCCACGAAACCGTGTTGAAAGAAAAGAACGCCCTCCAGGACGAATTGGAGCGGCTGCAAAACCGTTTCGCCTTGGTGCAGGTGATGGCCACCAAACTGGAGGCCGGGGAGATTCTTCAAACGCTGGGCCACATGTGGAAAAAACGGACCGGCGTCAAAGGGTGTTTAATCCTCCGCAAGCAACTCAACGGCAATTGGAGCACCGCGTTCACCGACGGCCATTTCAACGCCCAGGACTGGGTGCGTGTGTTGGCCTCCTACCCGTCGCTCGCGCGGTCGCGCAACATCCGCCGCTACACGGGGGCGAGCCGCCAGCTGGTGCTTCCCGGCCAGCCCTTCGGCTCCACGTGCCTCCTGGTGCCTTTCAGCTGGGACAAGGACATCCTCGCCATGGGCATCGTGGAGATCGAACCCCCGCGGCTTCAAGACTCGACGGAAGGCTTCAACATTGAGCGCAAACTCGTCTCCATCGGCTTGCGCCGCGCCGATCTTTACGATTTAATGACGGAACGCAGCCGCTTCGACGCGCTGACGGGGGCTTTCCTCCGCCGGAGCCTCACCGAGCGGTTGGAAGACGCCCTGCGCAAAAGCCACCGGTACAACACGCCGATGTTCTTCGCGCTCATGGACATCGACCACTTCAAAACATTGAACGATCGGTGGGGCCACCTGGTCGGCGACAAGGTGCTGATCCACCTGGCCCACGTTATCCGTCGGCTGGCGCACCCGGGCATCACCCTGGGGCGTTTCGGCGGCGACGAATTCGCGTTGATTTTGGAAATGGAGACCGTCACGGAAGTGTTCACATGGTTTGAGAAGTTGCGGCAGGCGGTGGCCGAATCCCCCCTGCGCGACCGGGAAGCAATGATTCGGTACACCGTGAGCGCGGGCGTCAGCGCCTACATGCCCGACCGGCCGCCCCTGTCGGAACTCATGGCGCAGGCGGATCACGCGCTTTACCAGGCCAAAAAACTGGGCCGCGACCGGATCGTCCTGTGGAAGGCCCCGGGGAATCCCTCGTCGAGCCGAAAGACCGTGAGCGTCTAGTCCATGTCCCGCGTCGTCCTGCAAAACGTGTCGAAATGGTACGGCTTGGTCCCGGCGCTCGAGAACGTGAGCCTCGAGGTGGAGGACCGTGAACTCTTCGTTCTTGTCGGGCCGTCGGGGTGCGGAAAGACGTCGCTGCTTCGGTTGATCGCCGGCCTGGACGACGTGACGGAGGGGAAAATCCAGATCGACAAGCGGGTGGTGAACCACGACCCGCCCAAGGCCCGCAACGTGGCGATGGTGTTTCAAAATTACGCCCTCTACCCCCACATGACGGTGATGGACAACATGGCCTTCGGTCTGCGCATGCGCGGTTATTCGGAGGAGGAGATCCAGTCCCGGGTCCGCCAAGCGGCGGAAATGCTCGAACTCTTGCCGCTCCTCAACCGGAAGCCGAACGAGATTTCGGGCGGCCAGCGCCAGCGGGTCGCGGTGGGACGCGCCATCGTGCGCAAGCCGCGGGTGTTCCTCTTCGACGAACCCTTCAGCAACCTCGACGCCAAGATGCGCGTGGAAACGCGGGGCGAACTCCTGCGCCTGCACCAACGCCTTCAGACCACCATGATCTACGTGACCCACGACCAAGTGGAAGCCATGACCTTGGGCGACCGCATCGGTGTACTCAAAGACGGCGCGATCCAGCAAGTGGGCAGCCCGTTGGAGCTTTACCGTCGACCGAAGAACCGGTTCGTGGCGGAGTTTATCGGCAGTCCGTCCATGAACTTTTTCAACGTGACGGTGCTCGACCGGGGCGACAGCCTGTGGCTGGATCAGGGGCATTTCCAATTGAAGTTGCCGCCCCGGTTCCGCCGGGCGGGGTCGTTGAAGGACGGTATGGAGGCCCTGTTGGGCGTCCGGCCCGAGGACATCCACGACCGGTTGTTCCAAACGGGGGCGGTGACCGAAGGCAACACCGTGATCGCCATCGTCCAACTGGTCGAGCCCGTGGGCTCGGAAACGCACGTGCACCTGGAGGCGGGGGGCACGCGGTTCCTGGCCCGGGTCCACGCGGACAACCCGCTGGAAATGAACCAACCCATGGAACTGGTCTTCGACTTGGACAAGATCCACATCTTTACCCGCAACGGCAAGGAGCGGCTGGCGCCCGAACCGTGAACGTTGACCGGGGTTGTCGAAAAAAGCGATAATACGCTTTCCGCCGGGGTGGCGAAATTGGCAGACGCGCGAGACTCAAAATCTCGAGTGGCTTAGGCCACGTGGGGGTTCAAGTCCCCCCTCCGGCAGATTTAGGGTTCTCTCAGAAAGGACAGAGCGGGGGACTTGAACGGTTTTTCCCGCCGACCTTATGGGAGGAAAAGGGTCCGCCGAGCGGGCCCGGCAGGGGGAAACCCGGCCTGGAGGGTTCGCGGCGGGGGAAGGAAAGCCGCGATCCCGGAAGGCAAGTCCCCCCTCCGGCCGATTTGAAGGTTCTCCCCAGACTGTGTTTTATACCATGACCGAAAAATCCCCTTCCGACGGGCACCGCGCCCGGCTGCGCGACCGCTGGCGCCGCGCCGGCGTCGACGGATTTGCCGAACACGAGCTGGTGGAGCTTTTGCTCACCTATGTTTTCCGGCGCATCGACACCAAACCCTTGGCCAAGCGGTTGCTGGATCGATTTCACGGTCTCAAGGGCCTTTTGGACGCCACCCCGCGGCAAATCCAAGACGTGGACGGCGCCGGCCCGCGGGCGGCCGAATTCGTGGCCCTGTTGCGGGGCGCGATGCAACGCTATTTCGAGACCGACGTGCGCCGCACCGACCTTTTGAACTCCCCCGAGGCCGTCGTGGCCTATTGCCGGGCCGCCCTGGAAGGACTGCCCCACGAGGTGTTCGACGTCATCTACCTCTCGGCCAAGAACCGGGTGTTGAGCCGGGAACGCCTGGCCGAGGGAACCATCGACCAGGCCGCCGTTTACCCCCGAAAGGTCGTGACCCGGGCCCTCGCCGCCAACGCGGCGGGCTTGGTGTTCGTTCACAACCACCCGTCCGGAGACCCGGACCCTTCGCCGGAAGACCGGCGTTTGACGCAGCGCCTGCGGGACGCGGCCCAACTGGTGGGCATTCCCGTCCTCGACCACATCGTCATCGGCAACGGCCGGCACGTGAGCTTCCGCGAGAAGGGCCTGCTCTGACCCTCCGTTCCCGTCGATGGGCCGCCGTGGCCCTGTGGGGCGGACTGATCTTCGCCCTTTCCTCCTTGCCGGACCGTCGAATCGACGCGGCGCCGCTTCCCGAAACCTTGTCCCGCAAAGCCGGCCACCTCGTCGAATACGCCGTTTTGGCGTGGCTCGTCCTGCGCGCCCTGGCCGTCTCCGGGTTTGCCCGAAAGGAGGCCGTCGGGGCCGCCTTTTTGTTTTGCGCCGTTTTCGCCGCGTCGGACGAGTGGCACCAAACGTTTGTGCCGGGACGCTACGGCAAGGTCCGCGACGTGGCCCTCGACGCCCTGGGGGCGGCGCTGGCGCTGTCCGTTCTGGCCCGCCGGTCCGCCCTTTTTCCCAAGGAGGCTCCATGAAAACCTTCACCGATTATCTGTGGTTCAACACAGAGAAACGCGCGGGGATCGTGAACATCACCGACGACATCACGGCGCGGGTGGAAAAAAGCGGGGTGCGGGAAGGGTTTTGCCTCGTGTCGGCCATGCACATCACCGCCGCGATTTGGGTGAACGACGAAGAATCGGGACTCAAAAAAGACGTGATGGTCTGGCTCGAAAAACTCGCGCCCCGGGGGGATTACCACCACCATCAAACCGGGGAAGACAACGCCGACGCGCACCTGAAACGCACGTTGGTGGGGCACCAAGCCCTCTTGCCCATCACCGAAGGCCGGTTGGATCTGGGCCCCTGGGAACAGGTGTTCTATATGGAATTTGACGGCCAGCGGCGCAAACGCGTCGTGGTCAAAGTGATGGGGGAATAGTTTTTTTCGACCCGGCGGCTCGACGGTGGCGGTAAACAGCGATGGCGAGGGTGAGCCCCGTGAGGGGAAGGACAAAGCCGGTCATCCAGGCGCTGAAGAGCGGCAACGCGTCGTGTTCCCGCGCGTCCAAGATCAAAAACGCCACGTAAGCGGCGTAATAGGCCAGGAACACCCCGCCCTCCCAACGGGCGATGCGATGGCCCGTGAAAAACACGGGCAAGCAGGCCACCGCGACCGCGGTCATTAACGGAATGTCAAAACCTTCCGCCGCCGCCGGCACGTCCACGCCGTGGGGGGAGATCACCGCCGCCAATCCCAACACACCCAAAATGTTGAAAATGTTCGACCCCACGACGTTCCCCACGGCGATGTCCCGTTCCCCCTTGATGGCGGCCAACACCGACGTGGCCACTTCGGGCAGGCTTGTGCCCGCGGCCACGAGGGTCAAGCCGATGATGAGTTCGCTGAGCCCGAACCCGCGGGCCAGGGTGACGCTGCCCGTCAGGAACCAGCGCGCGCCCAGAACCAAGAGAACCAACCCGCCGACGGTGAACGCCAGGGAAACCGGCCACGGGCGTTGGCGTTGCGCCGCGTCTTCCGGCGCCGGCGGCTCTTTCAGCCCCGTTTTGACCTGAAAAGCGGTGTAAGCGGCCAAAAGCACGAGGAACAGCACCCCTTCCGCCCGGGACACGCGGCCGTCCAGCCCGAGTCCCCACAGCAAGAGGCTGGTCACGATCATGATGGGGACTTCCCGTCGGAACAAATCGCGGTTGACCAGGAGGGGGGCGATGAGGGCGGACACCCCGAGGATAAAAAGGACGTTGCATATGTTGGAGCCGACCACGTTGCCCAGGGCGAGCCCGGCCTGCCCGGCGAGGGACGCCTGGGCGCTCACGACCATTTCCGGCGCGCTGGTGCCGTAGGCCACCACCGTCAAACCAACGATCAAGGGCGGCACCCCCCATCGGCGCGCGATGGCCGAGGAGCCTCGAATCAGCCCTTCCGCTCCGGCCATCAACGCCGCGAGTCCTCCGATCAACAGCAGGCCGGTCACCACGATGGATTCCTCCTCTGGGACAATGCAACAAAGGGGGAATTTTAGTTTATATGGGGCCCGGCCAGAAGCCCCTTCCACCGCAAGGCGGCCTCGTTCTCCGTCGGAAATGTTATAATCGGCCCATGGACGAGCGGCCCGAAGACGCCTTCAAGCGGATGAACTTTCAAAAAGCCTGGGAGGAAAAGGACTGGGAACGGTTCTTCGACGCCCAGGACCGGCTCGCCCGCGGCCGCCGCGTGGGCGCTGGCCCCGCGCGGGAAGGCGTCGACCCCTCCTTGGCGTTCGGGCGGGTGTTGCGCCGGTTCGGCATGGACCCGGACAATCCCGACGTTCCGCCCCAGCCCTTCGCCTACAGCCGGTTGGAACCTTCCGAAGAGCCGCTGAACTTGCCGGGGATCAAATTTTGGCAGCCCGGGGCCGACCAGGAAACCCTGCCCATCTACTGCCAGGCCAAGTGTTACGCGTGGCGCATCGCCTGGCTGGTGGAGAGCCGATTTCCCGGACTCTTTAACCGTCGGTACAAAAGCCGCGCCCATCGGGAATTTCAAAAAGCCATGGAGGATCTGATGCGGGAAGCGCCGGAGGCCCCTCGGCAAATCGCCGCCGGCCACCGGCTGGGCTACGACCCCCACGGCGTGAAGGGCAACATCGTCCGGTGCCGCCGCGCGCTGGAATCGACGGACCGATTGGTGGGCATTTTGTCGCGGGTGTCCCGGGCGCGGTTGCCCGCGGCTGAATACGAAAAAATCTGGCGCGACACCACCCGCCTGCGCACCGCGTTGATCGATTGGATCGATTTGTTGCGCCACCGGTTTGCGGGCGGGGGGCGGTCGGCGTGACGACGCCGGTGGCCGTCTTGTGGGGGGCCCTCGGCGCGGCGGCCGTGGCGCTGTTGCTTTGGCTTTTGCTTGGCCGACGGCGCGATACCCCGGCGCTGGCCCTGTTGCAACAGCAGGTCGACCTTCTGCGTCAGCAATCCACCGAAGCCGACCAACACCACGCGCGGACCTTGACCGAGACCCTGTCCCGCTTGGGGTCGGAGGTCAACCGGCAGTTGGAGGCGGTGTCCCGCCAGGTGTTGGAAAGCCAAAAGACAGTGGGCGACCGCCTGGACAACGCCGCGCGGGTGGTGGGCGACGTGCAAAAGAACCTCGGGGCCTTGAGCCAGGCCAGCGAGAAGATTTTTGAGGTCGGCAAAGACATCGCGAGCCTGCAAAATATTTTGCGGGCGCCCAAACTCCGCGGCGGCTTGGGGGAATTCTTTTTGCAGGATCTCCTGGCGCAGATCCTGCCCGCGGAACACGTGGCGTTCCAGCACGCGTTCCGCTCGCGGGAAACGGTGGACGCCGTGGTGCGGGTGGGCGGGCGGTTGGTGCCGGTGGACGCCAAATTCCCCCTGGAGAATTTCCGCAAAATGGTGGACGCCGCCACCGATGAGGAGCGCGCGGGCTTGCGCCGAAAATTCGCCCAGGACGTGCGCAAGCACGTCGACGCCATCGCGGGCAAATACATTCTGCCCGACGAAGGCACCTACGATTTCGCGCTCATGTACATCCCGGCCGAGAACGTTTATTACGAAAGCATCATCAAAGACGACGCGGACGGGGCCCTGTTGGAGTACGCCCTTCAACGCCGGGTGGTGCCGGTGTCGCCGGGCAGTTTCTACGCCTACCTCCAGGCCATCGTGCTCGGACTGCGCGGGTTCCAAATCGAAGAGAACGCCCGGCGCATCATGGAAGACCTCGCCCGCCTGCGGGGGGACTTCACTCGTTTCGCGGACGATTTTGACACCCTGGGTAAACACCTCTCCAACGCCAAGACCAAGCACGACGACGCCGGACGGCGCCTTGAGCGGTTCCAGGAAAAGCTCGACAACGTGCACGAATCCCCCGCCGATCCCCTCCTTCCCTCCAAAACCTCGGTGTAAAGCGACGGTTTTGGCCGTTGTGTTGCACTCCAAATAAGCAATAGCTCTTGAATTGAACTCCAAGGCAGGGCAAACTTACAAGAGCGGGTCCTTCCCTAAGGGGTGCGATATGTCCGAGACCGAACGTTCCATGAAATCCATTTTCGTTTTTGTCCTTGGCCTGGCGCTGGCGGGATCCGCTTCCGCCTTGGAATCCGCCGGGCACGGTTTGGGTTTGCGCCCGCCCACGCCCGAACAGCGCGAATGGGAAAAGAAAAATATGATCGTGGCCCGTTCGGTGCGTTTGAACGCCCGCGGGCTCGCCCGGGTTAATGAACACCGGAAAGCCCAGGGCCTCTCTCTTTTGAGCGCTGCCGCCGCCGGTGTGGCGCCCTTGGGAGCGGAAATCACGGGGGTGCTGGAAGAGAACCTGGACGGGGCGCCGCTCTTGTCGGCGGCCGCCTCCGCCGCGGCTCTTCCGCGCTCGGTGGACAACAGCACGTTGAAATATTTCCCGCCGATCCGCAGCCAAGGGTCCATCGGCTCTTGCGCCCAATGGGCCGGAATGTACTACTGCTTCACCCACATGGCCGCCATGTTGCGCGACCAGGACGCCAAGGCCGGCGGGGACACCCTGCGGTTTTCGCCCAAATACACCTACAACCTGGTGAACGGCGGTTCCGATTCGGGGTCCTGGTACACCGACGGCTGGAACGTGGCCAAAAAGCACGGGGCCGCCCCCTGGGCCGAATGGCCTTACGATTCCAACTTCCGCGCCTGGCCCTTGACCGCCGCGGTTTGGCGCAACGCCCTCGCCCACAAGACCGACACAACGGGGTGGGTGAACGGCATCGACCAAACGACCGGCTTGGACCAATTGAAAACCCTGTTGGTGAACGGCTACGTGCTCTCGTTGGCGACCTACGTGAACTCCTGGCAATTTAAAACCGCCGGCAACGATCCCGGGACTTCGGCCGACGACGCCTACGTCGGCAAGGCCGTGGCCTATTGGGTAAACGGCACGGCGGGCGCCCACGCCATGACCATCGTGGGCTACAACGACGACATTTGGGTGGACATCAACAGCAACGGCACCGTGGACGCCGGCGAGAAGGGCGCACTGCGCATCGCCAACTCCTGGGGCACGGGTTATCGGGAAGCCGGGTTCACCTGGCTGGCCTACGATTCCTTGAAGACGGTGTCCGGGGTCACGGGGGGCCCCTCGGCCGGCCGTCGGCAATCCATTTGGAGCGCTCAAGTGGCGTGGGTGTTGCCCAAGGCCAGTTACACGCCCAAGGCCCTGGCCCAATTCACCTTGCGCAGCGCCACGCGGAATCAGCTTTACGTCAGCCTGGGAATTTCCGACACCTCCAAAACCACCCCCACCACCCTCTGGACCCCCAACACGCTTCTCTATTTCGCGGGCGGCCCCTACGCCTTTGACGGGACGACCGCGGCGGTGGACGGGACGTTCGTTTTGGATTTCACGGACTTGGCCCCGGCCTACGGCGTTCCCAAACGGTATTACTTGCGCGTGAGCGACAGCACGTCGGGCGGACCGGTGGACGTGAAGGCCTACAAATGGGTCAACGTCCCGGACAACGTCGAGGTTTCGCGGGCGGGCCTGCCGGAGGCCTTGGACATGCAGACGGGGACCTACGACGTCGACGCCACGATTTCCACCGGCGGGGGCGGCACGCCGCCGACCATTTCCGACGTGACGGATCGGGCCATCGCCGAAGACGGGGCCACGGGGGCCATCGCCTTCACGGTGGGCGACGCCGAAACCCCCGCGGCGGATCTGACGGTGTCGGCGACGTCGACCAACGGCGTGTTGCTGCCCGCGGGCTCCTTGGTGACGGGCGGCGCGGGCGCATCGCGCACCTTGACGGTCACGCCCGCGGCGAACCAATGGGGGACGGCCACGGTGACGCTCACCGTCACCGATCCCTCGGCCCGGACGGCCACGGACTCTTTTCTCTTCACCGTCACCGCGGTCAACGACCGGCCGGCGGGCACGCCCCAAAGCCTCGTGGCGACGCAGGGGGTGGCCAAAGCCTTTGTTCTCTCCGGAACGGATGTGGAAAATTCCCCGTTGACCTACGTCGTGACCGGGGGGCCGGCCCAGGGGACGCTCACGGGCACGCCGCCCAATTTATCCTACACCCCGGGGGCGGCGTACACCGGGCCCGACGCGGTTTACTTTACGGTCTCCGACGGCGCGTTGACCAGCGCCGTGTCCACGGTGACGTTCACCGTGATCCCGCCCGACGCGACGCCGCCCACGGTGTCTTTCACCGCGCCGGCGGACGGCGCCACGGTGAGCGGCTTGGTGACGGTGGCCGCCACGGCCGCCGACGCCAACGGGGTGAGCCGGGTGGTGTTTTTCGTGAACGGGGTCTCCGTCTCCACGGACGCGGCGGCGCCTTATTCCCACGACTGGGACACGAGCCGCGAACCTTTCGGGTTGACGACCTTGGGCGCGCGCGCTTTTGATTTGGCCGGCAACTCGGCCTTGGCCACGCGGCAGGTGACCGTGGGCGAAGGCGGGGGCGGCTTCTCGGTGTCGCCGACGGCTCTTGTGTTCGCGGGGGTTCAGGGGTCCACCAACCCGCCGCCGTCGCCGGTGTCGGTCACGGTGGCTGGAGGACAACCGATCGGCGGCTCCTGGACCGCCTCGCCCTCGGTTCTCTGGTTGGGGGTTAGCCCGTCTTCAGGCACGGGTTCGGGGGTGTTTTCCGTTTCCGCCAATACGGCGGGGTTGGGCGTGGGGAGCCATAACGGCACGGTCATCGTGTCGGACGGCGTGACGGGCAGCCAGATTGTTTCGGTGACGTTGACGGTCTCTCCCGCCAACGACACGACGCCGCCGACGGTGCCTACCGGTTTGGCGGCCGTGCTTACGGGCACGACCACCGTGGCCCTGTCGTGGAACGCCTCGACCGATTCGGGCGGGGCGGGGCTTTTGGGGTACCGGGTGTACAGGAACGATGCCCTGCTCGTGGAGCCGACGGGTCGCGCGCATTCGGACACGACGGTCGCGCGCGGCGGTCGCTACCGCTACCAGGTGTCGGCCCTCGATCGCGCGGGCAACGAATCCGCCCGCGGCGCGGTCGTGATCGTGGACGTACCGTCGGCCCCGGAGGTGGAGGTTTATGGGTTCCCGAACCCGGCGGTGAACGGCGCGGCCCCGACGATTCGCGCCGTCCTGGGAACGGTGGACTCTTTTGAAATCAGCGTGTACGACGCGGCGGGGCGGTTGGTCCATCGCGACCGGCGGTCGGAGGCGCCCAGCGGTCAGTCGGGCGGCTTGGCGTATTACGACTACGCGTGGTCCGGGGACATCCCCAGCGGTCTCTACCGCGTCGTTGTGGTGGGGCATTCCGCCGCCGGCGGCACCGTGCGCGCCAAAACCCAGGTGACGATCGTTCGATGATCCGGTTCCGGTCCGCGGCCCTGTTCCTGGGCCTAGCCGCGGGTCTCGCGGCCGGGGAACCGGGCGCGCCTTTCCTGTCCGTCTCTCCGTCGGCCCGGGTCGAGGCCTTGAGCGGCCTTTGGGCCTTCGGCGCGGGGATGGAGCACCTCGCCGTCAATCCCGCCCTCTTAAGCGTCGAAAAAAGCCCCTGGCAGTTTTATTCTTCCGCCGGGCAGTTGGGGGAAGACGTCCAGATGGCCCACGCGGTGATCGGTCGCGCCCACGGGCGGACGCCTTGGGGCGTGGGCGTGACGCACTTGCGCAGCGACGGCGGCAGCGCCCGGGACGCCCTGGGCGGCGGCGGGGGCGCGGACGTGGGGGCTCAGGACACGGCGCTCCATCTCGCGGCGGCCCGGTCGATCAACGGCCGATTGTGGGTGGGCGCGGCGGCAAAAGGGTTTCAATCCAAACTGGCTTCCTACACGAGCGACCCCGCCGGGGCGGCCGACCTGGGGCTCCTCTGGCGGGGCGAAGCGTGGGAGCTGGGCGCGGCGTGGCGGAACATCGGGTCCGGTGTGCGGTTTGTGTCCCAACGGGACCCGTTGCCGCAAACCGTCGACGCCCAAATCGCTTTTCGGCGGGGTCCGGCGGTCGTCGCGGCTGGCGTCCAGCGGGACGTCCCCCGCGGCGAAAACCGGGTGCTCGCCGGATCGGAGTTTTCCCTGGGGGTGTTGGCTTTTCGGGCGGGCTACGCCGTTCAAGAAGGGGCGTCGTCCAACGCCCAGGGCGTGGAGCGATTGACGCTCGGATTTGGGCTGGTCTTGCCCAATCGATTAAAGCTGGACTACAGCCTCCGCCAGGGGACGGAGGATTACGGGGCTTTCCACCGACTGGCTTTGACGTGGACCTGGGGAGAGCGGGTTCTCCGGAAACCGACCGAGCCGCCCCGACCGCCTTCGAGCGTTTTCAAAAAAATCCCGGCGCGGGCCATGCCCCAGGCCGCCCCAAAACCCGTGAAAAAGGCTCCGGCCGCCGTCCCCGCCAAACCCGTTCCTCAAAAAGTGGTCCCGGTCCAACCGGCCCTGCCGGAAAAACCCAAACGGCCCCGCATCGGCGAAGGCGGGTATCGCCTGGGCGGTTGATTCGCCGCCCGCTGTCAAACTCGAACACAACAAGGAGAACACCGTGCCTCTGCCCCCCGACTTCGTCCGTGAATTGACCGCCGCCCTCGGCGCCGACAACGTCGTTTTTTCCTCTTCCGCCGTCGAGGAGAACACGCGTTCCTGTCTGCCCCACGCCCACATCCCCGATGGGGTGGCGTACCCCCGGACGGTGGAGCAGGTGCAATTCGTTCTGGCGGCGGCGCGGAAACACGCGGTTCCCGTCTGGGTCATCAGCACCGGAAAAAACTGGGGCTATGGGGAGAAAGCCGCCCCCTACGCCGGCGGGTTGACCCTGGAGCTGTCGCGCATGAACCGGATTTTGGAAGTCAACGAGCGGCTGGGATACGCCGTGATCGAGCCCGGGGTCACCTACGCGCAGCTTCATGAGCATGTCCGCCGCCACGCCCCATCGCTCTGGACGGATTCATCCGGCAGCACCAAGGACGCGAGCGTGATCGGCAACGCGCTGGACAAAGGCCGCGGCCTCACGCCCTACGCCGATCACTTCGGGGCGCTCTGCGGGATGGAGGTGGTGTTGCCCGACGGACGCGTGTTCCGCACGGGCGGCGGCCCCGACAACAACCGCTGTTGGAACCTTTACAAATGGGGCGTGGGACCCTATCTGGACGGCCTGTTCGCCCAATCCAACCTGGGGGTCGTCGTCAAAGCGGGGGTGTGGCTGATGCCCGCGCCCGAGCGGTACGATTTCATGGCGTTTGAATACACCGCCGGGGAGGATCGTTTTTCCGATTTTATCGAGGACTTTCGATCGTTGATCTTTAAAAACGCCATCCGCTCGCGGCCCCATCTGGCCAACGATTTCGCGATGCTCTGCATCGTCTCGCAGTACCCGCACGATTTGGCCGGCGGGCAACGCACGCTTTCCCCCGCGGCGATGGCGGCTTGGCGGAAGAAATTCGGCGTGTCGGCCTGGACTTTCGGCTGCGGCGTTTATGGTAGCCGCGGCGAAGTCGCTGATCAAAAAAGACGGATCAAGCGCGCCTTCGCCCCTTACGGGGTGACGCGCTTCATCGGGTCCTACGTGAACCAAGGGTGGTGGGGACGTCTTTACCGCTGGGCCGTGCACACGGGGATGCGTTGGATGGGGAAATCGCCCGAACTCATCGACGCCATCTGGCCGGCGATCAATTTGTTCCGCGGAATTCCGACGGATCAATACGCCAAGCAAGTTTACTTCAAGCATTACGATCGGAAGCCTCTCGACACAGTGGATCCCGCACGGGACGGTTGTGGGTTCATCTGGATCGGCCCGGTGGTGCCCTTCACCGGGGAAGACGCCCGCCGCGCCATCGACTTGGCCCGGCCGATTTTCGCCAAGCACGGGTTCGACGTCTTCATCGAACTGATCGTGGAAAGCCCGCGGGCGTTGATCGCGTTGTTCGGCGTTTTTTACGATAAGAAAAGCGCGGACGAAAGAGCCCGCGGCGCCGCTTGGTACAAGGACATGCGGGAGGCGTTCCTGGACGCCGGCTACCCGCCCTATCGCGTGGGCGCCGGCAGCCAGCCCGGCGCCCTCGACCGCTCGCCCGTCCTGAAAGACGTCGTGCACCGCATCAAGCGAAGCCTCGACCCGGACAACATCCTCGCCCCCGGGCGGTACGGAACCCCCCCGCCTTCCTGAGTTGCGGGTTTTATCCTTCGAACATCAATGCCGGGACCAGGTCATGCCGCGGGTGTCCCGATGGGCGCAATTGATAAACATTCGGCCGCCGGAGTAAGGGGGATCGGCGGGGAACAATCGGTAACCAAACCCGCCCGTGTCCAGCATCCCGCCGGGGAAAAACGAGAGAGCTTGCGCCCCCATATAGGTGACCGTGTTGAGCGGGTCCAGGGTGTTGTGCGGGATGGTGCGGACCGGGGAAGGCAAAAAATTTTCATCGCCGCTGGGCGACGACATGTATTTTCCCACCAAGGTCGCCAAATTGTTGGGGTAATAACCTTCCAAGTCGGCGTAGTAGAGGGAAAGAGCGGAGCGGTAGGTCCCCAGCAGTTCGAGATTTTTGGCCTCCCGCGCCCGCACCAGCATGTCGCCGAATTTGGGAATGGCGATGGCGGCCAGCAAGCCGAGAATGGCCACCACGAGCATCAACTCGATCAGAGTGAAACCTCCGGGCCGGGATCCGGGACGACGCGCGGGGTCCATGGCTAAGTATGGAGCGTCCGGGCCTTGTTTTCAATATACGGGTCTCTCACGGGCGTTGATTTTCTTGGAACCGAGCGGGGCGGAATTGCCGGGGATAAAACCCGTTACGGAAATTTTACAAGTCCTTAAGAGAATTCGTCGCGCCGGGAGGTATACTGGCGTTGTTCACACCGGCGACTTGTCAAAATAGAGACAACACGCCGGGCTTGACGAGGGTTTGGGATTTGATAAAATAAGCGCGGCACATTGATGTGCCGCATAGAGAGAGACGACGGCGTCCCGCGATCCACCCGATCGCGGGATTTTTTTTTAACCCGGCGTTGCCTCCGGAGATTTTCGACAAAGGCGTCTTGCGCGTGACCGCGCGCGGGACGCCTTTTGCTTTTTGAGGGATCAAAGGAGATGTTTATGAAAACACCCATTTTAAAACGCGCGTTGGCCGTAATGACCGCCGGCGCTTACTTGTTCAGCGTTCTCGGGGCGGCCCCGGCCGAAGCTTCTTTCTGGGAAGATCGAGCCCTCGCCCGCCGTGCCGATTTGAAAAACAAAACGCCGAATGGCGTTTTGTTGGCCCAGCTCCCCTTGGCCCTTCGCCCACTTCTCGGCGTCGTGCCACCGCAGCGCCTGGTTTCGAGTAGCGCCTCCGCACTGGGACCCGCCGCGCCGACGTGGGTGCGCGGGATCGTGACCCCCCACGCCGAGGTCCGTTCGGTGTGGGAGGGCCCCGCCCGGGGTCCGCGCGTGATCCTGGTGTTGGACGCCCACGACGTCGTCTCCGCCCAGCGGAACATCGCCGGGTTCCTGCGGTGGGTGCATCGGGACGGCACGCCGGTGGTGGGCGTGGAGGGGACGACGGGGGCGTTCGCGTTGGACCGGTACCGGAATTTGCTTTCTTCGGCCGACCAACAGTCGTTGATGGACCACTTGTTGAAAAAAGGATTTATGAACGGGGTGGAGTTTTTCGCATTGACCGCCGCGGACCGGCCGATTCTTTGGGGCGTCGAGGCGTCGTCCTTGTACGAAGCCAACGTGCGGGCCTACCGGAAGGCGCTGCCGGAGCGGGACGCCGCCCGCGCCGCCCTGGGGCGATTGAAAATCGACGCTCAAAAACGCGCGGCGGAAACCTTCGCCCCGGCGCTGCAAGCTCTGATGGACGAAATCACCGCCCGCCACGAAGACCGGGGCGACGCGGGGCGCTTCGCCGCAAAATTGGCGGAGGTCCTGGGGGACGCGGTGGGCCCCCAAACGCGGTTGTTTTTGCGGGCCAAGAGACTGGAGGACGGTTTTTTATTTCCGGACGTCGAGCAGGCCCGCGCCGCTTTCATTGAACGGGTCTCGCCGCGTTTGAGCCCGCTGGAAACCCAGGCGCTCGTGCGCCTCACGGCCGATTTTCGGGCGGGGGCGATATCGGCGGGGGTGTATTACGATCGCATGGAGCGCGTGGCCGCCGCCAAGGGCGTGCCGGTGGCGGCCTATCCGCCGTTCCACAAATACATCGAATACGTCGCGGCGGCGGACGCCGTCGACGCCGCCGGACTGATGGAGGAGTGGGACGCGTTGGAAGACCGGGCTGTGAAGCGCTTGGTCCGTCCAGAGGATCGTCCGCTCATCGACTGGCTCGCGGACTTGCGTTTGATTGAGCGGGTGGTGGACCACGCCTTGACGCCCCCGGAGTGGGAGCGTTATCAGCACCGCCGTGGTCTTGGTTTGGGCTGGAGTGAAAGAGGGATGGCGGCCGAAGCCCCCGCGGAAGATCTGGCTCGGGTCTGTCGCGCGCTGCCTTTATTCGAGAAGTTCTTCAATGCCGCCGACGCCCGAAACGCCGCTCTCTTGGACAATCTGTTGGACGAAGCCCTTCGCCGCGGGGCCAACGACGCGGTGCTCGTCGCGGGAGGGTTTCACGCCCCCGCCCTGCGCGGGCTGCTCGAAGCCCGGGGCCTTTCCCACGCCGTGGTCGCGCCCTTCGTGACCGATGTCCCGGAAGACGGCGCCGGCTACCTGCAGGCGTTCGCGCCCACGCGCACGCCCTTGGAACGCCTGTTGCTCGGCGACCGGTTGTTCTTGAACCCGCCGTCGGCCACGTCCTCAAGCGTGCGGGACCCCGTCTCGCCCTATCACGACGCCGCCACGGCGCTGGACCGGGCGGCGATGGTGTACAGCGCGCCGTTGGTCGACGGGTCGACCTGGCGGACGCTCTTAAAAAAATTGGGGGGCGACGTCTGGTCGAAGCAGGATTTTGACGGGGGCCGGCGCACCGCGGAGATCCGTTTCCCCGGGGCGGCGCGGTCGGTGGTCATCGCCGCGCCCGTCGCGGGAGCGACCGCCGCCGGAGAGGCCCTGGCGCGTTCGGTGGAGGAAAAAGGCGCCCGGGTCGTTGAAACAGACACCGTCGGGGGCGTGCCCTACGCGCTCGGGGGAAAAACCGTTCTCCGCGCGGTGCCGGAAATACTGGCCGGGGCGGGGTTCCTGTTGTGGTTTGGGGCGTCGTCTTTGTCGCCCCCGGCGCTCCTGTGGGGGGTCGGCGCGGGCGCCGTGGCGGGCGGAATGATGTTGCGCGCTCTGACCTTGGGGTCGATCTATCTCCATGGCGCGGGGCACGCGGCAGCGGCGCGCGCGGAAGGGGGACGGCCCCTGCGGGGCGCCCTGACCGCTTACGCGCGTGGAATGGGTTGGTCGGGGTTGGTCCCTTTTTCGGCGGTGTTTCTTCCCGGGATTTCCTCCGAGAAAGACGCCCCCAAAATGGACATGGGTTCCCTGGGGGAGGGGCCCGCGCGTCGCGCGGCCTTGGCCGGTCCGGCGGCCAATTTGACGGCCGTGGCCCTGGTGGCTCCTTTCGTCTCCTGGGGCGGAACGGCGGGCGCGTTGGATCTCCTGTTGGCGTCTTTCGCGGGGATCAACCTTTGGACGGCGTTGGCGTCGGTGTCCGATTGGCGGACCGTTCTGTCCGGCGCGGGGCGGGTGTTGGCCTGCGGGGTGGTGGGCGTGGTCTACGGCGGCCCCAACCCCAAGGCCGAAACGCTGCCCGCCGGCGTCCGGCTCTTGATGGACGACGGCATCGCGCGCACGCTTCACCGGGGGGGTCAATCCGGCGGCGTGGCCGCCGTGGCGGTGCGTGAAAACGGCCACGCGGAATATTCCTTCTTCATCGAGAAAACCGCCAAGGAGCGGGATCGCCGCGCCCGGTTGGGACAATTGATGCGCGCCGGAATGGCGCGCCTCGCCGCTCGGGCTCAAAAGGCGGGTTTCGGGGGATTGCGCCGCCTCGTGGTGATCGGCCACACGCGCTACGGCACCAACCTGGCCCGGCCCATCGCGGCCAACGCGCACCCCCACACCGGCGCGGGGGTCGCGGATGAGATTTTTTACCTTGGCGACGCCAAGAAGGACGGGAAGTACGAGCGCCCCTGGGAGAGGCCCGTCGACAATCCCGTTCTTAAATCGGCGGCGCTGCCGCGGGGCGTGGCCATCGCCCACAACGGCGACGACAACGCGACCACGCTGTACCGCCGGGGGGAGCGCGCGATTGCCGTTTCCAACGACGACGACGCCCGATTGAGCGAGCGCGTGACCGGGTTCAAAAACCCGGCCCAGGGCGATTCGCCCCAAATCGCGACGCGCTTCGATCGATGGATCACCCAAGGGTCGGTGCGGGCGTCGCTGGGGCTGTCCCTCTTGACGGTGTCGCTGGAAAACCTCAACGGCGATAATCCGTCCACCGAGGATGTCCTGTCGCGCGCCCCCGCGCCCGCGGCCTTGGACGGCCTGATGCAGGCCAAGGTGTTTGGCGGGTTCGCCGCCGAATTGGCCGCCCTGCAGCGCAAACACCCGTCGGCGACCCACTGGGACGCGCTGTTTGCCGCCGCCGGCGCCCGGGGGGTGTCGGACGAAGCGTTTTGGGATCTGGAAGAGACGGTGGCTTTTGACGCCGGGTCCGACTTGGACCAACTCCGCCGCGGGTTCGCCGAACAGGCGTCGTCGGTTTTGAAAACGCTGCCGTGGTTCGCGGCCTTGGACGACGGGGCGCAGACGCGGGCGGCCGGACGTTTCGCCGCGCTTTTTCTTAAGCATTTCTTCACGGGGGACCTGCGCCGGGCGGGGCTCCACCTGCTTCGCCGGGCGGATGCGACGTCGACCTTCGGTCTTATGGCCGGGACGCTGTTGGAGGGCGAGAGCGCCCTCTGGTTGCGCCAGCGCCAGCCGTTTTATCTGTGGATGTCCGAGGACGGGAAAAGCGTCGCCGGCAGCAGCGAGGCCAAGGCTTTTTTGGGCGCCCGAGCCGGCGAGAGCCTCTTTCGCCACCGCTTGACGCTCAAGAACGGGGAAGTGGCCACCCTGCGGGGATCGCGGCTGGTGATCGACCACATGGAGCGGGGGCGGGTCGCCGTCTACGACCTGTCGCGCCCGGCCGACGTGTGGGCCAATCCCCGTTGGCTGGATTTGGAAACGAGCCCCCACGTGACGTCGTCCGGTTCGGAGGCCGTTCCCCCGGAACGGCGCGTGCGGGACGACATGGAAACGATCCCCTGGGTCAACGCCCAACTGGCGGAAAACTTCGCCGACCCTCGATCCAACAACAGCCGGACGGCGGCCGCGTTGGTGGAATTGCTCGCGGACCGCCTGGCCAAACGCAAGGGTCCGGCCGGCGGCGTCGACTTGGTCATCGTGGGAACGGAAAAGAGTTTTGACGCGGCCACGGCCCACGCCCAGGCGCTAGAAAAGATCTCCAGCCTCGCGGGCCGCCGGCTCAACGTGCGCGTGCTCTACGGCGCGGAGTTCACCCGCGAAGATCTGGCGAAATTGCGGGACGAAGGGTTCGGCCCGGACACCGTGGTGCTGGGCTTGACCAGTTCCGGCCAGACGGCGAACACGTTCTACGCCCTGGAAAGCCTTTACGCCGCCTGGCGGGGGTTGCGGGAAAAATCGGGCGCCGTGGAGGGGACGCCGCCGCACTTCCTTGTTTCCGCCGACATGGACAACCCCTACACCGAGGAGATGTTGGGCCAAGGGCTCGGCGCCGCCGATCTTTTCAAAGCCCGCAATTTCGTCACGTTCCCGGCGTTGGACCCGTTCCACCCCGCCGAGGCGGCCACCGTCACGCACAAGGCGACGGAACGGTTGCTGAAAGAAGTTTCGGCCCTGTTTGCGGAGGCCCTGGCGAAAAAAAGCCGCCGCTGGGCCGGCGGGGGCCTGCCGGGCGACGTGCCCGGGGCCGTCCGACGCATGGTGGACAACGGCGATGAATTGGACCGGCGCATCACCGGTTTGGACGCCGACGGGAACCCCCACCGGGTTCTGCGGCGTTCCGGCGAAACCAACGACATCCCCGATCAAATCGCCGCCGGCGCGGAGCGCCTGAGCCAGGCGTTTTTGGAATCGCTCTGGGCCACGGGCGCGACGGCGCTCTTCATCGCGGTGACGCTCTTGTTCCACGCGACGCCGGCCGGCGTTTTGTTGGGGGGATTCCCCAACGAGGCCTATGTGTTCGCCCAGGGGGTTCCGGTCGTGGCCGTGGCGGTCGCGCTGGCCACGCTCGGGATCGCCGCCTGGAAAACAAAAGCTTGGCGCTGGCACGGTTTGTTCGCCCTGTTGGGAGCCGTGGCGGTGGCTGGCGCGGGGCTTTTCCTGGGGGAAACGCTCGCGCTGGGGCTTGACGTCCTGGGGCGCGTTGCGGGATGGGGGGCCCTGGGCACGGGGTGGGGAACGTTGCCGTTGCCGGTCGACGCCTCGCCCGTGAATTTGGTCAACGCGGTGACGTATATTTTCTTTTTCTTCGCCTTCACGTTGGGTCTGCGCAAAGTCCAGAACCGGCCCCTCTGGGACCGATTGGGCGGCCGGGTTTTGGTCCTGTCCGACGCCCAACACGGGGTGGCGCGGTTGAGCGCCGCCCGCTGGCGGCGGATGCTCAGCCACCGCTTCGGTTGGATGGGCCTCAATTCCATCAACGAGTCTTCCTTGGGGCGTTTGACCCACGAGGAAGCGCTCAATTCCAATGTGCGCGGCAACATCTACCTGCAAGGGGAGGCGCGCCACGCCGAGGGACCCACTTTGATGAACTACAAGCAGTTGGGCGGCAGTCCCAACGGCCCGGGCCGCGTGTGGCGCATGGGCATCGGCCACAAGCCGCGCGCGCGCGCGAGCGCCGCCTATTCGGAGGGCTATATCTCCTTGCACATGAAAGACGACGACGTGGCTGGGGCGGACCCCGACCGGGCGACGCTCCAAGACCTGTTGCAGGACGGTCCGGCCCGCGACACGGCGGGCATGGCGCTGTCCTTGGCGGTGGCGGAACGCATGTCGGGCATCCGACCGCTGCACTTTGTCATCGGCATGACGTCCAGCGAGGCCAAGACCTCCACGACGCAGCAACCCTTCGCGCCCCTCTCGGAGGACGAGGTCCGGGGGGTGTTCGGCCTGGCGCCCCGCGTGGAATCGCGCCTTCCGGTGACGGAGATCGGCCCGGATCTTGCGACGGTCGACGCGGCGCCGAAGACCGATGCGCCGGCCAAAAGAACCCCGACCCCGTCGAGTTCCCTGGACGTCCCCGTTCCGTCGGAAAGGGCGCGAACGACTCCGGGATGGGTATGGCGTTGGGCCCGCGTCACGTTGGTCTTGTTGTCCTTGGTCGTCTTGTCATCGAGCGGGGAACGGGCCTTGTCGTCGCTCCGCGGGGCGATGGGCGTCCCCGCGCCCGCCGTTGGGACGGGAACGGTTGACGGGTCGAGCGTCCGCGCGGCGGCGCCGTCGGCGTTGAAACCCGCGGCGCCGGCGATCGTCGTTATCGAAAGCGCCGTTCCGCTCGCCACGCGTGTTTGGTATCACGCGAAGGGCACGGGGGAACTGCGTTTGAAAAAGGGTGTGATTCCCGCCGGCACCTCGTTAACGGTGTTGCGGATGAATCCGGAAAAAACACTGGTGCGCGTGCGCGCCCAGATCCCGGGCGCTCGGGCGGTGTGGGTGCGGGCGGGGGAGTTTGAAAAAGGCACCCGATCGCGGTCTGTTCCGGCCCCCACGGTTCAGCCGGGGAAGCCGGGTGTGGAATCGGGGAGGGGGACGTCCTTGGAGACCGCCGCCGGGGTTGTGTGGTTGGCGCCGGTCGTTCCCGTGTTGTCGGTGGTGGGGCGGCGGCGGGCGGCGTCGCCGAACACGCCGGGCGCGCTTCTGCGTCGGCGGCTTTTGGCCGGCCCGCGGTCCGCGTGGACCGTCGCCGACCGCTCCCTCGCCGACGCGTTGGTCGGGTACCTTGACCGGCCGACGGACACCGGGTGGACCGAGCAGGCCCTGCGGGTGGCGCTGGCTTACGGCGCTTTGGCCGGAGCGCGCTGGGACAAGGACGATCGTTGGCGGGCCGATTTCCGCCAAACGCGAGAAGTCTTGAAAGGCGCGGCGCTCGCGGTGTCGGAAGGGCGCCGATTGACGACTCTGGCCCGCCGGGCGTCGACATGGAAACGGGGGCCCGTGACGCACGCCTTTGCCGACGGCGCCGTGGCGGTGGTGGACCTCACCCCCGCGGAAAAGGAAACGCACTTGTTGCACCATTGGGCGGCCGCGGCCGAGCGGGCGGCCCGGGGCGGCCCGGCCCCGGTGTTGGTGGCGTCCTCGGGAAAGCAACGGGCGCGCCTGGAGGTGGCCTGGACGGCGTGGCGGGGCGACGCGCCTCCCACCGGGTTCTGGGTCTTCCTCGACGAGCTGGACGAGCGAACCGTGGTCCGCGGGGCGGACGGCGCGCCGGAATCCGTCCGCCTGGGGGGTCTTCTTAAAACCGCGGGCGTCGATCCCGCCGATGTCCCGGCGGTGGACGTGGTCACCGGTGTCGGCACGGCCTTCGCCTGGGATCGATCCGACCTGCCGAGCCACGTGGCCGTGCGGATGATCATCGGACTTTTGAAAGAGCTGACGCTCTCGACGGTGTTGGACGAGGCCCAAAACGCGTTGCGGGCGGCGCGCGCGGCGTTGACCGCGGCCTAAAGCTTCCCCCCGCCGCCGCCCCCGCCCCCGGCCGGGCGGGGGCGGTTTGTGGAAGATTTCCGACGGTGCTATAATAAAAAGATGAGCATCGCATCGAAGGCTTTGCCCTTGTTGTTGCCGATCCGGAAATACGGCGACCCCGTGTTGGTTCGCCCCGCCAAACCGGTGGGCGAGATCGACGACGACCTGCGCCGCCTGATCCCCGTCATGTTCCGCACCATGTACGCGGAGCCCGGCATCGGCCTCGCCGCGCCGCAGGTGGGGGTGTCCCAACGCCTGATGGTGGTGGACGTCGCCCCCGATGGGAAGAGCCAACCGATGGTCCTCATCAACCCCGCGATTGAAAAAAAGAAGGGGCGGATCCGTTCCGAAGAAGGGTGTTTGTCCTTCCCGGGCATTCAGGTGACGGTGCCCCGGGCCGCTTGGGTGCGGGTGACCGCCGTGGACGAGAAAGGCGCCCCCGTGACCGTCGAAGCCGAGGGGTTGCTCTCCCGGTGCCTGCAGCACGAAATGGACCACTTGGACGGGATCGTGATGATCGACCACCTGTCCCTGACCAAACGACTCAAAGTCCTTTGGGAGATCCGCAAACGCAAAAAAGCCGGTCTGTGGTGACGTGCTGAACACGATTTTTTTCGGAACGCCCGCCATCGCGGTGCCGTTTTTGGAGCGCTTGGCCGCCTTGACCCGCGTGGTGGGGGTGGTCACCGCGCCGGACCGGCCCGCCGGGCGCGGCTACACCCTGGCTCCCCCCGCCGTCAAAACCGCCGCGCAAAAACTGGGATTGCCCCTGTGGCAACCCGCTTCCCCCAAGGAATTGGACCCGAGGTCCTTTGCCTCCGTCGACTTGGGAATCGTCGTCGCCTATGGGTATTTGATTCCCCCGGCGGTTTTCAACGCGCCGCGCCACGGGCTCGTCAACGCGCATTTTTCTCTCGTGCCGAAATTCCGCGGTGCGGGACCGATCCAGTGGGCGCTCATTCGGGGGGAAACCGAAACGGGCGTGAGCCTGTTCCGCATCGAAAAAGGCCTGGACACGGGGCCGGTCTTCCTTCAGCGGGCCGTGCCCATCGGCCCGGAGGACAACGCGGCCACTCTCCGGGAACGTTTGACGACCTTGGGCGTCGAACTCTTGGAGGCGTTCATCCGTAGGATGGATTCGGCCCCTTGGGCGCCCACCCCTCAAAACGGGGAATGGACCGAGGCGCCGCTCCTTAAAAAAGAAGACGGCCGCATTTTTTGGGATCGCCACGCCGCGCGGGAAATCTTGAACCTCGTGCGCGGCACCTACGAATGGCCCGGCGCCACGGCGCGGATCAAGGGCGGGGCCGTCAAAATCCGCGCGGGAGAGGTGCGCTCCCACGGCAACGGCCGTCCGGGCGAGATCGTCGCCGTCGAGAAAGGCCGGGGATTTGTGGTAAAATGCGTCTCCGACAGTTTGCTCGTGACCCGGGTGCAACCCGAGGGGAAACGCGAGATGGACGCCGAGAACTATTGGAACGGCGCCCGGTTGGCGGTCGGGGATCGATTTGAACAGGAGGCGTAACCCATGGCGATGATGAAGCGCGTGTTTCTTTTCATGGCGGTGAACCTGTTGGTGGTGGTCACCCTGTCCATTGTTTTGAACCTGTTGGGCGTGCGCGGTTACATGACCTCCCACGGGATTGACTACGGCGCCCTCTTGACCTTCTGCCTCGTGTGGGGCATGGGCGGGGCGTTTATTTCCCTTCTTCTGTCCCGGGTCATGGCGAAATGGACGATGCGCGTGCAAGTCATCGACCCCGCCGCGGCCTCGGGCGAGGCCGCGTGGCTCGTTCAAACCGTTCACAATTTGGCGACGGCCGCCGGCTTGCCGGCCCTGCCGGAAGTCGGCGTCTACGAAAGCCCGGAAGTCAACGCCTTCGCCACCGGGCCCACGCGCTCGCGCGCTCTGGTGGCCGTGTCGAGCGGTCTCCTCCATTCCATGGATCGCGCCCAGGTGGAGGGCGTGCTCGGCCACGAAATCGCCCACGTCGCCAACGGCGACATGGTGACGATGACGCTCATCCAGGGCGTCGTCAACGCCTTCGTGATGTTTTTGGCGCGGGTCATCGCTTTCGCGGTCAGCCAACAGGTGAAGGAGGAGTCGCGCCGAACCGTCCAATACATGGTCACCATCCTTCTGGAAATCGGCCTGAGCCTGCTCGGCATGCTGGTGGTGGCCGGGTTTTCCCGTTGGCGCGAATTCCGCGCCGACGCCGGCGGCGGGCGATTGGCCGGCCGGGAAAAAATGATCGCGGCCCTGCAGGCTCTGCAACGGAACGCGGCCGCGGTCGACAACCGTCAGGCGTCCCTGGCGACGCTCAAGATCTCCGGGCGTCGGGGTTTCCTGGCGCTCCTGTCGACCCACCCGCCCCTCGACGTCCGCATCGAGCGCCTTCGGGCGAGCGTCTAACCCGCGGTTTCATCCGGGCGCGTCCTCTCCGTGAAAAACCTGCTGGACGTGCCTTTCGCCGAGTGGTCGGCCGCGCTGGAGCTCGGCCCCCGGGACGCCTACCGCGCCCGCCAAATTCTCACCGCCGTTTTTCAACGGCGGGTTAAATCCTTCTCCGAAATGACCGACCTCCCCCAAGCCCTGCGGGAACGCTTGGCGGGATCTTTCCGTTTGCGGTCCTTGCAAATGCCGCGCCGCGAGGTTTCCGCCGAAGACGGAACGTCCCGGTTATTCTTCGAAGCGTCGGACGGAGGGCGTTTTTCGGCGGTGCTTCTGCCCAGCCGGACCGGCGACGAGGCGGACGACGGCGACCCCGCGCCCGGGGACGCTCGATCGGTCCGCACGGGCCTGTGTCTCTCCACCCAGGTGGGGTGCGCCTGGGGGTGTGTTTTTTGCGCCTCCGGCCGGGTGCCTTTTGAACGGAACCTCACGCCGTCGGAAATTCTCGAACAGGTGTTTTCCGCCGAAGAGGTTCTCGGCGGCCGGTTGTCGAGTCTGGTGTTCATGGGCATGGGCGAGCCCCTGGCCAATTTCGATTGTTTGGTGACGGCGCTCCAGGCCCTGCGTTCTCCCTTGGGGTTCCATTTCGGAGCGCGCCACGTGACCGTGTCGACCACCGGGCTGGCCCCGCAGATCGCGGCGTTGGCGGAGGTCGCCCCCAAGGTCAACCTCGCCATCAGCCTGCACGCCGCCGACGATGAAACCCGCCGCCGGCTCATGCCGAAATCCGCCCGTTGGACCATCAAGGAGCTCTTGCGGGCGGCCTGGGAATACCAGCGGATCACGGGCGGGGTGCGGGTGACGTTTGAATACATCGTCATCAAGGGCGTCAACGATTCCGTCCGCGAGGCGCAACGTCTCGCCAACATGCTCCGGGGCAAAAAGGCCTGGGTGAACCTGATCGCCTACAACCCCGTGCCGGGATTGCCCTACGCGCGGCCGTCGGACGAAACCCTGCTCGGGTTTGCGAAGATCCTCAAAGACCGGGGATTGTTCGTCCACCTGCGCAAGCCCCAGGGGGTCGACATCACCGCCGGGTGCGGCCAGTTGGGCGCGCCGACGCCGATCCCGGTCAAATGATAAAATAGCCCACCTTTCGAAGGAGAAAGACGCCCATGAACCCCAACGACACCGATCCCGCCAACGATTACCCCGGCGCGTGGCCCCTTTCCGCCCTGCGGCGCCGTTCTTGGGGCGTGTGGGGCGCGCTGTTCGTGGCGGCGCTGGCGGCGACGCTTCTGTCCCTGCATTGGGTGATGAGCGCCCTGCTTCATTCGCGCCAAGTGGTCCAGGTCCCCGATCTCACGGGCAAAACCCTCGAGCAGGCGCTGGACCTCCTCGCCCCGGTCCATTTGGCCCTTTCCAAAGAAGGCATCCAATTTGATGAAAAATTCCCGCCGGGCGCCATCGTGCGCCAGTCTCCGCCCGCCGGCTTGCGGGTGCGGGAATGGAAGACCGTCCGCGTCACGCTGTCGTCGGGGGGGCAAATCGCCTACGTGCCGGACGCGGCGGGGGTGCCCTTGACCGAGGCGCAAAACCGCCTGCGGACGGCGGGTTTGTCTTTGGGCGCGGTGGCCCAGGTTTATTCCAACAAGTTTGAAACCGGCGTGGTGATCACGCAGATCCCGGACGCGGGCACCCTCTCCCACCCCGGCGCCATGGTGGATCTCACGGTCTCCAAGGGCGGCCCGCCGGCCGGCACGGTGTTGATGCCCGATTTCGTCAACAAACCCTACTCCCTGGCGCGCCAATGGGCGGAGGATCAATCCCTGACCCCGACGGTGGAGCAGACGTTGACCGAGGACTCTCTCCCCGGGCTGGTGTTGAAACAGACCCCCGCGGCCGACACGCCGGTGGGTGAATCCGCCGATGTCCGGTTTGTCGTTTCCAAATCCGACGCCAAGAAATCCAAAGACGTCACCCTCGTCCGTTACAACGTGCCCGAGGGGACCGATCGCGTGCGGGTGCGGATTGTGCTGCGGGACGACGCGGGCGAACGGGAAATTTTTTCCGATGAGCAAAGCGCCGGTTCGCGGGTGGAAGTGCCCGTCTCCATCGACGGCCCCGCCCGGGCGCGGATTTTCGTGAACGGCGTGCTGGTCGAGGAGCGGCCCCTCGGCCGATGAGCCCGCGGCTCGCCATCGCGCCATCCATCCTGTCCGCCGATTTCGCGCGGTTGGCCGAGGACGTCCGCCGCGTGGAGAGGGCCGGCGCCGATTGGCTGCACGTGGACGTCATGGACGGCCACTTTGTGCCGAACCTCACCATCGGGCCCGTGGTCGTCCACTGGCTCAAGAAATGCACCCGCCTCAAACTCGACTGCCATTTGATGATCGAACACCCGGAAAAATACATCCCGGCTTTCGCCAAGGCGGGGGCCTGGAACATCACCGTCCACGCCGAGGCCTGCCGAAAACCAAAGGAAACCCTGCGGCTGATCCGTCGTCACGGTTGCACGGCGGGCCTGTCCCTGCGCCCCAAGACCCCCATCAAAACCTTGGCCCCTTACCTGAACGATGTTTCCCTCGTGCTCGTCATGACGGTGGAGCCCGGGTTCGGGGGGCAATCTTTTATGCCCGACATGATGCCCAAGGTGTCCTGGTTGAAGGAAAAATTTTCCCGTCGCGCCGCCGCCCGGCGGCCGTGGATCGAGGTGGACGGAGGCATCAACGCCGAAACCGCCCCGGTGGCCGCGCGCTTCGGCGCCGAGGCCCTGGTGGCCGGCAACGCGATCTTCGCCGCCCGGAACCCCGCCGCCGCCCTGCGCGATCTTCGCCGACGGGCCGCACGCCCCGCCCCGTTGATGTAACCCCGGGGGGGCGATTCCCCTTTGAACGATGCCGAGGGGCCTCCTCCCCGTCCGTCCCCTGATTTCAAGGCCCGCGTGATGGCTCAGCGGGTTTGTTGTAGCGCGCGTTAAATTCACGGAGGGCGATGACGAGCGCTTCGTGCGCCCTTTCGAAATCGGCGACCACCTGTTCCTCGGGCGCGGAGCCGGCGGCCTTGAGCGAATCCAGTTGCCGGCGCAGGACCATCAAGCGCTCCTGAAGACCGTCCAGGTCGATGGCCAACCGGGTGGGGTTGTGGCGCGAATCGGCTTTCGCCCGTTCTTTGAGGCCTTCGATCTCCCCGGCCCGCGCCCGAACGCGAAGTTCCAGCACCGCCACATCCACCGTCGGCCCGGTCGGCCGAGGGGCGCAGGCCAGCCACGCGGGAACCGTTAGGAACATCATCCACGATCTCATGATCCTATGATACCACGATTGCGCCGACCCTTTTTTTGACATACTATACATATGTATATGACACAGACCGTTTGGGTTGTCGATCAGGTCCTCCGCGCGGCGGGGGAGTTGGAGGCGGCGGGCGGCACCGTGCGGGGTTTCCGTCGGACGGTGGCCGAGCGTTTCGCCGAGACCCCGGTCTCCGCCTGGGAGTTGGCCTATTGGAACCGCGGCGTCCGCTGCGGGCTTGTGCGCCTCAACAGCCATTGGTTCCGGCTGGGGTCGGGGCGGCGGTCCTCTTTTGGGTTCTTCGTTCGGAACGAGGCGGGACTCACGGTCGGCTTGCGCCGGGAAGCCCTCACCCAGGCCGCGACCTACGCGGCGTTGGTCACCCATTACGGTTACCCCCGCGCGCGGGCGCGCTTCGAGTCGGATTTCCTCGACGTGGCGCTCCGGGACGAACGGGGGGAGGTGACCCTCTACGCCGAAACCAAAGCCTCGGACCGTGTGTTGGACAAATTGACGGCGGAACTCGCGTCGGGATTTCGGGACGGGCCCCCGCCCTTGGTCTTGGCCGAGGGGCAAAAACCCCCGGACGCCCATCAAAAAGCGGGGCACATCTTGCGGACGCGTCCCGCGCACTTTTGGGCGGTGTCGCCGGGACGGCGGTTGGCCTTCAGCGTGCGCTACACGGGACCGGGTTTTGATTTGACGCTGGTGGACGATATCCCCGCGGCGCCGCGGGAGGATTTGTTCGCTTAAAAAATCGACACCCGCGCGTGCAGTTCCCGCGCGAGGCGTTCGAGGTCTTCGGCGGCTTTGAGCGTTTCTTGGGCCCCGGCGGAGGTGTCCCGGGCCTTCTCGGACACGGTCGAGGCGTTGGCGAGGATTTCGATGTTCTTTTCGGCGGCGGTCTCCACCAGGGATTTGATGTTGTCGGTCCCGGTGGCCTGTTGTTGGACGGCCGCGGCGATGTTTTCCTGGGCGCCGGAAATTTTGCGCATGATCGCGGCGGCTTCGTTCACCGCCGTCACGGCCGCCTTGATGTCGTTTTGAATCGCCCGCACCCGGGGGCGGACGTCCTCGGCGGCGCGGGCGGTTTCGTTCGCCAGTTCCTTGACTTCCTTGGCCACCACGGAGAACCCGTGCCCCGCCTCCCCGGCGCGGGCCGCCTCGATGGTGGCGTTCAAGGACAACAGATTGGTTTGTCCGGCGATCTTGGTGATGGATTTGATGAGCGCCTCGATTTCGGCGCTGGCCCGGCCCAAGCGGGCGATCGACGCGTTGGTTTCATCCATGAAACGGACGGCGTCTTGAGCCACCGAGAGCGCCACGCGGGTTTGCTCCAGCACCGAGCGAAGGCCGTCGTTGATCTGCGTGGTCTGGACCAAAATGGTTTTTCCCGTTTGGGTGGCGTTGTCGGTGCCCTTGGAGGAGACCGCCGCCAGGTCCGACGTTTCCGCCGCGAAGGACGCCATATCGCGGCTCAGCCGCCCCAGGTGTTCCGAGGCGCCCGACAATCGGGTGGCGCTTTGGGCCACGGGACGCACGATTTGGCGGCGTAAAACCCACAGGAGTCCCCGCCACATGGCGAACATCAGCACCAAGGTGAGAACGAGCGAAATGTACGCCAGCCGCCGCACGATGGCGTCGACCCGGGACAGGGTGTATCCCACCCGCACTTCGCCCACGGCCTGGTTCTCCTTGAGGATGGGGAAACGGATCTCCCGCGCCGGCCGACCCCGAACACGGACGTCCCATTGGACCCTTTTGTCCAGAGGCGCCAGGGGCGCGCGCGGTTGAATCTCGATCTCTCCGTTTCCAAAGACATGCGATTCAATCATGGTTCGGTCCCGCGTGCGGATCTGAATGTAAAGGAGGTCGCGTTGAGTCAGCGTGTGCGCGGCGTAATCGCGGAAGAGGTCCAGCACTTCGGAAGGCGCTTTGTCCAAGTCGTCCACCAGCGTGACCGCGTTTTTGATCGTGCCTTCGAGGGAATCGGTCAAGGACGCGATGCGCGGGTAAAATTCTTTTCCGATCAAATGGCTGAAAACGCGGGCGTTCAGCACCGATAAGAGGACGGCGGCGGAGAAAAAAACAGCGGCCAACGCCCCGGAGCCGGTGAACCGCGCCAACGCGGGGATCATCGGATCACCAACACCACGGCCAGACCCGGCAGCGGGTCGCCTTTTTTGTTGAGCGCGTCGCGGGCGGGAAGCACCGCCACGCCGTTGGGGGTATTCCGAATCCAATCGATCAGCTCAACGGATGTTTTCATTTGCGTCGGGGGTTGAAGTCCGTCCGAGAAGACTTTTTTAAGCCAATGCGACTTAAAGGCCGATTCGGATGTTTCCAGGAGGGTCCCGTAAAAAGTATTCAAGGCATCCTTGTCTTGTGTGGTGGCCGGAATGGCTTTCTGGCCACCCAACCGCCGGGTGTCCCCCATAAAGAGCGCCCGCAGAGAGGAAATGGGTAAAGGGCGGGGGAACGGGTTGTCGGCGTTGACGATGATGGCGACGCCCCCGCTGGAGTTGATTTCCACACCACGGGCGGTGACCGCGGACAGGAAACCGACCGCCAGGATAGAGCTTAGTGCGACAGCCAAGCGACGCCGAGGGGGCGTGTACATAGGTGTCTCAGAATCCGGTCCCCACAGTCAAAAAGAGCCGGTTGTAGCTTTGGTCCTTGGCCGTTCTCTCCGAAGCCACGCGGTCCAATTGAAATTTGAAATTGACCCCGTAAAACTCTTCTGGATTCACGTTGACGCGGACTCCCCCGCCCGTGACAAACGTACGATCCAAACCGGCGCTGCGGTTGGGTTCGAACATTTCCTGGCGGACAAAGGGGATCCACCGGTCTTTAAAGGAGTAGCCGACCATTGCGTAGGCGGCCTCCAAGTGGGCGGGCCCCCGCGTGGCGTTGGCGTATTCGCCAACGAGTATCCACGAGCCCAATTGCGCGTCCACCGAAACAGCGTGGGTGCGATTCTTTTGAAACTCGGTGGACACGGTGTCGGTGCTGGTGGTGTCGCTGTAGCCCGAATAGAGGATGTTGAGTTTTTCGAACCCCGGGGCCTTGAGCTTCGTTGTGACTCGGGCGCCGATCCCTTTGTTGTTGTTGTCGTCAACGTGTTGAGCCAATTTCGTGCGACCGTTGCAAACGTAGAGGTCTCCGTCGAAATTCTTCCAACGCCCGCGCGCCCACACGCCCATGGTGCGACGGGGGGAAAAATGGGTGTCGAGACGCGGTTCCGCCCCGCGCGAGTAAAAAGAGTCACGCCCGGGAAGGCGGGCGGACAAGTAGGTCGAGTCGGCGTATTGAGCGGTGTTCCAAAGCCCGAACGGAGTGGTGAATTTGCCGAATCGGACATCCATGGTGTCCGCCAGGTCGATTTTTAGATAAGCGTCATCGAGCGTGAACTCTCCCGATGAACGATCATCGAACGATCGGTCCCCCGTGTTGTCGATCTCCAGCTCGAAGAACGTTCCGTGTTCAAAAACGATTTGGCTGTAGAGGGACGCGCGGTCGCTGATCTCGATTTGGGGAATGAGGGAAAGCGCGAAGGCGTCAAACGAGGAGTTGCTGGAGGGGCGTGAGTCATCGGAAAAAGACCAATTGAAATAACCGTTCCATCTCAATTCGCCGGCGGACAAATGCGACGAGGCGGTCAACAGCAGGGGAAGAAGGGAGAGCGAACGGAGCTTTTTCATGTCGGGCCTCGGTGTCCAGTTGTCCGCCCGGGGGCGGGGGATTTCCAATCCCCTTATATGTACACCGAGGACAAGGGTCGCGCAAGGGCGAATCGGGCGAGGGAAAAATGGCGGCTTTTCTGAAATTCCTAAAACTGTTGTGCCACTGACCTTCCCTAACATAGCACATCACTTTTGGGAAAACTACCGACTGACCGGCGAATACCACATCCGTCCGTCGAA
>Ga0268298_10000186_pt1 | contig 79667 bp, 66 predicted proteins | sample WWTPWeurt_MetaG_FD_194462 | JGI IMG/M metagenome (GOLD analysis project Ga0268298, IMG submission 194462) | Activated sludge microbial communities from WWTP in Nijmegen, Gelderland, Netherland - WWTP Weurt | ecosystem: Engineered > WWTP > Aerobic digester > Activated sludge | place...
AATGAGAAAAAACCACTGCCAATGCTGCAAAAGCCCGCAGTGCATCAAGGTTTTCAAAATAGACTTTGCTTTTTTTAATCACTGCATTTCTCCATTAATTACATCATCCGACGATTAATTTCACCGAATAATTTGCTATTCAGCAGGAAAAGAAAAAGCCAGTATTCCACTTGTAACCTCAACTCCAGAGATTAAGTAGATTAAATTTCCCCGTACTTCCATTTCACCAAGGAAGTTATTATAAAATAATCCATTTATACTATAAATTTCCTTTTTAGAAATATTTGCAGGATCAGAAATGTCAAATACCCGAATTTTTTCTGCTTGCTGAACGAATAATTCATTTCGTTCAGGAACAATCAACATTTCCTGCCCAAGATACGGAATGGCAGTTATCAAAACCGGTTCAGCCGGATTTGTAATATCATACACTTGCAAATTATCTCCGTGTGGTTGTGATCCTACCAGGTATAAAAAATTTCCATCTATCCTGAACTCTGCCATTGAACCACCTCCAATGGTGGCAATGACCACGGCGTTTGTTGGATCACTAACATCCGCAATATCAATACCTCTATCAGACTCCATAAATAAATAGCCGTTGTGATAGTCTAGAATTAGTTGATAATTTGGCGTGGCAACACTTGAATTAAACGGTGCAACAAAAACTGTAGTATCATATTTTGCGCTGTCTATGCCAGTAAGATCAGCGACATAAATATTTTTATAATCATCTGTTGCATAAAGCTTGTCTCCTTCAATGTCAATCATTCTGATCGATTCTCCCGCTCCCAGTCGTATTATTCGATCTGGTTTATTTAGACTATCCGTACTAGGTTCATAAGCGAAAATACTGTCATCCCTCACAAAATAAACTAATCCATTGTGATATAACATAGAGGCATTACCATCAAAAGAAGCATTATCAGGTGGGCTAAAAATTGAAAAATCAGTTCCATAACCATACGAATTCAAATCAAAACGTACCAATCCATGTTGAATTGAATTAATAAAAAAGTAGCCGTCATCCGTAATGCAGGTATTATCACCAGCTCCAGTAAAAATATAATACCCTTTGGTATCAAGGACAGTCATATTTTCAAGTGCAGTTGGTACTTTTTCTTTGTTACATCCCAGGATTGAAACAAGACAAATTATATATAACGCATTTCTCATTGTCTCTCTAGTGTTAAAGTGAATAATGCTGAAGTGATATCCGGTCCATACTCTGCCCGATCAATTTCTAATGCGTCGTATTCAAGTATCTGTTTTTCTGCTGAGTTTTCAATGATATTCACTTTGGTTGAATTGAACCACATTTTCATTTTTAAAAAATACCACTGTTCTACTTCCCACATATATGCTCCATCAGTTGGAACAAAATCGTATGTTTCAATTCCCAATGAATCAAAAAACTGAGGTGATAGATTTGGGTGCATCATTTCAAAAATCACGTCTCCTTTAAAATCCCATTGCGCGTGACCGGCTTTTTTATACTCCTTTTTTTCTTTGCGAGAATGTGTTGCAAAATCAAAAAAACCACAATCATAAAAAGTTGTGTCTTCGATTAAACCCTGAGAATAATGTGTAATCTGGATTCTTTCTTCAGTTAAAAGCCAATATCCATCTTGCTCCATCAGCATGTGTTTTTGATGGATTTTATTACACGAAAATAGAGTAGATATTAACGAAACAAAGATCAAAACACGATGAATGTTCAAATACTTTTTCATTGAAATTAGGTTGTGAAGTTGAAATTAGAAATTTGATTCTGATTCATCACAAAAAACTGAGAGAAATAAAAAAGCGAGTAGTCTTTTTATGACCACTCGCTCAATTTCGCTCTCCCTGCTGGACTTGAACCAGCGACCCTCTGATTAACAGTCAGATGCTCTAACCAACTGAGCTAAGGAAGAATTTTCGCTAAAAGCGAGGGCAAATATAGCTATTTTACAAACAAATGCACAACTCCAATGAAAAATTCCATTCGTTTTACAAATTACCAATCCGGTTTTAAGTAAACACCCAGAAAGTCAGTGGTTTTGGAAATGGTTACTTTTTAAATTTTCTGACATAAAAATGCAGAGCCTTCAGCAAGCTCCCAATTGAGGTCTTATTTATCAGTGACAATCTCGGCAATTGAAACTGCATCAGAAAAGCATCTCAACTAATGTAACGGCAAAAGTCTTTCACGGGATGTGAGGGACTTTTGTTTTTTATTGAATTAATAAATCAAAAGGTTACTTTATAAATAGTGTGACATACATAATCAGATTAACAAGCAGATGGTAAAACTGAAGTGGCGTGATTGAACCTTTTATTCACACACACTTTTTTGGGTCGCTACGCTCTGCCAGTTCACTTTACCAGTTTCATAACAGAAGAGCATCCCGCAGTCAGAAGCGGGATGTTTTTTTCAAAAAAAAAGGGAAGCTATTGCCTCCCTTATCCATTTTTTATGAATGATTATTCATTTATAAAGCGTTCGTATTTGTTATCGTAATTAACGTGATAAACTCCCTTTTTCAGATTATTGAAAATGATAACTGAATTCATTCCGCGTTTTACAACATTTCCGTAAGCATCAAAGACCTCATATTTGGTTTTTACCTCTTTACCATTGTTTTCAAAAACAACACCTTCTTCACTTTTTTCAAGGTGTGGTTCCGGGCATGCCTCACAAGTAAAAGTAACCTCATCTGAAGTTCTCTTTTTACCTGAATTATCGGTTTGACTTACTCTGATTTTATTTTCTCCTGAATGCGGTGAAACATTAAATTCATACGAACTTTTTCCGTCTGTACCTGTTCCTTCTACCTCACCAATTACTACCCATTTATTCCATTTGTATTGCTCTACCTGATAAGCCAATTTTCCGGATTCACCAGTAGTTTTCCAGGTCAGATGGCCCTCCGGTGAACAAGAAATTTCTTCAAGACTAAATGTGCTTTTTGGTAAGAGTACTTCGGGATTTAATAGTTTTGGTTTACAACCCTCTTCATGTTCTACAACAACCAATACTTCATCACCTAATTCAATATTGAACTCGGCCATATCAATTAAAAAAGCACTTGTTTGATATGTTGCAGATGAAGGTGTACCATTCACGGTTACACGGCTCACGCAATATCCAAATCCATCTTCACTTACCGGACTTTGTACAATCAGGTTTTTCCCCTGATAATGTCCCTCTACAGAAATATTTGCTTTTACAAATGGAGAAACTCCCAATACAAAAACAACTAAAGCAACTTTATTTATCCAACTTCCAACAGGCATGATCATTCAATTTTAAGTTTCAGAGTATACTGTATAGCAATAAGTATACCATTTCTTATCGACAAAGTTACAGAATTGAATGGTTGAATTCACATTTATTAAAGACAAACCCTGTTAAATAAACCTTAAATCGGATTGATTCAACACGTTTTAAAAGCGCCGTTAATTATTTAACGGGTGGTTTAGCAAACTTATACGAGAAGCCAACTCCCACCACCTCTTTGAATTGCGTGCGCGGTCCGGTATTGCCATCAACATCTGTTATACTGATATCATCATCATAAATCAGATGGGTAGAAATACTGCAGGCAATATATTTATTTACTTTCAACTCAATCAGATTTTCCCAGTTAACATCAATGTTCTGCGGGTTATTAGCATAATTGGAAAACAAACTTAACTTGGATGTTATCGTGATGTTTTCCATGATCGTTTTTTTGAATGACAACCGGATATACCCACCGTACTCAAAACGATATTTCGATCCAGAGAGAATTTTAATTCCGGTATTATCAAATACAGCCTTATCTACGCCATAAGCTCCAGCATCAGCAAGAGAATCATCGTTTACAAATGTTGTTTTGAGTGTAATTGGTGAAATGAATGCGGTAAAATATTCAGCCGGCTTAAAATCCATTCCCGCCGCACCAAGCAGATAAGCCGGAGCCATAAATCTGGAAATTACCAGAGAGTCATTTGGATAAGTATATCCGGGAGTTGATTGCGTATTGAAATTTATCAAACCGGCGTAATACCATTTTTCGGAGGCTTTTCTGCCATACTTAGAGACCAGGTCTATCTTGTCATCCGTCTTCATGAAAACCCCATTTTTAAGCGCAACTCCACTCCCCTGTCTCAATATTCCATAACCTAAATCAATCGAATTATCCCAGGTTGAATAACCTCTCTTAAGATTTCCGTAAAGACTTACAATTCCGTTCAGCGCAATCGAACTTTGACCACCGGCCGCCCAATTGGTTAATCCCACTTGTGAAATGTTCAGTGCGGTATAACCTCCTTTTTTCCATCCATCAAGCGAATCAGCCCGATGAGTTTTAAGCACATCTTCCTTTTCAGTAATTTGAACAATTGCAGAAAATGGCAACAACAAAAATAAAACTGAGCAAATTAATTTCATTGTTTTGATTTTAACAGGTCACGGATTTCAGCAAGAAGCTTTTCTTCATTTGATGGTTCTTTTGGAGCCGGTGACGCTTCTTTCTTTTTGATCATTTTGTTCATTCCTTTAACCATCAGAAAAATCACAAATGCTACAACCACAAAATTGATCACTGTAGCAATGAATTTACCATACAACACGCCGTTCCATGCCACTTCTTCCAGCTTGCTCACGTGCAATTTTTCCATCAATGGATTTAACATCAGTGGTGTAATTACATCCGTCACCAGGGAACTTACAATAGCGCCAAATGCTGCTCCAATAATAACAGCCACCGCCAGGTCAACCACATTGCCCCGTAAAATAAATGCTTTGAATTCTTTTATCATTTTTAACAGTTTTCAGCAAAGTTAGAGAAGCATCTCGCGCACATAAACACAAAGTATTCGAACTTTTAAAACGACAACTGTTAACTATTAATGATTTATGTCGTGTCAGCATTTTAAAAACAGACACGAACATGTAAGCAATTTTATTACTTTTATCTGCCTTGAAAGAAACAACCTTTATACAACAAAACAAAAAGAAGTGGGCCCGGTTTGAAAAACTGTCGGGGAGCAATTCCAATGACCCGGATGAAGTTGCTGAACTTTTTACCGAAATAACTGAAGATCTTTCATACGCAAAAACATTTTATCCCAGACGATCAGTACGTGTTTATCTAAATCAACTTGCGCAGGGAGTTTTTACCAGCTTATATAAGCAACGAAGACAACCGCTTGGCAGCTTCACAAAATTCTGGACAGAAACTGTTCCGCTTGAAATGTACAGAGCACGGTATAACCTTCTGACAGCATTTTTATTTGTACTGCTTGCAGCACTTATTGGTGCAGTTTCACAAGAATATGATAATGGCTTTTTGAGAGTGATTGTCGGTGACGGATATGTTGAAACCACCTTGAATAATATCGCAAATGGAAACCCAATGGGAGTGTACGGCGATTCACCCAGTGGCGGCATGTTTTGGGAAATAACCATCAATAATATCCGCGTGGCATTTATTGTTTTTGCATGCGGAATTACATTTACCATTTTCACTTATTTCATGCTCCTGTACAACGGAATAATGTTAGGTGCATTTCAGTGGTTCTTTAAAACCAACGGTGTTTTACTCACTTCATTTCTGGCAATCTGGATTCATGGCGCTTTTGAAATTTCAGCCATTATCATAGCAGGTGCAGCCGGAATAACGGTGGGGAGTGGCTTGGTTTTTCCTAAGTCATATTCAAGAGTTCAATCACTGGTTTTTACTGCTAAACGCGGCTTGATGATTATGTTGAGTTTGATTCCGTTTTTCATTATTGCAGGGTTTTTAGAAAGTTATGTGACGCGCCATTATCTTTCAATTCCGGACCCAATCAAATTATTGCTCATTCTTTTTTGTTTTGCAGTGATGATACTTTATTACGTTGTGTATCCTTTTGCCGTTGCAAAAAAATATCCTGAAAAAGTGGAGCTGAAAGAAGTTCCAAGATTTATTCCTACCCGTAAAATTGAGTGGCACAAAATCAGAAATGTGGGTGAAGTTTTTACGGATACTTTTTACTTATTTGTTTCTAAAGTCTCCAAACTTTCCCGCATATTTTTTTCACTAATTCTTCCCTTGTGTCTTATCTTAATTGGCTTTATTTATTTTCTTGACGCTGATCGATTCGATTATTCAAAGCTCAGCTGGTATCAAAATCTGGGGACACTTTTTGGAACAGGACGTGACTTTCATGTGATAAAATTATTTGCCTGGCCGGTTTTACTTGCCCTGTTGATTTCAGCGGTACATTTTGTGCTTCATGATGACTCTGATGAATCCTTGTTGTCAAACTATTTTAAATATATGCTCAGACATGTTTTCTGGGTTTATATTTTCTCGTTGCTGGTATTCAGCATCATGATTTTTTCTAATGGTTTGATCTTGTTTTTTGCAGCGTTTATTGCTCCTTTCTTATTTATGATCCCGTCTATCATTCATTTTGAAAAAACCAATTTTTTTAATGCATTGGGAAGATGTTTTACATTGGGCAACGGAGCATATGGGGACGGACTTGGATCCTTCATGCTTTTTATGCTTATCACCGTCATTTTCTTTTTCTTTCTTCAAAATCCAATCATGGGATTTCTGGATTTGTTTCTTACCGTGATTAAAGAATTTCTGGTAACCACCACAGATGACTACGCAATTGTAATGGCTTGTATATCGAGTATAGCATATATACTGTTTACATTCTTTATGCTGTGTATCTGTTTTCTTTCGTTTTCACTTTGCTATTATTCATCTTACGAAAAGAAAACGGCAAAGGGACTTTATCAGAAGCTGGACCATTTTGGAAAGCGCAACCGAACAATGGAAAACGCACTTGACTTTGAGTAAATATTTTTTCCATATCGTCCTATTCGTTTTCCCTGCATTAGCATTATATGCACAGGACGATCAATTATACCGGCATAAACTGGATGAAAACAAATGGGAAGAAATCAGAAAAAATATCAGGTATGAAAGTCAACCTGACGGACCAGGAAGACAATGGACGTATGAATCAAATGAGGAATACCGCAAAGAGCAAAAAAAATACGGTAATCAAAATGGAAACGGGCAAGGCGGTAACGGTCAGGGCGACGGAGGAAGATATGATGGCAGCAGCCCAAGAAATGATGAGGACTATGAATACAGCCCTCCACCATCACCGAGCACTTCAGTTTCACCAAGCATATTTTCCGGCTTGGGCGCACTTGGTTATGTTTTCCTGGGGATTTTTATTGTGCTTCTTGCTGTATTAATTTTTTACCTCTTTGTCAATAATAAAAAAGACGGTAAAAAAATCGTTCAAATCAACCTGGACGAACAGGCTCCTTCCGAAATTCCGCTTTCTGAACTCCAGCGTCTTTTACAAGAGGCTTTGAGTAAAGGAGATTATCGCGGAGCAATAAGAATTTATTTCATTTTCATTATCCGTGATCTTTCACAAAAAAACTGGATTCATTGGGAAAAAGACAAAACCAATTTTCAGTATCTGCGTGAAATGAATGGCAAATCAGAATACAATTTATTCAATCAGTCAGTTGGGTATTTTGAAATTATATGGTACGGTAAAAGAGAAATTGATCAACCTACTTTTGACAAAATTAAACCAGAATTCACAAGACTTCTGGATAAACTTGGAGTAAAATAGTTTTGAATAAATACGCCAAAATAGGAATCATAGCCGGAGTTGTACTTTTATTTGTACTGCTTCTCTATTGGTTTGGCGGAAAAGAAAAAGAAGAAAAATATGTTTCAGATGATTGGTCAGAAACATATAATCCTGCAGATAAAGGACCATATGGCACATTTGTTTTAAAAGAGCTGCTGGACACCGCCGGGTTATTTGGAAATTTTCTTCAGATCAATAAAAAACTGGAAGAACAACTGGAAGATGATCCGGATGTAAATGACATTTACTTTTTTGTTGGGCTGGAAAGTTATCTGAGTTATGAATCCACTGATTTTCTATATGAATTTGTAAGAAATGGAAACACGGTATTTATGTCGTGTGAAAATTTTCCGGCAGATTTTCTTTACAAGATAATGCTTGACGCAGATTCAGTGTTCACGCCAGACGAACCTTTGGTTGATTCAGTCCAGTATTTCAAATTTATTCACCCTTCATTGAGCAATAAAAGATATAAATCAGAATTCATATTCAACAATGAAAAATCTACCAGAGCGTGGTATTATTTCAATCTGATGAATTTTGATCTGTATGGAGATGACACCGTTTATGCACTGGGAGAAAACACTAAATCACAATGCAATTTTCTGAAGGTGAAATATTCCGGCGGAACCATTTTCCTGCACAGCACGCCGTATCTGTTCACCAATATTTCATTGATGAAACGAAACGGTTTTGAATACGCAGAAAACATTCTGAAACACATTCCTCCGGGCCGCGTGCAATGGGATAAATACAATTTGAGAAATCACGCGTATGATGATTATTCGGATGGAGATGGAACCGGCGGAGAAAAAAGGCAAAGTATTCTGCAATTCATTTTACAGCATCCGTCACTCACCTGGGCGTTGTTTGTTTTACTTGCAGGAGCGCTTCTTTATGGCGTATTCAAAGGAAAGAGAATGCAGAAAATAATTCCGGCCGCTGAATCAAAAGAAAACACATCACTTGGATACATTAATACACTCTCATCTCTTTATCAGCAGGAAAATAAACACTACAAGCTGATCCGGCTGAAAGAAAAAACTTTTTTAAATTTTATTGCAGATCACTATTACATCATTGCTAAAACTCCGGATGAAAAATTCATTGAAAAAGTTTCAATAAAATCACAAATCGAAAAAGAAAAAATCAGAGAAATATTTACCCTTTTCAGAAAATTTGAAAATGTTGAACATGTAAGCGATGAAGAATTGATTTTGCTTCATCAGAAAATAGAATACTTTTATAAAAAATGCCGCTAATGGAAGGACAAGAAAACAACTCAAAACAAGAAGAAAACAACGGACAAAATGTTCCGCAGCAATCTTCATCAAACCCTGAAAATACAGGCACAGGTCAAACTGCTTCTCAGATGTTTGCCCCAAGTCTGAATCTTGGTTTTATTCATGAAAAAGTCACGCAAACGCGCAACGAAATTTCAAACTTTGTCATTGGTCAGCATGACATGGTAGATTTGCTGTTGATCAGTATTTTTTCGAACGGTCACGTGCTTCTTGAAGGAGTACCTGGTGTAGCAAAGACGCTCACGGCAAAAGTGTTATCAAAAACATTGTCCGTTGATTTTTCACGTATTCAGTTTACACCTGACCTCATGCCTTCTGATGTCATCGGAACATCCGTTTATAATCTTAAAGACAACTCCTTTAATTTTAAACAAGGTCCGGTATTCTCCAATATTGTGCTAATTGATGAAATAAACCGCGCCCCGGCAAAAACGCAAGCAGCCTTATTTGAAGTAATGGAAGAACGTCAGATTTCATATGATGGAAAAGTTTATACCATGACGTTCCCGTTTCTGGTGTTAGCGACTCAAAACCCAATTGAACAAGAAGGAACTTATAATCTTCCGGAGGCACAACTTGACCGTTTTCTTTTCAAAATAAAAATCAACTACCCAACTTTAACTGAAGAGCAGGAAATTCTGATGCGTTACAAAAACAACATCAAAGCACCGGATTTAAATAGCATTAAAGGAGTTTTCAATGCCACAGATCTGCAGAAAGTACAGGATCTGGTTGCACAGGTGAAAATAGAAGATCAGATATTAAAATACATTTCTCAGATCACAGATAAAACAAGAAATCACGCAAAATTATATTTAGGTGGTTCACCGCGTGCGTCACTGTCTATGATGAAAGCATCCAAAGCATTTGCAGCAATCAGAGGAAGAGATTTTGTTATTCCTGATGACGTCCAATTTGTTGCTCCGCACGTATTAAATCATCGTCTGATTCTTACGCCTGAAGCAGAAATGGAAGGTATGACAACAGAAGATCTGATCAAAGAAATTATTCAGGAAGTAGAAGTGCCAAGATAAAATATCGCTGTGAAGTTTATACGCAATCTATATCTGAGTTACCGCTTCTTTATTCTTTTGCTTTTACTTGTCGTGGTATTTGCAGCAGGATTCGTTTTTCCGGTATTTTTTCTGATTGGGCAGATTGCTGTTGCTTCTCTCATTGCGCTGGTATTACTTGAAATTTTTATTCTCTTCACCAAAAAAAATCCGGTAAAAGTTAAACGCACGGTGAGCAGCCAGCTTTCATTGGGAGATGAGAATAAAATAAAACTGAATATCACACATGATTACAATTTTCCTGTCTATCTGGATGTGTATGATAACCTGCCATTTCAGTTTCAGATTCGCGATCAGCATTTTGAAGTTTTATTGGGCAGTGATGAAGAAACCAACATTGTCTATGAGGTAAGACCTACTGAGCGTGGCGTGTATGAATTTTCAGATGTATTTGTGTATGTTGCTGCGCTAACCAAGTTAATTCAGCGCAAGGTTGTAGTCAGAGAAAGAGAAACAGTTGCAACCTATCCTTCCATTCTTCAGATGAAAAAATATGAGCTGAAGGTATTTGCAAAAACGGCCATGACAGGAATTAAGAAAATTCGCCGTCTGGGTCACAACAATGAATTTGAGCAAATAAAGAATTATGTGCAGGGAGATGATATCCGCACAGTCAACTGGAAAGCTACCAGCCGGAGAAACGAGTTAATGGTGAATCAGTACCAGGATGAACGCGCACAGCACATATATTCCGTTATAGACAAAAGCAGGAGTATGCGTATGCCTTTTAACGATCTGACGTTACTCGATTATTCAATCAATTCAACACTCGCGTTTTCCAATATATGCCTGCGAAAAGGTGATAAAGTTGGTTTGATGACCTACTCTGATAAACTTGGAACCAAAATAGCAGCAGAAAGAAATGCTAATCAACTGACACGAATCATTGAGTTGTTGTATCGGCAGAAAACTCGTTTTCTTGAAGCCAATTTTGAAATGTTGTATCATGGAATACGCAACCACATCAAAGGCCGCAGCCTGATCATGCTCTATACAAACATTGAATCAGAGTACGCATTAAAAAGAGTGTTACCGCTCCTTAAAAAAATTAATCAATTGCATGTTCTTGTAGTTGTGTTTTTTGAAAACACCGAGATTGACAAGGCAGCAGAAATGGAACCAAAACATGTACGTGATATTTATCTCAAAACATTTGCAGAGAAGTATAAGATGGACAAAAAAAAGATTGCGCTTGAACTGCGAAAAAATACTATTCAAACCGTACTCACGACACCAGAAAAATTAAGTATTGACACCATCAATAAATACCTTGAACTGAAAGCGAGAGGCGTTATCTGAAAAATGAATTCTATGAATTACGTGCGTTTTTTTAATTCGCTTTTTCTTGGTGCGGTGATCACATTGCCGGTGATGGTTATGGCCGGAAAAGAAGTAGATGAGCTGGAAGGACTGGATGACTTCATCTGGATACCAATAATGATAGCATTACTTGCTCTTTTCATGAAAACAGTCATAGAGAAAAAACAAAAATAACCATGAAAAAATCACTGCTGATCATTCTAGCTATTCTTGCATTTGCTGCATCGCTGACAATGTATTTCATTAGCAAAGATTCTTCTCATCTCAGTGAATTGTACGATCTTTTCTGGATTCCGCTTCCACTGGGTGTACTCAGTATAATTGCTGCTCTGAGATCAAATAAATAAAATGAAGAAGATCATTCAATCACGCTGATCTTCTTCGTTATTTTTAAACACAAGCAGAGTTCGATGATTGACGTCGTCAAATTCTCACACCCATAACTTTAAGTAAAAGAAGAAAGATCCCGACGTTCCGCTTCGCTGCAGTAGGGATGGTGTTATTTGGTGCTCGTTCTTTGACTTTGTCAAATTCTCACACCAATAACATCCTTCGAAAAACTCAGGATAAACTTTGCATCTTAGCGTTCATATCTTCACACCTATCACGCAAACATCATCAATCTGGGCTTGTTTGCCTTTCCAGTTGTTGTATGAAAAAAGTAATTCCTTTTTCTGCTTTTCAAATGGCATTTCACTGGTTGAAAGCAATAGATTCCGGAACCGTTCCCGATTGAATTTTTTCACATTTTCACCACCAAACTGATCTGTGTATCCATCTGAAAAGAGGTAGAAACTGTCGCCTTCACGCAAATCGAAATAAATGGTTTCAAATTGTTTATTTTCTTCAGAACTATATCCAATACAATCAGGACCTTTTTTAAATTCTTCAAGTTTATTATTTCTCACGAGTATCAACGGCCGGCCGGCACCGCAAAATGAACCAGTTTTTTTGCGCAGATTAAATTTACAGAAAACAATGTCCATTCCATCTCTGGTTTTTCCTTCAGTAAGATTTTCATTGAACAAGCTCACCAACTCCTGATCCAGCAATTTCATAATATCACCTGGCTCTGTCAAACCTTCAATCCGTATTATCTGTCTTAAAATAGTGTTGCCGGCAATGTTCACCAACGCTCCCGGCACACCATGCCCGGTGCAATCTCCTACCGCAAAATAAATATCATCATGGTGCTGGAAAATCCAATAAAAATCACCGCTTACCACATCCTTTGGCTGAAACAAAACAAAGGCATCGGTAAATGCATTTTTGAAAATCCGTTCGTTGGGAAGAATTGATCGCTGCAGACTTCCTGCATATCGAATACTTTCTTCCATTTCATTGGATCTGGCCTCCAGTAGGGCAAGCCGTTCTTCCAGATTTAACTGATCCAATTTATTTTGAGACAATGACTGACTCAGTTCCAACGTTTCCATTACGTCACATTTTTGATTTTTATTTTATGATTTTCTGTTTAAACGAAAAGGTAAACAGCAACCTTTCAGGAATCTATCTGCTTAGCAGCAAATAATAAAATTCCAATTCGTCACCACGGGTCTAAACCAGTGACGATAGCAAATTCGATATGTAGTGAATTGCTTCATTTGATGAGACAAATGTAGAAAGTTTTAATCAGAAAAAACAAACGTCAGAAAATTACTGCTGATAATTCTTTTGATAGAAAGTCTTATATGCCTCTAAATCCTTCAGACTCATTAGTGTAGAAAAATTGGCCGCTGTTATGATAAATCCCTGAAAATCTTTTGGAAGTGTACCAACTGAGTTTGACGAAGTGGGATCACTAAAAGTTTTTACATACAATTCACCCTCATCAGCACTCTGGAAAGTTTTAACCACCAGCATTTGATTATCAGCGTCTAATTCAGAACTTAAAACTGTATACCGTTTTTGTCTGAAATATTCGCTGTTGAAATTACCCAGTTTTACTTTTGGAATTTCTGCACCACCACCATCTTTTGGAATAATCAGAATGAAGAAATGCTGCGCCGCATAATCCACCTTATACGGAGAATCAGTTGACTGATTTATGCCCTGATCAGGATCCACTATTGTACCACCTGCATATAATTTATCGAGATACATTTTCGCCTGGATACCTTCTTCACTGTCAGGAGACAATTTATACAAATCCTGCAGCGGGCTGGCAATTGCCTCCACATTACCCGGACTGGTTTTACTGATTGCAAAAGCTTTCAGCAAGTAATATTTATTGAGGAATTTATTTTCAGTATTGTAGGCAATGACCTCATTACATTTAGTGATTACTTCACCATAAAAGCGTTGCTTGTAATTATTCAATGTAACAGCATATTCATTCAGCTCTTTTTTACTTGCCTCTTCCTTTTTACGCAGGTAATCCGGATCACGCATCACGTTCGCAATTTCTGTGTCCGGATATCGTGAAAGAATCATCTGCTTGTACGTTTCAGCCTCAGAAGATCCTTTTTTGGAGTAGATAAGATACAACTGGTACATGGATTCCAGCACTCTTGGATGCTCAACCCCGCGATCAATCACCTGATTAAAATACGCAATTGCTTCAGGCTCTTCTTTTAATTGCTCTTTGTAGATAACGCCAAGCATATAGAGTGAATTAATCAATTTGTTGTTTGAAGAATCCATCGCTCCCTGGGTCAATGGAATGTCTGCCAACAAATCTTCAATCGTAAGTGAATCACTTTTTTCGGTCACAACAGAATCTGCACCTTCTTCCTCGACTGAAAAACTGGCTTTGTCAGCACGGCGCCAATTATCCTCCAGCGGCCGCGTTCCCCACTGGGCTCTGAAATCATTAAAGCCACTGCCCCTCACTTTTGTATTATAGAAATACCATTTAGATCCATCACCCGAAGTGACCGACTGTGTATTGATTTTATCTTGTGTGGCAAGCAATCTTTCCTGCTCCTGTTTTTTCCGCAGTGCTTCTGCCTCTATAATATCTTTGCGTGTTTGTTCAAGAAATTTTTCCCTGGCTGAAGGATCCATTTCAGCAATTGCCTGAACACTGTCTTCAAAAACCACTGTTTCATAATGAAACACCAGCTCTTCCAAACCTTCCGCTTTACTTTTCAGCGCATCGTAACCTTCAAAATCTTTAGGCAAAACAGTAACACAGCTGTCATAATATTTTTGAGCCTTAACATAATCCTTCTCTTCAAAATAAATATCTGCAAGGCGCAAATAACTCACCCCTTTCTGTCTTTGATTTTTTACTGACCAGTATACTGAATTGGAATAATTTGATTTTGCATCAGCGATATTTCCCTCCTTCATATCCATCTCTGCAAGGGCATAATAAATCTGATCTTTAAACTCTGCGTTTTTTTCGTCGCGCAGCATTTTGTTCAATTCTTTTCTGATTTCATCACCACCTGAAGTTGCACTCAGCGCCTTGTTGATTTTTGCCTGAAATTGCATTTCATACGGCGCACTGGAATTTGCGACCTTGGTGTAGTAATGAGTAGCCATCGTGCCATCTCCCAACGCCTGATACAATTGAGCCAATACAAACATGTAACGGGCTCTTCTTTTTTTGTTGTGGCAATTTTTTATAGCTTCTTCCAGTGGCTCAATTGCCTGTTTGTATTCACCCTGCTGAATATAAAAATCAGCCATGGTTGCGTGGTAGTCAACTTCCAGTTTTTTTGGAAACATGGCAGGTTCTACAATCTTTTTTTGCTTATTTCTTTTTTTCTGTGCTTTGTTTTTTTTGTAGTCGCTGATGCGTTCACCAATTTTCCTGTCACGACTTTCCTGAGCATCTTCCATGGAAATTTCTACCATGCTCAAAATTCTCTTTGCCTCAGGAAAATTTCCAAGGGCTATCTGCGTTTTGGCCAACCAGATCTGCGCTTCATAAACTGATTCCTGTCCGTTATACGTTTTCTGAACGTAATCAAATTTTTGCTCCGCCAACATGTATTCGCGCTTGTAATAATGCGCTTTTGCAATAACCAGCCAGTTATCGTCTATCCATCTGCACAGCTCCTCATCTTTCTTTTTGGTTGTTTGAGAAGGCATGCTGTGACGCAGAATGACTCTTTCACATTTTTCAATGGCTCTGTCCAATTCAGGAAAAAGAGCCTGAGCATCTTCATCAGTAGGATAAACTTCAAGCGGAATGATTTTGTAATATTCATCAACGAATGAACCACGATATCCGGTGAGCGCAGTTTCAGTAACAACACCAGCATTGTAATACCCGTTAAAACGGGCAGTCATATTATGATAACCCCGGTTGATTGCGGCATCCTTTTCAGTTGAACACGAAACAACAATTGACAACATGGCCATTGTGACAAGTGCTAATTGATATGTTCTGAAATGCTTCAAAGGTTGATATCTGGTTGCTCTAAATAACTGCAAAAGCTCAAAATTATTTTAATTTATCCAATAAGCGCTTTTTCAAGGCAATTAATTAATTGGGCCGGTTGCTCTATAAAACCCATGTGACCGCAATTTTCAATCACCTGAACATCCGGTTTTTTGTTCAATTTATTCAGTTCTTGATTGAGAAGTTCCATTGGAATCACCGGATCAGAATCACCCTGAATGATCGATACGTTTTGCAGTTCCATCAAATTGTGGGCTTCTGAACGGTCTCTCAATCCTTTTGTTACTGCCGCAATCGTACTTGCGGGCATTTGCATGGCTTTACTAATTAAATTTTGAATCTCCTCTCTTCTGAACTCCCTGTTTTGTTCTGCAAATAAATTTGGAATTGATTCAGCGAGAAATAGTGATTTGTTATTTTGTATCACCTGAATCAATCTGTTTCTATCTTGTTTTTTTGTTTCAGAATCAGACCAGAAATTAGAATGAACCAGGCAAAGTCCTGCGTCCATTAACTTAAGCATTTCCAAACCCACATATCCACCCATTGAATGTCCGGCAATGAAGGGGTTTTCAATTTTGTTTTTTTGAAGAATTGTTATCACTTTTTCAGCCATGAATTTCATGCTACAATTTGATTCATCACAATTTGATTTTCCGTGTCCTGGCAAATCAATCAGCACACACTTGTATCCACCATTTACAAAATGCGGATAGATGGAATTCCATACACTATGATCTTCCAGAAAACCATGTAAAAAAACAAGTGGTTTTCCGGTTCCGGAAATTTTGTAAAACAATTCTGAATTATCGGACATGTAAACGTGCCAATCAACGGTTCATGAGATCTTCAATATGATCTGCTTCGATGGGAATATTTTTCATGAGATTGAACGGCTGTCCCTTTTTCTGAACCACCACGTCATCTTCCAGTCTGATTCCTAAATTTTCTTGCGGAATATAAATTCCAGGTTCTACGGTAAAAACCATTCCCGCTTTGATTGGTTCAGTCCACAATCCAACATCGTGTGTATCCAAACCAAGGAAGTGAGAAGTACCGTGCATGAAATATTTTTTATACGCCGGCCAGGCAGGATCCTGTTTTTTAATATCTGTTTTATCAATCAGTTTCAGTGCCAGCAATTCCTTTTCCATCAGTTTGCCAACTTCCAAATGATAGTCAACCAATAAAGTTCCCGGAACAAGTAATTTTGTTGCCGCATTTTTTACACGGAGCACAGCATTATACACTGCTTTTTGTCTCTTGGAAAATTGACCACTCACCGGTACACAACGGGTAAGATCAGAGGCATAATTGGCGTATTCAGCGGCAAAATCCATCAGAATGACATCACCCTTTTTACACTGCTGATTGTTCTCAATGTAATGCAAAACACAGGCGTTTTTTCCTGAACCGATAATTGGTGTGTAGGCAAATCCTTTTGAACGGTTTCGAATAAATTCATGAATAATTTCTGCTTCAATTTCATATTCCCATACATTGGGTTTCACAAAATCCAGCACACGCTGAAAACCCTTACCGGTGATATCACAAGCCGTTTGCATTAAATCAAGTTCTTCTTTTTCCTTTATCGAACGTATGCGATGCAAAATTGGCGCAGCTTTTTTATACGTATGTGCAGGAAAATCAGATTTGAGTTTTTGAATGAAGCGGTCTTCTCTTGTCTCGGTGTCGGAATGTCTGCGTGTGTGTTCGTTTGTGTTGATGTAGACATTTTCAGCCTGCGCCATCACCGTTTTTAATACTGTTTCAAATTGTGAAAGCCAGAAAACGCTTTTTATTCCTGATGTTTGAAATGCTGCCTCTTTAGTTAGTTTTTCACCTTCCCAAACAGCAATGGTTTCATTTGTTTCGCGCAGAAATAACATTTCACGATGCAACGGATTGAATGCATCAGGATAAATAACCAGGATACTTTCTTCCTGATCAACTCCGGATAAATAAAAAATATCGCGGTGTTGTTGAAACGGCATTGTGCTGTCAGCACTTACCGGATAAATGTCATTTGAATTAAAAAATGCAATGGAATTTGGACTTAATGCTTTGACAAACTTCGCGCGGTTTTTGACAAAAAGTTCTTTAGGTATGCGGTGGTATTTCATAGAACGCTCAGGTTTTGAATGCTTTTGCTAAGGTAAGATTTTGTTAAATTAATATTACGCCGGTTAAATTATATTTTGATCTTTTCTTGAAATCCTGCAAAATATCATTCAAACTGTTGCAAATTCAAGATAAGTGGCTAAATTCGCAGTCCGAAATTCTGGATAAACAACTTGCGAAATGGAATTTGTTTTTAGAGTTTTGATTATTTGAATTTGGAATTATAAACAATGTCAGCCGGAGTTAAAATATTTGCAGGACGCGCTACCATGGAGCTGGCTCAGAAAATTGCATCTGAGTACGGGCAAGATTTAGGCAACGTCTCAGTAAGTGTTTTCAGTGATGGTGAATTCTCTCCGTCATTTGAAGAAACAGTTCGCGGTCAGGATGTTTTTCTGATTCAATCAACCATGCCTCCAACTGAAAATCTTTTTGAATTACTGCTCATGATTGATGCGGCAAAAAGGGCTTCAGCAAAATCAATTGTAGCGGTGATCCCTTATTTTGGTTTTGCCAGACAAGACAGAAAAGATAAACCACGCGTTGCCATTGGATCAAAACTGGTTGCAAGTATGCTGGAGACAGCAGGTGTAGACCGAATAATGACGATGGATTTACATGCCGACCAGATCCAGGGATTTTTTGAAAGACCGGTAGATCATTTGTATGCGTCTTCCATTTTTATTCCATATATCAAATCCATTGATACCGGAAACTTAATCATGGCGGCACCAGATGCAGGTGGAGCAAAAAGAGCAAATTCTTATTCTAAAAAATTCAATACCGGTTTAGCCATGTGTCACAAGCAGCGTAAAGTTGCCAACGAAGTGGCGGAGATGACTGTGATTGGAGATGTAAAAGGAAAAGATGTTATTCTGCTGGACGACATGGTTGACACTGCAGGTACGCTTGCAAAGGCCGCTGATCTTTTTATGAAAGAGGGAGCAAAATCAGTGCGGGCATTTTGTACGCATGCGGTTCTTTCCGGTCCTGCTTATGAACGAATTGAAGAATCTGCTTTGACAGAATTGGTTGTTACCGACTCTATTCCGTTAAAGAAAGAATGTAAAAAAATAAAAGTACTTTCAGTAGCACACCTGTATGCTGAAGTCATGCACGCGTTAATTAAACAAGAATCCATCAGTGCTCATTTCTGATGATGTTTTAAATTACGCTGATTAAATTGTATTATTAACCAGTCCGGCAAATTAACACCGGACATAAAACAAATAACAAATGAAAGAAGTATCGTTGAGCGGTTCGTCAAGAGCGAACGTAGGGACTAAAGATGCTACAGCAGTGCGCAACAGCGGACGCATTCCATGTATTGTTTACGGAGGAGCAAAACAAACAGCTTTTACCGTAGCTATTTTAGATATGGAGCGTTTGGTGTTTACACCACATGTATCTATTATCAACCTGGATATTGATGGCCAAAAATCGAAAGCTATCATCCAGTCAGTCCAGTTTCATCCGGTAACGGATAAAATCCACCACGTGGATTTTCTTGAACTGAATGATAACAAAAAAGTAAAAATTGAAGTTCCATTAGTACTTACTGGTCGTTCAGAAGGAGTAATGGCTGGAGGTAAATTACAGCAGGTTTTCAGAAAACTGCGCGTACAGGCTTTACCAAAAGACTTACCAGATCAAATTACAATTGATATCACGCCATTAAAAGTTGGTGATTCTATTCGCGTAAAAGAGTTGAGCACTGATAAAGTACAAATTTTAAATGCGCCAAACGCAGTAGTAGTTTCAGTTAAAGTTGCACGTGGAGTAGTTGAAGAAGCTCCAGCGGCAGCGGCAGCAGCTCCAGCAGCAGCAGCAGCTCCGGCAGCAGCAGCAAAACCAGCAGCGGCGGCAAAAAAATAAGCTGATTTAATTCAGACTAAAAGACCGGTGAAATTCACCGGTCTTTTTTTATCCTTCAAATTCCAAAATCTTACATTAATTTTTAAACGATATTTGTCTAAGCAATTTGCTCATGAAATACCTCATTGTTGGCCTTGGTAATCCTGGTGACAAGTATGAAAATACCCGTCACAATATTGGATTTAAAGTACTGGAAGAATTAATTTCAGGTACTGAAACAAAATTTCAAACTGCTAAATTGGGAGACATTGCTACATTCAAATTCAAAGGACGAACACTGATTCTTGTCAAACCATCTACATTTATGAACCTCAGCGGCAAGGCAGTAAACTATTGGATGCAGCATGAAAAAATACCCTTGGAAAATTTACTGGTAATTACAGATGATCTTGCTTTGCCACTTGGAAAACTCAGACTAAAAGGAAAAGGAAGCGACGGAGGACATAACGGATTAAAAGACATTCAGGCAACTTTGCAAACAGAAAACTATTCGCGTCTCAGATTTGGAGTTGGTAATGAATTTGCAAAAGGCAAACAGGTTGATTATGTTTTGGGTGAGTGGAACAAAGATGAACTTCCGGTCATTAAAGATCGAATGAAAATTGCCTGTGAAGTGATTAAATCATTTTCAACCATAGGTGTAGATAAAACAATGAGTGCGTGGAATAATAAGTGAGGAGTTAGGATAGAGGATATAGGATTTAGGATATAGGATTTGGGATTTAGTAAGCGTAACTCTATAGACTATCAATTTTTACAGCATAATCTTATTCAACATGTCTTCGTTCTCTTTTAATTGGTGTACTTGATATATTTATCGTCGCTGCGCGTGTTCTAAAAATGAACTTCCCATTTGAAAAAATATTGAATGAAATTCCATCAGATATTCAGAGACTGAGTGGAGGTGACATTAATGATGTTTACGAGTACAAAACTTCCAAAGGTGAATTCGTCATTAAAATCAATGATGAAGAAAAATTTCCGGGGATGTTACCATATGAAGCAGTGGGTTTAGCTGAACTATTAAAAACCAATACTATTCACATCCTACAGATTTTTGAATGTGGAGTTGTAGAAGGAAAACAATTTCTGATTCTTGAAAAAATATGGACACTTGAACCAAATAAAAGTACATGGATCCAATTGGGTGAACAATTAGCACACTTACATCAGTCAACACAAAACGAATTTGGATTTGATTCAGACAATTACATAGGAAGACTAAAACAAGTAAATACCAAAGAAAAAAATTGGATTGATTTTTTAGTTCAACATCGTTTGCAACCTATGCTGGAAATGGCCGTGAACCAGGGCGATGTAAATTACGTGGAATCAAAAATTGTAGAATCACTTTATCCAAAATTAACTCAACTCATTCCTGCAGAAAAACCATCACTCCTGCATGGCGATTTATGGAGTGGAAATTTTCTGACGGGTCCATCTTATGAACCTGTCCTCATAGATCCGGCGGTGTATTACGGTCACCGCGAAATGGATTTAGCCATGATGCATCTATTTGGTGGATTTTCTCCTTTGGTTTTTGAAAAATACAATGAAGTCTTTCCATTGGAAAAAGACTGGGAAAAAAGAATTCAATTGAATCAACTTTATCCGTTGCTTGTTCACGTCAATTTATTTGGGAGGAGTTATTGGGAGAAAGTGAAATATATTGCGGAAAAATTCGTTTAGTCATTTTCACCTATTATGAGACCTATTTTTTCAAGCGTAATATTATTTTTAGCAATAAACTCATTTGGACAAGACGGAGTTTATTATAAAGGCTGCCTTGATTCACTTAGAATTCTAGACGCTTACGCACCAAACGGACATTCTGGAAACGATCAACTCACGATTCATTTCCCCTGCCCTCCTTCAAATTTTTCAATCAAAGTTTTTAATCGTTGGGGAGAAGTAATTTTTCAATCTGCAGATGCCAATTTCAAATGGGATTTTGTTGTAGACGAACGTCTTGTAGAAAGTGGTGTCTATTTTTACGTCGTTTCTTACCAATTTATGGAGGAACAGAAAGACTTTTCCGGAAATTTTACGTTGATCAGATAACCAGAAATTTATCCTATTCTGGTAATCTTTGCCCCCAGATTATTCAATCGCATGTCAATGTTTTCATATCCGCGATCAATCTGTTCTATATTGTGGATTGTACTTTTTCCTTCAGCTGAAAGTGCAGCAATCAACAAAGAAACTCCCGCTCTGATATCCGGTGATGTCATGGAAATACCACGCAAACGTTGCTGATGATTCATACCAATTACCGCCGCACGATGTGGATCACACAAAATTATTTGCGCGCCCATGTCAATCAATTTATCTGTAAAAAATAATCTGGACTCAAACATTTTCTGATGAATCAGAACCGCACCTTTTGCCTGTGTTGCAACTACCAGCACAATACTCAGCAAATCAGGTGTAAACCCGGGCCAAGGTGCATCTGCAATAGTCAAAATTGAACCATCAATGAACGTATCAATAGCGTAATTTTTTTGTGCAGGGATATACAAATCATCTCCCTTTAGTTCGATTTTAATTCCCAATTTTCTGAAAACATCAGGAATTATTCCAAGGTTCTCATGACTTACATCTTTGATGGTAATTTCAGATTGGGTCATTGCCGCCAAACCAATGAACGAACCAATTTCAATCATGTCCGGCAAAATCCGGTGGAAACAACCACCAAGTGATTTTACACCTTCAATAGTCAACATGTTGGAAGCAATTCCTGAAATTTTTGCACCCATGCTGTTGAGCATTTTACACAGTTGCTGTAAGTAAGGTTCACAAGCAGCATTGTAAATTACTGTAGTTCCTTTCGCAAGCACTGCGGCCATTACAATATTTGCAGTTCCCGTAACTGAGGCTTCATCTAAATGAATGTAAGTTCCGGTTAATTTTTTTGCATCAACATTGTAGAAATAATTTACGGCGTCATATTCAAATTTGGCACCCAGTTTTTGAAATCCTTCAAAGTGCGTATCCAATCTTCTTCTTCCAATTTTATCACCACCCGGTTTTGGAATAAACGCCTGACCAAATCTTGCCAGCAAAGGTCCAACAACCATAACAGAACCACGAAGCGAAGCCGCACGTTTTGCATAGTCTTCACTCTTCAGATAATCCAGATTTACTTCAGACGCTTTGAACGTGTAGGTTCCTTTTTCCACCTTTTCAACCTTCACACCCATTGCCTGAAGCAGGTTGATGAGTTTGTTTACATCTACAATATCAGGGATATTACTGATGGTTACCTTTTCTCCGGTAAGCAGCACAGCACACAAAATCTGCAACGCTTCATTTTTTGCTCCCTGCGGATACAATTCCCCCTTAAGTGGATGTCCGCCCTGAATTTCAAATGCACCCATTAATTATTTCGCTTTTGGTTTTGTTGATTCTGACTTTTAAAATTCTGTCCACCTCCTTGATTATTCTGTCCGCCGTTGTTTTTCTTTTTCTTCTTTTTATTCTTGTTGTTGCTGAATCCGGTTTTCATTGGGTTTCCGGTCACACCATTTTGTCTGAGAATTTCGTTGGTGTTCGGCATAAAAGACAAATCCGTCAGGACCAACTTTCCTTTTGACAACATTTTTAAATGATTCAGGATGACCTGATCTTCAACTGACGTAGAATTGAAAGTTAAGTGAAATCTTTTCATCAAACCTGCAATGATTTTTGACAACGCGACACGCTCATCACCTTCAGGCATAGCGCAAGCCTTATCAATCATCTGTTCAACAATTTTTCCGTAATGTCCAATTTTGATTTCACTTTGCGGATAAGGCACTCTTCCTGGTTTTTCTTCCAGTGCCTCACGCGTTGGCAAGGGATAAGGAGAATCAACATCCAATTTAAAATCAGACATGATAAAAAGATGCGTCCACAATTTTGGTTTGTATTCTTCTACATCACGCAATTGCGGGTTTAACTCTCCCATCACTTTTATAATTGCGTTTGCTACTTTATTTCTTTCTTCTTTGGATGTCAGACTGACTGCATGGTCAACCATTTTCTGAACGTTTCGGCCGTATTCCGGTATGTGCATTTTTGGCCGTTCAGTATTATATTCAAGCTGATGTGTTTTACTCATATATCAAAAATACACTTTTTTCAAAAAAGACAGGTGAATGCCGGAACTCAGAAGCGAAAATTTTAATCTGAATTCTTCATTTGAATCAGTGCCTGAGACACGGTAGCTTCTGGCCTTAAACAAGATTTATTGAAGCAGACATAAACAAGAGACTGTTCACCAAATTTTCCATCAAGCAATGGCAGCGTGCCTTTGGTACCACCCATCAAAATTTTATTGGGCTGATAAACTTGATTTATTTCTGCCAGCAACGTCTGATATGAAGGACCTGTCACCGCAACTTCATAAAATGGATAGGTAAAATTCAACGCCAGCAATCCCCAGTTGGAATAGGCAGATCCATAGGCTTCCATTCCATCATACATGTTGGACAACATCTGAGCTGACATTTGAATATATTTTTCATTCCCGGTAATTGTTCCAAGTTTGAACAGCACGCGCGCCATGGAAGAATTGGAAGACGGAATCACGTTATCCGATAAATCCATTTTTCGGGTGATCAGATCATTTGACAAATCAGAAGTAAAAAAGAACATACCACTGGCAGTATCATAAAAATGTTCCATCGCGTAATTGGTAACCAAACCTGCCCGTTCAATCCAGATTTCATCAAAGGTAATTTCATACAACCGGATAAATGCGTCAGCAGTGAAAGCATAATCTTCCAGAAAACCATCAATGGATGCCTTTCCATTTTTGTATGAATGATAAAGCTGACCACTTTTTTTCATCTGATTTTTCACCAGCCAATTGCCGGTATGAATTGCAGCATCTGCTTTTAAACCCTGTGAACCAAAAGCTGCATGCGCATCTGCAAAACCAATAATCATCATCGCATTCCAGGATGTCAGTGACTTGTCATCTTTGCGTGGTCTTACCCGTTTTATTCTCTCAGTCAACAATTTTACACCAATTACCTCTGCTTTAAATTCAACTTCCTGCACTGAAATATCAAACAGAGCAGCTATTGCTGTATCTGTCATTCCGCGTTGTAAAATATACTGGCCTTCCCACATTTCTTCCGGCTGAAGTTTGTAGTAATTTTTTGCAAACTCAAAATCATCACCCAGAATGGTTTTTAATTCACTTTCTGACCAGACATAAAATTTTCCTTCTTCACCTTCTGTGTCAGCATCAAGGGCTGAATAGTATCCACCTTGCCCATTTGCCATTTCAGCATACAACCACTGAATGGTATTCATCACTACTTGCTTATACAATGGATTTTTTGTGCGCTGATATGCCTTGGAATAAACAGAAATAAGTTGTGCATTATCGTACAGCATTTTTTCAAAATGCGGAACGCGCCATAAACTATCAACAGAATATCGGCAAAATCCTCCTCTGATCTGATCATAAATTCCGCCAAAAGCCATCTTTTGTAGTGTAAGATCGACGTGATTCATTACGGCCGTATCTCCCGTATGCCAGGCATATTGCATGAGAAATTCATAATTATTTGGCATTGGAAATTTGGGTGCACGATTTCCTCCTCCGCGAATTGAATCAAAACTTCTTCTCCAGTTCACCAGCATTTCATCCAGTTTCTCCCGTTCAAATTTTACAGCATCCGATTTGACTTCAATCAGCTCATAATCATTTACTCCTTTCGTGAGGTTTTCAGCGTATTCAATCATGCGTGATTTATCATTCACATAGGTATACTGAAGATTTTTCAAGATCTGTATCCATTGATCTTTTGGAAAATAGGTTCCGCCAAAAACAGGTCTTCCATCAGGCAGCGTAAAACAATTCAAAGGCCATCCTCCGCTTCCCGTCATCAACTGAACGGCACTCATATAAATCTGATCAACATCCGGTCTTTCTTCACGATCAACTTTGATGCATATAAAATGTTCATTCATCAGTTTTGCCACCTCCTCATCTTCAAAACTTTCATGCTCCATCACATGACACCAGTGACAGGCAGAATATCCGATACTCACCAGCACCAGTTTATCCTCTTTTTTTGCCTGATCAAAAGCCTCTTTGCTCCACGCAACCCAGTTCACCGGATTATGTGCATGCTGCAGTAAATACGGACTTGTTTCATTAATGAGGGAGTTGGTGAATTTATATTTTTCAGGATCTTTCATTTTGTCTTCATTTTTCTGACTGCTGGCACATGAAACAGCAAAAACTGCTGCAAAAACCGTAATTAAATGATAAGGATAGCTGAAGATGCGTTTCATACCGCCTGTGTAGAAGGGTCAGAATTTCCAGTAAATATAGCTAACTTGCGCTGAAATAAATTTAACTATGAGAAATCTGGTCATTTCATCTCTCGCTTTTCTTTCAATGTCAGTTTACGGACAAGGATATTTTCAGCAAGAAGTACATTACACCATCAGTGTAACATTAAATGATGAAGATCACACACTTTCAGGTTTTGAAACCCTTGAGTACATCAACAATTCTGGTCAGGCACTTGACTGTATTTACATGCATTTGTGGCCAAATGGTTACAGAGATAATAAAACCGCCCTTGCAAAACAGCTGTACAACATGAATGATATGTCACTGGAATTTGCAGATGAAGAAAATCGCGGATGGATTGACTCATTATATTTTCAGGTAAATGGTGAAGATGTAAAATGGAATTACGATGAAGAACACATGGACATCTGTAAGATCAACCTCAACTCCGTTTTAAAACCAGGAGAAAAAATTACCATCACAACTCCGTTCAAAGTAAAAATTCCTTCCGGTGATATTTCCAGATTAGGTCATGTAGGAGAATCTTATCAAATCACACAATGGTACCCAAAACCAGCGGTATTTGATCAAAACGGCTGGCACCAGATGCCTTACTTAACGCAAGGAGAATTTTATTCAGAATATGGAACCTTTGATGTTTCAATCACGGTTCCTGAAAATTATGTGGTAGGTGCCACTGGTGATTTACAAACTGCAAGTGAGATTGCTTTTTTGGATTCGTTAGCAAAAAGAACACAGCAGAAATATGACAACGGTGAATTTAAAGATCGTAAAACACTGGCAGGTGGAAACACAGATTTTCCGGAGTCTTCAAACAAAATGAAAACGATCCGTTTTACGCAGAAAGATGTGCATGATTTTGCCTGGTTTGCTGATAAACGATTTGAAGTTTTGAAAGGAGAAGTTGAATTGCCACACTCAAAAAGAAAAGTGACCAGCTGGGCTATGTTTGTCACGCATCATCACGCGCTTTGGGCAGATGCGATTGAATACATCAATGACGGAACCTACTATTATTCTCTTTGGAATGGTGACTATCCTTATAACAATGTAACTGCCGTTGACGGAACAATTAGTGCTGGCGGCGGAATGGAATATCCAAATATTACTGTTATCGGAAATGCAGGCTCAAAAGAAGAACTGGAAATTGTTATTGTGCATGAAGTTGGACACAACTGGTTTTATGGATTGCTTGGATCCAATGAACGTGATCATGCCTGGATGGATGAAGGATTAAATACATTAAATGAAATCAGATACATTGAAACCAAGTACCCGAAAAATCAACGTCTGTCTGATATGATGATGGGTATGGCAGATAAAATTCACCTGGAACATCTTTCACATCACGATATGAATGATCTGACTTATTCCATGTCTGCAGGATACGGAATTGATCAGCCCATTGAATTGCATTCACATGATTACAGTATGATCAATTATGGTGCGGTTGTTTATTCAAAAACGGGTCTTGTTTTCACGTACGTGAGAGATTATCTGGGAGATACTTTGTTTGATCAGTGCATGCAGAATTATTACAATGAGTGGCACTACAAACATCCGCAACCACAAGACCTGAGAAATGCGTTTGAAAAAACATCCGGTAAAGATCTAAGCTGGTTATTTGATGAAATTATTCCTACTACCGGACAGATTGATTATGCCATTAAAAAAGTAAAAGTAGAAGGAGATAAAACTTTGGTGACAGTAAAAAATGTAGGCCACATCAATGGCCCAATTGGAGTTGACGCTATCAGCAACGGTAAAGTCAAATCAACACAGTGGACGGAACCGGGAGCTAAAAAAACAACGCTCACTTTTGCTGGTGCTGAATTTGATCATTTCATCATTGACAGTGATGGAAGAATTCCGGAAGTCAATCGAAATAATAATTCCTGGAAAGAGAAAGGACTTTGTCATAAAATGGAACCGGTACATTTTGAGTTTTTTGCGGGAGATAATTCTCCGCGTAAAACAGATGTTTGGTACACCCCTATGTTGGGCTCCAACGTGTATGATAAATTTATGGTGGGCGTAGTTTTCCATAATCAAACCATTCCAAAAAACAAATTTGAATACACACTTGCTCCTTTATTTTCAGTTGGAAGATTAAATCTTTCAGGAATGGCAAATCTGAATTACACATGGGTGCCCGCTAAAAATTTCAGAACTATTTCAATTGGTGTTACCGGAAAAACTTTTGGAAATGGATTAGGTGCTTCTGTAGATTCTATAAGCCCTCCAAGAGGTTACTACTACGTAGTTCAACCTTATGCTGATTTTAAAATTGGTAAACCGGCTGCTGCCAAATTTTATAAACAGCATCTGCGTCTACAAGGAAATTATATTCAAGAAATCGGAACACTTTATGACAATCAATCCATCAACGGTTTTGCGGTATATGAATTCAAATACAAAAAAAGAGTGCATGAATTTCATGGATCAGTCAGAGCAGATTACTACTCGATTTCAGAAAAAATTGGAGCAACCATTGATGACTACAACCTGTTGAATGGAAGTGCTGAACTGAAATATAAAATCGAATACTGGAAGCAGAAAAACGAGTTCGCAGAAATACGCGTTTTCCTTGGGCAAAATTTATTTTATAACGGAACAGAAAATTCGCGTTATGGATTTGCATTGGGTGGTCAGTCAGGAACCATGGATGTAAATTATGAAAACTACATGTTCGGAAGAAATGAGTCAAGTGGATTATGGTCAAATCAGCGCATAGAAAATCAAGGCGGATTTAAAACACTTTCATGGATTGGAACAACCAACCAGATGATGTTTACCACCAATATTTTTATTGATCTGCCGTACATTCCGCTTGCAGGAATTTTTGCAGATTATGGAATGTATGAAGACAATACCGGAACCATGAACAGTGTTTATGATTTTGGAGTTGGCCTGAGAGTTGCAGACAAGATTGCGGTGTATTTCCCGATTGTTGAATCAGATCTCATTCTGAATTCATTTGCAACCGATGTGAAATACTGGAACAAGATCAGATTTGTATTAAACATGAACGGATTGAATCCAGGAGAAATTATTCAATCTGTTTTCTAAAAAAATAGATTTATGAAAGTGCTGTTATTTGGTTTATCTGTAATTGCTCTTTTGTCTTTTCGGTTTGATAGTTCAACGTTTTCAGATGTGTCTGAAAAGCCAACCATTGATACTACAAAACTTGTAGCCAGACACAATTATTATCGTCAGCAAGTTGGAGCGCCTGATATTCATTGGTCAGATGAACTTGCAGCATACGCGCAGGCCTGGGCAGATAAACTTGCAAAAAACTGTCAGCTGCAGCACAGCAATGGTGAATATGGTGAAAATATTTACTGGCACAGTGATGTCAGCAATGAAGAGGCCGTGGTAGATTACTGGGCTGAAGAAGTACAATATTTCAATCACAAAAACACTACCTACGTCAGTGGCCGTGGTCACAAAAGCGGACACTACTCACAAGTCATCTGGGCAAAATCAACCAAAGTTGGAGCCGGAGTTGCAAACTGCAAAGGCGGCGGACAAATTTGGGTTTGTGTTTATGACCCTGCTGGGAATGTGATTGGAGAGAAGGCGTATTGAGGTTGGGGGAATCAACTACCTCATCTTCCCGCGCTGCCCTTTCATCATTTGAGCCTGGCGCAATTGATTTACTGAAGTAGCTTTACCCATTTGTTTTTTGAGTGATTTCAAATGCTCGGCAAGTAATCCGTCTTTGTCTAATTTTTTAGCTTCCGTTAACAGGGTATCCGCTTCGTTTCTTCTTCCGGTGCTCATGCAAATTGCAGCGAGGTGCATTTTAGCCATGGCTTTATCAGTATCTCTTTTCAAACCAATGGAAAGTGCTTTACGGAAAAGTGATTCTTTTTGTCCAAGCGTAGATGCTCCGCCAGCACCGGTAGTTCCGCACAGGTAAAAGAAATACGCACGCTGACGTGGAAATAAAAATTGCGGTTGTTTTATTTTATTCAAGTGATGTGCGGCTTTCTCGATGTTCTGCAAACGCAGTTGATTAATTGCCAAAATGATTCGCTCATTTCTGAAAATAAACAAACCAAAAAGTGCCGTTACAAAAATGAAAAAGATTCCCCAACCCCATGAGCCATCCCAAAAAAGGTAAACGGTGTAAAACAGAGAAAGAGAAGTAAGTAAAATTTTAATGAGTAATGAGATCATGATTTTTTATTTAATCAATTGTTGCTATACATTTTAATTCAATGGCAATGGGAGTTGGCAGCGAGTTTATTTCAACGGTTGTTCTGCATGGTTGATTATCTTTAAAATACTCTGCATAAATTTTGTTGTAGGTAACAAAATCACGTTTCATGTTTACCAGAAAAACAGTTACGTCAACCAATTTATCCCAGCTGGATCCAGAAGCTTCCAACACTGCTTTTACATTATCAAAAACAGATCTGCACTGTGCTTCAAAATCAAATGATTTGAAATTTCCATTGTGATCCAATTCTAATCCCGGCACAGCTGAATCATTTGCATTTGATCCTGCAGTTCTGGGTCCTACCCCGGAAAGAAAAAGCAAGTTGCCTACTCTGCGCGCATGCGGGTAAAGACCAACCGGTTTAGGGGCATTTGATGTGCTGATTTTATCAGACATATTCCAAGTTTTTACAAATATACTACTTAAGAATGTACTTTTTTATTTATTCCTATAAAGCCGATGTGCCTATATTTGCATCATGTCACGTAAATTGTTTCTGATCATTGCCGCTTGTGGATTTCTATTGGCAGTAGTCAGCGTTTTTTTTGGCGGAGCAATTCACAACGCGCATGAAAATATCCTGATCACTCATCTGAATGAAATGGATAAAATCAATTATTACAGTGAAGAAGATGTGAATGCGCTGACGAGACTTGCAGTCATTGTTGATTCATTTTTCCTCATTACGATTGGCGGATTAGAAATCTACGTATCCCGTAAAACACCTTTCAAAATAGTAAAAAAGCTGGCTCTTGTAATAACTGCGCTTTGTATTGTGCTTTTGGTATTAGGAATTTTCACCTTAAACAATCCGGTCTTTTTTGATTTCAGCAAATGGGGATTTGCCTGGGTATTTGTGGGACTGGCAACCGTAGCCGTAAATGCACTGAGCGTTTTTGTTCGGTCTGAATCGTAAATTTTCTCACACGCTTTTGAAGACGATAGGAACGATCATTCATTTCATTTTCAACGCATCCTATTTAACAAATAATTAACTAAAACACGCTCCTATTCAGCAGTATATCTGCGATTTACAAAATTGGCACAAGCCTTGCAAATCATACAGTATTATTAACTAAAATCTTACTATTATGATCGCAAAAAAAAGCAGTAAGGCAGACCTCGAAAGAAAGAGATTTGCATTTTTTCAAATCGGATTGCTGATTGCAGGCTCAGTTACCTTGCTGGCATTCGAGTATTCATCAGCCTCAGCTGAAGAGAAAAAGGTGGTTGTCACCAATGACGGACCAAGCGCCGTAGTGTTTGACCCGGATGTTTATGAAGATGTAGTGCAGGAAAAACCGGAGCCACAAGAACGTCAACAGTCAACAGTTATCACCATGCCGGTTGATGACATCACCGTTGTAAATAAAAAAATGAATGCAAATGTGGTGTATACAACGCATATTGTAGTGACTGATCCTTGTCTGGATTGCAAAGAAATTGGTGGCGGAATTGAAGATGAAGATGAAACATTGTGGGTTTCTGAAGTGGATCCAGAATTCGTTGGTGGATACAAAAAAATGATGGAGTTTATTCAAAACAACGTGAATTACCCAGAATTACAACGCGAAATGGGAATTGAAGGTGTTGTTAACGTGCAATTCGTTGTGAATAAAGATGGTTCTATTTCAAATGTTACCACGGATGGTTCAATGAATAAAGAACTTGAAAAAGAAGCAAGACGTGTAATCAGCATGATGCCAAACTGGAAACCAGGGGAGCAAGCTGGAAAACCAGTGAGTGTGCGTTACACGGTTCCAATCAACTTTGTAATTAAAAAACAATAAAAAGAACCAAATTGAAAAAGAAAACCCGGGTCATTTTGATCCGGGTTTTTTATTTTTTATTGATTGAGATAATTGTTATTCCGCTGCTCGTCATCTTCCATTCCGTCAACAGGAGGACAACCTTTTTTAGGGAATAGCCATGCAAATTTCAGTGTGAAGATGAATGGCTGATACCTGCTGTTAAACCAATGGTGAGAAGGATTAAATCCGTCAAAACTAACTGCTGTAAAAATTGGTGTTTGTACTCCGGGTACGATAAAAAATCCATCATCTACCTTATAACCAAAACCAAAATAATAGTGAAGCTGCGCTACCAATCTTGCCTGATTGACTGAACCAAGTGGTGAAAGATAATTATCATCCGGATTTCCACCGTAAATTCTATAATCCAAATTAAAACCAATTGACTGATCAATAAAATTGAACATGCTCAACTGCCATACATTGTGAATTCCTGCACGCGCAAAAGCGTTGCCCAGGTTGAATTGTCCACGCGTTGGGTCTGTACCTTCAATAGAATATTTTTCTTGTCCGGCAAAATGTTTAACCCCCAATCCCCAATCAAAATAGTGCACAATTTTCTGATCTTTTTTGAAGAGATGCTCCATGCCGGCTTCCACATAATATCCGGGCAAGCCCGACGGAGTAAGTTCGTATGAACGATTCTCGTCATCAGCAGAATTTCCAAGCATGTATGTCAGACCAGGATTAATAAACCATCCAAATCCACGGTGCTGACTTTGACTGTGACTCCATATGGCATCACGTCTGTTTTTACCAAAAGGATTTTCGTTTTTTTGATTTCGTCTGGCCTGATTGCGGTTAAATTCATCCACAAATTGACCATTCGCTGAAAAGCAACTTACAATAAAAGCAGTAATCCAAAGGAGTTTCATAGGTAAGGGTATTTCTACTAAGTTACAAAATTACGCTGATATTTGATCATTGCGAGAATGGATAACAAGATGTTGCCAACAATAAAACGAGGATAGTCAAATTAGTCACGAAAAGTAATGTTAAAAAAAATTCATTGCGAGAAATGAAATCAATTATATTTGTCTCACTAATTTTTTAGTTATGCAACGATTAACTCCTGCAGAAGAACAAGTTATGTTAAGGCTCTGGGGCTTAAATGAAGCAACGGTTCAGGAAATAATTAACTTCTATCCGCTTCCAAAACCAGCTTACAATACCACCTCAACCATTGTAAGGATACTTGAAAGAAAGGGTTTTATCAAACATCGCAAAAAAGGCAAAGGGTATATTTATCTTCCAAAGATATCTAAAACCGAGTACCGTAATTATGCCGCCAACTGGTTGCTTGAAAATTACTTTGACTGCTCAAATTCCGATGCAATCGCATATTTTCAAAAAGCAAAACAACTGGACGAGTTGCTCTGATTATTTTGCTTCCATGTACGCAACACGGAATCCTACGTCTAAAATCTCTCCCAGATCATCTTCCCGCATCGCGTGCTGAATTTTGAACGTGTATTTTCCACTTGCAGGAAATCTTCCACCACTGGAAATTGCAATTCTGTTTTCAACCACCGTTCCAGAATTTTCACCCAACCATCTGCCACTTGGTTCGGCCAGAATAAAATTCAGTGTGTCCTTATCTGTGTAACCATTGGGATATTCGCTGTATAAAAAAATATACAAGTTACTGTACGGATAATCCGTTGTCGTGCGAACATTGACAAACAACTCCAATGGACTTACCGTGTCCGTTATTTCGAAGGTGAATGTTTTAATATCTTCAACGTTCCAAACGTTGTCAGCAACTTCAAAATTCTCTTCATAAATGCGGTTTGAATCGCATGAAATGAATAAGAACGGCATAAGAAAACTCAACCAAATTAAACTATTCACTTTTAGGTTTTTCATTGGGCTTATTATCGTTATTTCTGTTTTTGTTTCTATTGCGGTTTCGATTTCTATTCTGATTATTTGACTTCTTCTCGCCTGTTTTAATCTCGCCGGATGACCCGGCATTTTGAGGCTTTGGATTACTATTACCAGGTTTGTTCTGACCTTGCGGTTTTTTGTTTTGGTGTTGTGTGTTTTGAGTTTTGTTCGGCTGACCAGCAGCAGCATTCACTTTATTAGGTTGCTTATTCTGATTTTTCTGACCTTGATGCTGTTGACCGCCATGACCTTTATTGTTCTGGGTATTTTGATTTGGATTTTTATTTTCCTGATTTCCGCCGGGACCTTTTTTCTTTTTCTTCTTTTTCTTCTTGAAAGCATTGTCAAAACGGTTCAGGCTGTCTTGTCCAACAACATTCGTATAATCAGGTTCAGTTTCAACAACCTCTGCAATGTACTTACTCAAATCAGCAGGTTTTTTACCAGCCTTATTCATTTCAATAATCTCCTTCACGTCTTTTGGAGACAAAGGAACATGCACAGATTTTGAAACTTCATCTCCTCTTTCCTCTAGCAGATACCACATCTGACCTTTAAAAACATCCGTTTTAATATGAAAAGCAACGCCCTTTTCAGTATGAAGTTTTGTTTCTGAATTCGGAAAATCTTTCAGTGCATCGATGTACGAATCAAGTTCATAATTCAGGCAACATTTTAGTTTGCCACACTGACCTGCAAGCTTTTGAGGGTTTAAAGATAACTGCTGATATCTTGCCGCAGCGGTTGAAACAGATCTGAAGTCTGTCAGCCAGGTAGAACAGCATAATTCCCTGCCACATGAACCAATTCCTCCAAGACGCGCAGCCTCCTGACGAACACCTATTTGCTTCATCTCCACACGTACTTTAAACGCGTCGGCAAGGTCCTTAATCAATTGTCTGAAATCAATCCGATCTTCAGCAGTATAATAGAACGTAGCTTTTGAACCGTCTGCCTGGTATTCAACATCCGAAATTTTCATAGCCAAAGCAAGCTCAGAAGCCAGTTCACGCGAACGATGCATGGTTATCTGCTCGCGTTCGCGCGCATCTTTCCATTTAGATAAATCTTCGGCTGATGCCTTGCGATATATTTTACGTGCCTCGTGAGGTTTAAAACCAGGTGCTTTTTTCCTGACCTGAATGCGGGCGAGTTCACCAACCACTGAAACCACACCGATATCATGACCGGGACTGGCTTCTACAACAACCGCATCACCGGTTTGAAGCTGAATATCTTTCATGTTACGGAAAAATGATTTCCGTCCATTTTTAAATCTTACTTCAACTACGTCGTATACACTCTGACCATTTGGCAAATCAATATCTGCAAGCCAGTCGTACACCGACAATTTTCCGCAACCACCTACCCCACAAGCACCATTACTTTTACACCCCTTTGGCACGCCATTTCCTGTTGAACAATTTCCGCACCCCATGTTTAAATAAGTAATTGTAAAAGCAAAGTTACTGTTTTAATAAGATAAATCAGAAACGTACTTTTTTGATATCAACCCTTCCGTTTTGATAAACAGAAACTGACAAATAATTATCCATTACGCCGCCACCCATGCCGCTTCCAAAAAAATGAAAACGGCCATAATGATCCTCATAATAAGAAGGAAGCACCGACCAGGCACCCATATCCCCGGCAAAAAACCAGGTTTGAACTTTTGTTTTTTCAAATATTGGAAAGACGTCCTGCCAGAAATCACTCGTCCCGTTATAATCCACGAAAGAATTTGAACGCAACGAATCAAGAAAATACCTGTCTGGTGAATTTCTGATCCACCATAACTGATGTGTAAAGACAAAGATGTTATTCAGGGTGTCAAATCCCTTTGAATTCTCAATAAGAAATTCCTTGTCAAATTTTGAAATTGTCCAACCGGGAAAGGTGGTATTCAGGACTACAAACGCATTTTTTCTTTCACGGTATATTATTGGTTTAAAATTAATTGAATCAATAGAACTAATTATTTCGTTATTTGAAAAATGCGTGAGCTCTTCGTCATGATTTCCAGGGGCGATTACCCAATTAATGTTCAAACTATCCAATTGTTTTTCACAAAATTCCCAGCTTTTGGAAATTGAATCTCCCCATACCACATCACCGGTAAGAAATAATTTGTCATAAGGATTTTGGGTGTGATCTTCCTTTAGATTCTTATAAAAACCCGGGTAAATTGCTCCGTTATAATTATTGGGATTTCCATAGACATGACCGGCCACGGCGAACCTGTACACCGGCAATTCCGTTGAGTTTACGGCAACATCCGGATCATCACAGAAACAACAAGATGCCAGAAAAGACAAAAGTAAAACTGAAAAAACAACAATTTTCATCCAATTATCTTAACGCATTAATTCTAATGTTCGTTTGAAACAGCCGGAATTCATCCATCAGAATTCTCTTTTAAGCACAGTCACCTTGCCATTTTCATATACTGAAACCAGCAAATAATTATCACGGATACCACTGCCAACGCCACTTGCGTAAAAATGATAGTTTTGATAATGATCCTCATAATATGATTGAAAAAGCTCATGCGCTCCTAAATCACCAGCAAAGAACCAAACAGGTTTCCCGATATTTTCAAACAAAGGAAACGTCTGTTTCCAAAAATCTGATTCTCCCTCATAAAATCCATTTGAATTAGTGGTAATACTATCCAGCTTGAATTCAACCGGAGAATTGCGCAACCACCATAATTGATGAGAAAACACAAAAATCTTGTTGATGCTATCCGTGTTTTTGAGCTGATCGGCAATTAACTCATTCTGTACACTATCCACAGTCCAGCCGGGATTTGTTGTATTCAAAATCAAAAACAAATCATTCTCTTTTGTAAACGCAGTAAAATCCGACTTTCCGGTTATTTCCGTCATCACCGGACCAAGATCATGATTTCCTCTTGCGATATACCAGGGAACCCCCAGGTCATTCAATTCCTCATTGACTTTGATCCAGTTGGAATCCACCGAAAATGGCACAAGATCACCTGTAAGCACCAAAAAATCGATCTCCTCTTTCCCGATATCTTTTGCAATAATTTTTTTAAATGGCGGATACACAGAATTGGTATATCGTTGCGAATGACCGTAAATATGCCCGGCTACGGCAAAGGAATAAATCGGTTCAACTTCTTTTGAGTCTTTGTGGCTATCACAATTGCAGCAACCAGAAACAAATAAACTCAATAATAAAATATAGCCACAAAACTTCACTAATATCTTACTTTAACATCCGGATTTACCAGATATTTTTTAAATGATTCGAGTTGTTCATTTGTCAGCTGAAGGTCAGAAATATCGAGTTCCTGAAGTTGCGCCAGATAGGAAATTTTCACCGGCACTGCAGTTAACAGCGTACCGGAAATATCCAGATAAACAAGGTTGGTAAGATTCCAGAAGGAATCAGGGAAACCATTGATTGGATTATCATCAAGCGTTAAAGCTTCCAGGTTTTTTAAAATATTAATATTTTCCGGCAAAGCTGTAATCTGGTTGAATGACAAGCCCAATGAGACCAGATTACTCAGCTTCAAAATTTGAACCGGGAAATCAGTAAACAGATTCAAATCCAAATTAAGCTCGGTCAAACCTGCACAGTTTGAAATTGATTCCGGCAATTCAGCCAACTGATTTCCGTTCAAATCAAGTTCAGTTAGATTAATCAGATTTCCGATATCATCAGGCAGATGGGTAATTTTATTTTCAAATAGAAAAAGGTATTCAAGTTTAGTCAGGTTTGAAATAGATTCAGGTAAACCCGCCAGCTGATTATCGCCCAAATCAAGAATTCTCAAATTTGCTAGCAGACCTATTGATTCGGGCAACTTTTTAAGTCGGTTACTTCCGACGTACAAATCAGTCAATGAATCAAGATTTCCGATGTTTTTTGGAAGCTTTTCAAGATCATTCACGTAAAGATCAATTACTCTGAGATTTTCCAGTTCAGAAATTGATTCAGGCAATTTTCTGAGGTTATTGAAATAAAGATCTAGCTTGACAAGTTTCTTTAAATTTCCAAAAGATTCAGGCAAAGAAATAAGTCTATTATTGTTCAGGCTGAGTGTATTCAATTCTGTCATTTGACCGATTGATCCGGGTAAACCTGTCAATTCATTATTGTTCAACAAAAGCACTTTCAGATTTTTAAGATTTCCAACTTCTGCTGGCAAAGCAGTAAGCGCGTTGTTTGATACATCCAATTCAAGTAAATTGGAAAACGAACCAATTGCCGCCGGAAGTTCAGTCAGATTTTGTTTAGTCAGATTCAATCTATAAACCTCAGCAGGCTTGCTTAATGCCTCATCCAATGACGTGAAGATTTTATGTCGTGAAAAATCATTTTGTAAATCCGACTGCGACAATATCCAGGAAGAAACGAGAGACAACAGTAAAAGAAATATGTAGTTTTTCATAAACTCAGGTTTTAATCAAACGCCTTTCTTGATGAGCTTTGTTAGTTTGATGAGTAAATCTGTAAAGAGAATTTTAGCGTTGGCATTTCTTTCAAGGTGATAAGATGCCAGATTAAATTCTTCATTCAATTCAGATATGTTTTGATTATTGATAAACTTTGCAAATTTTTCGAGAAATGCACGCTCTTCATTTCTGAGATTAACCAATTCTCCTTTCATATAATTCAGAATCACACTTTCCCTGAAAAGATGCAATCCATATTTGAGAAAATTCTTTTGTTGTTCTTTTTCAAGCGCAGCAATTTCTTCGCACAAATTCATCAATTCAAATGCATTGGCCGCATATGCAGTGCGCATCATTTTGACAAAAAAATCAAAATAAACATGTTGGTTTTCGTCTCCGCTCACCATCTGAATTGCTTCAACCATATTACCCTGAGCCAAACCTGCAACAGAGTAAGATACAGCCTGATCAACCGCAAATTTATTTTCAATATATCTGGCGACGTCATCTGTATCAAACGCACCAATTTTTAGCAACTGCGTTCTGGAAATAATAGTGGCAAGCATGTTTTCTATGCTATCACTGATCAAAAAGAACAGCGTTTGCTCAGGTGGCTCTTCCAACATTTTTAGCAGCTTGTTTGCCGCCTGAAAATTCATTCTTTCAGGCAACCAGATGATCATAATCTTATATTTTCCGCTATACGATTTAAGCGAAAGTTTTTGCAGAATATGACGGCTTTCTTCGACACCGATTACAGCGTTTTTCCCCAACTCATCCAAATGTTGCTGCCAGCCATTAATATCAAAATACGGATTTTTTAAAAGCAATTTATTCCACTCTGAACGCCTGTCATCAGAAGAAGCAATTTTCTCAGTTGCGCTTAGAACAACTGGAAAAGAAAAATGCAAATCAGGGTGTGTGAGACTACTGATTTTTTGACAACTTGAGCACTGGCCACAGGCATCATTGGGTTCAGGATTTTCACAAAGCAGATAGCCGGAATAAGCAACAGCAAGTGGCAGTTTCGCTGAGCCTTCAGGACCCAGAAAAAGCTGTGCGTGACTGATCCGGTTTTCTTTTGCCTGATTCAGCAACGCCTTTTTTTCTCTCGCATTTCCAATTATATCCGCAAAACGCATTTGGTAAAATTAACCATTGTATTGAACTATTTCTGATCAAACAATTATTTTTAAAGATTCTTCGAAAGCACTTTTGTAGCCCAAACAAAATCTGATTGGTATGAATTTTGTCTATTTCAGGGAAATGTGTAATTTTAGAAAGACAGAAACTGAAACAATATTTCACCCAATACATACCAATTATGAAAAAACTATTTACGCTGGCAGCTCTGACATTTACTTTAGGACTTAACGCTCAGGTGCGTGTAGAAGAAAAATCAGTCAATATTGATGGATCGAAAAATGGATTCTACATCTCGATTCCCTATGGGGATGATAAGCAAATAGAAAAAGCCCTGAAAGAAGAATTGCAGAGCTGGAAAGGAAAATACTCTACCAAAGGATTCATTTTTGTTGATGACTGTTCTATAAAAGACATGGGAGACAATACATTTGATGTATACGCAATAATTGAAGATATTCCTGACGGAGGCGCTACCGTTTCTATTGCTATTGATTTGGGCGGAGCGTACATGAGTTCAGGGCAACACAGCGCTCAGTTCAATTATATGAAAGACCGATTGATGAAATTTGGCGTAAAAGCCGCAAAATCCGCTGTAGATGATGAAATAAAAGCGGAAGAAGAAATCCTCAAACAAAAGCAAAAAGAATTGACAGATCTGGAATCTGATCAGGCAAAAAAAGAAAAAGAAATAGAAGACTACAAAGCTAAAATTGCCGAAAACGAAAAAGCCATTGAAGAATCAAAGAAGAATCAGGAAGCAAAAAAAACAGAGATTAAAGAACAGGAAACCAAAGTTCAGGCTGTTGTTGCAAAAAAAGAAGCGATCAAATAAATTCAATTCCGATTTAATTAAAATACTTTTGATCCCGTCAAATCAACTTGAATTTGACGGGATTTTTTATTCGCTCTTCTCTGAAATATCAGTTTGTTCTGCACTTTGTTGTGCTAATCTGGGGCTTTACCGGCATTCTTGGCGGCCTCATCAGTCTGGAAGCAAATGAAATTACATTTTTCAGAACTGGAATTGCCTTTTTAACCCTCTTTGTATTGTGGTTCTTGATTAAAGGTAGAAAACTTTCACCCAAACAAATCAGTTGGTTACTGATTACAGGAGTTGTTGTTGGTTTACACTGGATTACATTTTTTTACGCCATAAAAATCAGCACCATTTCCATTGCGGTAGTTTGCATGTCGGCATCCACATTGTTCACCAGTTTTTTGGAGCCGATGCTTTTCAAAAGGCGCTACTATTTCAGTGAACTGATTCTTAGTATTGCCGTTGGAATTGGTGTTACCATCATTTTTGGATTTGAATCACAGTACACGTGGGGAATCATTATCGGTTTGATATCTGCATTCTTCTCTGCACTGTTCAATGTGCTGAATGGATTATTTGTCAAAACCATGCCTTCGCATCAAATAACCATGTGGGAAATGCTGGGCGGATTTATCACAGCAGCCTTTTTTTTACTTTTTACAGGCAAATTCCAGCCGGAACTTTTTGACGTATCATCAACCGATTGGCTGTACCTAACAATTCTGGCTACTGTTTGTACGTCATTTGCCTTTATCACAGCGGTTTGGGTAATGAAATTTGTCACACCATTTACTGTTAGCATCAGTGTTAACATGGAACCGGTTTATACCATTCTGATTGCTTTGTTTATAGATTATTTAAACGGTACAAACAATGAAAAAATGTCTGACGGATTTTATCTGGGAGGCCTTATAATCATAGCTGCTATCCTGATTCATGCCTGGTTAAAAACAAAAAAATCAGCTGAAGCAACCGTTAATTAATATAAAATATAATTATCTTAACCTCCCAATTGCTTAAAAGCAATAGATTTGCAAAAAATTAAAACCAGTAAACCAATTTCATTATGACCAAGAAAAAATTGCTCGTTCCTTATGATTTTACTGAAGTTGCGGACAGCGCGATCGAACATGCGCTGGTAACCGCTAAAGCTGTTGAGGCTGAAGTTCACGTGCTTCACGTAGTTTCTAAAAAAGAAGGTGTTAAAGAGGCAAAAGAAAAATTAGACAAAGCTTTAGAAACGGCAAAAGCAACATCTGCAACAAAAGGAATTGAACTAGTAGGTCACGTGCGTGTTGGAAATATTTTTGATGATATTTCAGACGTATCACTTGAGTTGGGGGCTGAGCTGATTTTTATGGGTACTCACGGTGCTCACGGCTGGCAACACATCACTGGAAGTCACGCGCTCAAAGTGGTAACCAATTCTGCAACTCCATTTATCATTGTGCAGGATCGTAAAATAGACGATAACGGATACAATGATATTGTTGTGCCGTTGGATCTGGAAAAAGAAACAAAACAAAAATTGACGCTTGTTGCCAACATGGCAAAATATTTTAACTCACGCGTTCATGTGATCATTCCGGATGAAACGGATGAGTACCTGAAACATACCATACGTGCAAACATTGTTTTTGCTAACAAATTCTTTGGTGACCGTGGAATTCAATGTACAACCACTTTAGCTCCGTCAAGCGGATTTGAAAAAGAAGTGGTAAAACACGCATTGAAAGTAGGTGGCGATTTGATTGCGATTATGAACACCCAGAAAAATCAGATTTTAGGTCAATGGGGTGCAAATCATGAGCAATACATCATTACCAATGAGGCGAAAATTCCGACTTTAATTTTGAATCCAATCAATGCTTCAAACGCTTATCAGGCAATTTTTACCTAGGATTAAGCTTTAAATACATCATTAAAAAAATCCGGAGCTATTCAACTCCGGATTTTTTCATTGTGGCAGATTTAATTAATCACAAACAGAAGTTTGTTAGGTGCTGCGATTTTTTCTTTACCAAATTATTTGATACAATTTGCAAATACCATTTTCTGCAGTAATTGTTTCATTCCATTGCTTTACTAATGTATTTGAACTGTCCAGCGCTTTTATCATCAAAGAAACGGATTTGATTTTGGAGCCTTGCATGGTGACCCAATTTCCTATTGATGCAGTGCTGCATTCAGGCTCTGCCGACCAAAAAACTGAAGCCGGATATATATTGGTGAATATCTCATTATCCAAATAAATTCCAACCGAAGCAACATTATTAGCCAACAAACTATCATGCGTAATGGTGTCATACCATGGTGTAAAATAACCATGAAAATTGCAGGAACCATCATCTTCGGTTGCTTCAATGTTATAGTTATCAGCAGCATTGTCAGTGCATCCTTCAACCTTCTTTTTACATGAAATAACTATGAATGACATCAGGCAAAATGCCGTTGTTTTGAAAATAATTTTACGCATAACCGGCGTGTTCTATTGTCTGGTAAGTGGTTAGTTAGTAAAGGCAATTAATCAACGGCGCCTCAACTTCTGATTTATTTTCTGTGATAATAACATTCACAGATGATTTAAATGTAGATTCCGCATTAACAGAATCCTTGGATACAACATAAAGTGTGTAATCCCCTTTAACAAGATTTGAAAAAGCATAATCACCATCGCCACCTGTAATCATATCATCACCATAATAATTGTTTTCTCCATAAACTATATAAACACGTGCATCAGCAAGTGGCATTTCACTTCCGTAAAATTCATTTTCACCTTGTTGAGCGATATTAATTTCAAATGGAGTTGACATGTTGTTTGCATCTGCAACATTTCCAGCAGATTTATTAGTGAGAATTAAAATGTCATTTTGAACGGACAGTTCAAAAGCCAAACCTGTGTTAGCGATAATGGCGTTAGCAGTATTGGTTGCGATATCGAGATTTGAATCACTGTAGTTAAAAGATACTTCTATTCCGGTTCTTCCGGCCAACGCCGGATCACCGTCAGATACCCAGGTTGGATTATTATACCAGACATAAAAAAGTTCCTGATCAGCCGGTGCATTCAGAATAAAAAAATCACCGTGTTCCACTTCACTTCCAGGACTGCAAATAATCTCAGTAATTTCATTTTTTGCCTCATTATACTCCTTGCCCATTACCTTACCACGAATTGTAGAAGTACCACCAGGGCCCTCAGTTTTATTACAACCAACAAGCGTAAACATCAACGTAAAAAACAAAATTGAATTCCAATTTCTCAACATATTTCTATTGTTTAATAAAACGAACTGTCTGATAGTTCACCCGACTATTAGTAATTCGAATGGTGTAAATTCCGTTTGCAAAATCTGAAACATCAACATTCAGTTCAAAAATATCAGTGCCAAAAATTGAATGTACTTTTTTTCCATCCTGCGAAAAAATTTCAACCTGTAAATTTTCTTCAGCAACCGGCAAGACAATTTTTATTTGCCCGCTTGAAGGATTTGGATAAATTGAAAAAGATACAGTCTGAGCCTGGTCAAAAGCCAAATCAGGACAAGACCCAAACATGTTTAAATCCATCCAGTTTGCACGGTCGTTTGTCCAATATTTCAGGTATTGAATTTCTTCAGCGTACGTTGCGCCAATAAAATTATTTGGCCAAAGGTAGACCCCAAGTACCGGCCACTTATTATAATTTCTTACTTGCGCTTCATCCAGATAAAGTGCCATCTCATCAATGTAATTCATCAGCGAATCTGTATGCAAAATATCTTGTCTCAATTCTTGCCAGCGGCAATTAACTTTATGCGCATATTCAGGGTCCTGCAATAATCTATCCCACCAGAATGGATTTTGTAAACCGCCGCCGCCACCGCAAACCGAGTTAAAATAAATTTCCCAGCCACTGGTTAAGCCGCCTTCACAATAATCCGCATTTCCCCAGGCCAGATTAAAGTCCCAAAGTGGTCCAGCAACAATTTCTCCTCCTTCACTCTCTCTTTCTTTATATAAAAAAGTGCTTATTCGGTATCCATCCACATTTTTAGAAATTTCATTGATGAGCATAAAATCAATGAAAGACTTTTCATCAATATAAGGAGCATACCCTAAAATCGGATCAGCAAAATCAGGTCCTTCCAATGCAGTTTCCCAATCGGTAATTTCATTCTCTATGTATTGTAACTGCAATGGATGCAACGTGTCCAGTTCAGGATCATGCAATTGAAATTCAATGGGTCCCCAACCCGGAGCAGCACAGGTAAAAGGTGATGTCCAGGCAATAACACCTCCGCCGGTTGTCTTATCTACTTTTAAAATATATCCTCCGGTTAAATCATTTCCAACTGTATCTGTGTATTCCAATTTATCAACGTCTACTCTACCCGGATTTTGTTTGATGCGCTCCATAAAAACATAAACACCCTGATATTCGCCATTCAAAATCAACTCACACATTTGTGTTCGCGGGGCGTAATGTCCCATTTCATTTCCAAGTTTATAGGTTAATACATTTCTTATGAGCGATTTATCATTGTAAGGTGCGTACAAAATCCAATCATTGTCAGACGGCCAATCAAAAATAGAAGCATTATAATTAATTTCCGGAGATGGTCCACGCGTTTCTAATCCATATGACTTCATTGGGAATGTCCCGCTGGAAGAACCTCTGACTTCAATTGCGATGTTGCCATAAAACTCATTAAACGGATCTGCAACTGAATTCACCTGACCCGTTCCATTATAGATAATTCCCATTGTTCCGTCAATCTTTGGTTCATCAGGAATTGCAACGCCATTCGTATTCACTATTACTATAGGAAGATTGGATGTTGACAGCACAACCGGAGGAATAAACCAAGCCGGAGTTGCACCAAAATAATTAGATGTATTATTGATTCCCGCATGCAAAAAAACACGTGATGAAAGATCACTTGAACCAGCAGACTGGTTATGAGTCTGAACACATAAAACATTGCTTCCGTTTTGCAATACGGAGTTTACAAAAGATGCGTCAAGCGTTATCTGATAAGGATATTGCCCCTGGTACATTTGCGCCTCATGTAAAGCCACTGCCGGTTCATCAAAGGCGGGAAATGGATTCGCGCTCATTTCAGATCTGGCAATTTCAACACCGTTAATGAAGGCCACAAAACCATCATCATAATCAATATTAAAAATCAACTTTTCAATTGCGCTCAAATCAGTGATGTTAAATTGGATTCTTTGAAATACAGAAATTGTTCCGCCGGGTAAAACTGTGTTATCATCACCATCGGCCATTCCAAAACCACCAGGACCGGTGCTCCAGGAAACATCATTAAACCCAATAGTCACCCACGAATTTGAAACCGATGATGCAGGCACCAGATACTTCCAGTTATCATCTTCATAGATAATTGTTTCCCAATGATCAACCTGTGCAAACAATTGCAGCCATGAACCAGAAAGCAGAAATAACGATAAGAGATATTTTTTCAAATTCAACCTAATTGAGCAGGTGAATTTATGAAATATTACCACAGCGTTAATTATTTGTTAGCTCAATATTTATTGACCGAACGGTAAAATGTGAAAAAGATTAATTGAGAATACCGCGTGCCTTAACTGCAACCAGCAGAATATCATCCAGCTGTTCAAGATCACCTTTCCAGACAGAGAGATGCTGATCTAATCGGATATGTTGTTCAAGCAATGGAAGATGATGAATTGACACCAGAAACTTTATCAGATTGGCATGCTTTAGTTTACCGCCTCTTGGTCCGCCAAACTGATCAGGATATCCATCTGTATAAAAATAGACCACGTCTCCCTCTTTGAGAATCACCTGATGTGGTTGAAAAGGTTCATTCAGATATCCGCCGCCAATTGGCATTTTATCTGCAGGCAATAATTTTGCTTCTCCGTTTCTCACCAGCACGGGACTGTTTTGAGCAGATGCATACGTCAGAATATTGGAGTTGTAATCAAACTTAATCAACGTACCATCCATTCCATCTTTTGTTCCATTAAACGCCAGATTTTCTATGAGCTGATTTCTGACATAATCCAAGACAATGTTTGGAGACTGAATATTTTTTTCAACTATGGCTTCATTCAGATAACGAATGTTAAGCAGACTCATAAATGCCCCAGGAACGCCGTGGCCAGTGCTGTCACAAACAGCCAGATAGAAAGCGTCTTCACTCTTTGCTGCCCAGTAAAAATCACCGCTGACAATATCTTTTGGTTTAAAGAAAATCATGTGATCAGGCAAATTCTTCTTAAGCAAATCACGATTCGCAAGTAAGGTATTTTGAATTCCCTTCGCATAATTAATACTATCTGTAAGCTCCTTGTTTTTTACTTCAATGATTGACTTTTGTGCCTCAATTTCCAGAACTTTTTCGCTCACTTCATGCGTTCGAATGGCTACTGCTTTTTTCAGTTGCTCCCTTGATTTTTTTAAGTTTCTTTCACGCAGATCAATGTAGAATATTACCCCGCCAACCAACACAAAAATTTCAAGTAAAATAAACCACCATTGCCACCAGAAAGGTTTGTTGATCACAAAAGAGAAACTTACGGTTTCACTCATGTTATCATAACCGTCCATACAGCGCACCTGAAACTCATATTCACCTGAACTCAGGTTTGTGTAATTGACCTTGTTCTGATTCATCACCCTGGTCCAGGCAGAATCTAATCCAAGCAAGCGGTATTCATAAATTTTTCCTTCGGACGCGTAAAGAAGATCAGAAGCAAATTCAATCGTGATAAAATTCTGATTGTATTTCAGCTCATTTGACTGAGACATGAACTGATTTCTGCTTTCAAAATTCAAGGTGTCTTTATCAATAATAATATCCGAAATAAAAACAGAAGGTGTTGACGTATGAAATGTAATTCGTTTCGGGTCAAACATCAGCAACCCATAACTACAGGGCATGATCACTTCTTCCCGATTATGTCTGCGGAGATATCTTTCAGTAAAACCACCCCCATCAAATCCATGCTCGGTAGTAAATCTGAAAACTTCTTTGGTGTCCGGATTATATCGAACAAGATCATACTTTAAACCTATCCAGAGAATTCCATTTTTATCACGTGTCAGACATTTTATCACATCACTTTCCTCCAAATTAAGTTCAGGGCGGATATCAAACGACTGACCATTTTTGTAGTCAAATCCATACAGGCCATTTTCAGTGGCAAGCCAGGCCAGACCGTAATTATCTACGTGTAAAGGCCGGATATTTTCATCCGGAAAATTGGCAAGCGATTCTTTGGAAGAAAAAGTTCTTATCTCGTTCTTGCCGGCATGATAAATCATAAATGTATTTCTGGAGGCTCCGATAAAATAATTTAGAGAATCAATTTTTTCGAAATAACGATAATCGCCATCCTCTCCGGTTTCAAGTTTAAGCGGCAAATCGATGAGTTTTTTTTCAGTTTTGGTTGAGACCGAATATTCTGCGAGGTAAGGTATGGAGCGTCCCAGACTCGGATCTGAAGGATTTTCTTTAGCACCCATCAAAAGAACTTTGTCGTATCCGACATACTCTGTTGGATAGAATCCACCCGATAAAGCAAGACGTGAAAAATCAAATTTTGAAGTTACAGCATTATATCGTACTTCACCAATGTATGTGCCTAAAACATAAACGTTTCCTGTTTCATAAACGGCTCCAACAAAATTAGGATTGTTGTGATTAAATCTTTCCAGCGACGGATTCTGACGCAATGATTCAAGAAATGCTGCGCGAACATCCAGCAAATCGGCCTGACCAGTGGCCACGTTGTAAACTGTTGCACCACCGCCATGGGCGATAATAATATTATCAGAAACATTCGATACTGCAAAATGATTGATGGCGTATGTGCCCTGTGCAACGTACATTTTCTGCGCTTTCAGTTTTTCATTTGAAAGAATAGTAAACTGTCTGTCAGTCGGGCAATAAACATCCAGTCCGCCTGAATTGGTTGCTACCCATATATTCCCATAGCGATCTTTCAATACATCCAAAATAAAATTTCCACTCAGGCTGGATTTTTTTTCCAGTTCCTTGCGGATATATTTTACTTCTTTAGTTTTTGAGTCATACACCATGATCCCGTCTGTCTCTGTCGGAAACCAGATTACATCATTGTTTTCATATAAGCAAGTAAGTACGTTGTCAAAGGTTATCTGCCCGTGTGAATTGAGCAAATCTTTATCCATTCCGGTAACCCGCGTGATTATTTTTTCAGTTCGATCAACATAGAATAATCCGGTAAATGTTCCTACCCAAAGATTGTCTTTTTCATCAATTTCAACAAAATGTACAATTCTGAATGCACCATAGGTTTTCTCTTTTTCTACTTCACTTTCAAGTGCGTATTCATCCATGTTGAAAAACGAAAATTCTTCTGTTTCCGGATTAAAAATGGTCAGGAAATTTTCGTAACTATCCCCTTCCCAGGTTCCAATAATCAAACTACCATTTATGTCTTCTGTAATTGAAACAGCGTTGGTACTTTGCAGCGTTGAAAAATTTCCTTTCTCTGAAGAATACCTTCTAAATTTTTTGGTTGCAAGATTTAGCTCACACAAGCCTCCTCCCCAGGTACCAATCCAAAAACGACCGCGCGAATCTTCATAAAAAGTAGAAACCATGGCATCCGGAAATGAATTTGGATCAGATGGATTATGATAATATTGTGTTGCTTTACCACTTTTTGGATTGAAATGAGTTATGTAAGGCGCAACAAAACCAATCCATAAATCTCCACGTTTATCAATGTAAAGTGAATAGGGCCTTCCTTTTGAAAGGGTGGTGTCTTTAGATTTGATATCAAAGAATTTTCCGCTGTGACCGTTGTAGCACATCAGGCCTTTATCTGTGATAGCCCACATATTACCAATACTGTCGCACTCCATTCCGTAAACATATTCAGCAGGGAAACCGTTTGATAAAGTAAAATGCGTGAATGAATAGCCAGATCCCGTTTGAGAGAATCCGGAAATTGAAACGAACAGAAAAAGTAGGACTATGTGATTCAACAATTTATTCATCCAGAGTGAAAAATACAAAATCACTCTTAAAGCATCCACCTAAATCAGATTAACAGCGGAATAGTTTCTACGAAACTTCAAAATCAACAGTTAAATAAAATCCAACTATTCATTTTAAACGTTTAAAAGATTTATTCGAAAAAGAAATCAATGTACTGTCTGGTGACATCGGGGCCGTTTTCCAGTGGTTCGAAAACATATTGAGCAGCCAATTTTTTTGCCTGCTCAAAATGAGTTTGATTTTGAGTTTTTGTTTTTTGGCCTACAATAATTTTAGATTCCACCACCACACCTTCTGAATTAATTGAAACTAGTACGGTGACTATACCATTTTCTTTTGTTGGATTAACTGTCACGGGCTTTGAAATAATTTTTCTTTCCTTTCCAGGAACGAAAAAATCATCATTCGACTGCGTTACTATTTCCTGATCAAATTCTGAATTATCATTCTTTCTGCTAAGGACCAAATCATTCATTTCAACCTGAAGATAGGTTTCACCGTTTTCATTTACATTCTTATCTGAGATAGGCCGGTCATTTGCATTTTCCGCTATCAGCACTTCTGAATTACTGGTATCATTACCTTCTTTTGTGATAGACTCATTCTGAAAATTATCACTCTTTTCTGCCCGATTACAAGACATAAATACGATCACGGAAATAAAATGTAAAACTGAAATTTTCATCAGGTATTGATTTTGATACCAACCACCAAAATATCATCGAGCTGCTCAAGACTGCCCTTCCACTGCATTAAAAATTCTTCCAGAACTATTTGCTGTTGATCGAGTTGAAATAAATGATTGTGATGAAGTATCTGGATGAAATTTTTGTATTTCAGTTTTTTTCCTTTATCACCACCAAACTGATCAGGATACCCGTCTGTAAAGAAGTAAATTACATCTCCCTTTTGAGTATATATTGAATGAGTAACAAAAGGTTTCAGATTATCGCTTTGACCGACCGGCATTTTATCCGCAGGCAATTCATCAGGTTCATTATTTCTAAACAAAACCGGGCTATTATGAGCTGATGCGTATGTGATAACTTCAGAATTATTATGGAAACGGATGAGAGTTCCATCCATTCCGTCTTTGGCACCTTCAGCAGCCAAATTAAGAATTAATTTTTTCCGCACGTAATCAAGAATTTGTCCGGGATCTGCCAAATCAGCCTCGACAATTGCTTCGTTCAAAAATCGTATGTTCAATAAGCTCATGAACGCACCAGGAACACCATGTCCAGTACTGTCACAAATCGCCAGATAAAAACTATCCCCATGATTTGTCGCCCAATAAAAGTCACCTGACACTATGTCCTTTGGTTTAAAATAAATGAAATGTTCAGGCAAATTTTCACGCAATAATTCGCGACTTGCCAGTAATGTATTTTGAATTCTTTTTGCGTATTTGATAGAATCGGTTAGCTCTTTATTCTTCTCTTCAATTATTTCTTTCTGCGTTTCAATTTCTTCCATTTTGTCACGCACTTCCTGAGTGCGCTCGTTCACCGTATTTTCAAGCCTTTCTTGAGTTTTCCGAAGATGTCTTTCACGATATTGTACAAAGAGATAAATGATCAATAATCCTAGAAGAATTTCAATCACAATAAACCACCAGGTAAACCAAAAAGGTTTTCGTATACTGAAGTGAAAACTTAATGTTGGTGTTTTTTGACCGTAGATGTCTGTGCAATACACTTCAAAAACATAATCACCTGAACCAAGATTACTGTAATGTACCACATTTTGTGAACCATTGTCAACCCAATTACTATCCAAGCCAATTAAACGATAACTGTAGGTTTTTTGACCCTTTGAGTAAATTTGGGTAGTGAAGAATTCAAACGAAATAAAATTTTCATTCCATTTAAAATTTGGCGGATTCTTCATGAACGAATCCAATTCCACAGGGCACACGGTATCTCTGTTCACCGTCATTCCCGAAAGCACGATGTCATAGTTAATTTGATTCGTAATTAATTTATCCGGTTCAAAATAGAGCATTCCGTAATTAACCGGCATCACGATGGTATCATTCGTTTGATGATCAATAAAACCAGTCACAAATCCGCCGGTGGATAAACCATGCCGGTGATCAAAACGATAGGACTCATTTGTGATTGGGTCAAACTTTATCAAGGCGCGGCGCGTGCCCAACCATAAATTATTTTGTGCATCTGTTACTCCGCAAATAACTTGTTCTTTTTCTTTCAAGTGTAATTGCCCAGTATAGTTGGTGGTTTTTCCGCTGACCGGATCAAACAAGTAAATTCCGTTTTGTCCACGCAACCACAAATCACCAGCTGCACTGGTTGTTAATGCTCTTACCGCAGAATCAGGAAAATTATTGTACGGCGCAAGCGGACTATAATAGGTTGTATCACGCGTTTGCGGATTTACAATTAAAAACTTTTTTGGGCTGAAATCATAAAAAACTCTGTTCTGCTTAACCGTAGCTAAGGTTCGCGGTCGGTCATTTTGATGCACATTTGAAATTGGATCCGGAATGTTAATCACCTTAGTCAACTGATCTGTTTTGGTATCATACCGATACAAAGCGTGATCCACTTTTGTACCAGGAACAGGTACGCCTTCAGGCAGCCATCGTATCAAGTAAAATCCGGCTGAATCATCATTACCCAAGTATGAAATTTGATACGGATAAAGAAAACTGAAATCAGTTTTTTGCGTTTCCGGAAAATAACGTATCAAACCCATGTTACTGTTAATCCACCATTCATCTTCCAACATGGTAACCTGATAACACCTTGGGTCATTCCAAATACCCTGAATGATTTTCCGTTTTTCCTTGAGATAAGCTTCTGCAAAGTTGAGACGCTTTTCCACACCATTTGCAAAACTGTAGACAATCAAACCGTTACCGGTTGTCATGGTATATCGTAGGTTGTCAGGACTGATGGCCAACATTTCAATACTGTTAGCTGATTGAACAAAACCCGTCACAGCCCCTAACGTTTCATTGCTGATGATATTAAACTGATTGGTTCTTGGATCGTATACATCAATACCAGCAGATCCAAATGCCACGTAGACCACTCCATTTTTATCAATGTACAAGCATCGGATATTATCACTGGTAAGTCCATTTTCCGTTCGTTTCACCACATGAACTTCTCGCTTTTTTTCATCGACTACAAAAATTCCACCCATTTCAGAACTGGCCCACCAGGTGCCATCCGGTGCTTGATCAATTTCCATGATGTTTTCATAAGCACGGTATGATGGATGATCGGCTAACCACTTCTGTGACGGACCTACACGCCAGGCCGTTTTATTTTGCCGGTCCAGATAGTAGAGTCCTACGAAAGTTCCAATCCAGAGATTGTTTTTATCATCCAATTCAACAAAATGTACAATTCTAAATGGGTACTCCTCAACTGGGCCTCCATCGGGGTAGTTCACATAATCACTCAACGGAAAATCAGTAAACTCTTCCGTTTCAGCATTGAAATAATGTAGTTTATTTTGGTGAATAAAATCCTCCCAGGTTGAGACTATGAATAATCCATTCGTGTCTTCAACAATATTGATTGCTGCATCTGTTGAAACTGATTTAGGATTTTTTGGATCATTCACATATCGCTTGATTTTTCCGGTTTTTCGGTCTAGTAATACCAAACCACCGCCCCAGGTAGGAATCCAAAATCTTCCTTTGCTATCTTCATAAAAAGTTGCGGCTAGCGTGCCTGGAAAAGCGTTGAGATCTTTAGAATTACCAAAATAATGCGTGAACTTTTCAGTGAGCGGATCAAAAGAACTAATACAAGAATCAACATAGCTGATCCATATTTTTTGTTCACGGTCAATATAAAGTTGATACGGATTTGAAGGAAGAAAACCAGACGAATCAGAAGTGGGGGGATATATTTTACCGGTATGGCCGTTGTAATACATCAAGCCTTTGTCAGTAATAGCCCAAAAACCTCCTCTGCTGTCTTGTTGAAGATGAGCGACAGCCTCAGCCGGGAAACCACTTTCTGAAGTTATGTGATCCCATTTACCGTACTTCAATTGTGCATTTGAAAAATACGAAACGAATAATAGTGTAAAAAAAAGCGAGGCTTTCAGTATGTGATATTTCATTATTGCACTCTTATTCCAATCACCAAAATATCATCGACCTGCTCATGATCGCCTCTCCAGGATTCTATTGCAAGATCCAATTTTTGCTGCTGCTCAGAAGTTGGCAGTGTGCTCACTTCAATCAACAGACGGTGAAACTTTTTCATCATGAATTTTTTTCCCTGATCACCACCAAACTGATCGGCATAACCATCCGTAAAAAAATAACACATGTCGCCTTTCTGAACATCTATTTCATTATTAGTAAAGTTGTCTCTCTCCATGCTTGCATTACCAATTGGAAATTTGTTTGCCTTATACTCAATCATTTCACCCTGTCTCACAATATATAAAGCTCTGTAGGCTCCTGCATATTGAATTTTAGCATGGTTTTTCAAATTAAAACTCAAAAGCGCAATGTCCATTCCATCACGTGTTTCTCCGCTTCTTCCGTCCTGCTTCAACACATTGGTGATTCCTTTATGAAGAAGATCCAAAACTTCACCTGGTTTGGTGACTTTTCTTTCTCGTGTGATGTGGTTAAGTAAATCATTTCCAATCATACTCATCAGTGCACCTGGTACACCGTGACCTGTGCAATCTGCTGCCGCAATCAGCGCATGATCACCAACCAAAGAATAATAGTAAAAATCACCGCTGACAATGTCTTTTGGTTTATACAAAATAAATGAGTCACTAAACGTCGTAAAAATTTCTTCTCTTGGAGCAAGAATAGCAGACTGAATTCTTTTTGCATAATTAATACTGTCAAGAATGTCTTTATTTTTCTGCGAGATGATTTGATTGGATTCTTCAATTTTTCTTTTTGCTTCTTCATCCGCTCTGGCAATCTGTCTCACCAACCTCAACATGACAATGGCTATCAATAAAAAGATCCCAAACGTGATGAGCAAATTCTTGAAAAGTTTGGAGTGCGCCTCAGAAATAAAAGTGTCAAACATGGCATCTACTTCAACCATTGCTACAACTTCTCCTTTAGAATCTTTTATTGGAGCAAGAGCAGAAAGCCAGGTTCCAAATTCATCTGTGTATTGATGAATCACTCCCCCCGTTTTATAATAATCCAAAAACTCCTGATCATAGTCATCATAAGGATCTCTGACATATGGAGAGTCCAATGAATTCATTATGTAATCCATTGTCAGATCCTCATTCAGTTTGAGTGTGGCAATTTCTGATTCAAGCTTATTGATTTCAAAAGCATTTCTCAATGGTTTCCACAGTTCATAATATATGCTGTCTTCAGTATTGGAAGTAAGCTGACCTGGTTCAGAATATTTGTTGACGATCATTTCATGTTTGTCACCGTCTATTTGAAAAGCAACTGTGTTGGCAATTGCCTCCAACCTGGCGAGTTCATTTTTTTCAGCTTCAGCAAGGAAACTAAAATAGGTGCTCACAACAAAATAAGTTGAAAGAACAAACAAACCAGTGAAAACTGTAAGAACAATTTTCTGACTGGGTTTAAGACGTGTAAAAAATGTGAACATACAAAAGCTAAAAAACTCTGTGATACAATGTTAATGAATTCTTACAGATTATTTCTACTTTTCGGGCATGAAGCAAAGAGATGTCAGCATTGACGTATTACGTGGAATAGCCATATTCACCATGATTGCTGCTAACATGGCTCCTTATAACTATCTTGAACCACATCCATTTTTATTCAGGATTTTTGGAAGTGTAGCCGCCCCTATGTTTGTTTTTCTTGCCGGAATGATGGTGAGTTACACTGCCACAATCAAATCACATCCGCTTAAATATTATTTAAAAAGAGGAGTAGTAACAATTTTAATGGCTGCCTGCATTGATTCTTTTATTTGGGATATTTTTCCTTTTATAACTTATGATGTGCTTTACGTGATTGGTTTAGCAATGCCACTTATCTATTTTTTTATAAAACTCAAACGGACATACCAAGTTTTGTTGATTGTTTCCATCTTTATTTTGACTCCTTTTCTTCAGTATTATTTCGGATATTCTGAATCACCGTCAGAATTGTCTTTTCATGATGAAGAAGGAAATTTGCTGTCCTGGAATCAAATGAGCGAAACGCTGCAAACTATTTCAATCTGGAAACAGTTTTTGATTGAAGGTTGGTTCCCACTCTTTCCATGGATTGGTGTTTCTTTATTAGGCGCTTTTGTTGGTTCTTTTAAATTCAAATTATCACCACAGGATTTTAACCGAAATGTTGGAATTGCCGGAGCTTTGATGTTTGTAACCGGACTTGCCTATTGGATAATTCAAATGCCATATATTTATACCAATGAGCATTTTGATGGCGCTGCTCACAGTGCGCAATTCTGGAATACACTTTTAACCCGAGAAGGTTATTCCGAATTGTTTTATCCTCCGACACTGTTCTATTTTATGACTTTCCTGGGTGCAATTTTAATGTTGATTCCTACCATGTACAAACTTCAAAACAACACAGTTCTGCAGCACCTCACAGTATTTGGCAAATCGTCCATGCTTGTTTATTTATTGCATACCATTTTCATTGCAACCATTTTCAGCAATGAAGATTTCATTTTAGGAAACATCGGTCAGCACAATCTTTTAGGATTTACCGGACTGTTTTTGTTACACGCAATTGTTTTGTGGCTGATTTGTTTTGGTTGGCAAAAATTCAAAAAAGGCAAACAATTCCCATTCCTGATCAATTTTATTTTTGGCGGGTAAGAAATTGTGCCTTTCTGGTCAATCATTAAATTCTTAACTTTGCGTCCTTCCCGCTTTGCGGGAAATCAATAAAACCGCAAGAATCAGATGGAATACAATTTCAGAGACATCGAAAAAAAATGGCGCCAGAAATGGGCTGAAAACAAAACGTTCAGCGCAAGTGATGATCAGTCAAAACCAAAATACTATGTATTGGACATGTTTCCATATCCGTCAGGTGCAGGATTGCATGTAGGTCACCCGCTTGGATATATTGCTTCAGATATTTTTTCAAGATATAAGAGATTACAAGGTTACAATGTGTTGCACCCGATGGGTTATGATTCATTTGGCTTACCTGCTGAACAATACGCTATCCAAACCGGACAACATCCTGAAAAAACAACCAGAGAAAATATTGCGCGATACCGTGACCAGTTGGATAAAATTGGATTTTCATTTGACTGGGATCGCGAAGTAAGAACATCTGATCCCAACTATTATAAATGGACGCAATGGATATTTATTCAGCTCTTCAACAGCTGGTACAATCCAAGAACAAACAAGGCAGAAAAAATTGAAACGCTGATCTCCATTTTTGACAAAGAAGGATTCAATGGAAACGGACATGATATTCTCACCGGAGATATTGAAAAAGATCTGACTCCTTTTTCAGCATCAGACTGGAAAAATTTCGATGAGAAAAAGAAACGTGAAGTGCTGATGAACTTCAGGCTTACTTATCTCGGTGAAGCTTATGTAAACTGGTGTCCGGCACTCGGAACAGTTCTCGCAAATGACGAAGTGAAAGATGGATTCAGTGAGCGCGGCGGACATCCGGTTGAACGCAAATTGATGAAACAATGGAGCATGCGTATTACGGCTTATGCTCAACGTTTGCTGGACGGATTAGAAACAATTGACTGGAGTGAAAGTATTAAAGAAGCACAGCGCAATTGGATTGGCAGAAGTGAAGGGGCCTCGTTGAAATTCCAAATCGCAAATCACAAATCACAAAATTCAGATCAGTTTATTGAAGTTTTCACAACACGCCCTGATACTATTTTTGGTGTTTCATTTGTTACGCTTGCACCTGAGCATGAATTGGTTTCTCAAATTACAACGGTTGAACAAAAAGCAGCTGTTGATGCCTATGTCACCAAAGCAAAAAACAGAAGTGAGCGTGAACGTATGGCGGATGTAAATACCATCAGTGGTGTATTTACCGGCGCTTATGTAATTCATCCTTTCACCGGAAAACAAATTCCAATTTGGGTGGGTGATTATGTTTTGGTTGGATACGGAACCGGAGCTGTCATGGCTGTTCCGGCACATGATGAGCGTGATTATAAATTTGCGAAACATTTTAATTTGCCAATCACGCAGGTGATTGAACCAACTGGTGAACATGATTTCGAAAAAGATGCGTGGACTGAAAAAGAAGGAAAACAAATCAATTCCGATTTTTTGAATGGACTCGATGTAAAATCTGCTATTAAAAAAGCGATTGAAGAAATTGACTCCAGAGGCTTTGGAAAGAAACAAGTGAATTACCGCTTGCGTGATGCGGTTTTTGGCAGACAACGTTATTGGGGTGAACCAATTCCAGTTTACTATGACAACGGAACGCCTTACGTGATGCCTGAAAATGAATTACCACTTACGTTGCCTGAAGTAGATAAATACTTACCAACTGAAGATGGAGAGCCACCATTAGCGCGTGCAAACAATTGGAAATATAAAAATCAGTTTGATTACGAGCATTCCACCATGCCGGGCTGGGCGGGTTCATCCTGGTATTTTTTGAGATACATGGATCCAAATAACACAGGTGAATTCGTTTCAAAAAAGAAAGCGGATTACTGGGGTCAGGTAGATCTTTATATTGGAGGATCAGAACACGCAACTGGTCACTTATTGTATTCACGTTTCTGGAATAAATTTTTATTTGATCTCGGATATATTTCTTTTGATGAGCCATTCAAAAAGTTGATTAATCAGGGAATGATTTTGGGTAATTCTGCTTATGTGCACGTTGTTCTTCCACAAACCGAAGGCCATATCCCTTTCACACTTTCTGCTCATCATGGTGAGCATGAAGAAATTATTAAAATTGAAGAAAAATTTCCGGGTGCTCAAATTGCCGCCAGAAAAGTGCTGCTGATTCCTGAAGAAATTTATCACGACATTAAAAAGAATGGCTCCAACAAAGAGGTAGATGAATGGTTTAAAAAACAATTTGGATCATTCGGCACCAATATGATTGGATCATACACTTCCGGTAATGCAATCCGCACAGCAATTGACGTTAGCCTTCCCGAAGGAGACAAATTAAAAGACCTCAACAAACTAAGACAATGGCATAGACAATATGAATTTGCCGAGCAACTTGTTGAAGGTGATTATATCTGTTCAAGAGAAGTAGAAAAAATGTCCAAGTCCAAATACAACGTTCAAACACCGGATGAACTGGTAGAAAAATTTGGTGCGGATACGTTGCGTTTGTATGAGATGTTTTTAGGTCCGCTTGAACAGGCAAAACCCTGGGATACACAAGGAATTAATGGCGTACATAATTTTCTCAGAAGATTCTGGAGACTGTTTCATAATGACAAAAATGAATTTGTTGTTTCAGAGGATGAACCAACAAAAGAATCATTAAAAACACTTCACAAAACCATCAAAAAAATTCAGGATGATTTAGAGCGCTTTTCATTCAACACCGGCGTGTCTAATTTTATGATTGCCACCAATGAATTTACTGATCAGAAATGCAACAACCGAAGTATTTTACGTGAAATGCTGATTTTGCTTTCGTCTTATGCACCGCATATTGCTGAAGAACTCTGGGAAAAAATCGGTGAAAAAGAAAGTATTACTTACGCGCAGTTTCCAAAATTCAATCCGGAATATCTGGTGGAAAGTTCTTTTGAATATCCTGTTTCATTCAATGGAAAAATGCGTTTCAAAATTGAACTTCCGCTAACATTAAATGCCGCTGAAATTGAAAAAGAAGTAATGGCTTTGGAAAACACGGCAAAATATCTGGAAGGGAAAGCACCTAAAAAAGTGATTGTTGTTCCGGGTAAGATTGTGAATGTGGTGATGTGATTTTTATTTAGCCGCAACCAAATAAATTCCTACTGCCAGCAACTCCAAAATCACAACGCTCAGCACAACCATTATCAGGTAAACTTTACCTGTACAAACATCTTTGAAATTATTTGCATCTCTAAAAAGATATCTGCTGCGTGTGGTTGTTCTGTTAGTTGTATCTGTGTGTGTATATTTTTCATAACTGAGCTTTCCGTTTCTGAAAAAACCAAATCTAGTTAACACCTGAATAACAAAAATAGGTACAAGTGCAACCAGATTTAATCCAATCACAATACCAACAATCAATGCAAGAATAATCAGGTTAATTACCATCTTTTTTTGCTCTTTACATTTTTATTATTCTACCAGAAAAATGTTGTCCGTTAAGAATTGCAGAATAAAAATAAACGCCGGAATTGGTTTCATTTCCATCTTCATCTTTGCCATCCCAATTGACTGTATGTTCACCTGAAATTTGATTTTCTCGGATCAATTTTTTTACCAGTTTCCCATTTATGTCGTAAACAAAAATGCTCACAAATCCTGATTCATTCAACGTATATTTCAACGCGGCATTTCCCTTCATTGGATTGGGATAAACGACAATTTTTCCATGTTCATTCAACACAAATTCAGGTTGACTTAAAAAGACATTGTTCAAACTATCTGCATTTATATTTTCATCTCCGCTTTGATAAAGCATAAAATGAAAATAAACCAGAAACATTTCATCGGTTGTATTCAATCCAGCAAAAACATCAATTGGCGGATCATTGGGGTTGTGCATATTTGATGTGGTATTATCATAAATAGCTGTTGAGTAAAGCGTAGAATTAGCAGGAATATGTTTCAGGTATTGAAAGAAATAAAATTCCTGCCAGTGAAAATCCCATTGATTTATTCGAACAAACTTTAACGTGTCATTAGATGGTGTGACACCATACGAATCAATATATTTTCCAAGTAAGTGCATGTGAGGAAAAACACTGAGCAAAGTTATATCCGCGGCAACCGGACCGTAATTTGCATACACTGTATCTACTTCATCTGCAGGAATACCAAATGACCAGTTTTCGATGATTGGTCCTGCATAAATTTCTCTGAAATTAGAAACTGGTTCAGGATAAAAATAAATGTTCACTTTGGTTTGATCCCACTCACCATAACTACCCGAAGGATAGTGCATAGCAAAAACAATATTTGATCCTGCATCTAAAGACATTCCGGCAGAAAAAGTACTGGTTTGCGGAAAAATTGTTGGAGATGCACCAGGTGTATATGCCCCAATCAAACCCAGCGTTGAGGGACCTGTGCAGGTATGACTGGTAGTATCCGTTGCATACGTTCCGTTTGGATCTGCATACACTAAACAATGATGAACAATAGAAGGATTTCCTGCCATTACTTCAATTGCTTTGATTTTTCTGTCAGCAAGCAAACCTGAAGGAATTGAAAAGCATGCATAATCATCCTGAACAGATGTTGCTTTACTCATATAATTTGGCATAGTTATTACCAAATCCGGAACACCAGGTAGTATTTGCGCACCATTGTAAACCGGTGCAGGAGGCGCTGTCAAAAGATCACCAGACGGACCATCTTCATCTACCCAATTGATAATAATATCACGTTCAGCCTGAGTTAAAATTCGCTCATGAAAATAATGCTGATAAGAGGAATCTGCAGGCCAGGGCGGCATGATGTTATTTTCAACCGCGTCTTTAATTGAAGCACGATAATCATATGCTGTCGCATAATCCAATAATGAAAATGGTCCTATGCCATTTGGATTATGACACTCGGTGCAGTTGTTATAGAACACCTGAGCCGCATGGTCACTCCATGTTGTTTGAGAATAGGAAAGGGAAGAAATAATTCCAGTTAAGAGCAGTAGTAATTGACTTTTCATATCAGAAAGATATAAAAAAAGAACATCGGTAAAAAAATTAAATGAGTTCTGTGGCCTTGGCTCTTGCCTCAGTATCAGATTCTATCAGTGAATCGATGGTCAGATTTTTTTGTAATGAAATAGATTGCATGACTTTTTCGTTGATGCGTGCAATGTCTAAAAATCCTATCTCATCTTTCAAAAACGCAGCAACCGTTATTTCATTTGTGGCATTTAATACGCAAGGTAAATTTCCACCTGCATCCATAGCGTCATAGGCTAATTGGAGATTACGAAAAGTTTCCAGATCGGGCTTTTCAAAAGTCAGCTGCGGATAGTTTATAAAATTGAATCTTTTGAAATCAGTTTTTAATCTGTTAGGATATGTCAACGCGTACTGAATAGGTAATTTCATATCCGGTAATCCCATTTGCGCCTTCATACTTCCGTCTTCAAATTGAACAATGGAATGAATGATCGATTGCGGATGAACAATTACATCAATTTGTTCTTTCTTCAGATTAAATAACCATTTTGCTTCTATTACTTCCAGCCCTTTATTCATCAATGTTGCAGAATCAATGGTGATTTTAGCACCCATCTCCCAATTAGGATGTTTCAATGCCTGTGCTTTTGTAATTTTTTCTAGTTCAGCGCTTTTTTTACCACGAAATGGTCCACCAGATGCTGTCAGATATATTTTCTCAATCGGGTTGTGAAACTCTCCGGTGATACATTGAAAAATAGCTGAGTGTTCTGAGTCAACCGGATAAATATGAACTGATTTTTCTTTTGCAATTTTTGTGATGATTTCACCTGCAACAACGAGTGTTTCCTTATTTGCAAGTGCAATGGTTTTTCCAGCATTAATTGCCTTGACAGTTGGTCGTAATCCTGAAAAACCAACCAATGCTGTAAGTACAATATCAATTTCATCCATCTCACACACTTCTTCCACTGCTTTTTGGCCGCAATATGTTTTTATTCCTTCCTTCCAAAGAATTTCTGAAACTTCTGAATAATATTTTTCATTGGCTATTACAACCGCGTTGGGTTTAAATTTCAATGCCTGATCAATTAATAAATCAGCATTATTATTGGCTGTTAAAACAGAAATTTCAAATTTTTCCGGATAAGCTGCAACTACCTCGAGTGTTTGTTTACCGATAGATCCGGTTGATCCTAAAAGCGCAATTCTTTTTTTAGAAGACATGATACAAAGTTAGATTTATCCGGTAGAAAATTTTGATATTACAGGTCAATTTAGAAAAATCTCAATGCATAAAGTGACAGAAATCATTTAAATCCCTGCCACGGATTGTACCTTTGAAGAATATGAAAGCACTTTTCAGCAGTTTAATCCTGATACTATTTTTAGTTGCAAGTAAGTCAGCAAATGGTCAGATTCAAACAGACACATTGTGGAAAGATAAACTTTGTGTCATTACATTGAAGGATAAAAGAGAATACGTGGGCTATGTTCTTTCAGATGACGGAAGAGAAATCTTAATCCAAACAGATAAATTAGGTAAAATTTATATTCCAAAATACGAAGTCATAACGATCATTCCCATTCATGATCGGAAAGAAATAGTGTTTGGAGAATTCCAGTCAGAAGGCCCTTTTACTACCCGATATGCTTTTACCACAAACGCATTACCAATAAAGCGTGGTGAAAATTATGCGATGATTAATTTATATGGTCCTGAAGTTCATTTTGCTGTTAGAAATAATTGGAACGTTGGAATCATGACAACGTGGATTGCCAGTCCAATGATTTTATCAACGAAATATTCTTTCAAAACAAAAAATGAAAAATTGAATTTTTCCTTGGGGGCTTTGGTTGGAACATCAGGTTATCTAAATGTATTTCGCGGATACGGAGGTTTATATTTTGCCAATTTTTCAGTGGGCAGCAGAAAAAAGAATTTTACCCTCGCTGGAGGCTATGCACATTTAACTACCGGTTTTGAAACCGATGTGTGGCCAGAAGGCACGTATATCAATAATGATGCATACTGGACCGGAAATGGTATTTCTTCAGTTTCTAAAAACACACCCATGCTTGCAGGCCCAATTGTCTCAATTGCGGGCATCACTCCTGTTGGAGCAAAAGCAAGTTTGGTTTTTGACTCCATGTTTGGTTTATTTTCTTCCTCAAGATATAACCGCATAACCACAACGGAGCTGGTAGCTCCGGTTGACGGGTATTATGATCCAAATCCACCTTACTCATATATTCAGGGTACGCCAGGAACTTATAGTCATGCGATAGAAAAAGTTCCAACTTCCCAACTTGCGCTCTTTATCATGCCGGGAATGCGTTTTCAGACTAAAGAAAAAAGAGCGTTTCAGATTTCACTGGCCGGTGTTGCCGTATTCAGACAAAAAGGATATGAAGATTTTGCTGACAAATCATTTTCATTTCCAATACCCATGTGCAGCTGGTTTTTTAAGTTTTAAATTTTGCGCCGAAATTCTTTCTTAAATTTGAATGATCAATCATTCGAGTGTCTATGAAAATTTCCGGAAATTATTTTGTCGCATTCTTCTTTGGATTAATCCTTTCTAATACTATAGGATTTTCTCAGGACAAACATCTTTTTGAATTAGATAATCCGGATTATACCAAAGAATCAAATCCTGAAAGATATCAGTGGGAACAGGAGTTTATTGCGTTTGCTAAAGAGACGGAAAAAAAACCGGAGAACTACATCCGCCACATTTTAAAATTAATTGAAATAAACGGTGAAAGTCATGAACTGATTACTTACCGCGGAAATTATATGTGGCATTTCTACACGTACTATTATGATGAGTTTAAAAAACCAGACGGATACCTGTATGAAAAACCAGAAATTAAAAAAGCATACCTGCATTGTCACATTGGCCGTTCATCTGAAAATATTACCCGGCTCTGGAGCGTATTCGGTCCGCTTTTCACTGAAATAGCGTCACCTTGTCTGCAGGAAGGAAGACCAGAACGCGGATACATCCTGACACTGGTAAACAACTGGGACTGCATGAAAGGAACAAAAAACTACAGTAAAAAGCTGGATGAAATTTATTTTAAACTCAATCAGGGCTATTATTATGGTGATGAACTATGGACTATTTTGAAACCGGTTATGTGCAAATCAGGCACTAAAAATGGCAGTGTGTATTTCGAATATGATTCTGACAGAGCCTGGGTTTACACCTTTTGGGTGAGACGTCATCATGAAGGAAACGCTGATGCTGTGTATACCATTCTTAAAGGCCTTATTGACTAATCCAAACAGGATTATTTCAATTTTTTAGGTTTACACGAAAAACAACTCAAAAAAGTATTTATCTTTGCCGTCCCCAAAGCGATGGGGAACCTGATTACGCGGGTATGGTGAAATTGGTAGACATACCAGACTTAGGATCTGGCGCTTCACGGCATGGGGGTTCGAGTCCCTCTACCCGCACAAAAGCAGAGCGAGTTCAGAGAGCGAGAGCGATTTAAACTTCTCTGCTTTTTGCTTTTAAAAGAGATGATATTATGAACGTAGTAGAAGAAAAAATCGACAACCTCAATGCGGTTCTCCGCGTGAAAATCTCAAAAGAAGATTACGCTGAAAAAGTTGAGAAAACGCTTAATGATTACCGCAAACAGGCCAACATCCCGGGCTTTCGCCCAGGAAAAACTCCAATCGGAATTATTAAAAAGAAATACGGAAAAGCAATTCTTGCTGAAGAATTGAACAAAGCTGTTAATCAATCATTGTTTGATTTCATTTCTAAAAACAATATTCAGGTTCTTGGAAATCCACTTCCAAAATCAGATGAAGAAGTAAAAGGTGATTTTGAAAATCCAACTGATTTTGAATTCGCTTATGAAATTGGTGTATCACCAGAATTCAAATTAAATCTGGATAAAGCAACTTTTGACTATCTGAAAATTGACATCAGCAATGACATGCTGGATAAAGAAATTGAAAATCTTGCGCGCAGATATGGCAAATTGGTTTCAACTGAAACAGTAGGTGAAAAAGACATGGTGCTTGGTAAATTTACTGAGCTGGATGGAGATAAACCAAAAGAAGGCGGAATTTCAAATACCTCCACCATTTCCATGGAATTCATTCCGGAATCTGGGGCAAAGAAAAACTTACTTGGCGCTAAAATCGGTGATGAATTTGTAATTGACCCAAAAGAAGTTTCTAAAGGATCAACCGACATGGCAGCCATGCTGGCAATTAAAAAAGAAGAAGCTGAAGAATTGAATTCACTTTTCAATTTTCAAATCACTGAAATAAAAAAAATGATTCCGGCTGAAGTAAATCAAGAGTTATTCGATAAACTTTTTGGAGCAGGTGCAATTTCTTCTGAAGCTGAATTGCGTCAGCGTATTTCAGATGATCTTACGCGTATGTTTGGCGCAGATTCTGACCGCGTATTCAATAATGCAATCAGCAAAAAACTGATTGAAGATACAACCATGGATTTGCCAGAATCTTTTTTGAAAAGATGGATTGCAGCCACAAATGAAAACACAACCATTGAAAAAGTAGAGCAGGATTTTGAATCATACAGAAATGGATTAAAATGGCAGTTGATTCAAAACAAGCTTATCAAAGAAAATGATGTAAAAGTAGATCCTCAGGATGCAATCAATTACGTAAAATCCATGATGATCAACCAATACGCTCAATACGGAATTCCAGCGCCAGAAGATGCTGAATTGGATAAATACGCTAAAAATGCACTTACCAATAAGGAAGAAGCAAATCGTATTTACGATAACTTATATCAGACAAAAATTTTCACATTGCTGAAAGGAATGGTGAAACTGAATGAAAAAACGTTGTCTTACGAAAAGTTCATTGAAGAAGCGTACGGCAAACAATAGGGTTTTGAAATTCCAAAAGACAAAATAACAAATTACAAAAAGGGGCGATTAAAAATCGCTCCTTTTTTGTTCTTCACAAAACCATTTAATTGGTTATTGCTGAGTACACTGTCATCATCGACAAACCTTAGTCAAGCTCTTTGCCAACTCTTGCTGATTATAAATTATCCTGTCCTGTCATCTCGTCCTGGCGTAATAAGATTTTTGCCGATTTTCACCTTGGCCCTAAAGCCTTGTTATTTGTGATTTTAACCTATCGTAATTTGGAATTTTGTTATCGGAATTTTCTCTTCCAAAATAATCCCTAACTTTATCTCATAATCACTTTTAACGTATCATCATGTTTGGAAAAGACGAATTCAGAAAATACGCTGTAAAACATCACGGTATCAGCAGCAACACAGTAGATCATTACATCACCTCATCCATGACTCCTTACATCATTGAAGAGCGCCAGTTAAACGTAGCTCAAATGGACGTTTTTTCGCGTCTGATGATGGACCGGATTATTTTTCTGGGAACAGGAATTGATGATCAGGTAGCAAATATTATTACGGCGCAATTATTATTTCTTGAATCCGTTGACCCTAAAAAAGATATTCAGATTTATTTGAATTCTCCGGGTGGTGGCGTGTATGCCGGACTTGGAATTTATGATACAATGCATTACATCTCTCCGGATGTTGCAACCATCTGTACAGGAATGGCGGCTTCAATGGGGGCTGTTTTACTTTGTGCCGGTGCAAAAGGAAAAAGATCAGCATTGCCGCATTCAAGAGTAATGATTCACCAGCCATTGGGTGGTGCGCAAGGACAAGCTTCAGACATTGAAATCACCGCGCGTGAAATTCAAAAATTGAAAGTGGAGTTGTATGAGATCATTGCAAAACACTCTGGAAAAGATTACGATCAGGTTTGGAAAGATTCTGACCGTGATTACTGGATGATTGCGCAAGAAGCTAAAGAATACGGCATGGTTGACGAAGTGCTTGGAAAATAATTAAGCGCAAAAAAAATGGCTAAAGCAAACGGTATTTCCTGTTCTTTCTGCGGCAGACCTAAAAGTGAGGTTGGAATTCTCATTGCAGGTGTTACCGGTCATATCTGTGATAGCTGTATTTCACAGGCTCATCAGATTGTGGATGAACAAATGCGCTTTGATCACAAAAGTGAATCCAAAACTGATTTCAAATTACTGAAACCTGTTCAGATCAAAGAACATCTGGATGAATATGTAATCGGACAAGATGATGCTAAAAAAATTCTGTCTGTTGCTGTCTATAATCACTACAAACGTATTGCGTTAAAAACCAATTCTACGAATGAAGTTGAGGTTGAAAAATCGAACGTCATTCTGGTCGGTCGCACAGGTACCGGAAAAACTTTACTCGCTAAAACAATTGCCAAATCACTCAACGTTCCCTTCTGCATTGCTGATGCTACTGTATTAACTGAAGCAGGTTATGTAGGTGAAGATGTTGAAAGTATTCTTTCGCGACTTTTGCAGGCTGCAGACTATAATGTTGAAGCAGCAGAGCGCGGCATTGTTTTTATTGATGAAATTGATAAAATTGCCCGCAAGTCAGATAACCCATCTATTACCCGCGATGTTTCCGGAGAAGGTGTTCAGCAGGCACTTTTAAAATTGTTGGAAGGAACAGAAGTTAACGTTCCACCTCAGGGTGGAAGAAAACATCCTGAACAGAAAATGATCAAGGTAAACACCAGCAATATTTTATTTGTTGCGGGCGGTGCTTTTGACGGAATTGAAAAAATCATTGCGCGTCGGGTAAACAGAAACCTCATTGGTTTTTCAGGTAAAAACGATGTGAAAATTGATTCTGAAAATCTGCTTCAATATATCATTCCGTCAGACGTGAAAGATTTTGGACTTATTCCGGAATTAATTGGAAGAATGCCGGTGTTATCTTATCTGGATCCACTGGATGAAAAAGCGCTCAGAAGAATTTTAACCGAACCAAAAAATGCACTCGTAAAACAATACGTTCATCTTTTTGCATTGGATGGTGTGGATCTGAAATTTGATTCAGATGTACTTGATTTTATTGTGAAAAAGGCGCTGGAGTATAAACTTGGAGCAAGAGGATTGCGCTCTATTTGTGAAGCAATCCTGACTGACGCTATGTTTGAAATTCCTTCCAGCAAATCAACCAAAGAATTGCGTGTGACAATGGATTATGCTGAATTACGTTTTGGCAAATCCACCATGGCCAAATTAAAAATTGCATAAGTATGGATTTGAATAAAATTGCTGTCGTGGATTACCACGATTACATCAGTGGCGACCCAAAGAAAAGAGAAATGTTCATCAAAGATTTTGGAGATTCTTTTGCCAATATGGGCTTTGCTATAGTGCGCAATCATGGTGTAACACCAGAACTGCGGAATAAATTATTTGAAGTATCCAAAGCATTTTTCAATTTGCCGGAAGATGTAAAACGTCAATATGAAAATCTGGCCCTGCATGGTCAGCGTGGATACATTTCTAAAAACCGTGAAACTGCAAAAGGAAAATCCGTTGCTGATTTAAAAGAGTTTTATCACGTAGGTCAGACAGTCACAGACGGAGATCCGATTAAGGCGGAATACCCTGATAATATCTGGCCGGCAGAAGTAAAAGAATTTGAAGAAGTGTGTCAGCAGGTGTATCGCACTTTTGAGCAAACCGGAAGAAATCTATTAAAATCAACTGCTCTTTACTTAGGTCTGGAAGAAAATTATTTCGAGAATAAAGTCCACAACGGAAACAGCATTTTACGATTGTTGCATTATTATCCGGTTGCAGATAAAAGTCAGATTCCTGCAGGAGCAGTGCGTGCAGCTGCGCATGGAGACATCAATCTGATAACCTTATTAATGGGTGGCAGCGCTGAAGGATTGCAGGCACAATCGTTAGACGGACAATGGCTGAACGTAAGTCCAAAAGAAGATGAAATTGTCGTAAACATAGGAGACATGCTTGCGCGTCTTACCAATAACAAATTGCGCTCTACTCAACACCAGGTAATTTGCCCAAGAGAAGAATCATGGCTGACGCCAAGATTTTCAACTCCGTTTTTTATGCACCCCCGCTCTGACATGGATTTAACTTGTCTTGAAAGTTGTATCACGGCTGAGCGTCCGAAAGAGTACGCCGATATGACAGCCGGGGAGTTTTTGACGGAACGGTTAGAAGAGCTTGGCCTCAAAAAGAAATAAATAATATTCTATCTTTGCATCCCGCCTGAGAAATCAATGCGGGATTTTTTTTCAAATCAGGAGAGATGGCAGAGTGGCTGAACGCGCACGCTTGGAAAGCGTGTTTACGGAAACGTAACGGGGGTTCGAATCCCCCTCTCTCCGCAAAGCGTTTTTTACAAAACGCAATGAGCGAAACGGAAAACAAAAAATAAGCTCGCTTAATTTTTTGTTAGCAGTGAAGCGAATCAGGCACGACAGTGACTGGTTTTGTCAAAAATGATTTGCAAGGCTCCCCCAAACGGGATCATGAGCGAAGCGAACTAATCCCCCCAAATGACAGAGCGAGAATGAGTGTGAGAGCGAATGGAATTAAGTAAGTAATTTTGGTCAACATTCCTCGTTTAAGGGATCATGCAGTAATCCCCCTCTCTCCGCAAAATTATTAATCACGCACTGAACGCAACGAAAAAGAAAATCAAGTTTTACTTGAATTTTCTTTGCAGTGAAGTGAAGCAAGATGCGAAGCAGATTGGTGATTACTAATTTTGGTCAAGGTTCCTCGCTTAAGCGATCACAACGAAATCCTCCTCCTTCTCCAATATTATTGGCAAGCACAAATCACTTGCAACTGATTTAAATCATTTCAATTCAACGGCGATAGTCAGTATTTATCAATGATGCTTTATTGAACTTTGCTAAAATTACATTTTATGAAGGCATTGTTCATTCTGACATTTAGCGTTATGTTGAATCATGTATTTGCACAAGGCACAGACAGTTTATATGCCAACGGTCAACCAAAATACGGCGGAACAAAAAACACTGGTATTTTTTACACCTATTTCCCCAACGGTCAAATCAAGGAAAAATCAAACTATGTTGATCATCAGTTAGACGGTGAGCATGTAGAATATTTTGAAAACGGAGAACTTCACCACAGATGTTTTTATGTCAACGGAGTTCAGGAAGGTGAGTCCGTTTATTATTATGAAACCGGTAAACTTAAACTGAAATACAAAACAGAAAGCGGTTGTATTCACGGCGGATACGTACAATATCAGGAGAACGGACAAACTCAAATCAAGTATTCCTATACAAACGGTGTGTTAAACGGTCCTTTTGTGTCTTATTACGATAATGGTGCAACCGAAGCAAAATACAACTACGTAAACGGAAAGGTGCATGGCAAATATGTGCGTTATTTCAGCAACGGAGAAATTCAGGTAAAATGTGATTATCTAAATGGCGAAATGAATGGGGTTTATCAGGAATATTATTCCAATCAGCAATTAAAAATTTATTGCAATTATGTAAATGGGAAATTAGACGGCAATTATCTGGTTTATGATTTGGAAGGAACCCTCATTCAAAATTTGAATTACAAAAACGGAGAGCTCATTCCTTAGTTATCCTCTTGCTATTTTATTTGTTGCTCCAACCTGTGTCACTGATGCCTGTGCGCCAGCAACGGCGGTGGCTCCCCGTTAAACGGATTCCACCTTCCAATACTTCTTGCTTCCATTCCCACCGCTTTCATGATAGCTCGGTCACCGTATTTTTCACGAATTTTATCCATGGCCTGATAGAGATTAATAATCTCTGCATCTTCAAATAAATTAATCTGATGTCCGCCCTCAACCAAATGACTGAAACGCACACCAATTAAACGCACCAACATTCTGCGGTTATACAATTTGCGAAACAACTCAACCGCCACAGGAATGATGTGATGATCAGATGCGCTGTACGGAATGTGTTTTTGCTGTGTGTAGGTTTGAAAATCAGAATAACGCACTTTGATGGTTATGCAAGCTGTCAACTTGTTTCCTCTTCTCAACTGAAACACTAAATTTTCAGCCATGGCCGTGATAATACCTTCTAATTTTTTTACATCAATGGTGTCTTTGTCAAAGGTGCGTTCAGTAGAAATTGATTTGCGTTCGTGATACTGAACAACCGGAGAATTATCAATGCCATTTGCTTTTTTCCACATCACAATGCCGTTTTTTCCAAACACTTTTTCCATCACTTCCATGGGCATTTCCTGAATTGTCTGAATGCGTTTTACACCCAGGTTACAAAGTGAGCGATACGTTACATCACCAATCATTGGAATTTTTTTTACCGATAAGGGCGCCAGAAAATCTTTTTCTGTTCCGCTGATCACATGAATTTTATTATTGGGTTTTGCTTCACCGGTTGCAATTTTAGAAACTGTTTTGTTTACCGATAATCCAAATGAAATAGGCAATCCCGTTTCACGAATAATTTTTTCACGCAACTCTCCGGCCATTTTATAACAGCCATAAAATTTATCCATGCCTGATAAATCTGCATAAAATTCATCTACTGAAGCCTTCTCGTAAACAGGTACGTTCTCACGAATAATACTTGTCACCTCATCTGAGAATTTACTGTAAACGCCTGAATTACCTCTCAAAATAATTGCCTCCGGACAAAGCTGCCTGGCCATTCTCATAGGCATGGCCGAATGCACACCAAACCGCCTGGCTTCATAACTGCATGATGCCACTACACCCCTGTCCGATGTGCCGCCAATCAAAACGGGTTTTCCGTTCAGTTTGCTGTCTAACTTACGTTCACACGACACAAAAAAAGTGTCTAAGTCTAAATGTATTATTGTTTTCATAATTTTTTAGGGAAAAGGAAAAAGGGAAGAGTGAAAAGGGAAATACAACCTCATAAAATTTTTTCCTTTTCACTTTGTCCTTTGCCCTCATTACTGTATCTCGGGTCTTCCATCACGTCCATTTTTTCCATAAAATCTGCTTCTACTGTAATACAATCATAATCTTCAATTACTTTACCCCGCACTTTGTACACCCCTGTTCCGCGGAACTGAAATTTTAGCGCAACGGGAGGAAAGTGAACGGTGTCTAACCATTGCCCTTCTTCATCAATAAAAGTTCCGAAATACATAGAGGTGCCTTGTTTGGTTTGTGCATGTTTGCGGTGAATCAAGTATCCTTTGATCCAAACAGTTTTTCCAATATAGTTGGGTAAATCTTTTGCCAAAACAGCAACTGTATTATCCGGCCTCAAAATATCAAAGGGATTATACAATGGAAAAGTCAATAATTCAATCTGATCAAATGCATCTTCACACCATGAATTTTCCAGTTGCGGAATTTTGTATTCCGTTCGTTGAATGCGAAACAAATCTTTCATTTCATAATCCGGCATTGCGCCGTTGGTAGGTGCGGGTCGCGACCCTCGCCTACCAACGGCCATACGTTTACTTATTTTAAAATGTGCTTCCCACAACAAGGTTCTTTTGTCAATACCAGTGAAACGAAACGCATCAATACGAATCAAAATACTTATTTGTTCTAATGATATGGCTACTCTATCAATAAAATCATTAAATGTTTTGAAGGGTCCTTTTTGATTTCTTTCAGACAGAATTTTTTCAGCAGTATTGGTTTCAAATGAAAGCAATAAATGAAAACCTAAATAAATTTCATTGCCGTACAAGGTGGTTTCAAATTCACTTTTATTTACACAAGGCGGATGAATCATTCCTCCATGCAAACGTGCTTCGTTTACATACAATTCAGTTCGGTAAAATCCGCCGTAATTATTGATTGTTGCCACCATGTATTCAAGCGGATAATAGGCTTTCAAAAAAAGACTCTGATAACTTTCAACGGCGTATGAAGCTGAGTGTCCCTTGGCAAACGCATAGCCGGCAAAACTTTCTGTTTGTCTCCATACCTCAGCGGTAACTTCTGGGTCACGTCCCATACCCAGACAATTAGAAAAAAATTTTGCCCTAACCTGATCAAACTCTTCTCTCGATCGATATTTACCAGACATGCCTCTTCTCATTTTATCCGCTTCACCCAACGTAAGTCCGGCAAAAAAATGTGCTACTTTAATTACATCTTCCTGATAAACCATCACACCAAAAGTTTCAGGCATGAGTTTTAATAACTCAGGGTGTGCTTCTTTTCTTTTTTCAGGATTTCTGAATCGTTGAATGTAGGCCTGCATCATACCTGACTGTGCCACGCCGGGACGAATGACAGAGCTTGCCGCCACCAATCCCAGATAATCATCTACCTGAAGTTTTCTAAGCAACATTCTCATTGCCGGCGACTCAACATAAAAACAACCAATTGCTTTTGCGTTGCGCAACATGTATTTGATTGTTTCATCTTTTTTAAATCGCTTCATATCATGAATGTCAATAGGCGAATCATTGGGTTTTGTTTTATGAATAATTTCTATTGCATCTTTTATTTTTCCTAAACCGCGTTGACTGAGAATATCAAATTTGTACAAGCCAACATCTTCAGCAATGTGCATGTCAAACTGAATGGTAGGATATCCTTTAGGCGGCATAAAAGTGGCCGTGAAATAATGAATTGGTTTTTCAGCAATGATGATTCCGCTGGCGTGAATACTCAGATGACTTGGAAAACCATGAATGTATTCACTGTACTTTAAAACCAGCTGTGTAATTTGATTGATGTCTCTGTTGTTTTGATACCTGCTTCCCAAACTGTCAATTTCTTCTTTAGGCAAACCAAATACTTTTCCCAACTCACGCATTACGGCTTTTTGCTGAAAGGTATTGTAGGTAGCAACCAGCGCAACATTTTTAAATCTTTTGAAAATATAATCGGTAACATCTTCTCTGTCACGCCATGAAAAATCAATGTCAAAATCAGGCGGATTGGTGCGATACAAATTGATGAATCGTTCAAAATACAAATCCAGTTCAATGGGGTCAACATCTGTAATTCTTAGTAGATACGCTACAACACTATTTGCGCCACTGCCCCTGCCAACATAAAAATATCCTTTAGAGCGCGCGTACGTAACAATGTCCCAATTCATTAAAAAATAAGAGATAAATCCCATTTGTTTGATGGTGCTCAATTCCTTTTCAATGCGCTCATAAATTTTTTCTGTTTGATTTGGATAACGGTACTGAATTCCATCTTCACACAACTTCTTCAGCAACGCTTCATCCGATTCAGCGCTATCTGTATAATACTTTTGATTCTGCGGCTGAGCGGTATCTGTCAGATCAAAAAAAACAGAAGATTCATCCAGTATTTTTTTTGTGTTTGAAATTATTTCAGGATACCCTTCATATAAACCAATCAGTTCACCCAGAGACAACATCAGATGGTGTGGTTTGGCCTGTTCAGATTCAGGTAATTTACTCAACAACACATTTTTATCAATGGCTCTTAAAAGGCGGTGCGCATTAAAATCTTTTTTATTTCTAAATGTGACTGTCTGAAAAATTACCGCCTTTGAAACATCTGTTTTTTTGATGCGGATATAATCCAAATCTGCCAGAGAAATTCCGATAAATTCATTTTCTCTCAGATGATATTTTTGATTTCGCTTGAAGGGATAAATGACAAATACGTTTTTAAATTCCGGCGCAAATTCAGGAATAGGAAGCGTACCGTTTTCTGTTTCGGTTTTGTTCTGCAAAAACGGCGTGAGGTATTCATTGATTTCCTGAAAGCCAATATTGTTTTTTGCAATGGCAACAAAAAGTTGTTCTACCCCATTTCTAAAATCAATTCCAATAATTGGTTTGATGTTATACTTGGGTGCTTCACGAATAAATTCAAGACATGCAGAAGTGGTATTAATATCTGTCAACGCAATAGAGGTCAACCCGTTTTTTTGAGCGAGCTGCAACAAGGTTTTGGGGCTGAAAGTCCCGTACCGCAAACTGTAATATGTGTGCGTGTTGAGGTAGATACGTTTTTAGGTTTAAGGGTATTGTAAGCGTCAGTTCGTATAGGTTCACAATACAAAATAACGAATTATTAATCAATGTATGATTATTTTATAATCTTTTATATTTTAATTGTCTGATATTTCGAATATTAACTTATTTTTTTTAGGCTCATTAAACGTTTTTATGCGTTATTCTGCACCTGCAACAAGTTAATAAATGGCACTTACATCCTTTTTGTAAATGACGCCTCAGTAAAAATTCAAAAGAATTAATTTCACTTATTCTGAATGAGAAACGACCCTGATCGCAGGGTCGTTTTTTTTATTTTATAGTTCTTCCTGAAGAAAATCGTTTTGACCTGAACAAAGTCAAAAAACTCCCATAAATCTTTTTCTTGCAACGGGTGTACGGTATATATCAACCAATTCTGAATATCCTTTCTCCTTAAATTTATTGAACAAAATGGTGGCTGAATTTTGCATTTTAAAATCAAACTCCTTTTTAAAGATTGGTATTACTGCCAGAAATTGAGGTTGATTTTCTTTCTTAACAAACGTCTCAGCCAATTGAATTGGTTTGCTGATGATAAAATAAGACGTCTTTAGCTTATCATCGATGTATGCCGGAGGATTTCCTGCCGGAATGGTATCCCCCACCCCAAACCAGGTTTTGTTTTTTTGAGGAATTTGCGCTATCCGGTTCATCCAGGTTACCGGCCAGTCAGTCACTTTTAAATTCCAGTATTCCGGCAATAAAAAATACAGTTCAATGTGCTTCAGATCTTCATTCCCTTCACTCACCGGTTGCGTATAACCGGATAATCCATTGGTGTAAATTAATTGCAGTTTAGGATCATGAGAAATCAGATGAATAATTTCAAATCCGTACAGTTGATTTGTTTCCAAAACCTGCAATGTGGCGTTTTTAAAAATATTGTGAATCACAGTACAAAATTACGCATTATTTACTGTGCATGAATTCGTGTAACTGATTCAGCGCTGCTTCCGCTTTCAAAAAAAATTCGTACACTTACTTCTCTCAAAAATGCTTTATGAAAAAACAGATCATTCTTACCGCGGATGACTATGGATGTTCTGATTTTATTGATAACGGTGTTGAAGATGCGGTGTTGGATGGAAAGATAAATTCAGTAGCCTGTTTTGTTTCACATGCCGATTCCAAAGAAAGAATCAGGGAATTGCTCAGCATGAAAAAGATCTTACAGGAACAAAATAAACCAACCGCAGGCTTTGGTATCGGACTTCACTTCAGCATGACGTCAGGCAAAGCATTAACCGGCCAAAGCAGCCTGACAGATCCAAATGATAAAAATAGCACGTATTTCAGAGAAGCTTTTGGCTATGATTTTTCAGATATAAATCCTCAGGACCTCCAACTCGAATTAATTGCGCAATTGGACAAAATGCGTGAGATTATGGATGGTGAACCCATTGATCATCTTTCACATCATCATGGATTTGTTTACATGCATGAGCCGCTTTATAATATCTATGTGGACACGTTGAAAGATTACAACCGCAAACACGGTCTGGACATTCCTATGCGCAGTCCTGTTGCCTGGTTCAGAAGATTCAATGCGGGGCCAGCCGATAATCAGGATACAAAATCGTGCCATCATTGTTTTGATAATCTGGATAAAAAACTTATCACACCTGCTGCCATTGAAGGTATAAAACTGATGATGTGGAAAAAATATTTTCAGACCACCTACGGTGTCATGCGCAAAAGAAAAAGAGTGACAGATGATAAAGAGATTCGCACACCTGAATTGCTTTGTGATATAATTTATGGTCAGGCCTCAAAAGACAATCCGGATGGTATCAGAGAAACGCTGAAAAAAATTTTTCACATCTATTCAAAAGACGATTTGCTGACATGCGGAGGCTATGCTGAAAGTGGATTTTCCGCTGAGATGATGTTTCATGTTGGAAAAGGAGAACTGGATAAAGCAGATGTTCCACACGGAATAAATGAAGGATATTTTAAAGGCAGACTGGAAGAGTTAGACGCGTTGAAAACTTTTGATCTGGAAGCCGCATTAAAACATACCAATACCACTAAATCTATTTACGCTGATATTAAACGATAATTCTATGGAAAAATTTATAGCAGTTACCATGGTGCTTTTGATTCTCAGTATGATCACTGAAAAAATCGGAAACTTTGTAAAAATGGCTCAGGTAGCATGGATTCAAAAACTCATGACCGCTAAAGATGACAAAGAACGTGAGCACAAAATTCAAAAGATGAGTATGGTGATTGGAATTGGTGTGGCGGTAATTTCCAAAGCAAACATTTTTGCCATTTACACCGGCAAGGAAGATTTTGATTTCTTTTGGACAAGCGCAGATTTCAAAGCAGGAATCTGGCCATTGATTTCGACATTGACTGGTTCCATTCTCTGCGGTTTGTTTTTAAGCCTGGGGTCTAAATTTTTTCATGACCTGCTCGATATGCTGCTGCAAGTGAAAAATCTCAAAAGAAAATTGGTTTCAGGTGAAGAAATCAAAGTAGAAACCATTGAAGAATATGACAAATATCTGACTGACATTGAACCAAGGTCCATGGAACAATTTCTGGAAAAATATTTTGCGGCGTTCTCCAACATCACTTCACATGAGCTGGATTATGATGAGCTAACCGTAAACGTTATTTTGAAAGATGCTGAATCAGGTTTACCAGGCTCAATTCCGTTTAAGGCCGCCGGAGGAAGTACCAAGATGATACGGGTGAATCCAATTCTGATGCGATAGAACTACTGTCAGTGCAGTTCAAAATGCTGAAGGCAACTTCACCACTGCTCAAAAATCACTTCTGATTCTTTGACTGACAGGGAGGCTTTTGAACCTAAAATAATCGCTCTGTTATCGTCAATATGTCCAGCCGGAAAATTAAAACAAACCGGATACTTATAGGAAGAAACAACCTCAGCAATCACTTCTTCCACACCTTTTCCATATGGAATTTCTGTGTCCTTGATATTCGTCATTCCTCCAACAATCAAACCAGCCAGATTTTCAAGTTTACCAGAACGTTTGAGTGAATAAATCATGCGGTCAATACTATAGATAGCTTCTGAAAGATCTTCAATAAATAATATTTTCCCTTCTGTATTGATATCTGAAATACTTCCGTGGAGTGCATGAAGAATAGATAAATTACCTCCGACAACCGGCGCCTGAACAAAACCAGAACGATTAAATGGGCCTGAGGCAAATTCATACCTGTTTGGTTCTCCGTTCAGAACATTTAACAATGACTCCAGAGCTTCCTTGGTATTGGATTTAAAATTCAGCGGCACCGTTGCATGAACCGTTGGAACATTCAAACATGCATGAATATGAGAATGAAAAACCGTCACGTCACTAAACCCAATGATGAGTTTTGGTTTTCTTCTAAATTTTGAAAAATCGAGTTGATCAATGATCCTGACGGAACCGTAACCACCGCGTGCACAAAGAATAAAGTCAACGGAATCATCATCAAGCGCCATTTGAAAATCAGAAAGTCTTTGCTGATCCGTACCGGAAAAATAATTGTACTTGCCCAAAACATGAGGAGCCAGCACCACTTCAAACCCTTTACCTTTTAGGAATTCAGCAGCAAAATCAATGCAATCTTTTTCAATTGTTTTTGCAGGAGAAGTGATGTAGATTTTTTTCATGACCGATACGAAACACTAAAGTTAATCTCTCACAATGTATTTGCCCATAATTTCTTTGACTTCTTTTTGAGTTTTTGAAAATCGTTGATTGGTGAGAAGATTAAAAAGAGATTCAGGCCAATAATAAACCGATTCGAGATCCCAGCTTTGTTCGCCGCCGTTGCCAGTGTGATCAAACCCTCCGTAAATTACTTTCCCGTTTTGTATTTTGAAATAATCTTCACCTCCGGAATCATTACTTACTTCTCTGGTGTAACTAATCTCTGAATAATCAAAAAGAATAAAACCGTCTTCTGGCTTATAAACATGATTCAGCTTTTCACATATATCGCGTTTTATTTGTTGTCTTTCATCAAGCGACAAACTATGTTTTCTCGGGCCATAAAAAAACATCTGATCAGGTCTGAGTTCATCATTATTCCAGTTTTGCGCGTCAGGATAAGCAGCATAAAATTTTCCAATGCGTAAGCAGCTTTTATCCATTTTTTCAACCGGGATCAAAGCAAGCATCTCAATGATTATTGAAATTTCATTTGCTTTATTCTCTTCAAATCCAAACCATTCGTTCAACAAATCACCGGTAGACATTTTTCTGACCGAATACTGGTTGGTAAGCTGTACCGTAAAGTCATTAAAGAAATCAAGTGTAGTAATTAGCCTGAACTTTTTTGTTTCCCACGATTTTATCAATGAATTCATATTTTGAAGAGATAGACAATAATACTAATTCTTCTCCTTGTTGCTCCCTGTCCTACATGAATCTGAAGTAAAAATTAATCCATCTCTTTTAAATGGATGCCCTGTTGAATTACCTGAGAATCCTTACTTTTGCAAAGAAACCGAACACACACATGAGTAAACAGAAATATACCGTTACCGCCGCATTACCTTATGCAAATGGACCGCTTCATCTGGGCCACGTTGCTGGCGTTTATTTACCAGCTGATATTTTTGTTCGGTTTATGCGTATGAAAAAAGAAGATGTTCTCTTTTTGTGCGGCAGTGATGAACATGGTGCTGCTATAACGTTACGCGCTAAAAAAGAAAACAGCACGCCTCAGGCAATTGTT